>SXGU01358565.1_pt1 | contig 16143 bp, 7 predicted proteins | sample 3174531 | NCBI WGS metagenome assembly SXGU01 (sample SAMN11356863, study PRJNA531348) | freshwater metagenome | isolation source: freshwater sample F1-140 | place: China: Fuxian Lake, Yuxi | collected 2017-12-25 | reverse complement strand
TTGAATTTGCGGCATTCGTCTCCCTTGCCACGGCTGGTTCCCGCCTTCAATCCCGGACCGGCCCAACTCAGGTTCAGGTCTCTTTTTCGTTCCTCTCTCCACCTCTTCGCTTCAGGTGCAGGTCAGGATGTCTGAGGCTCGTCTTCCGGGGTCAAGCTGTTCGGCGTTCGCCGCAATGCCGCCGCGCTGTCGTGAAATCCTCGTCCTTCCGATCCCCCTGAAAATCCAGTTTCCTAGCAGTCATGGCGATGGAACGCTTCCATTTCTGGAGGCATGACACCGGCAGGACAAGCTGTTTAGTTCATTTCATTGCCCTGCCGCCCCGAGGATCTCGAGAGAATCCGCTCACCATCATGAAAACATCCTGTTTGCCGCTTCGGTTGACCTTGCCCGCCCTGGCCCTCGCGCTCGCCGCCGCTTCCGCTCCGGCGCAAGCGCTGCCCCCGCCCGTGGGGGGTGGAGGCGCAAACGATCCCAAGGAAGAAACCGTCCTGCTCGCTCCGTTCGAGGTGGTGGCCGACAACAAGGGCTACCAAGCTTTCAACACGCTGGCGGGGACGCGCCTCAACACGAAGCTCGAGGACTTGGGCGCCTCGATCACGGTGGTGACCAAGCAGCAGATGCTCGACACGGCGGCGACCGACATCAACGACCTCTTTCTCTACGAGGCCAACACCGAGGGCACCGGCAACTTCACGCAATTCACTTCGAACCGCAACGGCGGCGTGCAGGACAATATCCAGTCCGACCCGCAGACCGCGAACCGCATTCGCGGCATGGGCTCCGCCGGCACGTCGGGCAGCGGCGTCAACACCGCCATCGGCAATTTTGCCAGCAACGCGAAAATCCCGCTCGACCTCTACAACATCGACTCGGTCGAAATCAATCGCGGGCCCAACTCCAATATCTTCGGTCTCGGCAGCAGCGCCGGCACGGTCAACCTCGTCCCGACGCAAGCCAATCCGACGCGGACGATTTCGGCGTTCACCTTGCGGTTGGACAGCTTTGGCGGGCACCGCGAGAGCCTCGACCTGAATCGACCGCTCATCACCAACAAGCTCGCGCTGCGCGTGGCCGCGGTGGACGACACCAAGGGCTTCACCCGAAAACCTTCGACGGAGCGGATTCGCCGCGGCCAAATTTCGTTTCTCGCCCGGCCACTGTCGGCGACGACCATCAAAGGCCGCGCCGAGCGCTACACCAACTTTGCGCGGCGGCCGAATTACATCACGCCCCGCGACGCGGTCTCCGAGTGGCAGACCTCCGGCCAGCCTTCGTGGGATCCGACCACCCAGACCGTCACGACCAACGGCGTGCGGTCCGGCTCATTCCCGGCGGCCCAGGACGCCAACCTTCCCGCCGGTTTGTTGCCGGGCGCAACCAATCTTTCCGGCCGGCTCTCCGGGTGGATCGAAAACAACACGGTGCAGTTCTTCACCGTGAATCAAACCGCCAACCCCATCACCACCGGGACGCCCACGCCGCTGACCAACAACAGCAACCTGCGTTACCTCGAAAGCGGCTCGTTCCTCATCCGCAACAAGGCGGGTCTTTACCCGCTCTACATCGCTCCCGCCATCAAGACCAAATCGCTCTACGACTGGTCCAAAGTCAACGCAATCGCCCCCAACCACTTCTTGGACACCGCCAGCACCTACACCCTCGAGTTCGAGCACAACGTCCTGAAGTCACCGCGGCAGTTGCTCGCGGTTCGCGGCGGTTGGTTCCGCCAGGAGTTTTCCCGCACCGCCAACAACTTCATCGATAACACCGATACCATGCTCTACGTCGATGTGAACGAGAAGCTGCTCGACGGCCGGCCCAACCCCTACTTTCGGCGCCCTTACATCCAGGCGGTGACCCCATTGCGCGGCATCACGCCGGAAACCTCCGATACGCAGAGCGCCGACCTAGCCTACCAACTGACACCGGCCAAGCTCCCGCGCTGGCTCGCGTGGATTCAGCAGCAGCGCCTCGGGCTGCACGGGGAAACGCGGCGCACTGACGTCACCAATTTTCGCGACGCCGAAACGGTCTTCAGCAAGACCGGCTGGGCGAGTGCGATTCCTGGAAACAATGGTACGGCCCGTGCCGCGATTCAGCGCTTCTACGTCGGCGATGCCCAGGGCCAGAACATCGACTACAGCCCGTCGCCCATCGACAACATCAACGGCGCCCAAACGCTCCGATGGTTCAACAACCTCACCGGCCAGTGGGTCGATGAAGCGGTCAACATCGCTGACATCGCGATCGTCGGCACGAACCGTTCGCGCGTGGAGATCCGCACGCTCAGCGCCACGTTGCAGAGCTACTTTTTCGGCGACCGCTTGGTGACCACCTACGGCTGGCGCCGCGATCGCCAGCGCACCCGCATCTCGAATGGCAACGCCTTCGACCCCGCCGTCGGTCTCGTGACCAACGATGCCCTCAAGATCTGGAACCCGTGGCTGAATCAGTTCGGCGACACCTCCACCTTTGGCGCCGTCGTGAAGCCGACCCGCTGGTTGAACTTGTTCTACAACCAATCCGACAGCTTTACGCCGGCGCCGGCCCTGCAAACGCTCTTCGGCGACCCGTTGCCGAACCCGAGTGGCAGCGGCAAAGACTACGGCTTCAGCTTCACGGCCCTCGACGGCAAGCTCAGCGCGAAAATCAACCGCTTTCAGGCCAAAGAGCTCAACTCGCGCGGCAGCGAGGCTGGCACGCTCGCCAATCGCACGTTCCGCCTCGAGGGGCGGCTGCAAAACGGCGCGAATTACGGGTTCGCGCTCCTGCCGTGGGCGCGCAACCTGGCGATCAGCCGCTTCGCCAAACAGGGCGCCACTCCGACGGCCGCGCAGTTGTTGACGGCCACCGCCGCGATTATGCAGCAACCCGAGTGGTGGGTCGCCAACCTCGGCGACAACATTGTCGGACTCAACACCGACGGCACCACCGACGTGACGTCGCGCGGCTACGAGATTGAGGTCACCTATAATCCCACGCGCAACTGGCGGATCAAATTCAACGCCTCCCAGCAGCAGGCGATCGATGCCAACATCGCGCCCGATGTGGTGAAGTTCTGGAACGCCCGCCTGCCGGTCTGGACCACACTCAAGGATGACAACGGCCAGCTCTGGTGGACGGCGGTGGCCACGACGAATCTCAGTCAGGGAGTCAACAACGCGCGGGACTATTACCTCACCCAATTGCTCGCGCCCTACCAACTCGCCATCGCCAACCAGGGCAAGCCGCGCACCCAAGTGCGCGAGTGGCGGTGGAACGCGCTGACAAACTACACGTTCTCCGAGGGAAAACTAAAAGGCATGGGTGTCGGTGGGGCGATGCGCTGGCAGGACAAAGCCTCGATCGGCTTCCTCGGCGCGGCGCCCGAGTCGGACGGCGTTGTGCGCTCGCTCGACCCGAAAAAGCCGGTGTGGGACAGGGCGCGCTTCGCCGTGGATTTTTCGGCGGGCTACGGCTTTCTCCTGCATCGCGACAAGATTCGCGTCCGGGTGCAACTGAATGTTCGCGATGCGCTGGAGAACGGTCGCCTGCAAAAGGTGGCGGTGAATCCCGACGGTTCTACCTTTGCCTACCGGATCATCGACCCGCGCCAGTTCATCCTCAGCACCTCGTTTGACCTATGAGGCATCGTTGCGTTGGGTTGTTGCCTGCCACGAAGCACCGGCCATTCTCACCCCGCCCGCACGTGGTCTGGCGCCTGTTGTGCTCGAGCGCTGCGGCCGCCCTGCTCGCCAGCACCGCCCAAACGGCGCCGCCACTTCTTGCCGCAGGCGCCGCCGCGGGGTCGCCCGCTTTTGTGCTGCAAAGCAAACCGCTGCGGATGGAGCCGTTTCGCGAAAGCCGGCTGCAGCTGAATCCCCCGACGTTTCGCTGGCCGGTGGAAAAGGGTGCCGCCGCGACATATCGCATCGAACTCGCGCGCGATCGGAAATTCACTAGCCCGCGCGTGGAGTTGGTCCATGATCTTTGGTTTCGGCCGCTCGAGCCGCTCGCTACCGGGACGTGGTATTGGCGGTGCCGCGTGGAAACCCCGCACCCAGGGGCGTGGCTCGGCCCGGAATCGTTCGAGCTCACGGCGGATTTGCCGACGTGGTCGGTTCCACCGTGGAGTGAGTTGGTGGCGCGGATTCCGAGCACCCACCCGAGGGTTTATGTCCGCCGCGAAGGCCTGCCTGCGCTCCGGGCGAACGCCCGGCGGTTGGTCGAGCGTCTGCAGCCACGGGAAAACGCGATTACCCAAGCCCTCGCGGAGCCGTTTACGCTGGAGCGTTATGAGCAGCGGGTGGCGAAGCTTGCCGGCTCGACGACCGAAGAGATCATGGCCCGCCGGGTTGCGATCATGGAATCGAAGGCGGCGGCAATGGCGGCAACCGATCCCGCCGCGGATGGAGCATGGCTTTGGGTGGCCACCGGGAATCTCGCCCTGCTCGACGCGGTCAAGCGCCGCGCGCTGCTCGCCGCCCGTTTCGATCCGCATGGGTTCATCAGCGAACGGTCGAGCGGATCGGATTCGGCCAACATCGATTTCGGCAACGCGCTCCTCGTTCATCATCTCGGGGTGATTTACGACCTGCTTTATGCCGAACTCACCGCCGACGAACGCCGCCTGATCCGCGCGGCCATCGTGGCGCGCGCCGCGCCGATTTTCGCCAAGGTGCAACGGTGCTCGCAGGAATTGATGCGGGCGCATGCGTGGCAGCATGGATTCCTCGACGCACTGGTGGGCGCGCTGGCGATGGTGGAGGAAGAGCCCGTGGCCACCGGCTGGGTGGAGTCGGGCCTGAAGGCGTTTGTCGCGTTCTACCCGTGGTTCGGAGGAAACGACGGCGGCTCGCAGGAGGGCACGCGCTACTTCCACGGCCAGGAGATGATCGCCAGCCTCAACACGCTGGACGTGTTCAGGTCGTCGTTTGGTTTGCGACTGGAGGAAGGGAATCCGTGGTTTCGCGCGAATCCCTACTTTCTCATCTATTCCTTCCCGCCGGGCGGCGCGATGGCGCGGTTGGGCGACAAAAACGGCGTGGAGATTCGTGATGGCGACGACCTGCAGGTGCCCAATGGCAAGTCGCGACTGGCCGCGCTGCACATGGCGGAACTCCATGGCAATGGCCACGCCGCCGCCTACGCGGCGGCCCTGCCGGAATCGACGCCGCAGGATGGTTCCGGCTTCGGCCTCTCGGAAATTCTGCGTTGGTCGGGTGCGCCCGCGACCAAGCCAGTCGCACTCGCGACCCTGCCCGCGGCGCGGCTCTTCGCCGACATCGGTGCGGTCTACACGCACTCAGCGCTCACGCGACCCGAGGACAATGTGCGGCTCGTTTTTCATGCGAGCCCCTACGGCGGGCACGGCCATGCCCATGCGGACCAAAACAGTTTTCACGTGATTGCCTATGGCGAGGATCTGTTGCTGGACTCCGGCTACTATCCGGCGTTCAACAACGCCGATCCGCACCGGCTGAAATGGTCGGTGCAGACCAAGGCGCACAACTCGATCCTGGTAGATGGGTGCGGCCAGTCGTGGGGCGACACGCGCGGCTACGGCCGCATTGCCCACTTCGAGTCGCACGACGACTGGGTCTACCTGGTGGGAAGCGCCGAGCACGCTTACCCGGACGCTCCGCTCACTCGTTTTGACCGCCATATCGTCTGGTTGCGGGGCGAGTCCGTGCAGTCCTACGTCATCGTTGACGATCTCGCGGCTGCGGGCGGCATGCACCGCCGGTTCGACTGGCTGCTCCACGCGACCCAACGCATGGCCGTCGACGAACCGGCGCGGAGAATTCAAGTCCGCGGGGAAAAGGGTGGCGCGACGATCACCTTGCTCGCGCCGGCCGCGCTCGCGTTTCAACAAGACGACCGTTTCGACGTTCCAGCGATGTCATGGCAGGACGGCATCACGTCGCCCCTGCCGAACCAATGGCACCTCAAGGCCACGCCGCCGCCAACGACAGAGGTCCGGTTCGTCGCGGTTGTTCAAGTGGGCAAACCCGGCGTCGCCCGGTCCGCGACACGTTTCACGAACGGTGTCATCGAAACCGGTGGCTGGCGCATGACTTTGCCGGGTATTGGGGAAAGATTGTCGATTCTGCGAATCCCATGATCATGCGCCGTTTCTTTTGGTTGCTGTCTCTTGTCTTCGTTTCGGCGGGCGCGGCCGCCGCGCCCGCGCCGAACTTCATCTTCATCCTGGCCGACGATCTCGGCTGGACCTGTCTCTCGCAGCGGATGGATGACCGCGTGCCCAACTCGCGGAGCGACTACCACGAGACGCCCGCGCTCGAGAAATTCGCCCGCTCAGGGATGCGTTTCACCAACGGCTACGCGCCCGATGCCCTTTGCTGCCCGACCCGGCGCAGTATCCAGTTTGGCCAGACTCCCACGCGGCAGGGCGACGAGCGTTTCCCGAAGAACTACGCTCCGGCGAAGCATCCCCGGCTTACGATTCCGCGCATGTTAAAATCCGCGGACGCCCGCTACCGCACGGCACACTACGGCAAGTGGGATCTGCGCGCAGACATCTTCCCGGAGGAGCTCGGCTACGACGAGAGCGACGGCAACACCGGCAATCGCAACGGCGATGTGTCGTCGGACAAGGACTCGAAGTGGACCGCGCACTACCTGAACAACGACCCGAAGCGCATTGAGACGCTGACTGCGCGGGCGGTGAACTTTGTGCGGCGCAATCACGCCGCCGGCACGCCGTTTTATCTCCAGCTCTCCCACTATGCGACGCACGTCGACATCCAGACCCGGGAGGAGACCTTCGCGAAGTTCGCGGCCAAGCCGAAGGGCCGGATCCACTCCCAGCCCGCCTGGGCCGGCATGCTGGCCGACCTGGATGCCGGCGTGGGCCGGCTGCTCGATGAAGTCGACCGCCTCGGCCTTGCGGATCGCACCTACGTGATCTTCATGGCTGACAACGGGGCAGCCGAGTTCATCCCGCCGGTGAAAAACAAGATGGATCACCCGTCGGTGTTTCCCGTGCCGCCGCGCAACCATCCGCTGCGGGGCGGAAAGTGGGTGGTCTACGAAGGCGGCATCCGCGTGCCGTTCATCGTGCGCGGTCCAGGAGTCAAACCCGGCTCGCAATGCAACGTGCCGGTGGCGGGTTGGGATCTGCTGCCGACCTTGGCCGACCTCGCCGGTTATGCCAGGCCACTGCCGGCCGATCTCGACGGCGCGAGCTTTCGGGGGCTTCTCACCCGCGGTGAAGGCACGGTGAAGCGGCCGGATGACTTCCTGGTCTTCCATCGGTACGCCGCCGCCTACCCGCATTCCGCGATCCGCGTGGGCGACTACAAGCTGATCAAGATTTGGAAGACCAACGCGCTGGAACTCTACCACCTGCGGGACGACCTCGGCGAAATCACCGACCTCGCGCAGAAGCTGCCGCAGAAAACCAAGGAGCTGCACGAACGCCTCATGGCTTACCTGAAGCGGGTCGACGCCGAGGTGCTGCACGGCTACGGGAAGGCAAAGAAGGAAGACTGAGCGGATTGCGTAGCGCAGACTTCCAGCCTGCTCCGGAAAGCAGGCAGGAAGCCTGCGCTACGGGGTACGCCGCGTCCGCCAACCGGCGGAGTACCGGCGTCAACTCGGAGATGCGCCGCGCTCGGGCGGGCGGGAGGGTTGCTTTTGGGATCCATTTGGTTGTTATTTCAGACCACAGGTTCCCAATCTGATCTCCTGCTTCCATTTGGCCGCGCCTCCTAACCACTTTGCCCCCCCACCGCCCCGGCGAAGACATAACCCCGCCCCACCTCTCCTGCCTCGAGTCTTTCCGGAAGCCCCCAAACCCGCCACTCCCGCCATCTTCCCGCGTCGTTCCCACCCAACCGGAGAACCAACAACCCAAACCAACATGCCGGCCAAAAATCCCGCTCCGTACCTCCGTCCCGGCCGAACTTGGGCCGCGACAGTAGTTGGTCCGAGGTGGGCCGGCCCCTCCGCGGGCGGCGGTTGGCAGGCTGGCGCAGCACGCCCAGCCGCGCGCGGAGCGCACGGCTCACCCGAGGACACCTCGCGGTGCCAAAGACTGGGATTCGTCCATCGATCGGTTTCACGCCGGAATCCACTGGACACCGGCCGGACTCAAACCGATGGATTTGCACCCTCAGTCTCCGGTTGAGCCCGAGGCGTCGTCTCCATGTCCACTGCCGAACAGGCCCGTTGGTTCTCCGAGCACGTGCAACGGCACGAGCCCGCCATCCGCGCCTACCTGCACGGGCTCGTCAACTCCTCCGACGTCGACGACCTCGTGCAGGAGACGTACATTCGCCTTCTCCGCGCGCACGAACGCGGCCCGATCGACCATCCGCGCGGCCTCCTCTTCGCCACCGCCCGCAACGCCGCCCGCGACCTCTTTCGCCGCCGCACCACGGCCAACACGATTCCGATAACGGAATTCGTCGCCTCGCGCGTCTTCGACGCTGCGCCCAACGCCGCCGAGACCGCCAGCCGCCAGCAGGAGACCGACCTGCTCGCTACGGCGATCGCGGAGCTGCCGCCACGCTGCCGTGAAGTCCTCGTCCTCCGCAAATTTGAAAATCTGTCCCACCGCGAAATCGCCGAAAAGCTCGGCATCTCCGTGCACACCGTCGAAGCGCAGCTCACCAAGGCTCTCCACCGCTGCGAGGAGTTTTTCGCACGCCATGGATTGCCGCCGAAGTGAGGGTTGCCAATGAACCGTCAAACCCAAGCCAAGTTTCACGCGAAGGCGCGAAGACGCGAAGCTGCCCCAGGTTTCTTTCGCGGCTTCGCGCCTTCGCGTGAGCCAATTGCGGGGCATGGAGGCCGCTGGTCTGGCGCATGAACAAACCTGACTCCTCTCCCGAAGGAACCGCCCTCCGCGCCACCGCCGCACGCTGGACGATCCGTCGTGACCGCGGACTCTCATCCGCCGAATCCATCGAATACGAGCTCTGGCTGGCCCCCGACCCGCGCCACGCCGCCGCCGTGCAGCGCTCGTCCACCGCCTGGTCGCTGCTCGACCGCATCCCCGAAAACGTTGCCGCGCCCGTCCTCGCCACCGCCACCCGCCGCCGCTCGTTTTGGCGCCGCTCCGTGGTCATCGGCTCGCTTGCGGCCGCCGCCGCCATCGCGCTCGTCGCCCTCCGCCTCACGCGCCCGTCCGCACCCTCCTCTTCGCCCGTCGCGACCGCCGCTGCGCCTGCGGCCGGCCCGCGCCAGGTCACGCTCTCCGACGGCACCGTCGTCCAGCTCAACACCGGCGGCGAAGTCATCGAGCAATTCACCGCCGCCGAGCGCCGTGTGCTCCTCTCGCGCGGTGAAGCTCACTTCGCCGTCACGAAAAATCCCGCGCGCCCGTTCATCGTCCACGCGGGCAACGTCGACGTCCGCGCCGTCGGCACCGCCTTCAACGTCCACCTCCAGTCCGCCGCCGTCGACGTCCTCGTCACTGAGGGCATCGTGGAACTTCAGCGCCCCTCCGCGTCCGCGTCCTCCTCGTCTGCCTCGCCTTCCTCCGTCCCTCGCGAGCCGATTCCGCTGCTCTCACCCGGCCAACGCGCGGTCGTTTCCCTCGCGCCCGTCTCCCCTGCCACGTCCGTCGTCGTCACCACCGCCAGCGCCGACGAAATCGCCCGCACCCTTGCGTGGCAGGCCCCGCTGCTGCGCCTCGGCGGCGCGACGCTCGCCGAGCTCGTCCTCGAATTCCAGCGCCGCTCCGGCCAGCGCGTCATCCTCGCCGATCCCGCCCTCGCGTCGCTCCGCGTCGGTGGTCGCTTTCGGGCCGACGACCTCGCTGGCTTCTCCCACCTCCTTGCCACGACCCTCGATCTCGAAATAGACCACGCGGCCGACGGCACGCTCGTGTTGCGGAAAAAAAAGCCAGAAACTCGATAGCGGAAATCGCCGGTCACCGCGTCTTCCCCGCGCCGTCGGTCTCCGGGCCGATGGAAAAACCTCATCCATGTTACCCCTCAACCGTCAGGTCGGTCGGCTTCACCGCCGCCTCCTGACGCTCACGCTGATCCTCTCCTTCACGCTGCCTCCGCTCCTACTCCATAGTGCGGAGGTGGCGCGGAGGCCGTTCGCCATTCCGGCGGCGGATGCCGAGGTGACGCTGGAGACGTTTTCCGATCAGGCCGGCGCCCAACTCGTCTACCTGATTGATGACGTGCGCGGTGTGACGACCCATCCCGTGCAAGGCATGTTCGCGATTCGCGACGCGCTCGAACGGCTGGTCGCCGGAACCGAGCTGAGGGTGGAGCAGGATGGGAAAACCGGAGCCTTCGTGATCAAGCGCGACCGCGCTCTGCCGTCCGCTGCAGATGTTCCTCCACAATCCAGAAAACCGCCGACCCAGCCCATGAAATCCCCCCGCACCCTCCTCGCTGCTCTCGCGGCCTTCACCTCCGGCATCCTCGCCGCTCAAACTGCACCGCCCTCGGCGACGAAGGACGACCCGGTCCAAATGTCGCCCTTCGTCGTCACCACGGAAACGAAGCAGAGCTACCTCGCAAACGAGACGCTCGCCGGCATGCGCATCAAGACCGACCTCAAGGACGTCGGCGCCGCGATCAATGTGTTGACCGAAACCTTTCTGAACGAAGTCGGCGCCGTGGACATGAACCAAGCGCTGAAATACGCGCCGAACATGCAGTTCGCCGATTACGCCGCCAGTGGTGGTAATGGCCAGTGGTTCTCCGCCCCCTACCTTTCACGCGGCGTGGTTGGCAGCACCGTGATGACCGATTTCTTCCTGACGGGCTCGGTGCCCATCGACCGTTACAATACCGACAACCTCACCTTCCTGCGGGGTCCGAATTCGATCCTCTTCGGCATCGGTAGCCCGTCTGGCGTCGTGGGCGCTAGCTCGAAACGAGCCTCGCTCGGGCAAAACTCGCAATCGGCCCGCTTTATGGCGGACACGTTTGGTTCCGCCCGCACAGAATTGGATGTGAGCCATGTCTTCGTGACGAATAAACTCGCCGGGCGGTTCGCCGCGGTCGCTTCGGACCAACACAACGATCAAAAGCCCTCACTAAACCGGCGCAATGCGGTCTACGGGACGGTAACCTACAAGCCGTTCAGTCGGACGACGATTTCGGTAAACGGGGAAAGCGGCCGTTATGACCGGTATTTTCAGATGTATACTCTCACGGCGGACTCCTATACGCCTTGGGTGATGGCCGGCCGACCGACCGTCAATTTTGTCACCGGCAAAGGCATGCTCAACGGCTCCACCACGAAGGGAAATTTTTCCACCGCCATCGGTTCGGGGCTGAGGAACGTAAACACGGGGTCCAATCTTATCTACATAGAGGGCTCAAACCAGCCTATGATGGACTGGAAGAACATGGCAGCAGGGTCGTATTGGAGCCAAACGCGCAACGCGGGCGCTGCCGGCAGCGGCCTAATATTGTCCGCTGACCGCGGTCAGATGGACTCGATTCCCTTTACCCGGGACAACACGCTCGTCGATCTGCGGGCTAATCCGTGGGGCGGCTACAACACGAACGACCTGCATTATAAGAATCGCTCGGTCTTCGTGGAACAGAATCTATGGCGGAATCTCGACCTCGAGCTGGCTTGGAACAAATACAAGCAGGGCTACAATTTTAACAACACGCTCGGCAAGAATGGGGACAATCGAATCTCGGTCGATCCCAACGAAGTTCTTCCCAACGGCGCGCCCAATCCCAACGTTGGGAAGCCCTACCTCGAGGTAACGCAAGGCGGAGACCAAGGCAGTCGTCGTTTCAGAGCTCAGCTGGAGAAAGGCGCCAAGCGGGCGACCCTTTCCTACAAACTCGATCTGGACCAGCATAAGATCTTCAAGAGCGTCGGACTGGGTAATTACCGCTTTGCCGGGCTTTTTCAGGACCACGAGTCTAACGAGCAAGTGGTCGTCAGCAATTTTGTAAACGTCACCCCGCTGCCTGGGACCCCGACCAACATCCCGCTCAACCAAAACCAAAATCGTATGTCCCGGCGTTACTATCTCCAGCCCGGCGAAAGCCAGTGGCAGGGTTACAACTACGTCCAGAATTTTTCGCAGGCCAGTGTGCCGGGCGCCACGATCGACGGACCGATCAAATTTGAAGAACGCAACGCCACGGAGAGTCCGCGCAATATCCAGCAATCCACCGAGAGCCTCGTCGGCGCCCTGCAAGGATCCTGGTGGCAGGCGTCGGAGGGGTATTTCCACCTCACGGGTCTGTTTGGCCTGCGCCAGGATCGGGAACGTGATCGTGCGCAAACGTTTGTTCGCCTAGCCAATGGCGAATTCGCCGGCCCGATCACGAATTTTAATAAATTGGACGAATTTGGCACCTGGAATCCCCTGACGAAATACGGAGCTCATACCAAGAGCTACAACGCGGTCTTCCGGCCAATTTCCCAAGTCCGGCTATTTTATAACTTCTCCGATATTTACAGCGCCGCAGCGTCCTCAAACTTCGTCGATGTTTTTGGCAAGGCGCTCCGGCCGGCCATCGGGCAAACCAAGGATTATGGCATCAAGTTGGACGTGTGGGGCGAACGCGTCTTCCTGAGTGCGACCAAATATGAAACCGGCATCATCGACACCTCGGTCGACAACACCGGCGTCGTGCGCACCCCGATCAATGACATTTACAATGCGCTGAGCCGGCCCGATCTCGTATTGGATCGGCCCTTTTCCTATCGGAACGATATCAGCAAAGGCTACGAATTTGAGCTGACGGCGGCCGTCACCAAGAATTGGCGGGCGCGCATGACCTACGGCACGCAGAAGACGGTCCCGTCCGAGGCGTTTGCCGACTGGACTGTTTATTTCGCGAACAACCGTTCGCTGTGGCAGCAAAACGCCACGCGACCGTTGCTAAATCCCGGCATAGGCTACACCACGGTGGCAGACTCGATCGCGCGCGCGGATCAGTTCCTGCGCGATGCCCTGGCGACGAACGGCGTGCAACCGGCGGACCAGCGCATGCGCAATGCAACCTTCAACACCAACTACAATTTCACCCGCGGCTGGCTGAAATCGGTGCGCGTCGGCGGCGGATTTCAATGGGCCTCGCGCAATGTCATCGGCTACGCCCGCAACAACGTAGGCAATCTGGACACGAGCAAGCCCTTCCACGGCGCCGAACGCTTAAGCACCGACGGCAGCATCGGCTACTCGCGCCGCTTGACGGCAAAGGTGACCTGGGACGTGCAGATCAACGTGTATAATCTCCTGGGCGAGGATCCGCTGCTGGCCCGCACCGCCGCCGACGATGGCAAGGGGAATCCCCTCGTCACCCGCCGTTACCTGCAGACACGGACCTACGCGCAGTTGACCAACTCGTTTAAGTTCTAAAAACCTCCAGCCTCGGGGGCCGATCCAAGAGAGAGGGTCCGTTACCGATAGGAAACTGGAGTTTCAGGGGGATCGGATCCGGGAGGGGTTTCCATCGCCGTCTCGTCGGTGCTCGGACAAACGTGCGCTCCGGCAAACACCTTAATTTTACTTGAGATTCGAGAAAACAGCCCCCCCGATGATACACAGAACGAACGCGCCACTTCTTTTTCAAAAGGCGAATATCGGCCTCTTATTTGCCGCGCTAGCTACTACGGCGCACCCGGCAATCGTCGCTTCCTCAACAGGTGACAGAGAGACAATCTACGACAACTCCACACGAGCCAGCGCAGGCGGCATGTTTTGGCCAGACGGCAATATTGGAGTACTGCGGGGAGCTGATGGACGCTACTCCTTCAATGCGGCCAATGGCTCCACGGAAGTTTTCACGACAGGAACCCTCGACCAGCCAGCGCAGACTCGCGCCGCAGTTGTGTATTCAGACCTAAAATCGAGCTACAACTACCTAAGCGGAGGTGAACTCTATCGTGACCCGGCATCGGGGCGCCTGCTGCATTTCTACCACTGCGAAGTTTATCTCGACGGAAACGCACGCACGTTCAGGTCGGCTCTGGGGATGGCAGTTTCGAATGACGCGAGCGCAACTTCATTTCAGGATCTAGGAGTGATTCTCTCTGCTCCCGGAACGGGGCCGGTCGAAATGTGCGGTGCCCCCTACGTTATCAGCCGAGACGGCTACTTGTATGTGTATTTCAACGCCGGAGGACTCGCGGTGGCCCGTGCGCGACTGAGCGAAATCGTGGCCAACGCTCTTACTGGCCGCACCACCGCCTTCTTCAAGTATTACCGCGGCGGGTTTACTGAACCCGGACTCGGTGGCAGTGCCACAGTCATACAGACGGGAGCGTGCCAGTGGATGGATGTGGCGTTCAATTCCTACCTCAACAAATACGTACTCGTCGTTGTCGCTAACAACGACCTTTGGGTCAGTTGGTCTGACGACGGCGTGAACAACTGGTCTGCTCGCCAGAGGCTTGAGAGTGAATCGGGCGAGTCTTTTTATCCCACAATCGTCGGACTTGGTACCGACCCCAAGATTATCAGCGGTCCGTCATTCTACGTCTATTACTCATACTCCATCGCTGGCGCTACTGACGGCTTCGCGCGCTGGACCGATGCCGTGCTGGCGCGCCGGCGGGTCACCATCGATGACACGTCATCCAACTCGGTTTCCGTCTCCGGCGCGCAAAGCGCTGCCGAAATCGGAAGTTCCACCACCCTAACTGCAAATGCTACGTCCGAGTTGCCATCGACCTACCAGTGGATCAAGAACGGCGTCGCTTTACCCGGCGCAACCTTGTCGAAGCTCGTAGTAGCCGATGTGCAAGCTACCGACGCGGGAAGCTACTCAGTGACGGTAACGACGGTCCGCGGTGTCTCGGCATCCCCACCAGTTCAGTTACAACTAGCTCCAGCATCGAGGCTGTCCAATCTTTCGATACGCACCCGCATGGTAGGGGGCCAGACGCTGATCTTCGGAGCAGTTGTCGCGGGCAGCCCAAAGAACATGCTTCTACGCGCGGCCGGCCCCGCACTGGGCGCCTTCGGCTTATCCGGCATGTCTGATCCCCACCTAGATCTTTACACGGGTGGGGCATCCCCGGCCGCATCAAATGACAACTGGCCCGCGTCGCTCAGCTCGACTTTCGCATCAGTCGGGGCATTCGGTTTCACTGTTGGCTCCCTCGACGCTGCCCTAGCTCGGTCTATTGGCGACGCGTTTACAGTTCACGCCCACGGTTCCGGACAGGGCATGTTGCTGGTGGAAGCCTACGATGTCGGAACTGGCAACGTCAGCCGGTTGACGAATATCTCAGCACGTAACCAAGTTGGGAGGGGAGATGACATCCTGATCGCGGGTTTTGCGCTGACCGGCACAGGAACAAAGGATGTGCTCATCCGCGCAGTTGGCCCGACGCTTTCCACCTTTGGAGTGGGTGGCGTATTAACGGACCCCAGACTTTCAGTGTTGGATAGTGCTGGCCGGATTCTAGCAAATAACGACAATTGGGAGGCGGGTCTGGCGTTAACTTTTTCCCAAGTCGGCGCCTTTCCCTTGCCAGCTGGTAGCAAGGACGCGGCCGTACGCGTCAACTTGCCTGCAGGCGCGACCTACACCGTCCAAGTAATCGGCGCGGACAATGGTACTGGCGAGGCGCTGATCGAGATCTACGAAATCTTCTAACTCCGCGTATCTTACCGATAGGAAACTGGATTTTCAGGGGGATCGGGTCTGGGAGGGGTTTAAGATTCTCAAACCCCGACATCCAGAATCTTCCTGCCCCTAATTTTCCTGCCCAATGTATTGGCTGAGATAAATGCCGGCTCGGCGGCATTTATCCCGTCGGAAACGGATTCCGCTCGGCGAACAGCAGCTGGTGCCAGTACGGATAAATTTTCGGCCGCGCACTGGCCGCATCCAGCTTCGCGATTTGCGCGGGCGTCAATGCCCAGCCGGCGGCGGCGAGATTTTGCGTCAGCTGCGCCTCATCCCGTGCGCCGATGATCACCGTCGACACGCTCGGGCGTTGCAGCACCCAGTTGAGCGCGATCTGCGCGACCGATTTTCCCGTTTCCCGGGCGATCTCATCAAGCGCGTCGACGATGCGGAACACCTGCTCGTCGTCCGCGGGCGGAGCGACCTTGACGGTGCCCGGGTCGTTGAGCCGGCTCACCGCGGGTGGCGGCTGGCCGCGGCGGAATTTTCCGCCGAGCCGGCCCATCCCGAGGGGGCTCCACACCACGGCGCCCACGCCCTGATCGAGCGCGAG
>SXGU01046780.1_pt1 | contig 16143 bp, 16 predicted proteins | sample 3174531 | NCBI WGS metagenome assembly SXGU01 (sample SAMN11356863, study PRJNA531348) | freshwater metagenome | isolation source: freshwater sample F1-140 | place: China: Fuxian Lake, Yuxi | collected 2017-12-25 | reverse complement strand
TACGGCAGGTCCACCTTCGAGGGCCCGATGATGTCGGTGAAGACGGTCAACGCCCTGTCGCACTACACCGAATGGAACATCGCCCATGTGCACTCCGGCGCCCTTGGCTGGGTCGCCATGATCACCATCGGCTCCATGTACTACCTGATTCCACGCCTGTTTGGCCGTGAAGAGATGTACAGCACCCGACTGATCAATGTGCACTTCTGGTGGTCCACCATCGGCGTCGTGCTCTACATCGCCGCCATGTGGATTGCCGGTGTGGCTCAAGGCCTGATGTGGCGCGCCACCAACGACGACGGCACGCTAACCTACAGCTTTGCACAGTCGGTAAACGCCATGTACCCGTTCTACTATGTCCGTCTCATCGGTGGCACCATGTTCTTCGCTGGCATGCTGCTGATGGCTTACAACATGTGGAAGACCATCGCCGCAGGCAAGGCCGTTAACGACGCCCGAATCCCTGAAGCGGTTCACGCTTAATCGGACAAAGGAGACTTGAATATGTTCTCTCACAAACTCCTAGAAAAGAACATCGGCCTGCTGATGATCCTGACCTTCATCGCCGTTTCCATTGGCGGTATGGTTCAAATCGTACCCTTGTTCTTCCAGAAATCGACCATGCAAGCGGCAGAGGGGCTCAAGCCTTACACCGCACTGCAACTGGAAGGCCGCGACATCTATGTGCGTGAAGGTTGTTACAACTGTCACTCCCAGATGATCCGTCCGTTCCGGGCCGAAACCGAGCGCTATGGCCACTTCTCGATGGCCAACGAGTTCGTCTATGACCGGCCCTTCCAGTGGGGTTCCAAACGGACCGGTCCGGACCTGCACCGCGTCGGTGGCCGCTATTCGGATGAATGGCATTATGTACACCTGATGAACCCACGTGATGTGGTTCCGGAGTCCAACATGCCGGCCTATCCGTGGCTGGAATCAGCCATGGTCGACGGGACCTCCATCCAGGCCAAGATGCGCACCTTGAAGTTGGTCGGTCATCCCTATACGGACGACGAGATTGCCAATGCACCCAAGGAACTGGAAGGCAAGACCGAGATGCAAGCAATGATTGCCTACCTGCAAGCCTTAGGTCTTGCTGCGCCGAAGGCCAAATAACCATGGACGCCGGTATCGTCGGTTCGATCATCACACTCCTGTTCTTCCTGGTGTTTGTCGCCATCATTTGGTGGGCCTACAGCACGCGGAACAAGGACAAATTCGAAGCGGCAGCGCACCTGCCCTTTGAAGAAGACCCGATCGACGATAACCGTCACGCCTGACAAGGAGAATCAAAATGATCGAATACGCTGTTCCCGACTTCGTCAGCGATTTCTGGCATTACTACATCGCTGTCCTAGCCATTCTGGGTATCCTCTTTTCCCTCTGGATCCTCAAAAGCCAGACTATAGCCAAACTCGCCCAAGGCGAAAAAGCAGAGCTACTGCACCACGCTTGGGATGGTGACCTGCAGGAACTCAACAACCCGTTGCCGCGCTGGTGGATGTGGCTGTTCTATGGCCTGATCATCTTTGGTGCCATTTACCTGGCCCTCTATCCTGGCCTGGGCAAGTTCGGCGGTATCTGGAACTGGTCCTCCGGCGCGGCTTGGAAATCTGAAAAGGACGCGACAGATGCCGAGTTCAACAAGGTCTTCGAGCCCTTCCGTGGCAAAGATCTGGCCGTCATCGCGGCCGATCCGATCGCAAATGCCATGGGCAAGCGTCTCTATCTGACCTACTGCTCTCAGTGCCACGGTTCGGATGCCACGGGCGCCGCCGGCAAGTTCCCCAACCTGACCGACAACCAATGGCTGTTTGGCGGTTCCCCGGAAGCGATCAAGGCCAGCATCAGCGGCGGACGCACGGCCGAGATGCCAGGTGGCCTGGCAGGTGACGAGCAGGGCGCCAAGGAAGTGGCTCACTATGTTCTATCCATGGGTGGCAAGCCGCATGATGCCGCCATGGCCGCTGCGGGCAAAGGAAAGTATGCCGCCTGTGCCGGCTGTCACGGCGATGATGGCAAGGGTATGCCGGATGCCAGCTTCCCCAACATCGTTGACGATGCCTGGCTCTATGGCAGCTCGGTACCTGCCATCACCGAGACCATCGTCAAAGGTCGCGTCGGCGGTATGCCGGCCCAACAGTCTGCCCTGGGAGATGACAAGATCACCCTCCTGACGGCCTACCTGATGAGCCTCGGCAAGAAATAAAAACACCCTGCGGGGCCGGGCGATACCGGCCCCGTTGGTAAAGGGGGTTAAAAACCCTTTACCAACGGGCGCGCAGAACACGGAGAGTGTGGATAATTAATGCTGTAACTGTCTTTTCCAAAGGAAGTGAAATTGAATCGGCATTCTACACAAAACCCACCGCCAGCAAACGACAAGGAGCCTGAAGAGGTTTCTTTATATGAGTCGCGCAAAAAGATCTATTACCGCGCCGTCCAAGGACTCTACAACAATTGGCGTGTCGCCTTGGTATGGCTCACGCAGATCCTCTACTTCGCCCTGCCCTGGCTAAGCTGGGAAGGTCGTCAATCCGTCCTCTTCGACCTCGGTGGACGCAAGTTCTACCTCTTCGACTGGGTATTCTGGCCACAGGATTTTATCTGGCTGGCCGCACTCCTGATCATCTCCGCCCTGGGTCTGTTCCTGTTCACAGCCATTGCCGGTCGCCTCTGGTGCGGTTACGGCTGCCCCCAAACGGTCTATACCGAGATTTTCGTCTGGATAGAACGGTTGTTTGAAGGCGATCACAAACGGCAACTAAAACTGACAGCTCAACCCTGGAATAGCGAAAAAATCCTGCGCCGAGGTGGCAAACAGCTGGCCTGGATCCTGTTCTCATTCTGGAACGGCTTCACTCTGATTGCCTACTTCACACCCGCACCCGTCCTCTGGCAAGAATTCCTCACCCTGAGCTTTGGCCCATGGGAGACCTTCTGGATCCTGTTCTATGCCTTCACAACATGGGGTTTTGCCGGTGTCATGCGCGATCAGGTCTGCAAATACATGTGTCCGTATGCCCGCTTCCAAAGCGCGATGTTCGACCTGGACACCCTCATCATCACCTATGATGCCAAACGCGGCGAACCGCGCAACGCACGCCGAAAAGGCGAAACACAGGCACAAGGGGATTGTGTGGATTGCGGGATTTGCGTCGCCGTCTGCCCGACCGGAATTGATATCCGCAACGGTTTGCAATACATGTGCATCGGCTGTGCTGCCTGTATTGACGCCTGCGACCAGGTCATGGACAAGGTCGGGTCCCCGCGCGGCCTGATCCGCTATTCAACCCAGAATGCCATCGAAGGCACCTATCCGGACAGTGAAATCAAACATCATATCTTCCGGCCACGCATCCTGTTCTATATCGCCGTCTTCAGCGCCATTCTCGCCGGCGTGGGCTACACCATGGCCGCTCGCATCCCCTTGCTGGTCGATGTCCTGCGCGACCGAAACAGCCTTTCCCGCGAAGCCCCGAGCGGAGAGATCGAGAACCTCTATCGCCTGCAAATCATCAACATGGATTCCAAGGCCCATCACTTTGAGGTTCATGCCAAGGGCATATCCGGGTTGAAAGTCACCCGTGGACAGTTGACCGAGATCCCGGCCCTAGGCACCGAAACCGTGGTCGTCACGCTGGAGGCCCCGCGCCTTTCGCTCAACCACCCGTCGACACCGATTCAGTTCGAAGTTGTCGCCCAAGATACCCCAAGCCTGCTGCGAGAAACAAAGTCGAGCTTCATCAAGTGAGGACCCTATGAGCGAAAAAAAATCCGCCTGGAAAGAACCTATGGTCTGGCTATTAGTCGTCCTACCGGCAACAGCCGTTATCGCTAGCCTGGCAACCGCCTGGATCGCCTACGATGGTGCCGACACACTCGTAAGCGAGCCCCACCACAAGGTTGGACTTGGCATAAAGGCCGGCACAGCGCCGACCCCAGCCAACAAGTAACGCCCGTATTTAACCCACGCCTGGAATCAGGTAATCATGCAAAGGAGAAGAAAGTATGGATGTCTTAATGAAACTGCTCTTCACAACCGATATCGGTTTGCTCTCACTCTTCACAATCGTGTTTCTGATTGGGATGGGTCTCTTCATCTGGTGGCGCATCAACAAGAACATTAATGAAGAAAAACGGGGCTGACCCAAAACGGGTGACCGGGTGACCCGCAGCACCCGGCTCGGCTCAAAGCAGGCTGGGGGTCATCGCCGCCAGCAAACAGGCACTGGGGAAGCTCGTTATCACCCCTCTGAAGGGAGTGGACTGTGCATTGAGCCGTAGCCAAAGTACGCCCCCCTTGCGCGCGGACAAGTTGCCGGGTTGCCCTGTGAGCAAGTGCGCGGCCAAGGCCCCCAGGGTAGGCTGGTGCCCCACGATGAGCACCTGACCAGCCACCTGAAGTGGTATGCGTTCGATGGCCCCTTCAAGCAACGCCTCTGGTGTCGCGCCGGGGGCGAACGCATTCACCGTATCAAAGGACCAACCCAGCGCCTGGGCCGTCTGTTGCGTACGCACCGCCGGGCTAACCAGAATGCGCAGCGTTGCCGGTGCTGTGGCGGGCAAGTGTTTTTTGATCCACTGAGCCATTTGCGCCGCTTGACGCTGACCTTTGGCTGTCAATGCGCGCTTAAGGTCATCCAACCCATCTTCGGCCTCGGCGTGTCGCCACAAGATCAAATCCATGCAGGCCTCTTCCTAAAGTGGCAAGAATACAAAGCTGGCCATGTTCTGCACCGTGCGGGAAATCACCCGGTTACTACTATCCTCAATAACCAGGGCCAGCAAATCCTGTGCGGCGATAAGTTTACCAAATTCACGCTCGTAGCTCAGGTTCTGAATCTCGCTGTCCATGCTGTTGGTCAGCAGGATCGGCACCACACCCTCCGCAATACGGGCGTTGGACAACTTCCAGACCGCCGTTTCAATATTGCGCGCGCTGTTATAGAGCTTCTGGGCATCGAGCTGATCGGTGATGTAAAACGCTTGCTTGTGATCATAGGCCGTCATGACCATGGCCAGCATGGCCGACATATAGGCATGCACACGATCGCCGGCAAAGTCCTCGCGGAAGGCCGCGCGGAAATCGCGCTCCCAATCCGATCGGCGCAGAACTGAGGTTTGCCAAGCCGCCAGATTCGCAAACAACTGCTCCGTCGCCACCTCCACCGAGGGCAGACCGGCCTTGCGGAATTCAGCCGGATTGCGGCGATACAGTTTCTCGGTCAATACACGCAAATGGCGTAGTGCCTCGCGCTGAGTGATCTCAGTCACCTGATCGACATCGGATTTTGCGATATTTTCAATGGCAAAACCCCGCTGGCTCTGGCCACCATCCTTGCGCTGAATGGGGCCATTGGCACAGCCTGCAAGTAACCCGACAACCAGGACAAGCGCCAAAACCCCATGATGTGATTTAACCACTACGCTCTCCTTAAGGACTACCTGGCAAATTCGCGCCCGACGGCTGGATTGTAACGACATCAACCCCGCCCACAAACCCATATCCAAGATAGACACCCCCATGCGCCTTTGATTTTTCGTTACAATTCAATCAATTACAAACAGACACCCGCATCGAAAAAGTTTATTTGCAAATAAGAACAATGGATTAGGACGGCCTAATACAGCGTGCTATCCTCGCTGCCCATCAAGTCAGTTACCCTTTCTTAATCCTTCTTTCGCAATATCCAGACTGCGGCAAATACCGCGACACCCAACTAAAAGGAACCTCGATGTCCAAGCTCGTGAAACCCCATGGCAACGGCGAACTCAAGCCACTCTTGCTCGAAGGCGCTGCACGCGATACCGAACTGGCTCGCGCCGCCTCGCTTCCCAAGGTCAAGATGTCGTCGCGTGAAACCGGCGACCTGATCATGATGGGCATCGGCGGCTTTACCCCGCTCGACGGTTTCATGACTAAGCTGGACTGGCAAGGCGTTTGTGATGGCTACAAGATGGCCAACGGCCTGTTCTGGCCGATCCCCGTCACCCTCTCTACCGACAACGGCGCCATCAAGGAAGGTGACGAGATCGCCCTGATTGATGCCGAATCCGATGCCATCATGGGTACGATGAAGGTGACCGAGAAATACGGCATCGACAAGTCCCACGAGTGCATGCAGGTGTACAAGACCACCGATCTGGCTCACCCGGGCGTCAAGATGGTGATGGATCAGGCCCAGTACAACCTGGCCGGCCCGGTCAAGGTTCTGTCCACCGGCACCTTCAAGGAAGAGTACGGCGATCAATTCATGACCCCGGCCGAGACCCGTGCGGCCTTCGAAAAGGCCGGCTGGTCCAAGATCGCTGCGTTCCAGACCCGTAACCCCATGCACCGTTCGCACGAATATCTAGCCAAAATTGCCATCGAAACGATGGACGGCGTGTTAATCCACTCCCTGCTGGGCGCCCTGAAACCGGGCGACATCCCCGCCGATGTGCGTAGCGAGGCAATTTCCACCTTGGTTGAGAACTACTTCGCCCCCAATACCGTCATCCAAGCGGGTTATCCGCTGGACATGCGCTATGCCGGTCCGCGTGAAGCCCTGTTGCACGCCCTGTTCCGTCAGAACTATGGCTGCTCACACCTGATCGTGGGCCGCGACCACGCCGGCGTGGGTGATTACTACGGCCCGTTCGATGCCCAGAAGATCTTTGACGAGATTCCGAAAGGCTCGCTAGAAACCGTCAACATGAACATCGACTGGACCTTCTGGTGCAAGAAATGCGGTGGCATGGCCTCGCAACGCACCTGCCCACACACCAAGGACGACCGTATCCTGCTGTCCGGCACCAAGGTTCGCTCGATGCTATCCGAAGGCCAGGACCTGCCGGTGGAATTCAGCCGTCCGGAAGTCGCCAAGGTGCTGCAGAAGTACTACGCTGGCCTGAGCGCCGAACAGAATGTAAAGATTGAACTCAAGGGCCATTCTGCCGCTTGATTTTAAAACGGGGCGCGGCACAGAGGACTGTCCATGCCCCTGAAGTATTTAGGATTTGAGAGCGCCGGAAGCGGACTCGCGATACGCCCGGCCAAGGTGATTCTCAGGCTCTAGATGGACCGTGCAGGACATACTGCCTGCACGGATTGTTAGCTAACAAGGAGTGAAGTTAATGCCTACTTTTGTTCGTACCGACAAGTGCGATGGCTGCAAAGGTCAAGACAAGACCGCTTGCATGTACATCTGCCCGCACGACCTGATGAAACTGGACCGCGATGGTTCCGAGACCGGCCACGCCATGAAGTCCTTCAATCAAGAGCCCGAGCAGTGCTGGGAGTGCTATTCCTGCGTCAAGATCTGCCCGCAACAGGCGATCGAAGTCCGTCACTACGCCGACATCGTTCCGTTGGGCGGTTCCGTGCAGCCGCTGCGTGGCTCCGATTCCATCATGTGGACCATCAAGTTCCGTAACGGCACCCTGAAGCGCTTCAAGTTCCCGATCCGCACCACCCCGGAAGGCTCTATCGATTGCTACGGCGGCAAGCCGAATGCCGATATGGCCAACATCTCGAAGAATGGCTTCTTCAATCAGATGAACGGCTACCGTGCTGGCAACCCTGCCGAACTGATCCGCAAGTAATTAACCAAAAAGGAAACGATAATGGCTGGTACTTTTGACAATCCCGAGGTCGTCCAGGAAGAAGTTGACATCCTGATGATCGGTGGCGGCATGGCCAACTGCGGCGCCGCTTATGAAATCATGCGCTGGGCTGATGCTGCGAAGGCCTCTACCGGCGTGGACCTGAAAATCAAGCTGGTCGACAAGGCCGCCCTGGACCGTTCTGGTGCCGTGGCTCAAGGTCTGTCTGCCATCAACACCTACATCGGTGACAAGCAAGATCCGGCGGACTACGCTCGCATGGTCTCCAACGACCTGATGGGCATCACCCGTGACGACCTGGCCTATGACCTCGGCCGCCATGTGGACGAGTCCGTGCACCTGTTCGAAGAGTGGGGCCTTCCGATCTGGAAAACCGATGTCGCAACCGGCGAGCGTCACGACGGCGCCCAGGGCATGACCTCCCTAAAGGACGGCGGCCAGCCGGTGCGTTCCGGCAAGTGGCAGATCATGATCAACGGTGAATCCTACAAGTGGATCGTCGCCGAAGCCGCCAAGAAGGCCATCGGCCTGGATCGCATCCAGGAGCGCGTCTTCATCGTCCACCTGATCAACGACAAGAACGACCACACCCGCATCGCCGGTGCTGCCGGCTTCTCCGTTCGTGAAAACAAGATCTACATCTACAAGGCCAAAGCTATCCTGCTGGCTGCCGGTGGTTGCGTGAACCTGTTCCGTCCCCGCTCCGTGGGCGAAGGTACCGGCCGTGCTTGGTACCCGGTGTGGAACGCAGGTTCCACCTACTCCATGGCTGCCGAGGCTGGCGCTGAGCTGACCATGATGGAAAACCGCTTCGTGCCCGCCCGCTTCAAGGACGGCTACGGCCCGGTCGGTGCTTGGTTCCTGCTGTTCAAGGCCCAGGCCACCAACGCCTTCGGCGAAGTGTACATGGTCAAGAACAAGGAACTGCTGAACGACTACCCTCCCTACGGTCAAGCGGCCGTGCCGGCTTCCTGCCTGCGCAACCACCTGATGCTGAAGGAAATGCAGGAAGGCCGCGGCCCGATTTGGATGGATACCGTGACCGCTCTTGGCAAGATGCGTGAAACCCTGTCCCCGCGCGAAGTGAAGCACCTTGAAGCTGAAGCCTGGGAAGACTTCCTCGACATGTGTGTTGGTCAGTGCGGTATCTGGGTGGGTGAGAACGTTGAGCCCGAGAAAAAGAACTCCGAGCTGATGCCGACCGAGCCCTACCTGCTGGGTTCGCACTCCGGTTGCTGCGGCATCTGGACCTCCGGTCCCGATGATATCGGTGCACCGACCACCGAACTGCACGCCGACGCGGCCAAGATTCCTGGACACCTGCCCTCCGGCTGGAACTGGGGTTACCGTGGCATGACCACGGTCAAGGGTCTGTTCACCGCCGGCGACGGCGTGGGCGCATCCGGCCACAAGTTCTCCTCCGGATCTCATGCCGAAGGCCGTATGGCTGCCAAGTCCATGGTTAAGTACTGCCTGGACAACAAGGACTTCAAGCCCGAGTTTGAAGAAACCCCGGAAACCATCGCCGAGCTGATCTGGAAGCCGGTTCGCAACTTCCTTGAATTCAAGGATTACACGACCGCGATCGACCTGAACCCGAACTACATCACCCCGAAGATGCTGCAGTTCCGTCTGCAGAAGATCATGGACGAGTATGTTGCCGGTGTTGCCACCTACTACAAGACCAACAATGTCATGCTGGCTATTGCCGAAGACAAGTTGGGCATGCTGAAGGAAGACGCTCAGAAGATGCGCGCCAAGGACCTGCACGAGCTGCTGCGCGCGTGGGAAAACTACCACCGCATTCTGACCGCCGAAGCTCACATGAAGCATATCGAGTTCCGCGAAGAATCCCGTTACCCGGGCTTCTACTACCGTATGGACAAGAACTTCGTGGATGAGGAAAACTGGCACTGCTTCGTGAACTCCATCTATGACAAGAACACCAAAACCTGGACCTGCTTCAAGCGCGCCCATGTGGATCTGGTGGACAAGTCCAAGCTGTTCAAGCCGGCCGCTCACTAAGTAGCCACTTGCAAAAAACCGGGCGCTCACAAGGCGCCCGGTTTTTTCTTGAGTGTGTCGCTTGCCGTCTTTAACTCAACAAGCCACTCTATCGCATTCACCGTGTAGCCCATTAAGGACTACAAGCAACACGCTCCTCTCAGCTATAATTACCCTACTTATTTACTCAGGAATTGATCATGATCAACGAATACGATCAAAAATTCAAAGGTCTCGGCAAGGATTCCCCTTTCCAGGATTCGCCCGTGGCGCCCAATATGCTTGAGGGCGACAAAACTCTCCAATTCCGCTGCCACCGCGACATCAAGTGCTGGAACGCCTGCTGTTCCAACATCGACATCACGCTTACTCCCTACGATGTTCTGCGCCTGAAGAATCGTCTTGGCATCTCCTCCGGTGAGTTTCTCAAGCAATACACTTTCCCATTCGAGATGGACAAGGATGGCATGCCTGGCGTCAAGTTCAACCCGGTTGAAGGCGGTAGCGCCTGCCAATTTATGGTTCCGGAAGGCTGTAGCGTCTATGAGGATCGTCCCAATGCCTGCCGCTACTACCCCATCGCCCTGCTCTCGCTGCGCAACTCGGACGAATTCGTCGATCGTACCGCCTACGCATTGGTGCAGGAAAAGCACTGCCTGGGTCATCAGGAAAATCGCTTCCTGACCATTGATGACTACCGTGCCGAACAAGGCGTTGCGGATTACGACGAAAAGTCGCGCGGTTGGCGCCAACTCGTGTTGAAACGCAAATCCGCCGGACCCGGTATCGGCCGTCCGCCGGCCGCGTCGAACCAGCTGTTCTTCATGGCCTGCTATGACATCGACCGCTTCCGCGCCTTCGTGATCAGCGAATCGTTCAACAACACCTACAACATCCCGGTCGAACAGATGGCCGAATTGGTGGCCGACGATGACAAGCTACTTGAATTCGCCTTTGGCTTCCTGCGCCATGTGCTGTTTAATGAAAAAACCTTGGCCGAAAAGGACGGCGCCTATGAGGCCCGCATGGAACGCCTGAAGGCCAAGACCGAGGCCATTCGTCAGGAATATCTCAATAACCGCGATAAGATCGAGGACGAAAAATACTGCGCCCCGCCCGGCCAACCCGGCGACTGCGGTTGCGGCGGCAATGAGTGACTTCCTGATCCACAGCCAACCCTATTACGAAGCCGTCGGCTTTGAGGTCGCCATCTTCGAAGCCGCTTGGAAAAACGGCCTGCCAGTCTTAGTCAAAGGCCCTACTGGCTGCGGCAAGACGCGCTTCATGGAATACATGGCGTGGCATCTGAAACGCCCGCTCATCACCGTCTCTTGCCATGACGACCTCACCGCCGCCGACCTGGTCGGTCGCTACCTCGTTAAAGGCGGCGAAACCGTCTGGGTCGATGGCCCGCTCACCCGCGCCGTGCGCATGGGGGCGCTGTGCTACCTTGACGAGGTCGTCGAAGCGCGCAAGGACACCATGGTCGTAATCCACCCGCTGGCTGACGACCGCCGCAGCCTGCCCATGGAAAAGCTCGGCGAGGTGCTGCACGCGCCCGCCGAATTCGGTCTTGCTATCTCCTACAACCCCGGTTACCAGAGTGTGCTCAAGGATCTCAAACAATCCACCCGGCAGCGCTTTGTGGCCCTCGAGTTTGATTACCCCGATGCAGCACTGGAACGGCGCATCGTCGCCCGCGAATCGGGTCTCGACGATGTCACCGCCGAGCGCCTGGTGCGTTTTGCCCAACTCACCCGCAACCTCAAGGGCAGCGGCCTCGACGAAGGGGCCTCTACCCGCCTATTGGTTCACGCCGGAAAACTCATGGCTAGCGGTATCGCCCCCGTCACCGCCTGCCAAAGCGCCATCGGCCAGGCACTGACCGACGAACCCGACATGCTCGCCGCTGTGCAGGAGCTCGCGTCCTCGCTGTTCTAATCCCTGTGTGCGAAACCAATCTACCCGCCGAAGGCATTACTGCCCTGCTTGATCAGTGGCTGGAAACCGAGTTCACCTTCCTGCGCGTCGAATCGGCAGCCACACAACTGGCCGCCTTGCCGCCACCACAGCGCGACTTTGCGCTCATCTGGATCCGCCGCATCGCCGCCACCCACATCACCCTGGCTTGGCAATTCACCCAACGCGCACCCGAGCTCTTGGCGCGCATGGAGAGTGAGCTGATCGCCGCCTGGGCCACGCACGCCTGCGACACCTACGACCGTACCGGGCTGCATGCTGCGCTAACGGTTATTAACGAGGTCGAAAAATTTGACCGCATCCGCTACGCCAACCAGTCCGGGGTATTTTTTGAGGATGCCGCACCCGTATTAAGCAGTTTTTTGCGCGGGCTTTCCGGACGCGCGTTGAAACTGGAGCAAAGCGAAGCCAGTTGGACTGACAGTGAAAGCATTTATCTGCCCAACATTACCGCCCGCTTTGCCGAACGGCCTGACAACTTCGCCCTAGCCAAGTGTCAAGTAGCGCTGCGCTGGGCAGAAACCCGCTTTGGCAGCCTACGCCCCGATCTCGTAGCTGTCTTTGGCGATTATCCAGACCCCGCTCATGCTGCGTGCCAGTTCCACGCCCTAGAAGGGCTGCGCCTGTCCGCCCGACTAAGCGCCGAATTCCCCGGGCTAGGCCGTGACCTGCAACGCTTACGAGAACAGGCAGGCGTGACACTCGTTCCGCCATGGCACGACTGGATGACACAGCTAAGCCACGCAGAGGCCCGCGTGGAGGCCAGCCTCGCCCTGCTACCCAATGCCTACCTATACGCGCCCCCTCCGGAGGATCCGTTCCGTGGCGAGCTTCGCCCGGCGGCCATCGAGGCCATCAAGTCTGCTCGCCGCGAACGCGATAAGGCACATCTGAGAATCGCCTTGGCGCACTTGGCGAATGAACTCAAGCCACAACACCCCGCGCCTTCCTTTCAGGCCAAAGTCCACGAAGAAGGTTCGCATCTGGATCTGCAACTGACCCTGGACGGTCAGCCCATCGCCCCGCCGACCGAGGTACAGCAACTCGCCTTGTCCGTACATCTCGATTTCGGTGAAATCCCGCCCGAATATCTGGTGCCCGCCGGCGATAGCGAATACGACACCCACCCGCTCGACAAGAAAGAGGATTCTGGCAATGTCTGGCAAGGCAGCTATCACGAGGAAGGCGCTACGCTATTCCCCGAATGGGATCACGCCCGCCAGCTCTACCGCAAGAACTGGTGCGTCATGCGCGAAGTTCCGATCAAACCAGGCGACCCCGCCTTCGTCAGCCACACCCTGACCCGCCACGCGCCGCTGGTGGCGCAGTTACGCAAGACCTTCGCCGCCATGCAAAGCGTTAATCGCCGTCTGAAACGACAAAGCGAGGGTGACGAGGTCGATCTCGACGCACTGATCGAGGCCCTGGCCGACATCCAGGACGGTCGCGAAATGACTGACCGTCTAATGGTGCGCCACGAACGCGCCGACCGCGACATCGCCGTCGCCTTTCTGGTTGACATGTCAGGATCGACCCGAGGCTGGATCAACGAGGCCGAACGCGAGGCATTGGTGCTATTGTGCGAAGCGCTGGAAAAATTGGGTGACCGCTACGCCATTTACGGCTTCACCAGCCTCACCCGCAAGCGCTGTGAGATCTTCCCCATCAAACGCTTCGATGAACACTACGACACCACCATTCAAGCACGCATCGCCGGGATCGAGGCACAGGAATACACCCGTATGGGCTTCGCCATCCGTCACCTGACCGCAGACTTGGCCAAAATAGCCGCCCACACGCGGGTGATGATCAGCCTCTCCGATGGCAAGCCAGACGACTATTTCGACGGCTATCGCGGCCCTTACGGCATCGAAGACACGCGCATGGCGCTGATCGAGGCGCGCCGCACAGGGGTTCACCCCTTCTGCATCACCATCGACCGCGAAGCACGCGATTATTTGCCACGCCTGTACGGCCCGGCGCGCTATGTCATCCTCGACGATGTCCGACAACTGCCGCGCAAGACCGCCGACATTTATCGCAAACTGACCACATGATCTCAATCCGCAAAGGAGGCTGGTACAGCAATGGCAGTTATGGAAATAACTGGGGCGTACGCTGGGTCGAGGCCTTGGTCGAAGACCCGGATCTCGGTCCGGCCGTACGCTTCAAGGGTATGGCTGGGCGTTGCCGGCGCAAGACCGGTCTGTGCAGCCTGGAGGCCTTTCAGGAATGGGCGCGCTATGAAGTTGCATTGAACGAAAACTCCTGGCAGCGCGTCACAAGCAACCCCGAACAATAAAAACCGGCGCGTGCGCCGGTTTTTATGGGCCAACTTCACTCAGACCTTATTTCGGCGGTAACTTACGCACTTCCACTTCAATACGCCGGTTTGGCGCATTACAACCGATCTTATCCGCCGAACCAGCCTTCGGATCACACTTCACTACGGGTTGGGTATCGCCCAAACCGCTCGTCACAATCATATCCGGCTTGACACCCTGCGCCGTCAGATAGTCCTTTACCGCCTTGGCACGCTGCTGGGACAGCGCCTGGTTACTCTTAGACTTGCCGGTCGGATCCGCATGACCCATAACAACCACCTGACCCACATCGGAAGCGGCCTTGATCTGCGCAACCACGGCATCCAGGAGTTGCTTGCCCACCGGCGTCAGCGCCTTCACATCACTCTTGCCAGACTGAAACAGCATATCCGTTGATAAGGTTTTTTTGGCATCAGCCCCTATCGACACCGCCTTGACCGTTGTCGAGGCGGCAACAGCCTGAACAACGGGAGCCGCAACGGCCACCGAAGCGGCGGGCTGAGCCGTCGTAACCAAGGAGGCAGAATTGACCAAGGCCGTGGTGGCGGCTGGCTTGACCGGAGCCACAGTCGTTACCGGAGCTGGCACAACCCGGGTTGCGTTCGATGCCGGAGCTACGCTGCTGGTCATTGGAGCCGCAGGCGCCAGAGGTGCAGGCGTTACCGCCGCCCCCATCGCGGCCGGTATCTGGGCGGCAGGAACAAGCACGCGTGTCATGGCCTGGCTCACAACAGGCGTTACAACGGCCGGTTTGGCCACTGCCTGCGGCAAGGCACTGACAGGCATTGGCACCATAACCGGGACTCTCATTGGCTGCACAGTAACGCTCTGGGGAGATCCATAGGACTGCGGGTTCATCGCCACACCCGCCATCCCCGCATAAACGGTCGGATTGATCATGTTTCCGGCCACATTCCACAAACGCGGATCGACCGGCACCATGGCCCACTTCATAGCCTGAGCCGGGTTAACCACCTGCCCCGCGACCTGGATCGTGCGAGGATCCATCGGCAGCATAACCCAGCGCATCATCTTGCCCGGATCCGCGAACTGGGTCGCTATCTGTGCATAGAAACGCGGGTCAACCGCCGCACCCATCCAGCGCGCGGCGATGGCCGGATCGGCAAAGCTAGCCATATTACGAACGGCCGCTGGGCTAACCGCACTATTAAGCACGTTCAAGGGCATGGATGGATTGGTCATGCCCTGCACCAAAACAGGATAGAACCCGGGTTCGGTGACCGCGTTGGACCACGCCATAAAGGTGCGCGGATCCTTGAAAGCGATACCGTTCTGGGAGAAATCCGTCATGCGCTGCAACCAAGCCTCCGAGGTCTGCGGAATGGACGGCTGGGCGGATGTGGCCGGATCAGCAGCAATGGCAGTCGATGCCGTTGCGGCATAAGCCATCCAGAGGGCGACAGAAAGGTATTTGATCTGCATGGGGATCCTTAGGAACAAGAAAATAAATATAACCGGCGCATTCTACTCGACGTTTTACACCGATGCATCGACATTAACGCAAGCGACATAGCACAAAAAAGGCCGGGCAAGCCCGGCCTTTTAACGTGCAATATCAGACCAATCAGGCCAGCAGAGGCACAATCATCAGCGCCACGATGTTGATGATCTTAATCAGCGGGTTCACGGCCGGGCCGGCGGTGTCCTTGTACGGGTCACCTCCGGTGTCGCCCGTCACCGCTGCCTTGTGAGCATCGGAACCTTTACCGCCATGGTTGCCTTCTTCGATGTACTTCTTGGCGTTATCCCACGCACCACCGCCAGTGGTCATGGAGATGGCCACGAAGATACCGGTGATGATGGTGCCGATCAGCACGCCGCCCAGGGCTTCCTTGCCCAGGGTCAGGCCAACGACAATAGGCACGGCTACTGGCAGCAGCGACGGAATCATCATTTCCTTGATAGCCGCCTTGGTCAGCATGTCCACGCAGGTGCCGTATTCCGGCTTGGCGGTACCTTCCATGATGCCAGGGATTTCGCGGAACTGACGGCGCACTTCAACCACGATCGAGCCAGCGGCACGACCAACGGCCTCCATGCCCATCGCGCCGAACAGGTAGGGCACCATACCGCCGATGAACAAGCCGATGATAACCATGTGGTTGGACAGGTCGAATGCCACCTGACCACCCAACGCATGGGTGTAGTCCGCAAACAGCACCAACGCGGCCAGGCCGGCGGAACCGATAGCGTAGCCCTTGGTCAC
>SXGU01057495.1_pt1 | contig 16144 bp, 13 predicted proteins | sample 3174531 | NCBI WGS metagenome assembly SXGU01 (sample SAMN11356863, study PRJNA531348) | freshwater metagenome | isolation source: freshwater sample F1-140 | place: China: Fuxian Lake, Yuxi | collected 2017-12-25 | reverse complement strand
TTGCACTCTGGGACGGAGGTGGCGTCGTTCGCCTCAGCCCGAGCGGTGAGATTGATTGTCGTATCGACGTGCCAGGTGGTTGGATCACGAGCTGTGCGTTTGGCGGCGCCGACTTGCGCACCCTGTATATCACCTCTGCAACGGTTGATCTTGACGATGCCCGTCGACACGCCAATCCGTCGGCTGGATCGCTGTTTGCGTGTCGACCTGGAGTTGCCGGGCGCGGCTACACGCCCTTTGGCACCCCGCAGGGCTAGCCGCTACGACCAGTCGGCTTTATGCGCAAACAGGAGCGTCGGCACTCCAGCGATTGAACGGCTTCAACGCAGGGGCATCGGCCAACTCTTGGCGGGCGTTCACCCACAGCTGTGCCCATTCGTCGGCATCACGCAGTTCGGTATGCGGTGCCCGGGCGCTACGAGCAACGAAACCCGGGAATGCCCCACGGCCCGTCGGCTGGCCAACCGGGTTGTAGCGCAAGTCGAAACTGATACGGATTTCCTTGCTGGTATTGGGCAGCGAGTTGTGCAGTGTCATCTTGTCGATGAACAACAAGTCGCCAGGATGCATCGGTAGCGCCACTGCTCCATCGCGCGAGACGACTTTCTCTGGTACCTGCAGCCCACCCGGTCCGGCGGGGCAATGTGGCATCAGTCCTCGTTCGTGGGTGCGCGGGACCACTTGCAGACATCCGTGTTCGATGCCCGCGTATCGCAGCGGGAACCACACGGTGAGCATCCGCGTGTCGTCGGCATCCGGCGTGACGACGCCGTTGTCTTGGTGCCAGTTGGTGGCGCCCATCTTGAGGGCACCGGTGGCGGTGTCACGTGGCTCGCGCGACTCGGGCATCTTGATTCTCACGTGTTGCACCGGGTTGGAGTAGATCTCGGGACCGATGAAACCCTCGACCAGATTCAGCAGCTCGGGGCAGCGGAGCATGTTGAAGACCGCTGGACCGTGCCACATGGGGGTGTCGTGCTTGATGTTTCCTTGTGGCAATGAAAAGTCGAAGAATTGGTGGTTCGTGTCGTTGGACTCCGCGCATACCTCGACGAATCGTTCACCAAACGGCAGGTGGTCGTACAGGCTCGAGATGCGACCTTCAGCGAAGAGCTTGCCCGCGAGTCGGTCGAGCACGTCCTCGTATTCATGCAACAACGGTGTAAGCCAACGTTCGGGATCGAACGCCTGACGAACGACTACGTAGCCCTCACGTTGGAAGTGATCCAACTGTTCGGAGTTGAGCGACGAGCGGTTGCTCATGAGAAAAGTATATATAGTTCGCCTTGTGCCTGCAAGGCACGGTGCAACAATGGCTACGAGCGTTCGAGGCTCGCCGCTCGCGCCGCCTTCAAGAGGGTGGCGGTGTAGTCCGACGATGGTCGCGACAACACATCGGAAGTGCGACCAGCTTCGACTATGCGACCGTGGCGCATCACCACGATGTCTTCACACATTCGGCTAACGACACCGAGGTCGTGCGACACCATAACGAGCGTGAGACCCATCTGGTCGCGCAGGTCCATGAGCAGGTTCAACACTTGGGCTTGCACCGAAACATCGAGTGCGCTGACGGGCTCATCGGCGTACAGGATGGTTGGGTTCACCGAGAGTGATCGTGCGATGCCAACTCGCTGGAGCTGTCCTCCGGAGAGTTGGTGCGGGAAACGCGAGAGCACTTCCGGTCCCAAGCCCACTCGTTTTATGGAGCTGACGAGTTCGTCGTCGTCCGGAGTGCGATCTTGCAGGGCACGAATCGGCTCGGTGAGCGAGCGGCGAATAGTCATTCGAGGATCGAGAGATCGACGCGGATTCTGGAACACGATCTGGTTCTGGCGTCGAAGTTCGTTGGCCCCGTCACCTTGGTATTCGGTGATGACCTTGCCGTTGAAGCGCACATTGCCCTGCTGATGTCGCAACAGACCGCACATCACGCGGATGAGGGTGGACTTTCCGGAGCCGGACTCGCCGACGATTCCCACCGTCGACTTGAGGTTGATGGACAGGGAGATGTCCTGCAGTGTCCAGCCTGCACCACCGGCAGTGATTCGTGCACGCGGATAGTGGAAGTACATCTCCTCCACCGCCACAAGAGGCGAATTCGGAGTAGATGATGAGGTCACAATTGACCGCCTTGCTCGGGGTGCCAACAGAGATATCGGTGATCGGGTGCGCTGGTAGTGACTGGCGGAGTAGTTTCGCACTGCCCCGACGCATGTTGACAACGGCTGCGGAATCGGCAGCCACTAGGGAATCTGCCGACAGGTGGAACCGATCCGGAAATAGTCCGTAGGCGTCGCCCAATGAAGGCGGAAAAGTTGTCGTCTTTTGGCATACCGGGATTTGCCGCCAGAAGTGCCGCCGTGTAGCGGTGCTTGGGACGATTGATGATGTTGTCGATTCCACCGGCTTCGACGATGTTGCCTCCGTAGATGACCGCCACGTTGTTGCAGACGAATCGAACGACACCGAGGTCGTGGCTGACGAAGAGGAGGCTCATCTTGCGTTGCTCGCTCAGGGAGATGAGGAGACGCAGGATTTCCTCTTGCACCGTCACGTCGAGTGCCGTCGTCGGTTCGTCGGCAATGAGTAGTTCCGGGTCGGCAGCGATTGCTGCGGCGATCATCACACGTTGTTGTTGCCCACCAGACAGCTGGTGTGGGTATCGACGCAAGAGTGTCTCGGGTTCCGGTAGTTGTACCTGTCGCAGCAAGTCCAAGACCTTGTCTGTCACCGCCTGCCCCCTCAGATCGGTGTGGATGCGAATCGCCTCGGAAACTTGTTTACCGATACGCATCATCGGATTGAGCGAGCGGGCAGGATCCTGGAACACGAATCCGATTCGCTTGCCACGAACCTTGGCAAGCTCGCGATCGCCGAGTGTGAGCAGGTTCTGTCCGCCGAAATTCACTTCGCCCGACACCTTCGCCTCGTTCGGCAGCAGACCGGCAATGGCCTTGGCGGTCATCGTCTTGCCAGAACCGGATTCGCCAACCAAACCGAGTCGCGCTCCTGGCTGCAGGGCGAGATCGTCGATGTTGATGATCTCGTGATCGTCGATGGTGACGCGCAGGTTCCGTAGGTGCAACATCACGCGACTCCCGTTCGAGCTTGTTGCGGATCCAGAACCGTGCGCAGTCCATCGCCCAGCAGGTTGAAGCCCAATGCCGTCAGCACGATTGCTACTCCAGGGAAGAACATGAGGTACGGTGCCGCCTCGAGCAGCGACTGGGTTTCGTTGAGGAAGCGACCCCATGATGATGTCGGCGGTTGAACGCCCACGCTCAAGAAGGCCAGAGCAGCCTCGATCAGGATGGCGGCTGCGAACATCACCGAGCCGAGCACGATGAGCAGCGGACTGATGTTGGGCAACACATGGCGTCGCAGGACGTACGCCTTCGTGCGTCCGTAACCGTAGGCCGCCTCCACGTAGTCGAGGGCCAGAATCTGTCGTGCCGGTCCGATGGTGACTCGCGCAGCCACGGGTACCTGCCAGGTGATGATGGCCAGGGTGGCCGTGGTGTTGCCGGGTCCGAGTTTGGCCGCCAGCACGAGGGCGGTGAGGATTCCGGGTAGGGCCAGACCGGCATCGACGAGGCGAGTGAATGGCCCCTGCCATGTTCGGCGCGATCCCGCGATCGAAAGGCCGATCAGTGCGCCAAGGAACATCGCGACGATCGTGGATACCACGCTCACGTAGAGAGAGTTTCTGGCACCCAGCATGAGTTCGGTGACGACGTCGCGCCCCGCGCGGTCGGTGCCGAATAGGAAGCCAGGGGTTCCCGGTGATGCGAGTCGATTGGTGAGGTTGAGTTTGTTGGCAGGGTACGGGGTCCACACGAACGACACCATTGCGACCAGCACGAAGAGCGACACGAGGGTGCCGCCGAGGTACAGCGTGAGCGGGAGTTTGCGGAGTCGTTTTCCCAGCGAGGGCTTGAGTGGCCCTGCATCGTCGACGGTTGAAGTTGCAGCGGTGTCAGGCATCGGTCGACTCCTTGTCTCGGATACGTGGATCGAGGAACCCATAGGCGATGTCAACGACGAAGTTGAGCACCAGGATGATGAGCATGATGACGAGCGCCAAGGACTGAACGACCACCACTTCGCGACCGAGCGTCGCCGTGACGATGAGACGGCCGATACCCGGGAGGACGAAGACGTTCTCGATGACCACTGCGCCGGCAATGAGCTGACCAAACTGCAGCGCCGCAACCGTAACGAGTGGAATCGAAGCATTGCGGACTCCGTGCACCAACGCTGCTCCGCGACGAGTGCGACCTCGGGCCATGGCCGAACGCATGAAGTCCTCGTTCATGACGTCGAGCATGGCGGTGCGCACGTATCGAGTGAAGACGGAGGTGACGCCGAGACTGAGCGCAGCCACCGGAAGAATCGCGGATCGAATCGCCTGGATGGGATCTTCGGTGAATGGCACGTATCCACCGGTGGGTAGCCAACCAAGTCGCACGGCAAAGACGAGTACGAAGAGGAGCCCACCCCAGAACGCCGGAATTGCGATTCCCACTTGGGTGAACACGTCGACGAAACTGCTGCGAAGCTTCTTGGCATTGATTGCCGAATACGTGCCAAGAACGAGTGAGAGTGGAACGGAAACGAGAAGCCCACCGAGCGTGAGCATGAGCGTCGGACCCAGACGCCGCACCATTTCGCTGAAGATGTCGTATCCCATGCCGTACGACTTGCCCAGGTCACCGGTGACGATACCTCCGAGCCACTTGAGGTACTGCATGATGAGCGGGTCGTTCAAACCGAGCTCTTCCCGCATGTACGAAACGTCGATTGGTGCGGCATCACGACCGAGGAAGACGGTGACGATGTCACCGCCGAGTTGACGCAAGAGAACGAAGACGGCGATCGAACCAACGAACGCCGTAAACACCAGTGTGAAGAACGAGCGCAGGATGTGCTTCAACATGTTCTCACCCCTCCGGGTATTCCCACAAAGTAAATGACCGTCCGACGGTACGCAACCGCCGGACGGTCATCACCGTGTGTGGTGGTTCAGCTCTGCGCCGAACCACCACACCATTCACTTAGTTACCCCAACGGGCCTTGCGCAGGTCGACACCGTCGTTGATTCGAACGGCTGGTACTCCTGTCAGGTCGGCCCTCGAAATCATCGGCACCTGCACGGCGGCGATTGCATTCACCCAGGCCAGGTCGGCGAAGGTTTTTGCAAGGTCGCTCATTGCGGCCAAGTGATCGTCGTAGTTGAGGAATGCGTCGGCCTTGGCCAACTTCTCCTCGAACTCTGGGATGCACAAGCTCGAGCTCTTACCCAACGGCTCACGTCCACCCTTGCAGCCGAATTGCAGGATGCTCGCGGAGTCGCGGATTTCGCTCATCTCGTAGTTGCCCTTGGTCCACGTCTTGTCGAGCCAGGTGGTGAGGTCTTCACCACGGCTCTTCACCGTGATTCCAGCGGCAGCCAACTGCTGCGTGAGGACTTCCATCGTGAATGGGTGCGAAGCAACCGTCACGAATGGGTAGTCGATCTCGAGTCCTTCGTAGCCGGCTTCCTTCAAGAGGGCCTTGGACTTCTCGGGGTCGAATGGGTATGGGCAGTAGTCGCTGTTGTACGGCTCCGAATCCGGCATCACCATGAGGCAGGTTGGTCGCGCATCACCGTTGTACACGGCGATTGCTTCCTCGCGGTTGATCGCATGGGCGATCGCCTGGCGAACACGGATGTCCTGGAATCGCTTGTCATTGACGTTGAGCCACATGTACGAGTTCTCCGTCGAGCCCTGCAGGGTGACGGTGAAGTTCGGATCCGTCTCGAACGAGTCGACGCGCTCGATACCTTCGGCCAAGACGGCGACGTTCAGGTCGTACTCGCCGGCGAGCAAGCCGTTGAGTGACGCAGTTTCGTCGTCGATGAAGAGCCACACCAAGGTGTCGAAGAACGGTGCCTCACCCCAGTAGTCCGCGAAGCGGTTCAGGGTCAGGCTGGTGTCCGGCAAGTACTCACCGAATGTCCAAGGACCCGTTCCGATCATGGTGGTGTTCGGATCGTTGTCCGTGAGGAAGTTCTCCGGTACTACGTAGCCGGCCGACATGCCGAGTTCCTTGAGGAACGTCGAGCTCACCTGCTTCAGCGTGATGACAACGGTGTTGGCATCGGGAGCTTCGACACTCGCCACGTTGGCGTGTGCGGCGCTCAGCTTGCTGTTCGGCGACTTGGCGTTGATTTCCATGGAGTACTTGACGTCGGCGGAGTCGAGGTCAGAACCATCATGGAACTTGACACCCTGACGAATCTTGAAGGTATAGACAAGACCGTCGGCGCTGACTTCCCATGATTCCGCCAACATCGGCGTGATGGTTCCGTCGGTGTTCAGTTCCACCACGGTTTCCTGGACGTTCTTGAAGGTCGGCACGCGCAGAGCGTTTGCAGCAACTTCGTAGTAGTTCCAGCTGGCTGGTTCCTGTGGCGACACGATGGTCAGTGTCGTCTTGGTCTCACCTGAAGGTGTTTCAGGTGCCGTTGTTTCCTCAGTTGCGGAATCATCGGCTGATTCACTTGCGTCGTCGCTACCTCCGCACGCTGCTACAGCGAGAGCTGCAACAAGTGCGAAAGCAAAACCGCGACGTCGCCCCGATGTACGGGCTTTTCGGTTTGGTTTCATGTTCCCCCCTTTGAAAGGACTCATTCGTAACTGTATAGTATTCATTTGGACGGTTACAAATGTCACTTCGCCAACATGTGAGGGCAGGCACAAGAACGGTTACCAGGAACAGCCACATGGTCCAACGACCACAATGTGAGTAGGGAGGACTTCTCATGGCAATCAAGGGCAACCTTTTCGATTTGACGGGGCACACCGCGTTGGTTACTGGTGGTGGCTACGGACTCGGCCGAGGTTTGGTACTTGGGCTTGCTGCCCACGGCGCGACGGTGATCGGCGTGGCGCGAAGCGAGGCAGCACTGCGCGAGACGTTCTCGAGCCTCGGCGCACCGCACCGCTACATCGTTGGTGACTTGACCTCCGACTCGTTGTACGAGGAACTCGACAAGATGCCCGAACACGTCGACATCCTCGTGAACAATGCCGGCGGAGATCCATTCTCCAAACCGTGGGGTCAGCAATCAACCCAGGAGTGGCGTGATACCTACGAAATCAACGTCATTGCGTCAGAGCGATTGTGTCGATTGTTCATTCCGAAGATGGCCGCCAGGAAGTGGGGTCGCATCATCAACATCGCATCGATTTACGGCACGCTCGGTCAGAATCCGAACAACACGGGCAAGAATGCCGGAGCCGGTGCGTACACGGCCGCCAAGCACGGCTTGATTGGTCTCACCAATTATCTCGCCTGTCAGATCGGTCGGACGGGTGTCACGATCAACAATCTCAGCCCAGGAATGATCACATGGATGGAAACACCCGATGGCGAGCCAGAACTTTGGAAGCACCTGGCGTCGCAGACACCAGTTGGTCGCAACAGCCAGCCAGAGGACTATGTGACCGCCACCGTGTTCTTGGCGTCGGAAGGATCTTCGTTCGTCCACGGCACGAATTTGATCGTTGACGGTGGTTGGAGCGTTTGGTGACATCGTCCCCTCGTGAGGCCAGCGGGAAGCTGGCCGGCCGCGTCGCACTGGTGACCGGCGCCTCGTGGGGTATCGGCGCAGCCGTTGCGAAGTTGTTCGCCCGTGAAGATGCATCCGTCGTGGTGAATACATACCCGGACGACAAGATGAGCGCACTTGCCGACGACGTGGTTGCGTCGATTCGGGCAGAGGGTGGTTCGGCGGTGAAGATTCCCGCGGACATTTCGTCCGAAGAAGAGGTCGACGAGATGGTTGCGGCGGCACACCGAGAATTCGGCGATGTCGACATACTCGTAACGAATGCGGCCTACGGCGTTCGAGTGCCATGGCACGAGATCACTTCGAGGCAATGGGACTACACGCAAGCCGTCAACGTTCGTGGGGCATTTCTCTGCGCAAAGGCCTGCTACCCCGGGATGCTTCGCCGCAAGAGTGGAAACATCATCACGGTGACCAGCGTGACGGTGGAGCTCGGAATGGCCGGGCTGCTCGACTACGTGAGCTCCAAGGCTGCACTCATTGGATTCACGCGCGCCCTCGCTCGTGAGGTGGGCAAGGATGGCATCAGAGTCAACTCCGTCATGCCTGGAGCGATTCGTACCGAGCAGGAAATAGCCCTTGGATTCGACGAAGAAGAGTTGAAGGTACTTTCCGCCGAACGCCAATGCCTGCCCCGCCGCGGATTTGCCGATGACCTTGCTGGAACGTTCCTCTATCTGGCATCCGATGACAGCAGCTTCGTATCGGGTCAGGTCATCAATGTCGACGGCGGCTGGATCCACTACTGAGCCGCTCCACGACGGCAAGGTGAATCGCACGATGAGAGTCGCGTTGATTCATGTGATGCAGGAGACCGACACGTTCAATCCGGTCCCCACGATTCTGGACGGTTTTCGCAACGTGGCACTGCTGGAAGGCCGGGGTGTCCTCGAACGAGTGGATCCCGCTGGGCCAATTGCCGGCTGTCTCGACGCCGTACGGACGAGCGGCAAGAACGTTGAAATCGTTCCGATTGTTCGCGCCGACGCCCAGTCGGGTGGGCGACTCAGCGCCGACACCCTCGCCGCGCTATCGAACATCATCACCCATGGGCTGTGCGAGGCGGGCAGGTGCGACGGAGTCATCGTGTTCTTGCATGGTGCCGCGTCGGCGGCTGGTGTTGACGATGTTGAAGGAGAACTGCTTGCCGTCATTCGCAAGGAGATTGGATCAGTTACACCATTGGCATTGATGCTCGACCACCACGCGAACGTCACCGTCAAGATGATGTCGAACACGAATGTCTTGATGGCATTTCGAACGCAGCCGCACGATCCGTTCGAAACGGGCCGTGACCTCACCAAGATTGCGCTTCAAATGTTTTCGGGCGAGATTCAACCGACGATGGCGTGGCGGAAGCTCCCGATGATCACGCATCAGGAGCAGTTCCTCACGGCGAGCGGACCGATGAAGGAATGGTTCGATCATTCACGGCGGCTCGAGTCGGAAGGAAGGGCGCTCACCATTTCGCTGTTTCCCATGCAGCCATGGCTTGATGTGGAAGAAGCCGGGTGGTCCATCGTCGTGGTGACCGATGGCGATGCCGGTGCTGCAGAGCAGATGGCCGACGAGCTGGCCGATCACGCATGGTCGATGCGTGAGCAATTCATGAAGCTGGACAATCTTGAAGTGAGTCGCGCAATTGCGTTTGCCGATGATGCAGCTCGGGGAGTTGTGCTCCTCAGTGACACGGGGGATTCGGTGTTGGGTGGCTCCACAGGTGACAGCACGGTGATTCTTCGCGAGTTGCTCTCCACCGATTTGCGGCATCGCGCGTTGGTTCCGGTGACCGACCCAACCGTGGCCCGCAGTCTCGCATCGGTCGAAGTCGGGTCCACGGTGACGATCGATCTTGGCGGCTGGGCAAACTCGTTTTACCAACCGGTGAAAGTAACTGCGGTACTTCGAGCAAAACGGTCCGGCGCCGTGACGCTTCAGGGTCTTCCGCAGGGTTCGGTCGACATGGGTGATGCCGTGATTCTCGAAGCAGGACGGGTGACGACGCTCGTTACCGAAACATCCGGAGTCGGTGGAATTCACCCGGGCGTCTATCGCCACCTCGGCGTGGAGCCCGCCGACTACAAGATGATCGTGATGAAGACGGCTTCCAACTTTCAGTACATGCGTGAGATCACCACTCAATTCGTGCGTGTTGCCACGCCTGGACCAACGCAATCGGACGTTCATTCTTTGCCCTGGACACGAATTCCGCGGCCGATGTACCCGTTGGATGCAATGGAAGACTGGCGGGCATGACCTCCCCGCAAGGAACTCCCGTCTCGCTTCGTACACGTCACTGGTACGACGGTTCCAGTCGAGACAACTACATCCATCGAAGTTGGATGAAGCGAGGACTCCCCGACGATGCATTCTCGGGAAAGCCGATGATTGGAATCTGCAACTCTGCATCCGACCTGACTCCCTGCAACCAACACCTCGACGAACTTGCCGAGTTCGTGAAACGCGGCGTGTGGGAGGCCGGCGGAGTGCCGTTGGAGTTCCCCGTCACTTCATTGGGTGAGACACAGATTCAGCCGACTACGGCGCTGCTTCGCAACTTGATGGCGATGGATGTCGAGGAATCGATTCGCTGCAATCCACTCGACGGGGTGGTGTTGCTCTCAGGATGCGACAAAACGACTCCGGCGATGCTGATGGGTGCGGCGTCGGTTGATTTGCCCTCGATCATGCTCACGGGTGGTCCGATGTTGACGGGTCGACATCGAGGTGCGCTACTCGGTTCTGCCACGGACATGTGGCGAATGAGCGAAGAGGTACGAGCGGGAACGATGAGCGCCGAGGAATTCGTCGCCACCGAATCCTCGATGACGCGTAGCGCCGGACACTGCAATCCGATGGGCACTGCGTCCACGATGGCCTCAATGGCTGAGGTACTGGGCATGACATTGCCGCACAGCGCGGCGATTCCCGCACCGGATACCCGCCGAAAGCAACTTGCCCACCTCACAGGTCGAAGAATCGTTCAGATGGTGCACGAAGACCTGCGACCGAGCAAGGTGATGACGCGTCCCGCGTTCGAGAATGCCGTGAAGGTGCTGTCTGCCATCGGCGGATCCACCAACGCCGTGATTCACTTGTTGGCGATTGCGGGACGGGTGGGTGTGCCGCTCACCTTGGATGACATCGACCGAATCGGATCGCGTCTTCCGCTCCTCGTCGACATCATGCCTGCAGGAAGTCGATTGATGGAGGATTTCTTCGAAGCCGGTGGAATTCCGGCGCTCATGGCCGAACTTTCCTCGATCCTGGAGGGCGACGCACTGGCAGTGACGGGTCGTCCGATTCGCGAATCATGGCACGGTCGAACGACCAGTGACCCGACGATGATTCGTTCACTGAACGAGCCGATCATTGCTGAGGCGGGTATCGCGGTGTTGCGGGGCAATCTGTGTCCGCAGGGTGCCGTAGTGAAGCCATCGGCGGCATCTCCCGAGCTCCTCGTGCACACGGGGCCAGCCCTCGTATTCGATTCCATCGAGGACTTCAAGGCCCGGGTCGATGACCCGATGCTCGATGTCACCGCCGAAACGGTGTTGGTGTTGCGCGGGTGTGGTCCACGCGGTTATCCGGGAATGCCCGAGGTCGGCAACATGCCACTGCCCGAGAAGTTGCTGAAGGCAGGTGTGCGCGACATGGTGCGCATCAGCGATGCCCGTATGAGTGGTACCGCATTCGGCACCACCGTGCTGCACGTTGCACCCGAGTCAACGCTCGGTGGACCGCTCGCCGTCGTTCAGACGGGAGACCATATCACGCTCGATGTTCCATCTCGCACGCTCACCTTGCACGTATCGAATGACGAGTTGGAACTTCGTCGCAAGAAGTGGCGCGCACCCGAACCGGTTGCCACCAGGGGATGGTCACGTTTGTACATCGACCACGTGATGCAGGCTGACACGGGTTGTGATCTCGATTTCCTCGTGGGATCGAGTGGCTCGCAAGTCACTCGCGAAAGTCACTAACCGGATCACCGGTTACATACTGACGAGTGCCGACTCCGTGATTTCCAAGGTACGGTCGATCAGTCGATCATCGTGGGCCACCGACACGAAGAAGAGTCCACGATTGGTTGGCCGTACTCCGCGATCCTGCAGTGCGTCGAGGAACTTCATCAGCGTGGGCTGGTCAGAATTCTTGGCGAAATGCTCGCGGTTTTGTATCGGCTCTTGCGCACCGAAACGCACTTGGAAGAGCGAGCCAGCAACGTAATCGACGGCAAGTCCCTTGCTGTTGCCAACCTTGCGCAAGCCTTCGACGAGTCGGACCGTGTTCTTCTGCAAAGAAGGGTATGGGTTCTCTTCGACGAGGATCTTCATGGTTTCCACCGCCGCTGCGACGGAGAGATATCCCGAGTTGTAGGTGCCCGAGTGGTTGACCTCACCTCGACCAACTCCTGCCATCAGTTCACGTGATGTCCCGATGGCCGCCATGGGGTAGCCCGATGCAATCGCCTTGGCATACAACGTGATGTCACCAGTGATGCCAAGATGACCTTGCGCACCTTGAAGACCGACCCGAAAACCAGTGATCACCTCGTCAATGACCAGTACGGCGCCATGTTGCTTGCACAACGCCTTCACTGCCTCGATGTATCCGGGCTGCGCCGCGATCACGCCGGTGTTGCACATGATCGGCTCCATGATCACGCAAGCGATCTGGTGCGCGTCAAACACCTGTTCTACGAGCGAGACATCGTTCCACTCGCACATCACGATTTCACTCGCGGCCGCCAACGACTGCCCTGGTCCAACGGGGGGTGTGCCGAACGGTGTCGGTGCGGCACCTGGACCAACGAGTAGTGGATCGATCCAGCCGTGGTAGTGGCCGGTAAAACGGAGAACCTTCGAGCGTCCCGTCACTGCCTTTGCAATGCGCACTGCGAGTAAGTCCATGTCGGAGCCGGCCAGACCGATTCGAATGTTCTCGATCCACGGCACTGCTCCGATGAGGCGTTCGGCAAACTCCGCTTCGAGTTCATGCTGACCAGCAAAACATTGTCCCGAGTGCAAGGCGTGTTGCACTGCGGCGAGCACACGCGGATGATTATGACCGAGAATCGTCGGTCCCATACCTGCTGCATAATCGATGTATTCATTTCCGTCGATGTCCCAAATCATCGCACCATGAGCACGAGCAAAGGTGAGCGGAACGGGTCGACTCATGAGTCGTACGTTCGAATTCACTCCGCCTGCGATGACGCGCGAGCGCCTTTCATGAGCGGCGATGCTCTTGGTGTAACGCTGTGACGTACCCTCGGCATTCGACGACAAGATGATGCTCCTTTCGGCAACAACGACATTGCCAACTTCCCAAACTCTATAATGTTTGAGTAAGGCTCGTCAATCCGATTAAGCCACCTTAAGGGTGCCGCGAGCGCCAGTCATGGACTCGGGCGTAGTGCCCCAACCGTTACTGTTGCGCGGTGACCGCAGCCGACATTTCAGGGTTCGTAGCCGCTGGGTTGGGAACGATCTTCATTTGGCCGCAGGTGATTCGCGTATTTGCCAAGCAGAGCGTCGAGGGGGTTTCGGGTCTCTCACAGCTCATCGGCTTGTCTGGCACCCTCATGTGGTTCACCTACGCCATCAGCATCGAGAGCGTTCCGATGGTCATCTCCAATGCCAACATCGAGGCCGCAATCATCGCGTTGATGTACATGTTGGTGCGCAAACGTGCGCTGGCATTGTGGATTCCAATCGTCGTATTCATCGGCACAGCGGCGTATTGCTTCGTTTTCGCTGCGATAGCACCTTCGGTGGTGGGAATCTCCGGCGTGCTCATCGGCACTCCTGCCATCGTGCCGCAAGCATGGCGCGCGTTCCGCTCGGAGCGGCTCTACGGAGTATCTGCCTTCTCGTATCTCCTGCTCACACTGATGGGACTTGGATGGTTCACCCACGGATACCTCATCGACGATCCCGTCGTGTCGTATCCGAACCTGGTGCTCATGCCGTGCGCACTCTTCATTGCGTGGAAGTCATGGTCATCGCACCGACATGCGGTACGCGACGCTTCGTTCTCCGCTAGCGGAGCGTGACCGTCGTCGTTGCCGTACCGGCTCGCTGATGCGAAGCCGTCAGCGTGAGGTTGGTCCCCGAACGTGCACGTACCAGCCACGAATGCAGATGACGATCGGGCGTTCCATCCGACATCGCGCCACCGTCGAGCAAGTACTTTGCTCGGCCGTCGAGTTGACCGACCCGGACACGCGACTCTCCCTCGACGAGATCGGGGCGGCCTCCGTCCGATGTGCTCACTTCGACGACGATCGGAAGGACGATTTTCTTGCGTCGCGCATGTTGGGTGACCTCCGTCGGTAACCAGCCGGTGTTGGCGATGCCAATTCGCACTCGCCAGACTCCGTCGCCGAGCGCGGTTGCGTCCGCGAGTTTGATTTCGAGGCGTGGTGATGCCATCGCCTGGAAGATGGCGACGTCGGCGTGCGGAGCCACCTCTGCCTTGAGGAGCGAAGTCGGTGCATTCGTCCATGTGTGGAATGCATCCACGCCACCCAGTTCCACCTTCCCCAATTGTGGATGGTCGAAGGAATACCACTGAACGTATGAGCCCGGAGCGTGCTGATCGCTCCACTTGCATACGGCGAGGTCTTGTGTCGGGGTTGGTCCCACGTACCACACGTCGGTGGGCGAATGTTCGCCCGTCGCACGGTAGATCGCATCCCAAAACTCGGTGGTCCATGAGTACACACCGAGGTGGTCGTAGGCCCAGTCGTCACCCGCTCCGCCCATCACCCTCGACTTGTCCCACGTGAGGTCCTCGTACACCGAGTGAACGGGATACGACGTGAGCGGGGTGGAGTGTTCACCGAACTTCTTGAAGATGAAGAGATCCTCCGGCGGCAACTTGGAGTCGGCAAGGTTGCTGCTTGGGCGCAACATGAAACCACCAGCGGTGTGGAACGCGTTGTATCCGCACACGTTCGGTCGAGCCTTCACCGCACGGACGAGCGAATGCACTTCGGGCTCGCTCATCGGATGATCACCGGAGCCGAGCACATCAACGCCCCAACCCGCAGGGAAGTTTCGATTGAGATCCAGACCCGCCGGGTCGCGCGGTTGGTCGATGGTGAAGCCGTCGTAGTTCTCGATGAGACCCTCTCCAAGAAGGCGGTATCGCTGCGTGCTGGCTGGTGCGCCGAGTGGTCCGACCGGAATCATGACGCGAGGCTCCTCGGGGTGTTGCATCCAGCCGCCATCCGTGTCGGGAATTCGCATGGTGAGAATTCGACCGTCGCCGTCGATGTCCTGCGGATGCAATCCCGGCCAACGATGTCCGTCCGTCCACGGCCAGGCACGCACGCTCGAACGGTGGAACAACGGCCGGTCGCGAAGTGCGTCCTCGACACCGTCGGGGTTCACGCGCGGTGCAACATAGAACGCCCGCGTGCGCAGGGCTTCGACCACCATCGGATCGCCGGACACGTACCCAGTAACGAGATGGTGGATGATGTAGAGCGCCGCCACTCCTCCCGTTACCTCCACGGCGTGGATGTTGGCGTCGATCCAGTGCGCAGGTTTGATGTGGTGTTCGCCGAACTTGGTATCGGTGATCGTCGCCACCAACAAGTCTCGCCCCTGATGGGATCGCCCGTAACTTTCTACGGAGAGCAGCGTCGGATGCGCTGCCGCGAGTGACTGCATCCAGGAAGCCATGTCGTCATAACGCAGAAAGCGATCGAAGTCGTAGTTCATATGCCGAGGCTAGACCTCGTCTGGAGTGGCACGTACATTATGAATCGTGTTGGAAACCAGGCTCACGCTGCGGGAGACCCTTGCACGGCTTCGCGCCGTCGAGAAACCAGCCCTCAGTCGATATTGGTTTGGTTCGCCGTGTCGGTTCGTACGTCAGGTGGATGTCGTCGTGCACATCGTGATACCCGAACTCATCGAGTCGCGAACTCCACGGGTGGCCTCTCGACTCCGGCGTTCGTCACCCCGCTGGGGTCGGAGTTGGCGCGACTGGCCGCATGACACCGGTCCGGCGTCGCCCTCGCCGACTCGGCGCTGAAAGAGTTACACAAGCGCAACACGGACCCCTTGACTCCTCATGTCCGAGGAGTACAGTTCGACGACAAGGGAAGCACAGACCACTTCGACAAGGAGATCGGGATGAGCAAACGTCATCGTGGTGACGACTTGGCACCACTGTCCAAGGCCGAGTTACGAGCCCACGCTCATGCGGAACGGCATCGCATCAAGGGCGAGCTTCACGCACTCGCCACTCGAGTCGGTCGCACGTGCGAGGCAGATGAGTGTGATGAACCTGCAGTCGGCTGGAAGCCGGTCCATCATCACGACGATCACCATGCCGAGGAGCGAACTTCGCACACTCGCCGGTTGCGCCACTGGAAGATGAAGGCATGGAAAAGACGATCGTCGGTGCGCCGTCAACGCGCACGACAAATTGTTCGTTCTGCAAACCTGTCGTAACCCCTCGTTTCCCTGACCGAGGGGTACGCTCGGCAGAGGACCGACGATGCCCCAC
>SXGU01221965.1_pt1 | contig 16148 bp, 13 predicted proteins | sample 3174531 | NCBI WGS metagenome assembly SXGU01 (sample SAMN11356863, study PRJNA531348) | freshwater metagenome | isolation source: freshwater sample F1-140 | place: China: Fuxian Lake, Yuxi | collected 2017-12-25 | reverse complement strand
TTTTCGTCATGCAGTGCGGGTTTCACGCCTATATGGAAAGCTGGGGCCTGGCCGTCACCAATCCGTACGTTGCCAAGACGGACGAGCAGGGCCGGTTCACCCTGACCGACGTGCCGCCGGGCACCTATAAGCTGGTCGTCTGGCATCCCTATATCCGGACCGCGACCGAGCAATCCGTCACCATCGGCCCGAAGGGGACCGTAGAGGCCCAGATCGCGGTCCCGGCCCCGATCGGGCGGCTCTACGCCAACGAGGTGCTGGAGCATGCGTACGTGCGCTACAACGTGACCGAGGACACGAAGAAGGAAATCGATCCGATGATCAAAAAGCAGGATCGCTGAACACGGAGCGGTGCGGGTGCTTCGCACCCCGCACCATTATATTTATATCATAGGGGAAGAAGCCGGGATGCCGATTCCCGCTTCGACGGGCCGGCCCTACGCCAACCAGATGATCGACAACCCCTACGTACGGTATCGCATCACCGAGGACGTCCGGTCCCGGATCGTCCCGACGCCGGAGTTGCAGAAACCGTAGCCCCAAGCCTCCTCGATCGTTTCCTCTTCCCGGCGCGCGGCCGCGCGTTGGCGTTCGGCGGGGACAGATTCGCAATGATGACGATAGCGCTCTTGGGCTTGCTCGCCTGTTACACGGCCGGCATCCTCCTCCCTCCCTGTCTGCCGGGACGACCCAAGGCTCAGAACATCCTCGCCAACGGTTCGGCCATTGCGGCGAGCCTGTTCGGCATCCTGCTTGGCCTGGCGGGGTTGCTGGCCGCCACACCGCTGACCGCCTCCCTCCCCTCCACGCTCCCGCTCCTCGCCCTGGCCGTGAGAATCGACCCGCTGGCGGCCTTTTTCCTGCTCACGATCTCGCTGGCCGGGCTGACGGTCTCCGTCTACGCCATCGGGTCCCTCGCCGAGTTCTACGGACGGGCCTCCATCGGACTGTTGGGCTCCTTCTACAACGGCTTCCTCCTGTCCATGACCCTGGTGATCGTCGCCGACAACGGGTTCTTCTTCCTGATCGTCTGGGAACTGATGTCGCTGCTGTCTTATGTCCTGGTCGTGACGGAGCACGAGAAAGCCGAGGTCCGCTACGTGGGCTTGTTCTATCTGATCATGGCGCACGTCGGGACGGCGTTCATCGTCCTGACGTTCCTGATCTTCTTCCAGCAGGCCGGCTCGTTCTCATTCGAGGCCTTCCGTCATCCCGAACAACCGTTGCCCGAGGGGATGCGCACGCTGGCGTTCCTCGCCGCCCTGATCGGGTTCGGCGTCAAGGCCGGTATCGTCCCCTTGCACGTCTGGCTCCCCTACGCGCACCCGGCCGCCCCCTCGCACATATCCGCCCTCATGTCCGGCGTGATGATCAAGACGGCCATTTATGCCCTCCTTCGGGTCTATTTCGATTTTCTGGGCGGCCAGTTCCCCTGGTGGTGGGGCTTTACGATCCTGGCGGTCGGGGCGGTCTCGGCCCTGCTGGGCGTCATGTACGCGCTGATGGAACATGACCTCAAGAGCCTGCTGGCCTTTCACAGCGTCGAAAACATCGGGATCATCCTGTTGGGCATCGGCGCCGGGATGATCTTCCAAACCTATGGGCTGCCGGAGTTGGCCGCGCTGGGACTCCTGGCCGGTCTGTACCATACGATCAACCACGCCCTTTTCAAAGCGCTGCTGTTTCTGGGCGCCGGGTCGCTGCTCTACGCCACCCACACGAGAAACATGGAGGAATACGGAGGGCTGCTCCGCCGCATGCCCTGGACGGGATTTTGTTTCCTGGTCGGGGCGGTCTCGATCGCCGCCCTGCCGCCCACCAACGGGTTCGTCAGCGAGTGGCTGGTCTTTCAGAGCTTGTTTCTGAGCTTTCATCTCCCCGCGGTGTTCCTCAAGCTGATGCTCCCGATCGCGGCCGCGGTCCTCGCCTTGACGAGCGCCCTGGCGCTGGCCTGCTTCGCCAAGGCCTTCGGCCTGTCGTTTCTGGCCATGCCGCGCAGTTCGCATGCGCGCCATGCGGAAGAAGTCCCCGTCGCGATGCGCATCGGCATGGGCGGACTGGCCGCCGCCTGCGCTTTCCTCGGCCTGGCCCCGATGGTGGTCGTGCCGCTGCTGGATCGGGTGACCGGGCCGCTGACCGGCGTTTCGATCGAAGGCCGGGTGCTGGCGCTCGACGGCTGGGCGGTAGCGCCGACGAACGTCGAGTTTTCCAGCATCTCGACGCCCGCCATCGCGGTGATGCTGGTCACGCTGGCCGGACTCGGCCTGCTGCTGGCCTGGGCCTTCGGCGGCCGCCTCAAGAAGCGCGCCTACAAGACCTGGGGCTGCGGGATCACCCTCACGCCCAGGATGGAATATACCGCGACCGGCTTCGTCCAGCCGATCAAGCGGGTCTTCAGCACCCTCTACCGGCCCACGGTGAAGCTGGAGACGGAATTTCTCGACGAGTCACGGTACTTCGCCAAGCACCGGCGGTTCGAGTTCCACATCGAACCGGTGTTCCAGAAATACCTCTACGATCCGGTGGTCCTGTTCTTCTCGGCCGCGGCCGGCCGCCTCCGGATCATCCAGACCGGAAACCTGAACCTCTATCTGGCCTATATTTTCGTGACGCTCATTCTGCTCCTGCTGACGGCGGTCTAGACGATGTCTCCGACGCTGCACGCCATGACGCTGGTGCTCCTGCAAACGCTGGTCCTGCTGGCCGTCGCCCCCTTCATCGTGGGGCTGATCCGCAAGGTCAAGGCGCGCCTGCAATGCCGGCGCGGGGCCAGCCCGTTCCAGCCCTACGCCGACCTGGCCAAGCTGTTCCGGAAAGAGCCGGTCGTGTCGACCACCACGTCTTGGATCTTCACGGCGACACCCTACATCCTGTTCGCGTCCACGCTGGCGGCCGGCCTGCTGGTGCCCATTTTCGCCTCGCAGATGCCGCTCAGCTTCGCCGGCAACATTATCGCGCTGGTGTATCTCCTGGCGTTGGGCACCTTCTTCCTGATCCTGGCCGGCCTCGACGCCGGATCGGCCTTCGGCGGGATGGGCAGCAGCCGCGAGGCCATCGTGGCCTCCTTGACGGAACCGGCCATGATCGTCTCGATCTTCGCCATCGCGCTCACGGCCGGCTCCACGAACCTGAGCACCATCGTCCATAAGACGGCGCTGCTGGAGGGGATCGTCACCGACCCGGCCCCGCATCTGATGGCGCTGGCCGCCCTGTTTATCGTGACCCTGGCCGAGACCGGCCGCGTCCCCGTGGACAACCCCGCCACGCATCTGGAGTTGACGATGATCCACGAGGCGATGGTGCTGGAGTACTCGGGACGGTACCTGGCCCTGCTCGAATGGGCGGCGGGAATCAAGCTGCTGGTGCTCCTGACCCTGATCGCCAACGTGTTCGCCCCCTGGGGGATCGCCACCAGCCAGACCCCGGCGGCGATCGGGATCGGCCTGGCGGTCTACCTGGTCAAGGTCTCGGGGCTGGCGGTGCTGATCGGCGTCATCGAATCCATGTTCGCCAAGCTGCGGCTGTTCCGCGTGCCCGAGCTCCTGGGCGTCGCGTTTATCCTGGCGTTGCTGGGACTGGTGTTCTTTTACACGCTCCGAGGCTGAGATGCCGGCGATCGATCCTCACATCGGGACCCAATTGGTCGACCTCTGCTCGGCGCTGCTGCTCCTGACCTGTTTCGCCATCGTGGCGCAGCGCCGCCTGTCGGCCTGCGTGGAGCTGTTCGCGCTGCAGTCGGGTTTCCTGGCCGCCACGACGGCGCTGGTGGCGTTTCTGACGGGCATCCATCACCTCTACCTGGCCGCCGCCATGACGGTGCTGATCAAAGGGCTCGTCCTGCCGCGCATTCTCAAGAAGGTGATCGAGCGGCTGAACGTGACCCGCGAGCTGCAGATGAACGTCAACGTGCCCGCCGGCCTGCTGATCTGCGGCGGCCTGGTGATCCTGGCCTTCTTCATCACGCAGCCCATCATCCCCCTGGGGTTCCTGCTCACGCGGGACTCGCTGGCGATCGCGCTGGCGATCGTGCTGATCGGCTTCTTCACGATGATCGCCCGCAAGAAGGCGGTGACCCAGGTGGTCGGCTTCCTGGTGATGGAGAACGGCCTGTTCCTGGGGGCCACGGCGGCCGCCTACGGCATGCCGCTCATCGTGGAGCTGGGCGTGTTCTTCGACGTGCTGGTCGCCGGCCTGATCGTCGGCATCTATACCCACCGGATCCAGGACGCCTTCGACAGCCTGGATACGAGCCAGCTCACGACCCTGAAGGAATAGGAGGGGATGAGACTCGCATGACGGCCATCCTGGTCCTGTTGGGCGGACCGCTGCTCGCGGGACTGCTGAGCCTGGTGATCCGCAGGGCGCGCGTCCTGCACGGGGTAAACTTCACCTCGATGGCCGCGATCGTCGCCGCCGAGACATCCCTCGGCCATCGGGTGCTGACCGAGGGGCCGGTGACGGCGCTGGGGGATTTCGTCTACGTGGACGCCCTCTCGGCCTTCATCCTGTTCATCATCGCCGTGATCGGGTTGTCCTGCTCCCTGTACATGTGGTCGTACATGGATCACCATCTGGCCCGCGGACCGATCGGGCCGAAGCGCCTCAGCCGCTTCTTCTTTTTGTTCCACATGTTCCTGCTGGCGATGGTGGCCGCCACCATGGCCAACAGCCTGGGCGTCCTGTGGGTGGCGATCGAGGGCACGACGCTGGCCACCACGTTCCTGATCGCGTTCTTCAGGACGCGCGAGGCGCTGGAGGCCGGCTGGAAATACCTGATCCTCTGCTCGGTGGGGATCGCCCTGGCCCTGTTCGGAACCGTGCTCACCTACTACTCCTCCGTGCGGGTGCTCGGGGACGTCAGCACCGCGCTCAACGTCACCAAGCTCCTGGAGGTGGCCGACCGGCTGGACCCACACGTGCTCACGCTGGCCTTCATCTTCATCCTGGTCGGATACGGCACGAAGGTCGGGCTGGCGCCCATGCACGCCTGGGTGCCGGAGGCCTACAGCGAAGCGCCGGCGCCGGTGGCGGCCATGCTGGCCGGCGTGCTGGAGACGGTGGCGGTCTATGCGGTGCTGCGCAGCAAGACCATCGTGGACCGGGCGATCCCGTCCCAGTTCGCCGGGGACCTGCTCATGCTGTTCGGACTGGTGTCGTTCGCCCTGGCGGCCCTGTTCGTCCTGATCCAGCACAATTACAAGCGGCTGTTCGCCTATTCCAGCATCGAACACATGGGGCTGGCCATGGTCGGGTTCGGAGTCGGGGGCCCGGTCGGCACCTTCGGCGGACTGTTCCACCTGCTCAATCACGCGTTGGCCAAGTCGCTGGCGTTTTTCGCGGCCGGCAATATCCACCGGCGGTTCGGCACCCTGGAGATCGGAGAGGTGCGGGGACTGGCCAGCGCCCAACCCCTGACTGCGGCGGCGCTCCTCGTCGCGGGGCTGGCGCTGACCGGCCTGCCGCCGTTCGCGCTCTTTTCCAGCGAGGTCCTGGTCGTCTCGGCCATGGCGGCGCAGGAGTTTTCCTCGAGCACGTTGCACCTGGGCCAGTTCCTGACCGTCACGGTCGCCGACGAGGCGCGCAGCCTGGGCATGGTCGCGGTCTTCCTGCTCTTCGGCGTCGTGCTGTTCGGCGGGTTCGTCTACCGCGTCACGGCGATGGTCTGGGGAACCCCGCCGGACCACGTCACGCGCGGGGAGGGATGGGATATGGGACAGGTGCCGTTGATCCTCACGGCCCTGATGCTGGCGGCGTTGGGCATGGCGCTCCCCGAGGGGATCAAGACGCTGCTGGACCAGGCGACGACCGTACTGCTGAGGTGACCCCATGGCCGAGATAATCAATCCGGTGGAGCGACTGCAAGGGGCGTTCGGGAACGCCATCACGGACGTGAGCCTGATCCGGGGAATTCCGACGTGCAGGCTCGACAAGGAGACCTTGCCCCTTGCGGCCCACTTCGTCCACACCCATCCGGACCTGCGCGGGTCGCTCTCGCTCCTCTGGGCGGTGGACCATCGGCCGAGGGACGCCCGGTACGAACTCAGCTATCTGTTCACGCTGGCGGAACGGAAGGACTGGCTGCTGCTGTGCACGGATCTGCGCGGCGACGACCGGTTGTTCCGATCCATCACCCCCCACATCCACGCGGCCAAGTGGTACGAACGCGAAATCCGGGACCTGTTCGGCCTGATCGCGCAAGGGCACCCGGATCTGCGCCGGTTGGTACGGCACGAACACTGGCCCAAGGGGGCCCATCCGCTGAAAAAGGATTTCAGCTGGGAGACGGTCCTGGAGCGACGCCAGGGGCAGCATGTCTTTCGCCGCATCGAGGGGGAAGGCGTCTTCGAGGTGCCGGTCGGGCCGATCCATGCCGGAATCATCGAACCGGGACATTTCCGGTTCTCCGTCGCCGGCGAGCCGATCATGCAGCTCGAGCTGCACCACTTCTGGAAGCACCGGGGGGTCGAAAAACTCTTCGAGCAGCAACGGCTGACCGATGCCCTGCCGCTGGCCGAACGGGTCTCCGGCGACACGACCGTCGGCCACAGTCTGGCCTACTGCCAGGCGGTCGAAACGCTCCTCGGGCTGGACGTCCCGAGACGGGCCAGGCACTTGCGCAGCCTCTTCCTGGAACTGGAGCGGCTGCACAACCACCTGGGCGACGTTGGAGCCATCTGCAACGACACGGCCTATGCCCTGGCCCATGCCCATTGCAGCCGGATGAAAGAACGGATCATGCAGCTCAACGACCGGCTGACCGGCTCCCGTTTTCTCCGGGGCGTCAACCGGGTGGGCGGCGTCGGATGCGATCTTACGGCCGGGCAGCTGGCCGGCCTGGTGGAGGAGACCGGCGCCATCGAGCGTGACTTCTCCGAACTTGAATCCGTCATCTTCGCCAACGCCTCGCTCACGGACCGGCTGGAGACGACGGGGGTGCTCAAGGAACGCACCGCCCGGGACCATGCGGTCATGGGCCTGGTCGGCCGGGCCTCCGGCATCGACCGGGATCTGCGCCGCGACCGGCCCTTCGCCGCGTATGACGAAGTGCCGGTGAAGGTGGCCCTCTACCGCTACGGGGACGTGCGGGCCCGCCTGCGGGTCCGCATGGACGAGATCCATGAGTCCGTGCGGCTCATCGGGGAAATCCGCCGGCTGATCCCGCAAGGCCCGATCGTCACGGAACCGACCGGCATGCCGGCGGCCGGCTCCTGGTCCCTGTCGGCGGTGGAAGGCTGGCGCGGAGAAATCCTCTACATGGTCATGGCCGGCGAAGAAGGACGGATTCACCGCTGCAAGGTGCGCGATCCCTCCTTCGTCAACTGGCCGGCGATCCAGTGGGCGGTCCTGGGCAATATCATCCCGGACTTCCCGCTCATCAACAAGAGCTTCAACCTATCGTACGCGGGGAACGACCTGTGAATTTGTAATTTTGAATTCTTAATTTTGAATTGTTTCTGCAATTAAAAATTCACAATTCAACATTCAAAATTACTCGGCTACGGGGGTAAGACATGTTTCGTATTTTAAAGAAGAGCCTCAAGACGGGCATCGTGACCGGCCGGCATCCGGAGGCAAGGCCGACCGTACCACCGGTCGCGTCGGACGCGAAGGCAACGGCGAAGCCGTTCCGGCGGTCGCTGGCCATCCGCGAAGTGGACACGGGGTCCTGCAATGCCTGCGAGATGGAGATGAACGCGTTGATGAACCCGGTCTACGACGCCGAACGGTTCGGCCTCCACGTCGCCGCCTCCCCCCGCCATGCCGACGCGCTGGTGGTCACCGGGCCGGTCACGGTGAATATGGAGCGGGCGCTGAAAGACGTCCATAAAGCCACGCCCGACCCGAAGCTGGTCATCGCTCTGGGGGACTGCGCCATCGACTGTGGGCTGTTCAAGGGGAGTTACGCCGTGACCGGCCCGGTCGAGCGGCACGTGCCCGTGGATGTCCGCATCTCCGGCTGCCCGCCGCGACCGGCCGAAATCCTGGCGGCGCTCGCGGAGCTGCGGGGACGACTCGACAAGCCGGCGAGATGAACGGCCCCGCTCCCCTCTCGTTTGACAGACCGGAGGGCCTCGCCTACAATCGCCGCATGAAAGAGCTGGTGTTGAACGCATTCGAGGAGAGCGCCGACGTCAAGCGGCGCTTCGTCGCCGAGTACGCCGACCGCATCGTCCTGGTGGCGCAATTGCTCATCCGCGCCATCCAGGCGGGGCAGAAGGTGCTGCTGTTCGGGAACGGCGGCAGCTCCACCGACGCCAGCCATATCGCCGCAGAATTCGTGGGGCGCTACCACCGGGACCGATCCCCCTACCCCGCCATCGCGCTGGCGACGGACATGGCGGCCGTCACCTGTATCGGCAACGACTATGGCTACGACGAAATTTTTTCCCGGCAGGTTCGCGCCCATGGACGCAAGGGCGACGTCGCGATCGCGATCAGCACGAGCGGCAACTCCCCCAACGTGCTCAGGGGAGCGGAGGCGGCGCGGGAATGCGGTTTGGTGACGGTGGGCTGGACCGGCGGCAAGGGCGGCACATTGGCCGGGTTGGTGGACCATGCGTTCATCGTTCCCTCCACCGTCACGGCGCGCATTCAGGAAAGCCACATCACGCTGGGCCATGTCCTCTGCGAACTGATCGATGCCGCACTGATCGGCAAACCGAGCTGACGCCGTTCCCACTATGAAACCCACTCACCCCATTCTCGTCACCGGCGCCGCCGGATTCATCGGCTCGCGCTTCGTGGCCTCGTGCAACGAGCACGGCTGGCCCGTCGTGTCGGTGGACGAGACGGCTTCGTTCGGGACCAGGCCCGAACTGGCGGGGATCGAATTCGGGCGCCAATTCGGCCTGCACGACCTCTGGCCCTGGCTCCAGACGGAGAAGCCCGAGCTGACGGCCATCGTCCACCTGGGCGCCTGCACGGACACGATGGAGATGGACGAAGCCTATCTGAAGGCCGTCAATCTCGAGTACTCGCAGAACGTCTGGACCTACTGCGTCAAACGGCGGCTCCCACTCGTCTATGCCAGCAGCGCGGCGACCTACGGCGACGGATCGCTGGGCTACGACGACGACGAGGCCCTGATTCCCCGGTTGATGCCGCTGAATCCCTACGGCCAATCCAAGCAGGACTTCGACTGCTGGGCCCTCGACCAGGAGCGGCGCGGCAGCGCCCCGCCGACCTGGTCGGCCTTCAAGTTCTTCAACGTGTACGGCTTCGGCGAACGCCACAAAAACAAGATGGCCAGCGTGGTCCTCCACGCCTTCGACCAGATCCGCACCAAGGGGACGGTCCGCCTGTTCAGGAGCCACAAGGCCGGGATCGCCGACGGGGAACAAAAACGGGACTTCATCTATGTGCGCGACGTCGTGGACGTGCTCCGCTTCGCCCTGGAGAAGCCGTTGACCCGCGGGATCTTCAACCTGGGGACAGGACAGGCCAGGACGTTCCTGGATCTGGTCCGCTGCGTCTTTCGCGAACTGGAGCGTCCCGAGACGATCGAGTTCATCGACACGCCGATCGAAATTCGCGAGCGATACCAATATTTCACCGAGGCCAAGATGGGCCGGCTCCGCGCGGCCGGCTATACGGCGCCGTTCACCTCCCTGGAAGAAGGGGTGCGCCTCTACGTCCGGCACCTGCTCGCGCAGCCGGAACGGACGTAGCTCGCGCCGATCGCCCCACACAGCGACCGTGGACCCAGCGTACCTGCAACGCCTCTGGACCGACTTGAACCTCCGCCACTTCGGCGGAGGGCTGCCCTCCATCGAGATCGTCTGGAGCCGGCGCTTGACCGCTTCGGCCGGGCTGTTCGTGAGCCGGGGCGGCCCGCGCGTGCCGGCGATCGGCGTGCGGCAGCGCCGGATCCGTCTTTCGGCCCCCCTGCTCCGCGATGCGTCCGACCGGGCCGAGCGGGAGATCCTCGCCACCCTGGCCCATGAAATGATCCACCAGTGGCAATACGACATTCTCAAACGCCGCCCGAACCACGGGCCGGACTTCCGCCGCAAGATGGGTGAGATGAACCTTGCGGGGCTGGGGATCACCGTTCGCCACGACCTGACCGAGGCGGTCCGGAGACTGACCCGCTACGCCTGGCAATGCCTGAGCTGCGGGCGGACCTACGAGCGGCAGCGGCGGACCATCGAACCCCGCCGTCACCGCTGCGGGGGGTGCCGTGGAAAGTTACAGGAGCTGATGGCTTATAGCGTATGGCAGGAGAAGAGCTGATGGCATATAGCCGGTGGAGTTGGAGATGGCGTTCTTAATTTCTGGCCTTACGCCATAAGCCATCAGCTCTTTCTTATGGGACGTTGGCCACACCAGATTCTCTTCGGCGACGTGGATGCCATGTTCGCGTCCGCGGCCGTCCTGGCCAACCCGGCCCTCGCGGGCAAACCGGTCGCCGTGGGCGGGCGGCCGCCGCGCGGGATCATCGCCGCCGCCAGCTACGCGGCGCGTTCCTATGGCGTCACCTCAGCCATGCCGACGGCCCAGGCGCTGAAACTGTGCCCCCATCTGGTCCTGGTGCCGCCCGATCGCCCCCTCTACCAGCGTCTGCACGAACAGATGCGCGAGGTGACCGACCGGTTCTTCCCCCTCGTCGAGTGGACCAGCATCGACGAGTTTTACGCGGACACGACGGACCTCCAAACCCTCCATCCCGATCCGATATTGTTGGGACGACAGGTCAAAGACGCGATCCTCGAAGCGACCGGCCTGCGCTGCACGATCGCCATCGCCACCGGCAAGTCCGTCGCCAAGGTCGCCGCGGACGCGCACAAGCCCGACGGGCTGGCGGCGATCGAGCCGGGCGCCGAAGCGGCCTTCCTCGCCCCGCGTCCCGTGAAGTCGCTGCCCGGCATCGGGCCCAAAACATCGGCGCAATTGGAGCGGCTCGGGGTGCGCGTGGTCGGGGACTTGTTGGACCCGTGTCTCGAGCCGCTCTTGCGCCGGATCTGGGGCCAGCGACTGCCGATCCTGCAGGCGCTCGCGCAAGGGAGGGACGACGATCCGGTCGTGCCGGATCGCGAACGCAAGAGCCTCGGCCATGAAACAACGTTCGAGCACGACACGAACGATGTGGCGTTCCTGGAACGGACGCTGCGCGGGTTTCTCGGCGAGCTGACGCACGAGCTGCGGATGGAGGGCCTCGCCGCCGGCTCCTTTACCGTGAAACTCAAAGACACGGCGCATCGGATCACCTCCAAGCAACAGCACTTCCCCCAGCCGTTGAACGATGACGCGGTCATGTGGCGGGAGCTCCGCGAGGCGCTGCGCGGACTCCTCTCGCCGGGCACCAAGTACCGGCTCGCCGGGATCACCTTCGGCGATCTCCTCCCCGCGCCGGCCGGCCTCTTCGATCAGCGGAGGCGCCACGCCCTCGCCGCCATGGACGCCATCATCGAGAAACACGGGCCGAGGGCGATCCGCCTCGGCGGAACGCCGGAAACTTCGTAGCCTGCCTCCCTGCACATCTACCTATTGCCTTCTTACCCCCAACTTGCTACACATGGAGACACATTGCGTTCGCCGTCTAACGCGGGAGGGGTCCATGGACTACCCCTGAACAGGCTCCTCCAGGCGCTCCGTCCCCTCATCACCCCGGTCGCCCTCCTCCTGACCGTCGGTATCTTTCTGCTCGACCTGAGAAGCCAGCTGGGCGTCGAGGTCGAGATCCTGTACCTCGTTCCGCTCCTGCTCCTGTTGCGCTCCCCGAACAAAGGCACGGCCATTGCGCTCGCGGGCGTCTATACGGCGCTGATCGCCGTCGGCGCCATCTATGCGCCGCCGGGCCTCTCGCGACAATCCGGGCTGGTCGTGCGCGCGATCGCGGCCTCTATCATCTGGGTCTCGACGCTCCTCGTCCTGCGCGTCAAGCGCGCGGAGGAGCGGCTATTCCAGGCCCAGAAGGAACGGCAGACCATCTTCGATTCGGTCCCGGCCATGATCTGGTACAAAGACGCGGAGAATCGAATCCTGCGCGTCAACCGAACGGCCGCGGACTCGATCGGGATGCCGGTCCGCGATCTGGAAGGCCGGTCCATTTACGATCTGTATCCCCACCACGCGAAGCAGTACCACCAGGACGATTTGGAGGTCATCAGGACCGGCCGACCGAAACTCGGCATCGTCGAGCCCTACCAGGTCGGGTCCGGCGAGAAGCGCTGGATCCGCACCGATAAAATTCCCTATCGGGGCGACGACGGCCGTGTCATCGGGGTCATCGTATTCGCCGTGGACATCACCGATTCCGAGCAGTTGGCGGCGATCGAAGCGTCCAGGGACGGCATCGCCGTGCTGGACCCCCAGGGCACCTTCACCTACGTCAACCGGGCCCTGGCCCGCCTGCACGGGTACGAGCAGGCCCAGGAGCTGATCGGCCAGCCCTGGCGGACCGTCCTCGGGCCCGCCGAGGCGCAACGGCTCGAGCGGGACGCGCTCCCGCAGATGAAGGAGCAGCGGCACTGGCAGGGCGAGGCCCTCGGCCTGCGGCGCGACGGGAGCGTCTTCCCTCAGGAGCTGTCCCTGACGCCGTTGGAGCGCGGCGGGATCGTCTGCGTCATGCACGACATCCGCGAGCGGAAACGGACGGAGGAGGCGCTGCGCGCCAGCGAGGAGCATTTGCGGCAATCGCAGAAGATGGAGGCGGTCGGGCGGCTGGCCGGCGGAATCGCCCACGAGTTCAACAATCTGCTGACGGTCGTGATGGGCCGCTGCCACATGCTGCTGACCGGCCTGGGCGACGATCAGCCCCGGGCCCGCCATGTGCAGCAGATCCAGGAGGCGGGGCGGAAGGCCTCCAGCCTCACGCACCAGTTACTGGCCCTCAGCCGCAAGCAGGTGCTGCAGCCGACCGCATTGAACGTGAACGACGTGGTGACGGCGATGGACTCCGCGCTGCGGTCCCTGCTGGGCGAGCCCATCAAGCTGGAGACGCGGCTGGACCCCTCGCTCGGGTGGATCAACGCCGACCGCGGGCAAGTCGAACAGGTGCTCCTGAACCTGGCGTTGAACGCGCGCGATGCCATGCCCGCCGGCGGTCGGCTGACGATCGAGACGGCGAATGTCGCGGGCAATCCGCGACTGGCCGAGCGGCTCGCGCTCACGACACCGGGGACTCATGTGATGCTGGCCGTGAGCGATACCGGCGAGGGTATGGACGACTATACCCGGGAACATTGCTTCGATCCGTTCTTCACGACCAAGGGGCCTCGCTGGGGGGTCGGACTGGGACTCGCCACGGTCTACGGGATCGTCACCCAGAGCGGCGGGTTCGTGGAGGTGGGAAGCGAACCAGGGAAAGGAACCCGGTTCGAGATTCATCTGCCCCAGGTATCGCCCCCGGAGCCGGCGGCGGGGACGGAAGCCCTCCCGTTCCAGCCGGCCGGGGGGTCGGAGACGATCCTGCTGGTGGAGGACGACCTGCAGGTGCGGGACGTGGCGCGCAGCAGCCTTGAAGCCCTGGGCTACCGGGTGCTGGAGGCGAGCGGCGGGGAAGAGGCCCTGCGGCTTTTTCGCGAGTGCCAGGGTCCGGTGCATCTGCTCCTGACCGATGTGATCATGCCGGGAATGAACGGGCGGGAACTGGCGGAGCGGATCCTGGCCCTGCAACCGCAAATACGCGTGCTGTTCATGTCCGGCTATACGGCCGACGTGGCGCCCCTCGAAGGCGGCCTCAAGGGCATCGGCGCGCTTCTGACCAAGCCCTTCACGCCCGACGAGTTGGGACACAGGGTCCGCGGGGTGCTGGACAGTGCGCCGTGAAGAGCCCCGGCGGTCGTGGCGCGTCGATGCGTCGTCGCAATACTATGGACGCCTTAGGGGGAGATGAGGATGCTTGTCCAACCGAACGGGCGATCCGTTTTCTCGCGTTAGTGTCGGTTCGTGTCGGTCCGCGGCCCCGCCCCTAAAAAACACTTGATTCCGCTGGAGAGATGCCGTACAGGGCAGGGGAAGTCTGCCCCCCAAGCCCAGGCGGAGAAGGCCATGCAACAGGCCGGACCTCTTTGCTTCCTGCTCGTGAGCGAGCGAGCGGAGGAGATCAAGCGGATCACACCCCGCATGCGGGGGTTCTATCCCGGCTGTCGTGTCGAGGCCGTTTACACAGCCGAGGAGGCGCTGGAATGGGTCTCGACACGGACGTGCGACGCGATCCTGCTGGATGAACGCCTCTCCGGTCTGAGCGGGCTCGAAATCCTGCCCGAGCTCAGACGGCGAACGGCCAATGCCGCCATCCTGGTGCTGACCGAACATTACGACGCCATGGTTTCCATGCACCTCCTCCGGGCCGGAGCCGACCATGTGTTGTCCCAACATTCGCCCGCGTATCTCGCGGAGCTGCCCGTCGTGACGGGCATCGGGCTGGAGCAACGCGACCGGCTCGCGCGGCTTGACCTTGCGGACAAGCGCGCCGGCTTCCTCCTCGAGTCCATCAAAGACATCATCTATGAACTGGACCCGGAAGGACGGTTCGTCTCTCTGAGCCCGGGCGTGGCCTCGCTCCTGGGCCACAGCGCCGAGGAACTCATCGGGGTCCCGTATTCGACCATCCTCGCCACCCAGGATCGGGACCGAGGGAACCGACGCGTCAATGAGCGGCGCACAGGGGCGAGAGCCACGCGCTGCCTCACCCTCAGGCTGGCGGCCAAGAACGGCGCAAGCCCCCAGGCGAAGACGGTGCCCGTCGAGTGCAGCGCCACCGGACTGTATAGCTCCGGAGGCCCGTCGCGATTCCTGGGCACGATCGGGGTCCTGGGGCGCGCCGCGAACGGGCACCCATCGCAGCACGCCCCTTCTCAGCCGCTCGACGAGCGGTCGTGGAAGGAGAAGGTCGAGACGGTGCGATTGCTGGCGGGGCGAATCGCGCACGACTTCAACAACATGCTGACGGTCATCACCGGCTACGGCCAGCTCATACTGAAAACCTGCGCCCCGAACGATCCCCAGCGCCGTCGCGTCGAAGAAATTGCGAGGGCGGGAGAGCGAGCCGCCGATTTGACCCGTCAGCTCCTGGCCTTCAGTCGTCGCGATGTGCCGCAGGAAGTCCTGAACATCAACGCCGTGATCGCCGACATGGAGCCGACGCTCCGGCAGTTGACCGGACGGAATGTCCGGTTGACGCTGACGCTGGCCCCTGGCCTTGGCCGCATCAACGCCGCCCCGATTCAGCTTCGCGAACTGTTGCATCAACTGGCCGTCAACGCCATGGAGGCCATGCCGGAGGGCGGGCGGCTCACGATTGCGACCGACCAGGTCGAGTGGAACCAGGGCCAAGCCGATTGCCGGATCGGAGTCCTTCAACCGGGCCCCTGCGTCAGGCTGACCGTGAGCGACACCGGCATCGGCATGGATGCCGAGGCGCAGGCCCGCCTGGCCGAACCGTTCTTCACCACCAAGGAGGGGAAATGGTTGGGGCTGGGACTGGCCATGGTCTATGGGATCGTGGCGCAGAGCGGGGGCGCCATCCGCGTCGTCAGCGCCCCGGGACAGGGCACGACGTTCACCGTTCACTGGCCTCGGGCGGACGAGAAGACCCTCCCGATCGATCAACCCCGTGCGTCGGCGCTCCTTCCAAAGAGTGCGGCCACCATCCTGCTGGTTGAAGACGAGATATCCATCCGGAGCTTGGCTCGGACGGTGCTGGAAGAACAGGGGCACACCGTCTTGGAGGCCGGCGACGCCGTCGAAGCCATGAGGCTGTCGGACCAACACCGGGGCCCCATCCATCTGTTGCTCACCGACGTGGTGATGCCGGGCATGAACGGATTTGAACTGGCCTCCCGCCTCAGTTCTCTGCGTCCCGAGATGAAGCTGTTCTTCATGTCGGGCTACATGGGGGGCTCCGCCGCCCAATCGGGCCCCAAGCCGGAGGGCGCCTTCTTCCTTGAGAAGCCGTTCCTGCCCGAAGCCCTGGAACAAAAAGTCCGTGAGGCACTGGACGAGCCCCGCTGAGGGGCGCGCCGGCAGGGCCCCTCTTTCCAAGACGCCGTCCGTGGTTATTTCGGCGGACGGACGGAGTTCAGAAACCCCTCCACTTCCTTGATGACGACGTCGCGCTCCTGGGGCGTCAGCTTCTCCCAATGTTCCCGTAAGGGCTCGAAGAAGCGCCGCAGCGACGAGTAGAGCGCGTACGCTTTGCCCCC
>SXGU01422520.1_pt1 | contig 16149 bp, 13 predicted proteins | sample 3174531 | NCBI WGS metagenome assembly SXGU01 (sample SAMN11356863, study PRJNA531348) | freshwater metagenome | isolation source: freshwater sample F1-140 | place: China: Fuxian Lake, Yuxi | collected 2017-12-25 | reverse complement strand
CGGTGGTGGTTTCCATGCTCAACAGCTATTCAGGTTGGGCGGCGGCCGCTACCGGTTTTATGCTCAGCAACGACTTATTGATCGTGACCGGCGCGCTGGTCGGCAGTAGTGGCGCCATCCTAAGCTACATCATGTGCCGCGCTATGAACAGGCATTTCCTCAGCGTGATTGCTGGTGGGTTTGGCAGCAGCGGAGGTGGCGAAGCCGCCGAAATTGAAGGCGAAGTCACCCCTATCGAAGCCGAAGAAACCGCCCAATTGCTGCGCGACTCCAAAAATATTGTCATCATTCCCGGCTATGGTATGGCTGTAGCGCAAGCGCAGCATACCGTTAACGAAATCACCAAGCTGCTGACCGGACAAGGCAAAAAAGTCCGCTTCGCCATTCATCCGGTGGCGGGACGCATGCCGGGGCACATGAATGTATTGCTGGCTGAGGCCAAAGTACCCTATGACATAGTCTTCGAAATGGATGAGATCAACGAGGAATTTCCTGAAGTCGATGTCTCCATCGTCATCGGCGCAAACGATATCGTCAATCCATCCGCATTAGACGACCCCAACAGCCCGATTGCCGGTATGCCGGTGTTGGAATGCTGGAAAGGTGAAACCACGATAGTCATGAAGCGTAGTATGGCCTCCGGTTACGCCGGGGTTGGCAATCCGCTGTTTGTTAAAGAAAACACCCGTATGTTATTTGGCGACGCCAACGATAGGTTGCAGGCTTTATTAAAAGCCCTGCAAAATTAACTCACTTCAACAACAAAATCGCCAGGGATGGCGACATGCTCAGCCATGCATAACAGTTGTCCAAATCACAATCAAACGGCGAATCAATCAGCAGCCCAGTTTGATTGTCATTTCATCGACGGAGCCTATTTGCAAATCAATGCCGATAGTCGCAACCGCTACCGAGTGGATATACAGGATCTGGATGAACCGGATTATCTTCTACAAACTGAAATAGCCGGAGGCGAATGGGTTCGTTCACCGCAAAGCTATTTTGTGCGCTGGGGCATCAAGGTTTATGACCTTACCGACGCCAACCAACTGGTTTTCGAACATCAATACGCTTGCCAAAATAAACGGGTATACATTGCCTTCGAATCGAAAGCTTTGGGCGATACCTTGGCCTGGTTTCCCGCTGTTGAAGCGTTTCGCGAACGACACCAATGCCAAGTCATTTGCTCCACTTTTCTTAACAGCCTGTTTAAAGAGCATTACCCCGACATCGAATTTGTCGAACCCGGAGAAACGGTCAATGAGCTTTACGCCATGTATCGCATCGGTTTGTTTTATAGCGATAATGGCGAATATGCTTATCACAAGATTCCCTCTGATTTCAGGGAATTACCCATGGCGCAAGCAGCTTACGATATTTTGGGCTTGGCGTTTGTTGAGTCAAAACCGCGTTTACTATCCAGAGATTCACCACGCCCGATGGATAAACCTTATGTTTGCATCGGCTTTCACGCTTCTTGCCAGGCTAAATACTGGAATAACTCCAAAGGTTGGGATGAGTTAATCCGCTTTATTCGTTTTAAAGGCTATAGCGTGGTGTTGTTATCCAATGAAGGCAAACAGCATATGGGTAATCGCGTGCCCAATGGCGTTAAACATTTACCAGCAGGCTCTTTGGAAACCGTGATCCAGTATTTGCATCAAGCCAAATTATTCATCGGTGTCGGCAGCGGATTAAGTTGGTTGGCTTGGGCTGTGGGTTGCCCGACTTGTTTGATCAGCGGCTTCTCGTTGCCTTATACCGAAATGCAGGATTGCATACGCATCTTTCCAAAAGCTCAGCGCTGCTCTGGCTGCTTCAATCGATATAAATTAGACCCGAGAGATTGGAATTGGTGTCCGGATCATAAGGACACTTCCCGAATGTTTGAGTGCAGCCGATCTATCACTAGCCGTCAGGTTATTGAAGCCGTGTCGGCAATCTTGTGATCAGCCGTTGGCTGGTGAATAACATTTTTAATGCGGCATCGTGCTATCTAATTTCGCCAGTTTGAAACCATAATCAATGCTGGCATGCCTGTATAAAAACAGGACATGCCGCACTATCATTGGCAAAGTTTTAATTCATGCCACCTTCCCTTGATTTTCCAGCTTGTACAATCCCTGCTTCAACAATTAGGGGCCGATCAATAAAGTCCCTTATTGATTAAAAATACCACTCGCGATTTCAACGTCTGGAGTACTTGCGTCATCATCAGCATCAAACACGATGTCGATCGGATTGCCTGCATAATCAGGAATTTGCGCTGATGCGCGGCTGTCTAGCATTTCGCAAGAACCGTCTTTTTCAGTGTAAACAGCCTTTTTCACTCGCAGTTTTAAAGAAAATTCATAAAACCTTCTCGCGCTGTCATCGCTTTCCAGTTCGCAAACCACACCATCAGGAAATACCGCTTTAACCACACCCTCATCAAAATTATCAGCCGTAATCAAACCACCCTTGCCAACTTTAACTTTGATCGACAATTCTTGCTTGGTGCCTTTATTTTTAACCGTGTGTTTAAACGCGCCTTTTACCTTGGTAGTAGTCAATGTCGGCGTGAATGAGCCTTTGGAACCCCTGGCTGAACTTGCTGAACTTGCTGAACTTGCTGAACTTGCTGAACTAGCCGAACTAGCCGAACTAGCCGAACTAGATGATCCTGCTGAACTTGAAGAGCTTGAAGAGCTTGAAGAACTTGCGCCATCATCAGCACCGTGCTTAGCAAAAGCAGGCGCTACAACAGCCAGACTTCCGACCATTAATAAAGCCAATTCTCTATGTTTTGAATGTTTCATTTTAACCTCTGATAATTTGGAATAAACGTCAAACAAGCAACCTGTATTGGCAATGCATTCAGGCTACATTTGAAAAACCCTGTAACGGATAAAAAACGGTTTTAATGCTTGTCGTTATTGAATTCCAGCTCAATGAGCCAAAGTTCAATGAAGATTAGATTAAAGAGTCGAAAGCCTATAGCCCCATGGGACTTTTGAGATAACTGAATCGACAGGAGTTTGAAATAGGCAGTTTTCTTTCTGACTCTACAACAGCTGTAAGGCTAATTGTGATGAGCTATTGGCTTGAGCCATCATGGCAATCCCGGCTTGTTGCAATATTTTCGCACGGGTCATTTTGGTGGTTTCACTGGCAAAATCGGCATCAAGTAAGCGCGAGCGACTGGCGGTGGTATTTTCAATATTATTAGCAAGATTGTTAACAGTCGACTCCAGCCGATTTTGAATGGCGCCAAATATGGCACGATGGGAATCAATTTCCTTGAGCGCAGCATCCACTCGACGAATGGTACCTTCGGCATCATTGGCCACATCAAAGGCCTCAACATCAATACGGCTGACCGATTCCAGTTTAAACTTTTGACTGCTGTTTTCCCCAAGTTGCAAGTTGATTTCATGACGATCGATTTCAACGCTTTGATTGAAGGCTGTGATAAAGCCTCGCAGAGGATCTGCTTCGTAAAACTCCGGGGTAGGTACAACATTATCGGCAGTTTTTACATCGCCGTTGTCTGCATCTAAACCACCGATGGCACCGGTATCTGCGTTATTTAAATCCAATTTTGTGTTAATAAAATTGGCACCATTCGCCGTGTAATCAGCCACAAATCCTGCCAGGTCCGTAAAGGCACCGCTACTGGCTTTTGCCAATGCTTGATCCAGGGTGCGATTAGGATCCTCTGCCAGATACGTCATGATGTCTTTTATCCCATCGCCTCCGTTGGCTTTGATTTCAGCATGCATATACCGGACTGCTGCGTAAGCTGTAGAGTAATCGATGCTATTACCTCCCCAGGCTCCGGATGATCCATTACCGATTTGGTTAACAACGCTTGCAACGTTGCTTGCGTTAATATCACTTAATAACCGTTCATCAGCCCCGTGAATAAATTCAGCTGATCCTTCTTTAAACCAGGTTGGCGTGCCTGCATCTGTCGAATTTATGGTCCTCCCCATGACGGCATGAACCATTTCATGGGCAATGATGCGATCATTATAAAAAGGGGCTGAGCCGCCATTAGGCAAATTGGGTGGCGTGAAGTCGGCCATATCGATTTCCATCACTTGGTTGCTCACCAAGGTCTCCCCACTTTGAATGGTACCAACGACACGGGCTGCAGTCTGTCCAGCACCATCCGAAAAGCTTTTGATATCAACCCGCAGAATGGCATTGTCGCCCATAAGCCCATAATATTTTTCGATGATATTTTCAGATTGTTCCAACCAATAGCTGTGTAAGCCGTTGATAACGGATGTCTCATTTTCGTTGCTGTCACGGGTGGCTTCTCCGCGATCAAACAATTGAACACCATTAAAATTGGTCCTGTCGTAGAGTGTCCTGATCTCGTCTTTGAGTTGCTGCACTTCAGCTTGAAGCGATTGTTTATCTGCCAGACTATTCGTGCCATTGGCAGCTTGCACAGCAAGAGTTCTGATTCTTTGCAAGCTGTCGGTAACTGTGGATAGTGCACCTTCAGCAGTTTGCAACATGGAAATTGAATCATTGGTATTTCTGGATGCTTGTTCCATACCATTGATGCGGGAAGTAAATCGATCAGAAATTGCCAGCCCTGCAGCATCGTCTTTAGCGGAATTAATCCTTAATCCAGACGAAAGCCGCTGCATGGTGTTCAGCAGATTATTCGATGAAGCTTTTAGGTTTCTTTCAGTAAATAAGGCATTAATATTGCTGTTAATTTTCATGACACAATCCAGCCGTGTTTTAACTCACAATCTTATCGGCTGTATTTGACTGAACTTTAGCTTTAACTATATGCCTCCCCGAAAATTGAGTGAGTTATTCGCTTGATTTTTCCAACATTTCCAATGCCAGCTCAGCCATATTTTTAGAACCTCCGCCTTCACCTAACCGCTGCTTGACCTGTTGCAAGCCCATTAGACAATCCGCTCGATAATCCTGATCATTAAGCAATCGCTCAATTTCCAGGGCCATATTTTCTGCACTGGCCTCATGCTGTATCAGTTCTTTAACTATGGATCGTCCGGCGATGATATTCGGTAAACCGATAAAGGGGATTTTGACCAATTGCCTGCCCACCCAATAGGTTAACGGAGACAGACGATACGCAATCAACATGGGGACGCCCAACAGGGCAATCTCCAGTGAAGCGGTACCCGATGTTGTCATTACGGCATCGCAACACTGAATCACGTCATAAGCCTGTTGTTTGATCACTTTGATCGGCAATGATGAATTTTGTAGATGCTCATGCAAAATCCCATCGTCCACCGAGTCGGCTTGTGGCAATAGAAACTGCATATCAGCATGACGCTGGGCTAATTGTGTTGCCGCTTGCAGCATTACCGGCAACATGCGTTTGATTTCGTTGCTGCGACTCCCGGGAAGAATGCCGACTATTGGTCTTTTTGCATCCAAACCAAAACGCTGTAAATCTTCAGCTTTACCATATAAAGGATGCACTTTGTCGACAGACGGATGCCCCACATAACGCACTGGGACATTTTTAGCTTCGTAGTAAGCCGTTTCGAAGGGAAAAATCACCGCCATCATGTCGATAGCTTTGCCATAGGTTACAACACGTCCAGCTCTCCAAGCCCAAACCTGCGGACTGACATAAAACAATACCTTCACGCCCAGTTTCTTGGCAAAGCGGGCCAGTTTGAGATTGAATTCCTTGTAATCCACGCAGATCAATAAATCCGGCTTTTCATCCATCAATGTCTGCTTCATGATCTGTAACGCTAGTCGAATTTCGCCATAGTGTTTCAAGATTTCAACCAAACCAATCACACCGATACCGGACGAATCAAACCGTATATCGATACCAGCCTGGCGCATTTTATTACCGCCCATGCCCATACCCTTTACAAAAGGGCAGAGTTTTTGCAGTTCATGAAACATATGGGCGGCATGTTGATCGCCGGAGGATTCACCAGCGCTGAAGAGAACGGTGTAAGCTGATTTAGATACAGGCATGGGAGATTACGTTCGGCGGATTAGCAATGCGAAATCCGCCGTTAGGCTAAGAAGTCTGGTAGATTTCGCTACGCCCATCCACCCTACAATTTGGAATTATGCAAGCAACGCACTACGAATGACAGCAACTATCTGCCTGACAGTGTCATCGCTCAGATTGGCGCAAATAGGCAATGAAAAACATTGTGCAGCCACTGATTCGGTAACAGGCAGCGATAGGCCGCTACATTCTTCCTTAAACACATTTTGCTGATGTAACGGCACCGGGTAATACACAGCACTGGCAATCTGCTGTTCTTGCAGAGCTTTCATCACCTGTTCGCGCCGATCGCATAACAAGGTATATTGATGATAAACATGCACACCAATGCCATCTTCATAAGGCGTGGTCAGCGGTAGATCAGCCATGAGTTCGGAATAAAGATGCGCTGCATGCCGACGTGCCGCATTGTATTGATCTATACGCTTTAATTTGGCCCTCAACACCACTGCCTGCAACTCATCCAGGCGACTGTTATAACCAATCACATCATGGTAATAACGCACATCAGAACCGTGGTTTCGATATTGCTTGATTTTGGCTGCGGTGGCATCGGAATTGGTGGTGACCAAACCGCCATCCCCAAAACATCCCAGATTTTTACTGGGAAAAAAACTGAAGCCCGCCACATCACCAAAACTGCCGGTTTGCTGATTATTGACAGTAGCGCCAAAAGATTGCGCGCAATCTTCGATCAGCTTCAAACCATGCTTCTCGCAAATCGCCTTAATCGCTGGCAAATCAGCCGGTTGACCAAATAAATGTACCGGCATCACCGCTTTGGTCTTAGGTGTAATCGCTTTCAGGATATTTTCTGGGGTGATATTGAACGTAGCCGGATCAATATCGACAAATACCGGCGTGGCTCCTACATATTTGATAGCTTCGGCCGTGGCGATAAAAGTAAAAGCGCTGGTAATCACCTCGTCACCCGCTCCTATGCCTTCCGCCAATAAAGCCAGATGTAAGGCATCGGTGCCGGAAGCACAGCCTATGGCATGTTTAACACCCAAATAGTTGGCAGCTTCTTTTTCAAAAGCCTGCACATTAGGCCCCAGAATGAAGGCGCAATTATCCAAGGTTTCGGCGAATCCGCCGATAATCTCATCTTGAATTTCAGCGTACTGCGCTTTCAGGTTAACCATAGGGATCATAAATACCGCCCTTATCCGTGTTTTAAGAATTTTGTAATTTCAATGGCTGTTGCCAAAGCTTTGCGTCCAGCCTCACCGGACACCAGCGGATTTTCGCCGTTTTTGATGCAGGAAACAAAATGTTTGATTTCTTCCAGCAAGGCATCGCCGTTTTCGAATACCGATTCTTCGGTCAATATTTCCGGAATACCGGGAAACATTTCTTTTTCACCGGTTCTGTGCTTTATCAGGACTCGATTTTGGAAATCGACCGAGATATAAGAACTGGGACGGAACATGCGCATCTTGCGTTCCATTTTCATACTGATCCGACTGGCAGTGACGTTGGCCACACAGCCATTTTTAAAAGTAATTCGGGCGTTGGCAATGTCGGTACCCTGCGTTAAAACCGCCGTACCGCTGGCATCAATACGTTCCACTTCCGAGTCCACCAACGCCAGAATGATGTCGATATCGTGGATCATCAAATCCAGCACCACGCTGACGTCATTGGCACGCGGATTAAAAGGCGACAGCCGATGCGATTCAATAAATAATGGTTTATCTTCTATTTTCTCTAAACCACGTACAGCAGGATTAAAACGCTCCAAATGCCCGACTTGTAGAATTAGATTCTTATCTCGGGCTATCGCAATCAGATCGTCAGCTTCTTCGACGGTAACAGTAATGGGTTTTTCAACTAAAACGTGCGAACCGGCATTTAGAAAATCTCGTGTCACGCTATGATGCAGACTGGTGGGAACCACAATACTGACAGCATCAATTTGACCCAATAGGGATTGATAGTCTGTCATGGCTTGCGCACCATACAAATCGGCTACCTGTTTTGCGGCATCCTGATTGATATCAACCACGGCAACCAACTCACAATCTTTTAACGATGCATATTTCTCCGCATGAAATTTCCCCAAATACCCGGCGCCAATAACGGCACATTTCAGTTTACTCATAAGCGACCACACGTTGATTAGCGGTTCATCAATCCCGACAAGGACTGAAGCATAAAGCCGCTTATTGTAACATTAGATTCACGTTCGAATAAGTCGCTTACTTTGGACCGGGTTATTGGCTTATATCGTCATGACTTACCTGCTTCGTCTAATTTCATCCAGCGCAAACGGTTGGCGTTGCTGACCACAGTCACCGAAGACATGGCCATGGCAGCACCGGCAATCATCGGATTTAATAACACCCCAAACAAGGGATACAACACTCCCGCCGCAACAGGAATGCCTATGGTGTTGTAAAAGAATGCCCCTAACAGATTTTGCTTAATATTTTCGACTGTCAGCCTGGATAATGCCATCGTTTCCGGCACTTTCAGTAGTGAGCCTTGCAGTAGCACCACATCCGCACTTTCGATCGCCACATCGGTGCCGGTGCCAATCGCAAACCCGACATCGGCTTGCGCCAAGGCAGGTGCATCGTTAATGCCATCACCTACCATGCCAACTATTTCGCCTTGGGACTGAAGCTGTTTAACGACTGCGGCTTTGTCTTGCGGCAAAACCTGAGCACGAACTTCTGTTATTCCTGCTTGTGCAGCAATCGCTTTGGCGGTGATCTCATTATCCCCGGTCACCATCAATATCCTCACTCCGCGGTTTTTCAAGGCTTGCACGGCTTTGGCTGAATCCAGCTTGATCGGATCCGCAACCGACACAATGCCGGCTACCGTGTTATCCACGGCCAGAAACATAGGGGTTTGCCCTTGTCTGGCCAATTCGGCCATTTTTTCGTGATAGGCTTGAATATCTATTGCATGCTCCGCCATTAAAGCAGCATTTCCCAATAACCACGGTTGATCAGCAATACGACCGGCTATGCCGTGCCCGGCAACCGCATGGAATTTACGTACTTTGTCCAGTTTGAGGTTTTTGGCTTCGGCTGCAGCCAATATTGCGGCAGCCAAAGGATGTTCTGAACCGGATTCCAGACTGGCCGCCCTTTGAAGAACTTGATCCTCGGTAAACTCAGCAAATGCGGCCACATGCGCCAAGCTGGGTTTGCCGGTCGTCACGGTTCCGGTTTTATCCAGGATTAAACAGGTCAGCTTTCCAGCCGTTTGCAGGGCTTCGCCCTTGCGAATCAAAACCCCCATTTGTGCCGCCCGCCCAACTGCAACCATGACCGAAATCGGGGTTGCCAAACCTAAAGCGCACGGACAGGCAATCACCAGCACTGTCATGGCGGTCACAAATGCATAGCCGAGCGCTGGTTCGGGGGCAAAAATCAGCCAAATAAAAAAGGTTAAAACCGAGATAGCCACCACCACCGGTACAAAAATCGCCGATATTTTGTCAGCCAAGCGGGCTAATTCAGGCTTGCTGCTTTGTGCCTGCCGCACACTGTAAATAATTTGCGCCAAAGCCGTATCACGACCAATTCGGGTCGCGGTAAATAAAAAACTACCGTTTTGATTGATGGTACCTGCCGCTACTTTAGAGCCAACCAGTTTTTCAACAGGCAAAGATTCTCCGGTCAACATCGATTCATCGACCGTTGAGTGCCCTTCCTGCAGCACCCCATCCACTGCGATTTTCTCACCCGGTCTAACCCGTAAAACCTCACCTAAACCAACGTCCTGAATGGGAATATCGATTTCCTGGCCCTCCCGCACTACACGAGCCGTTCTGGGTTGTAAGCCTATCAAAGACCGAATCGCAGCTGAAGTTTTACCCCGAGCTCGGGTTTCCAAAGCACTACCCAGATTGATAAAGGCTAAAATCACCGCCGAGGCTTCGAAATAGGCATGATTAGACAAAGACGGCAGTTGACCTGAATAATCTATCACTATGGAGGAATACAGCCAGGCGGAACCCGTGCCCAAAGCTATCAAAGTATCCATATTGGCTTGTTTGACCAACAATAATTTGTAAGCGCTACGAAAAAAATGCCCACCGGAATAAAACATCACCGCTAGCGTTAAAACCGCAACTTTGGTCCAGAATCCGGTACCCTCGGCTGTTCCCATCAACGGAAACCAATCAAGATGCGCCCCCAGCATCAGTGGTATGCCCAATGCACCAGCCACTACGGCTTTTTGCATCAGATCGCGATAACGCGCTTCCTCCTGCTGTTCCTCATCGTTTGGATCTTCTAGCCCCTCCATGACAGCCGCATCATAACCGGCCTCCTTTAAGGCCTGTTTCAGTTGCGCATGATTGGCCGTACCGCGCACCATGGCTGAGTGATCGGCAAAGTTAACATTCACTTCACTGACACCTTCAACGCCTTGCAGCGCAGTTTCGACAGCGGCAATACAGCCCGCACAGCGCATACCCAGAATGGATAAACGGGTTTCTTCCAACGAATTAAGCTCTGATCCTGTATTCATATCAACCTGCCTGGTGTAAGTGAGTCTGTCTTAAAATCGGAAGGATCAGTCGACAGAAAAGCCTGCATCGGTAATGGCATCTTCCAGCGTATCGAGATCGGTAAGTTCAGCATCAAACTCAATGTCGACTTTTTTATCCTGATGAGAGGCTTTGACTTTCAACACACCGTTGATCGCTTCCAAGGCCTTAGTGATTGAGGCTTCACAACCACCGCATTTCATTCCTGTCACTGCAATGGACACTGATTCAGACATGATGTTTCTCCTTTATTTTGTGGTAATAATGTTCAAAAACGCCGATTTGCATGAATTCGACTGAATTTTGTCTAACATGTTATAAGGCATGCAAAATTGCATCATAGTTCAACGCTTCTTGTTTCGTAAACCCAATGACAGAATTCCTGATAGGCCGCCAGCAAATTCTTGACCTTGAAATGAATACCTATGCCTACGAAATTCTATTTCGGGGTAAGGATTTTGATTTGCGCGCCAATGATCAGGCTACGTCTGCCACCAATCAGGTTATCACTGACACCATTCTGGAAATTGGTCTGAATGAGCTGGTGGGCTCACGCAAGGCCTTTATCAATTTCACAACGCAAAACATCCTGGAAAAAACCCCATTACATTTACCTAAGGAGCGTATCGTCATCGAAGTACTGGAAAATGTAAAAGTGAACTGGCAGGTAATCAACAATCTACGGGAACTCTCCTCCCTGGGGTATACCATAGCCCTTGACGATTTCGAACTCACTCCGGAATGGTTGCCGCTGCTTGAATTCGTTGACATCATCAAACTGGATATCATGGCGAACAGTCTGGACGTCACGCAACAGTTAATCGAACAATTAAAGTCCTACAAGCTTAAATTGCTGGCAGAAAAGGTGGAAACTTACGAAGAGTTTCAATCGTTAAAAGCTTGGGGCTGCGAGCTGTTTCAGGGCTTTTTCTTCAGCAAGCCACACATTGTTGAGGGCCGACGCTTAAACGTGGGGCAAACCGCAGCCATTCAACTCATGGCCAGCATCAATAAGCCGGATGTCAGTTTTCAGGAGATCGGCAAAATCATTTCCCAGGATGTTGGTTTAACTTATAAGCTGCTGCATTACATCAACTCTGCCTCATTTGCGCTTGCCAATAAAATTGAATCGATCCAGCATGCTTTAGTCTATTTGGGCTTGAAAGAAATAAAGCGCTGGGTGAATATTCTGACCTTATCCTCGATGTCTGCAAAACCTTCGTCTGTTCTGCAACCCATCATGATTCGAGCCAAAATGTGCGAATTACTCGCCAAAGAACTGCAACAGGATTCGGAAACATATTTTTTAGTGGGCCTTATGTCCGGTCTGGACAGCATCCTGGACATATCCTTGGAAAAAGCCCTGCAACAGTTACCTTTATCCGATACAGTAAGCAAAGCGATTTTGAATAAATCCGGTCCAGCCGGTGAAGCGTTACAATTTGCGTTGGATTATGAACAATGGACGCTGGATAAACCATCCTTCGCCAATATTGAATCAGAACGTATCACCGCCATTTATTTAGACTGTATACATTGGTGGTCTACCCAAATAATGCCATTCATCCAATAACTTTAGGGTTCGAATTATGAAATCACTTTTATCGTTAATACTGACTATTGTCTGTTTTTGTAATCCTGTGAAGGCCAATGAGTTGCAGAACGTGACTCCCGAACAATTACTGGATATGCAACAAAACCAGCATGCTTTGGTTGTTGATATCCGTACTCCAGCCGAATGGCAAGCTTCCGGTGTCATCGCTAACAGCCAGAAATTGCAGTCATTTGATGCCCAGGGAAAATTCGATCAGGACAAATGGTTGGCCGAACTGGAAAAATTAAAATCCTCCCCCGATCAGCCTGTGATCTTGGTCTGTCGTTCAGGTAACCGCAGCGGCAATATTGGGACCTTGCTGTCCGACAAAATCGGTATGAAAAACGTCTATCACTTACAAAACGGTCTGCAATCCTGGATCAAATCCGGCCATCAAGTCAGCCCAGATTGCCCATCAACCACTTGCAAATAATTCCATGTCGTTAATTTCGCTCAGCAATCAAACAATCGCTCTAGCCGGCATTGCTCAGGTTTGTTCTCTGGTGCGTCAACTGGCAACCACTGGCAATGCAGATCAGGACGCTATTACCGCCAGCATAGGTAGCGTGCTAAAAATAGATTCCGATAGTGTTAGTGATGTTTACAATGGTTTATCCGGCGTAAAACATGGCTTGGAGCAACTGGACAAACAATTGACCAGCCGGGTGGTGGCCAATCCAGAGCAAGCTCGCTATGCTGCACAACTGATTTATTTGCAAAAACAACTTAGCAAAAACCCCAATATGTTGAATCAGATTCAGATTGGGATTAGTAAAGCTCAAGCCCAGGCTGAACATTTTGGGATCATGCATGAAAATGTGCTGGCAAATTTGGCCGACATTTATCACAGTACCATCAGTACCCTCCCACCACGCATCATGATCAATGGCGATCCACAGCACCTGGGAAATGCCAGTATCGTGAACAAAATCCGCTCGCTGCTGCTGGCTGGAATTCGCGCCAGCCTGCTATGGCGGCAGTGCGGCGGCAGTCGTTGGCAGTTGTTGCTGATTCGTAAAAAAATTCAGAACGAAGCCCAACATCTATTGGCTCATATCTGATTGCTCATGCCTGAATTGCCAGAAGTCGAAACCAGTCGACGCGGCATCTCACCGCACATCCTGGGTAAAACCTTCAAACAGATTGTTGTCCGCCAATCTCAATTACGCTGGCCTGTACCTGTGGATCTTTTGAGTCAAACCTTACCTGGTCAACGTTTGATTGGTGTCGATAGGCGCGGCAAATACCTGTTATTAAAAACCGAAACCGGCACGATTTTGCTGCATTTGGGCATGTCGGGTAATTTGCGCATTACCACTCCGGTTGCGGAACTCAAAAAACATGATCACATCGATTTTGTGTTTAGCGACGACACCGTTTTACGCTTTAATGATCAACGCCGGTTTGGTGCTGTACTTTGGACGGATACCTCGCCTGAACATCACGCTTTATTGGCTGATTTGGGCCCTGAACCTCTATCCAACGAATTTACTGCCGAATATCTTTTATCCCGCAGCAGACAAAGGCGTCTCCCACTCAAGAGCCTGATTATGGACAGTCATGTAGTGGTTGGCGTTGGCAATATTTACGCCAGTGAATCGTTATTTCTGGCTGGCCTGCACCCGAATCGGACTTCCGGCGATTTAACCTTAAGTGATTGCCAACGATTGGTCGATGCGATTCAGACGGTTTTGCAGTGGGCGATCGATCAAGGCGGCACCACATTACGCGATTTTCTGAATCATCAGGGTAAACCGGGATATTTTCAACAATCCCTGTCAGTCTACGGGCGTCAAAATCAACCCTGCATGCAGTGCGCAGAACCTATACAGCAATTGAAAATCGGCCAACGCACCAGCTATTTTTGCCAACATTGTCAACAGTAATACTTTCCAATACTATTGATCGCCATTACTTCGATTTCACTCCCACTATGTCGATTTTGTTTTTTGATTTAAGAGGTGTTCCCAGTGATGAAGCGGATGATGTGCGCGAACTACTTATCTCCAATCAAATAGAATTCTATGAAACCCATGCGGGTATGTTTGGGGTTTCCCTGCCGGGCATTTGGCTTTATCACGCTGAGGACTTGGCACAGGCACGCCCGTTGTTTGATGCTTATCAGCAACAGCGAGCCATAGACCAGAAAGCCCATTATCAATCATTGAAAGAACAAGGTTTGCAACCCGGATTCTGGCTGCATAATCTCAGAAATCCGTTTCGATTTTTTAGTTACAGCCTGATTCTGGTTTTGGTGATTTATATTTCAATCAAATGGGTGCTCGAATTAGGCTTTTAAAACCTGTTTGCACTTAAGGTTTGAAATTAATGTCAACCTAATCCATTGTATTTGTGCAAGACGATGTTGAAACCCTATGCAGTGCTCTGCTTTGATCTGTGCAATCCTGAGGTGAAAAGTACAGAGAGGGCTTCCAGGGTAACGCTCACTAACTTACAAGTCACCCTGACACTTGGATGATATCCATGATGAATACGCCGGATTCCGATCAAACTGATTCTATAGTGCTAACTGTACGTAGCGCCGATCACACCCTACGACTGCCATTATCAGCCGATACTTCAGTGCGACAGGCACTGGATACCACCGAATTGAGAGTGCGTGCAGCCTGTGGTGGCATGGGTAGCTGCGGAGCTTGTCTGATTCAAATTGTCAGCGGTGAATTCAATCCTCCCACGTTGGCGGAACGACAAAAACTGCTACCCGAAGATCTGGCGATCGGTATGCGACTGGCCTGTCAACTGCATGGGCGCGGTGCCGGTGAACTCTATCTTGACAATCCGGCACCCCATTCGGAATGGAAAAGTCTGGATACCAGCCAGTTATACCGTGCCGGCACTAACAACACTATCGACCAATATATTTACGGGATTGCCGTCGACCTAGGCACCACGCATATTCGGCTGTCACTGTGGAATCGGCAAACCGGTCGACGTATCGGCACACGATATAGTATCAACCCGCAAGTAGCGCATGGCGCCGATGTATTGACTCGACTGAGTGTCGAGCAGCAGGCCGCTGATGAGAATAAACTCATCGGCGAGGAGGCACGCAAAGCCATCATTGCTGGCATTCGGGATATTTTGAGTCGTGACATGGGTGAAGTGTCCACCATACTGGCTGAAATCGGCTCCGTACTGATAGTCGGCAACACAGCCATGCTGATGCTGATATGCGGCAATGACACCGCCAGCCTCCATCAACCTGAAAATTGGCAACTCCCGATCCCTTGCCAACCCAACGACATTGATGCCTGGCGTAAGCATTGGCGTATGCCCCATGCCGAAATCACCATCGTCCAACCCCTGGCCGGTTTCATCGGTTCAGATTTACTTGCTGATCTAATCGCAACCAACATCATCGATCAACCTCTGCCAGTCGTATTGGCGGACTTCGGCACCAATACCGAAATAGCGATTTGGGACGGACAAACTTTGTGGACAACTTCAGTACCTGGCGGCCCGGCTTTCGAAGGCGTCGGCATGCGTAACGGTTTAACTGCCGAAAACGGCGCCATTTGCAAAGTCAGCAAATCGGATAACAACTGGGATTTGCAAACTATCGGTGGAACCATTGCTCGTGGTTTTTGCGCCAGCGGCTTTATTGACGCAATGGCCTTACTCGTCGAAGCCAAGCTGTTGAAGCCATCCGGACGCTTTGCCGAGCCGCAACCGCCTAATGGTTATTTACTCGATTCCGGCAATCTACATAGTGCTATTTTTGCGAGCGATGTCGATATTTTTCAGCGCGCCAAAGGATCAACCGCCGCAGCCATGGCACAATTACTGACCTTGGCCGGATTGACTTTAAGCCATATTGACACATTGTGGATTTGTGGCAGTTTCGGTCAGCATCTCGATTTGCATAGCGCTTTCAAGGTCGGATTGCTTCCAAGCATCGATCCGGATCGGATACGTATTTTGGCCAACGCCAGTCTGGCAGGCTGTGAAAAGATGCTATTAACGACGGATCGGGAATTTCAGCTGAATGCCATTCTCGAGCGAGCCCGG
>SXGU01200550.1_pt1 | contig 16151 bp, 12 predicted proteins | sample 3174531 | NCBI WGS metagenome assembly SXGU01 (sample SAMN11356863, study PRJNA531348) | freshwater metagenome | isolation source: freshwater sample F1-140 | place: China: Fuxian Lake, Yuxi | collected 2017-12-25 | reverse complement strand
GGACCCCGCCGACAAGGGCAATGACGACACGAAGTTCCATGGCGACAAGGTGTCGGTGATGTGGAACATCAACGACAGCATCTTCGGCTTCAGCGACAAGTTCTCCTGCACCTCGGTCTGCCACGGCGGCGAAAAGGGCAAGCCCTACGGCAACAAGTACAGCGAGGAAGCCGAGGAAACCGCCGACGTCTGGGTCATGCGCTATTCCCAGGGTGGCGCGCTGGGCTACGGCGACGACAAGTATGTGGACAACACCAAATTCGACCCTGCCAAGTCGCCGGATGCCGGCCGCAAGTCCGATGCAAGCACTGGCGGTGGCTACGAAAAGATCAAGCTGGTGGGCGGCAAACCGGAGTTCATGGGCAAGGACGCCAAGGCCGCCAACAAGGGCGGAACGTATTGGGTCAAGGCGGAAGACAAGGTGGCCTTCGATGACAGCAAGTTCAAGGCCGGCGACGAAGTGGCCTCCGTCATCGTCGCACCGTTCAAGGGCGATCGCGGCGATGTCTCGGTCGGCGCCAAGTGGGCTGCCGGCAAGTGGACCGTCGAATTCGCCCGCAAGCTGAAGACCGGTTCCAAGCACGACATCGACCTGAGCGACATGGGCAAGACCTACGCTTTCGGCATCGGCTTCTTCGACAACGCCGAGATGCGCCATGCCTATGTGCAGGCTCCGCTGCACCTCAAATTCCAGAAGTAATCGACCTACCGGAAGGAGTCGTCATGAAACTGAATCGTCGTGAATTCATCATGGGGTCGGCAGCGACCATCGGCCTGCTGATGGTCGAAGGCGCCTTCGCCGCCCCGCGCAAACCCAAATCCAGCGCCATCAAGGTCCGCAAGGCGGGCGCCGCGTCGGCGTCCCAAGGCACCTGGGTGCCGACAACCTGCCAGGGTTGCACGGCCTGGTGCGCCGTGGAGGTCTTCGTGCAGAACGATCGCGCCGTCAAGGTGCGGGGCAACCAGCTCTCCAAGGCGAACAGCGGCTACTGCTGCCCGCGCGGCCACCTGATCCCGCAACAGACCTACGATCCGGATCGCATCAAGGTGCCGATGAAGCGTACCAATCCTCTGAAAGGCCGGGGTGTCGATCCGAAGTTCGTGCCCATCAGCTGGGACGAGGCGCTTGATCTGGTCGCGGACAAGATGATCGAGTTGCGCACCGCCAACGAACCGCACAAGCTGACCTACATCCGGGGTCGCTACTCTTCGACATCGACATCGCTGCTCTATGGCGCGCTCCCGGCCATTTACGGTACGCCCAACTACTTCTCGCACAGCGCGATCTGTGCCGAAGCGGAAAAGATGGGGCCGGGCCTGACGCAAGGCTTCTTTGGCTATCGCGACTACGACCTGGCAAAGACGCAATGTCTGGTCGCCTGGGGTTGCGATCCGGTGTCTTCGAATCGCATGGTGCCGGCAAGCATCAAGCACATGGGGGAGATCATTGCGCGCGGCGCCCTGGTCACGGTAGATCCGCGCATGTCCACCTCCGCAGCAAAGTCCCACGAATGGTTGCCGATCAAGCCAGGTACCGACGGCGCCCTGGCCAGCGCCATGGCGCATACCCTTCTGGTCGAAGGTCTGTGGAACAAGGAGTTCGTCGGCGACTTCAAGGAGGGCAAGAACCTCTTCATTGCAGGCGCAACCGTGGATGAGGCAGCCTTCGCGGAGAAGGAAACCTACGGCCTGGTCAAATGGTGGAATCTGGAGCTGAAAGACAAGACACCGGCCTGGGCGGAACAGGAATCCCTGATTCCCGCGGCACAAACCATTCGCGTCGCACGGATGATGGCCAAGCATGCCCCCCAGGTGGCGGTCTGGATGGGGCCCGGCGCCGCCATGTACCCACGCGGCACCTACGCCGCCATGGCGGTCCACGCACTCAACGGCCTGCTGGGTTCGATTGACGTCGAGGGCGGCGTGCTGCAAACCACCAGTCCGCCGCTTGGCAAGTTTCCCGGCTATGAGTCCTTCCAGGATGAGATCGTCAAGAAATACGGCAAGGGCAAGAAGCTTGACGGCCGAGGCGAGAAGGACATGCCGGCGATGATGAATGCCAAACCCGGCAGCGGCGTAGTGACCAACAACATCCCGAACGCCATGCTGAAGGATCCGGGTGCGGTGAAGGTACTCATCAGCTCCTGGTCGAACTTCAACTTCTCCTGCACCGACCCGGCGCGCTGGGACAAGGCGCTGGCCCAGGTCCCCTTCTTCGTGCACATGGTCACCAATGCGTCGGAGATGACTCAGTTTGCCGACGTGGTGCTGCCCTCGACCATGAACGCCAGCGAAGGCCTCTCGGTCATCTCCAACAATGGCATGACGCATGGCTTCGCCTCGATACAGCAGCCGGTCGCCAAGCGGCTGTGGGATGTCAAGCAGGAAGAAACCGAAGTGGTCTGGTTGCTGGCCCAGAAGCTCAAGGCAAAGGGCTTCCCCAACCTCGCCGACTACTACGCTTCGTTCAAGGATCCTGAAACCGGCAAGACGCCGACCAACGAGCAGGAGTTTGGCGAAATCCAAGCCAAGATCTCGAGTGCGCCGATGTGGATGCCCAAGGAGCCGCTCAAGGGCGACAAGCTCGACGGCTGGACGGATTTCCGCAAGAAGGGAATCTACAACACCCAGCAGTACGCCTTCAAGAAGGGCTGGGGCGGCAAGTTCAGTACCGCGACCAAGAAGTTCGAGTTCTACAGCGAGACTCTGAAGAAGGGGTTGGCCGAACATGCCGGGAAGCACAAGACCACGATCGACGATATTCTCAAGGTCTCCGGCTACCTCGCGCAGGGCGAACTCGCCTTCGTTCCCCACTACGAGGCACCGAAGCGCCACGGCAGCTACCAGGACTACCCGTTCGAGTTCGTCGATTGCAAGTCTCGCCTCAACCGCGAGGGGCGCTCCGCCAACCTGCCGTGGTATCAGGAGTTCCGCAAGGTCGATGCCGGGGACGTGTCCTGGGGCGACGTGCTGAAGATGAATCCCGCCGATGGTGCCAAGCTTGGACTCAAGACCGGCGACAGCGTGAAGATCACGTCTCCGGTCGGTTCCATCGTCACCCAGGTCAGGCTTTGGGAAGGCATCCGTCCCGGAACGGTCACCAAGACCTATGGCCAGGGACACTGGGCCTACGGTCGGGTCGCGGCACAGGACTATGGCAAGGCGGTGCCGCGCGGCGGCAACAACAATGAAATCCTGGTCGATGACTACGACCGCCTCAGCGGCGCTACGGCGCGCAACGGCGGCTTCACCGGCGTCCGGGTCGAGAAGGTCTGAGCCCTAACGCACGAATCAAGGAGATAGAAAATGGCCAAATATGGAATGGTTATCGACCTGCAGAAGTGCGTCGGCTGCGGAGCATGCGCCTTCGCCTGCAAGGCGGAAAACAACACCCGGGATCGCGGCGACAACAACGCGCACAACTGGGCCGACTTCATCACCCGGACCGAAGGCAAGTTCCCGAACACGACCCAGATCGTGCTGCCGGTGCTATGCAACCACTGCGACGAACCGGCCTGCATCCCGAAGTGTCCCGTCGTCCCGACGTCGATTTTCAAGACGCCGGACGGTTTCGTGGTGATCGACCACGAAACCTGCACCGGCTGCAAGGCGTGCCAGCAGTCCTGCCCCTACAGCAACGAAATGCTGGACGACCGCAGCCTGGCCGGCGAAACCTACAGCGTGATCAGCTTCAACAACAAGCGCAAACCGGCGCAACCGCGCTGGGAGGACACGACAGCGATGATCCCCGGTTGCACCGCCTCCGGAGCCGACGTGGCCAAGGCCGCGGGTGCCAAGGTACCGGCAATGAACGGCTACGAAACGGCGGAAACCCAGGCGGTGCGCGCTCGCGGTGTCGTGGAGAAATGCACCTTCTGCTATCACCGCGTCAGCAATGGCTTGCAGCCGGCCTGCGTCGAAGTGTGCCCGTCCAAGGCACGGATCTTCGGCGATCAAAAGGATCCCAAGTCCGAAATCGCGCAGATCCTCAAGAAGCAGAAGTACTTCCGCCTGCAGGAAGACAAGGGCACCAAGCCGAACGTCTTCTACATCAACAAGTACAGCGCGCGGGCCTGAACGGGCGCGAATTACAATCCTGAGGCAGGGGTAACCCTGCCTCTTTTTTTGGGGACATGCCATGACTGAAACGGAACTGCGCGGCGCCCTGGCGCGTGAAGACCTGTGCCGCCTGCTCGCCGCCTGCTACTACGAACCGGAGCCTGCCTTCGCGGCGGAGGGCCTGTTCGACAACCTGCTCGCCGCCGCCCGGCAGACCGACACGGCCTTCGCCACGCACGCGCAGGCCATGAGCAAGGCTTTCGACGCGACAGACGCGCAAGACCTGCTGCTCGATTACACCCGTCTGTTCCTCGGTCCGATGGACATCCTTGCCAGACCCTACGGCTCGGTCTGGCTCGACCAGGAAAAGACCTTGATGAATGACAGCAGCCTGGCCGTGCTCGAACTTTACAAGGAAGCCGATTTCGAGATGGACGAGGAATTCCACGAACTCCCGGACCACGTTGCCGCGGAGCTTGAATTCCTTTACCTGCTGATCTTTCGCGAAAACGAGGCACGGCATGCCGGCGACGCGGCCAGACTCGAACAAACCCGCGATCTCAGGCGGCGGTTTCTCGAGCAACACTTGGGCCGCTGGATCCGCCCCTTCACGGCTGCGATGCGCAGCCATGCCCAGACCGACTATTACCGCCAGTTGGCCGATTTGACGGAAAAGTTCGTCGCGAGCGAAGCCGACCGGGGATAAGCAACACGACCCTGACGAAAGTCGGCGCTGGCGGGACGGCGATCTGCAAAGGCCGACGCTGCCGCGCAGAGCGCAGGCACATGATTGCTAGGCTCAGGGCTGCGCGCAACCCAGGCCAAGATTCTTTTCGTCGAGTTGTTTCTTCTGCTTTTTCGCATTGTGCTGCGACAACTCCGGCGACTTGCGGGCCTCTTGGCCTTGCTTGATCCCCTTCGGTGGTGGGGAAGCGCGGTTTTGAGGAAGCTCAGGTTTCCGCTCGTCAGCAATGGCCTTCTCGGCCGATATTGCCGATACCGGGCCGATCGCCAAAACAACCAGGGCAACGAATGCCGGGGTCGATGCGTTAGCCAACATCAGCCCCTTTGGCACATTCAACAGTAATGACTTCCAGATCGAAGCACAGGTGGCGGCCGGCCAGCGGGTGATTCCCGTCCAGGATCGCGCCATGTTCCGTAAGCGAGACAACGCGCAACTGGAATCGCCCATCGCTGCCGCCCGGACTCAAGATGGTGCCCGGCTGCAGGTCGATGTCAGATGGAAGATTCTGTCGGACGGCCTCGAATACCAGTTCAGGGCGGTGCAGGCCATACGCCTGCTCGGGGCCAAGTTCGACGCGAACCCGATGGCCGGTCTGCTTTCCCGCGAGATGGCGCTCAAGTTCGGCAAGGAGCTGGTCGCGGCCAAATTCGAAAGCCAGCGGTTTGCTTCCGCTGTCGATCACTTCGCCGTCAGCTCCCTTGACGCGGCAATAGATCGTTACGCGACAACCAATCCCTATGTATGAATTCATTTGCGTTCCATGAGACATCGCCAATCACGGCCGGGCACGACGCTGAGCCACGCGGTTGCGAAGCCGTCGCCATCCCAGAATCATCCCAGCCGGGCCCAGCGCAAAGGCAAGCTGTTCAAGTGCTTCTTGAATCGCGGCAGTCCCGGTAGCTGGGTAGGCCGCAGCCAAGTAGGCGGCAATCGTTGCCCGCTCGTCAGCTTCCAGCTTTGCTTCGTTCAGGTACTGCATCCGCAAGATGACCAGTTCCCAGCCGATGCGATTGTGCCGCTGCTGTTCGTAGTTTTCCGTGGCGTGGCATGCGGTACATCGGGTGCGCGTAAGCCGAACCGGATAGGGAAGCGCCTCCCACGCGGCCCGTTCCTCCGCCAAGCGTCTGGATTCGCGCTCCGCCTCGGCCTGTCGCACTTCAAGCTCCTTCGCCTGGTCCTTCTCGAGTTCGATGCGCAGCCGTTTGCGCTCCCTCTCCGAGCGCAAGGAACTCTTCAATTCGTACTCGGCCGGATCGATGTCCGCCTTCCCGGCCGATGCCAGCAAACAACACGCCAAGCCCAGCATGATGACGCGGCAACGTCGCCCCATCCTGAACGACGCCGACTACTTGCGGCGAGGATCGGGCGGCGATTTGGCGCTAAGCCCCATGGCTTCGTTGCGCTGGCTCAGCGAAATCTGCACGTGCTCGGTGCTCAAGCCCCGCTCACGAAGCTTGCGCTCAATCTCGGCAAGCGCGTCAGGCGTGATTCCGCGCGCCGAATACTCCTGGCGGGCCTTTTCAATGGCCTTCTCGACGCGAGGCTTGGGCTGGACCCACTCGGGATTGGGCGCGGCATCTTCGGCTACTGCGGCGGCAAGTATCCGTACCAGAGGAAGGTAGGGATTCGCCTTGAGGCTCAGCTTGACGCTGGCGCGTTCGATCGCCAGTTCAAGGTGGGGCAGCCAACGCGCGACAAAATGATGAAGGAAATGGCCGGCGGCCAATTCCGCCTCCCGGCTATTTCCATCCTCGGCAATGCTCGCGGCAGCCTGCCCGTAGAGGTAGGAAACAAACTCCAGCTGAACCGATACGTGATCCGGCAAGTCTTTGAAATGATCCCCGCGCTGGATGCCAAAGCTGCGATAAAAGGCCTCGATTTCGGCAACGGTACCGCCGAGGATCGCGCCGTCGATCGGCTGGCATGCGTTCAGGGAAGCCTCGCGGGGTGGTTGCAAGAAGAGGCTGCTGTATTCAATCAGCAACTCCTCGTGGCTATCCAGCCGGGACAAGGCTCTTCTCAGTAGATCCACTTCGGCGACGATACCGTAACCCAGCGACGCATCAAGGTCTTCCAGGTCATCCGCGAGGAATTCAGTCATCGCGGCGACATCCTCGGCCGTCATGGGCGGCAGGAAGGCGCGTGCCATCATCAGGTAAAAGTCGGCGCGATCGTGCTCAAGCGTCGAATTCTGCAAATCGCTCAGGTCCGTCATGGAATTGCTCCCGGAATGGAACTCGGCGGAGCCTTGCCCCGCCGAGCTTTGTTGCTGAAGATGCCGTCGCGTCAGTTGCGCGGCGTATCCGACAGGCTGAGCTTCTTGTCGCCGAAGGCGTACAGCAGGATGCCCACGGAAACTGCCAGGACGACGATCCCGATCTCGGTCATCGACGGCGTGTAGCTGATCAGGTCCGGTTGCCACGCCCCCTTGAACAGCGGGACCAACTGGCCGCCAACCACATACTCATAGCGGCCGATGAACAAGGCGATGATGACCAGGCCGCCGGCAAGGACTTGCGTCTTCGCGTCACTGCGGTTCTTGCCGAGCATCAGGAAGAACGGCAGGATCATGCCGACCAGCAGTTCGAAATTGAAGAGCAGTGATGACACCTGATGCACCGTGGGTATCTTCACTTCCGGCGCATTGGTCCACAGGCCTGTCGCCGTCTTGGCGAGGGTGAACACGATCACCAATCCGAGCACGATGCCGAAGATGGTCGGCACATACTGGCTCATGGCCTTCCGCGCTCCCTCGGACATGTTGCCTTGATCCACGCCGTAGTCCAGATTGATGAACAGCATGATGAAGGCCAGACCCGAAAGGAAGGCCGTGATCAGGAAGTACACCGGCACCATCGGGCCATACCAGAACGGGCGCATGGCCATCATGCCGAACACGGAGCCCAGCGTGGCATGGGCGATGATCACGGCGACGAAGGAAGCGACGCCGACGAAGCGGCTTTGCGGGCTATCCCAGTCGCCCTTGTTGATCAACAGGAACTTCATAATCAACAGCACCATGTAGGTGAGATAGAACAGGCCCATCCACCACAGCGGCGAGGTTACGGCCATGTTGGTCGGGATCGCCCACAGCATGCGCAGCGGGTTGCCGATTTCCAGGCCCAGCGATATGAAGCCGATGATCAGGGTGACCAGGGCGCCCCATACGCAGCGCTTGGCGATCGGGTAGAAGTCCTTCATGCCGAACACCATGGCCAGTGAGGCCACGAAAGTCAGGCCGGTCGAGGTTAGCACGAAGAATACATAGCTCGACACCGGCAGGCCCCAGACCAGGGTGCTCGACGTGTTGAAGGTGGTGTGGCCGCCCGAGAGCAGCGCCATGGCCGCCACAAGCCCGAGCACCAGGCCAATGCCGCCTACCATCAGGCGGAGATTGGAGATGCGCGAGACGCTCAGCGGATTTCCCAAAGCTTGAGTACCGTTACTCATGTTCATGTCTCCTAGGATGCTGTTCAGGATTGCTTGGGACGGCTATAGCCGGGAACATTGCCGCCGCCGAGGTAATAGACCTGCGGCTTGTTGCCGGTATGGTCCATCAGGCGCGCTCCGTTTTTGTCCGAGATCAGGCGATTGACGTTGGATTTGGGGTTGTCCAGGTCGCCGAAGTAGCGCGCTGTCGGCGCGCAGGTACGCACGCAGGCCGGCACGAACTCGCGCAGCGCCGGATCGTCATTGCTGAGATCCGCCGTACCCTTCGGTGCCTTGCTGATCTTGTGGTAACAGAAAGTGCATTTCGACACCACGCCATGCGGCTGGATGCCGATGCCCTTGCTGTTGTCCTGCTGCGGCCCCTTGTAGGGCGGGTTCCAGGAGAGGTCGCCCTCGCCCTTGTAAACATCCTTCAGGTTGGGCTCGACCAGCGGTTTCGAGTCGGTGTAGAAGCGTACGCCGTACGGGCAGGCGATCATGCAGTACTTGCAGCCGATGCACTTGTTCCAGTCGATCAGCACCACGCCGTCCTCGGTCTTGTAGGTCGCCTTGGTCGGGCAGACATGCATGCACGAGGGCTCTTCGCACTGCATGCAGGGCCGCGGGAACCACTTCAGCACCGGTGCCGGCTGCTTGCCTTCGCTGTAATACAGGACATCCTGGTAGTTCTCGCCGGGCAGGCGATTGTTCTCCATCTGACAGGCGGTGCTGCAGGCTTGGCAGCCGGTGCACTTGTCCAGGTCGATGACCATTCCCCATTTAGCCATTTCTCGTTCTCCTATTCGTTTAAGCGCGTTCGACCGAGACTTTTCCGGTGTAGAAGTTCTGCATGCCGGAAATGCGGTCGGATTGCTGCACCAGGATCTCATCGACGTGGGCGCCGCGTTCCTTGGCCCAGCGGCCCCAGGCCCAGTGTCCGTGCTCGAAGGGCAGGACGATGGTATCGGGGCGGGTCAGTTCGGTGACGCGGGCGATGGCGAAGATCTCGCCCACCGAGGACTTGATCTTGATGCGATCGCCATTGCGGATCCCCTTGGCGCTGGCGACGCTCGGATGCACCTCCGCCACCGCCTGGGTATTGCCGCCGACCGTGGGTTGAAACAGCGCAATGGCATGCGGGATGTTGGCGGTACGTCCCTCGGCGTGCATCGCCGTCTTCGGCGTGACGAAATGCAGGTCACCGCCACCGGTGTATTTCGGCTCTTCCCAGTGCGGCATGTTGTATTTCTCCGGCGAGCGGCCAGTGTTCTTGAGGATCCAGTCCTTCTTGTGTTCCATGTAGGACGAGACGAACTCGAACTTGCCGGAATCGGTCTTCAGCAGCTTGGCCTTGACCTCGTCAGCCTTCATCGGCTTGTTCCAGCCCTTGCCGTCCCACTCGAAGAACTCGCCGCGCACCTGGCGCCAGTGATAGGGCTTCTTGTACCAGACACCCTTCTTGACCCAGGAGTCGAAATCCTTGACGCCGTTGTCGCCCGGATTGGTCTCGAAACCCTTGGCCATGTGGCGCACGATGTTTTCAGCGCTGCCGAGCTTCTTGTAGTACTCACCGGTCGGCCCCTTGATGCGGCTGCCGATCTGGATCAGTACGTCGGCAAATGTCTTGGTGTCATACACCGGCTTGACGGCGGGCACGCGCAACTGCGCCAGCGGCCAGCCCTGGAAGGGATAGGTCGGTGCATCCTGCCAGCGCTCAAGGTAGGTGTTGTCGGGCAGGATCAGGTCGGCCAGCATCGCGATCTCGCTCGGGAAGGGCGAGGTGTCGATGACGAACATGCTCTTCACCGCCTCTTCCCATTCCTTGGCGGCATTGGCGGTCGAAAATACCGGGTTGGTCATGTAGAACAGGGCCGTGTCGAGCTTGTAGCCGGCCACGCCGGAAAGATGGTTCTTGCCTACCTCCTGAATCATGTTCTTGGCCATCAGGTAGCCGGCTTCATCGCCCTTGAGGTCGATGCGCTTGGCCTTCTTCCACGGGCCGTCCTTGGCGTAGTCGTCCTTGAAGTCCTTGGGATCGGCGGGCGCCGGACCGTAGGCCGGGCCCATCTGGTAGGCCAGACCGCCTTCAGCGAACAGCGAGCCGACCAGAGCGTTCAGCGAGTGGATCGCCATGCCGTTGAGCACGCCGTTGCTGTGCGTATGCGCGCCACGCTCGAACAGGGCTATCGCCGGGCGCGTCGACCCGAACTCGCGGGCGGCAGCGGTGATCGATTCGGCAGACAGGGTGGTGACGCCTTCGGCCCACTTCGGCGTGCGGTCCTTGAGTTCCGTGTTCCACCACTGGATCAGGCCCTTCACCCACTTTTCGTTGAAGGACGATTCGTCGAGCTTTTCGCCGGTCTTGAATTTGTTGACGCCATCCTTGAAGTCGCCGACGAAGGTCTTTTCCCATAGCCCTTCGGTCAGGATCACGTGGGCCACTGCCAGCGCCAATGCACCGTCGGTGCCGGGCTTGATGATCAGCGCGCGGTCGGAGGCCGACAGCGTCTGGTTCATGTGGATGTCTACAGCGATGACATGCGTCTTCGGCGTCTTGACGCCGCGCATGTAGCCCCACTGCTGCATGTTGTTGTTGTAGGGACGGAAGGCTTCGAGGTAGTTGGCACCGAACATGAACAGCGCATTGGCATGGGCATAGTCGTAGGAGTTGTACGAGGCATTGCCATCGGTGCATTGCTTGGCCAGCACCGAGCCGTCGGAACAAATCGATGAGTGCCCGATCGGTACGTTCGGCGAGCCATAGAGTTCGCCGAAGGGAACGATGTTCACACCGACGTCGGAGGCGCCCCAGCCGCGGCCGAAAAAGAGGCCAAAGCGGTGTGACTCGCCCTTGTCGCGCAGGGCATTCAAGCGGTCGGCGACGATCTTGTAGGCCTCGTCCCAGGAAATCGGGGCGAACTTCGGATCCTCGTTGCGGCCCTTCTTGGGGTTGGTCCGTTTCATCGGCCCTTTGAACCGATCCGGGTCATACAGCATGTAGGTGCCGAGATGTCCCTTCGGGCAGAGCTTGCCGTTGGCGATCGGATGGTCGTTGCTGCCATAGATCGCATGCACCTTGCCGTTTGTCGTATACACGTCGATACCGCAGCGCGCCGGGCATTGGGCACAGATGCTCTTGGTTACCACTGCCGAGGCCGATGAGGGCTCGGGAGCGGCGTGCGCCTTGGACAAGGTGCTGAAGCCGTCGAGCTGACTGCCACCCAGACCCACCGCCCCCGCCGCACCTGCCGTTCCGGTGGTCTGCAGAAAGCGGCGCCGGGATACCTTCGATTTCAGGATATTCATCCCACATCCTCCACGTTGTTGTCGAATGCTCCGGTCGAGCCGAAGCTGGAAAGCTGATCAGTAACTGCAACAGCCGTGCCACCAGCCTTCAGCGACCCGATCCGAAGAGGGTCTGGAAGGCCGATCTGGCCAGTCCCTGCCGCTTGCGGCATTGAGGACAAAGGCTTTCTTCGCCGCGGCCGGCGAAGTCGCGTCCGCACTCCACGCAGCCACGCTCGGCAAAAGCCACGAGCAGGGTAGGACGATCCGGTAACGTTGCCCCCGCCGCGACGTAACCATTTGGTAATAGCTGCAGCGCAGCAGTCGGGCAGACGGATTGGCATTCCCCGCAACCGATGCACAGGCTGGTATCGAACATCAATTCGCTGCGTTGAACCTGCTCATACACAGCCAGCGCACCGGTCGGGCAGACACTGGCGCAGACCTGGTGGTTCGCGCAGCTGTCGTTCGTCTCGACGCGATGGAACAGCCCGGACGGCGGCGACAGCCACGCACCATGGGCTATCTGTTGCAGGGCGCCGAGCATCCGGACCCGTTCGCGCGAGCGTAGCGGCTCGCGCTCGAAACCGCGACGGCGGCGCACCTCGGACCCGGGCAGCGGACGGATCTGGTCGATGGCAACCGTCGCCTTGGCTGTCAGCGCACTGAAGAAGCCGCGCCGGCTGATTTTGGCTTCAGCGACCGCCGCCGGTATCGCAGCCGGCATCAGGTCGGATGGCAAATGCATGCTGCGCAGGCGCGGCAGCCGTTCGGGTGCGGCACCCGCCGCTTCCAGCAGGTCGCTGGCGTGTTGCAGGGCCGTGCGCGCCGGATGTCCGTCGGCCCCGCCGGCAGCGCACCCCGCACACCAGCCGCGATCGAGCAGTTCGACGGGCCTGCTTCCGGCGACGGCGACGATTTCGAGGATGCGGCCGGTGCTGAGACCGCCCAGGCAGGGCACGCGCATGCCATCGTCGGGGGTGAGTTTTGTCGACACCTTCCAGCAATCGACGGCAAGCGGGGTTCCGATCTCCCGGGCGGGCTCCGGCAGCCTGAAACCGGGAAGGCCCAGCGCACCCATCGGACAAGCTGCAGCGCAACGCCCGCAGGCCAAGCAGGAGTCGTCGAGGCGCAGGCCGTCGTCGCCGACATGGATGGCGCGTGGCGGGCAGACCTCCTCGCAAGCGCGGCAGGTGGCGTAGCGCGGTGCGCGCAGCGGCAGACAGGCATCATCGATGATGCCAAGCGGATGCTGCGGACGCAGCGGCCGATATTTGGGGCGAGATGAGGTGTCAGACACGACCGTGCGCTTCACTCCGGAAAAAATCCCGCCCCCTGCGGGGGGCCGAGGGCGGGCGAACTCTCCCCTCGCTCGCGCGAGGATTGATTGTTGCAACGCACGATCTGGAGGACCGAACCGCGCTATCCCTTCGTGATGCAACAAGCAGTCCACAATCAGGACTTCGGCAACAACTCAAGCCAGGCATGGGCTTCGGGCGCTACAGGACGGCATGGCAGAAACTTCGCGGGTCAGGCATCGTTACCGATCAGTAACAATTTCTGCGGGGCTTGTTCGCCGGCCCCGCCCGACCGACAATGGGCGTATCCCGCATCCGGCCGTTCACTTGCAACGTCGTCGCTTTATCCAGTCGAGCTGCGCCACTGCCGGCCTTATCCTGGCAGGCCAAGCCACGGCCGCACCAACGGCCGGACAGAGCGAAATCAGTATCGGCCTGACTCCCGTCTTCCTCGACCACCAGCTGGAGTTCCTCAAGCAGCTGAGGAGCTATTTCTCCGAACGCCTGTCGATGCCGGTGCGCTTTGTGCAACGTGGCAGCTATCGCGAGATCGTCGACCTGATCCGCGGCAGCAAGCTGGACTTCGCCTGGGTCTGCGGCTACCCCTACGTCCGTTTCCGGCGCGAGATGCGGCTGCTCGCCGTGCCCCTGTACTTCGGCAACCCGCTCTACCAGTCCTACCTGATCACCGCGCGCAGCGACACCGTCACCTCTTCGCTGCTCGACTTGCGCGGGAAGACTTTTGCCTATTCCGATCCCGATTCGAATTCCGGCTACCTGGTGCCGCAATACCAGCTGCTGCGTGCCGGGGAAAACCCGTCGACCTTTTTTACGCGCAGCTTCTTCACCTGGGGCCATCGCAAGATCATCGAGGCGGTGGGTATCGGCCTGGCCCAGGGGGGTGCCGTGGATGGATACGTCTGGGATACGCTGGACAGGGTGCTCCCCGAGCTCACGGCGACAACGCGGGTCGTCAGCCGCTCTCCCGAGCTTGGCTTCCCGCCCTTCGTCGCCCGCAGCGACATTGCCGAGGATCCTTTCAGACGCATGCAGCAGGTACTGCTCGGGATGTCGAAGGATGCGCAGGGTGCACGCCTGCTCAAGTCGCTCAACCTCACCGGTTTCGTCCACGGCACCGATGCGCTTTTCGAAGGTATCGCGACGATGGCGCGCACGGTGGAGCGCTTCCGCAAATGAAGCTGATCCGCTTCGCCGACATCAGCCTGCGCTACAAGATTCCGCTGCGCGTCAGCGCTCTTGTGATGATCACGGCGATCGCCGTCACCACGGTCATGGTTTTGCGCGAATACGACGAGTCGCGGCGCGACCTCGTCGCCCATGCCGCCGGCCTCGGCCGCGTGCTGGCCGACACACTCACCGCCCCCATGATCCATGACGACCTGTGGCGCGCCTTCGAGGTCATCCGCTCGCCGCAACGGCAGGGCAACAGCCGTTTCGAAACCCTCGCCGCCGAGACCGTGGTGGTGCTCGACCAGAACCTGCTGGTCTTCGTGTCCACCCAGCCGCAGCGCTTCCCGCTCGGCATCAATCCGGCGCAGCTCGGGGGCGATTTCGGCGGCATACTGACGCGGCTGGAAAACGAAGACAGCCCGGAGCAGCAACTTCTGGAACCGGCGGGCTCCGGCAACATCTACATGGTCACTCCCATCATCGCCGATGGCGTGCTGCTCGGCCGGCTGGTGCTGGGCTATTCACGCCAGGTGTTCATCCCGCGCCTGGGCAACCTGGCCGCGCGCGCCGGACTGGTGACGTTGATCGCGCTGTCGTTGGTGCTGCCGCTGTCGGCGTGGTGGGGGCGCCGACTGGCCGATCCGCTGGTGACCCTGGCCTCGGCCATGGACCAGGTCGCTGTCGAATTGCCCGACCCGGACAAGCTCGCCCCATTGTCCACCGGCGACGAGATCGGGCATCTGGCCACCGCCTTTCGCGGCATGCTGGCCGACCTGCGTGAAAAGAAGCAGATCGAGCAGCAGATGCTGGTCAGCGAGCGACTGGCCGCCGTGGGACGCATTTCGGCCGGCATTGCCCACGAGATCAACAACCCGCTCGGCGGCATGCTCAACGCTTTGAGCACCTTCCGTCGCCACGGCGCGCTGGATCCGCAGACGGAGAAGACGGCCTCGCTGCTGGAGCGCGGATTGACCCAGATCCGCGATACCGTTGCGGCCCTGCTGGTCGAAGCCAAGGTCGAAAGCCATCCACTGACGCCTGACGACATCGAGGACGCACACATCCTGGTCGGCGCTGCGGCGAAGAAGAAGAGTGCACGCCTGATCTGGGACAATCGCGTCGATGCGACCCTGCCGCTCAATTCGACGCTGGTGCGGCAGATCCTGCTCAACCTGCTGCAAAACGCCATACAGGCGATCGAGCCGGGCGGCATCATCAACTGCCACACCTACGTCGATGCTGGCCACCTGGTGATCGTGGTCGAGAACGACGGCGCCCACATCCCCGAGGAGCGGCTGCCCTTCCTGTTCGAGCCCTTCGCCACCGACCGCCGCGAAGGTCACGGCCTTGGCCTCTGGGTCACCTACCAGATCGTGAAGAGCCTCGATGGCGGCCTCGACGTTGATTCGCACCCCGGATTGACACGCTTCACCATCGACCTGCCGCTGCCGGAGACCGCATGAATACCCTGCCGCTGTGCCTGATCGAGGACGACGAGATCATGGGCGAATCGCTTCAGGATCGCTTCCAGCTCGAGGGTATCGACGTCGAGTGGCGACGCACGTGCGCGGACGGCGCCCAGGCGCTGGCGGCCAAGCGCTTCGGCGCCGTGGTCAGCGACATCAATCTGCCCGACGGCGACGGCGGACAACTCTTTCTCGAACTCAAGGCCCGCGATCCGGACCCGCCCCCCTTTATCTTCATTACCGGCTACGGCACCATCGAGCGTGCCGTCGACCTGCTCAAGGCCGGCGCCGCCGACTATGTGACGAAGCCCTTCGATCTCGACCGTCTGGTCGAAAAGGTGCGCGAGGTGATCCGTCCCGCCGTGGTCGAGAACGAGCCCGCACCCGCCGGCCGGCTCGGCGTCTCACCCGTCATGCAGCGTATCGAGCAGAGCCTGCCGAAGATGGCGCGCCACGCCAGCGCGGTGCTGATCACCGGTGAATCGGGTGCCGGCAAGGAGCACGTGGCGCAGCTGTTCCACCAGCTCGCCCGCGACGAGGATATCTGCCCCTTTGTCGCCGTGAACTGCGCCTCCCTGCCGGAAGGCCTGATGGAGGCCGAGCTCTTCGGCTACGAAAAAGGCGCCTTTACCGGCGCTTCGCGCATGAAGAAGGGCCTCCTGGAGCAGGCCAGCTGCG
>SXGU01060222.1_pt1 | contig 16158 bp, 9 predicted proteins | sample 3174531 | NCBI WGS metagenome assembly SXGU01 (sample SAMN11356863, study PRJNA531348) | freshwater metagenome | isolation source: freshwater sample F1-140 | place: China: Fuxian Lake, Yuxi | collected 2017-12-25 | reverse complement strand
GCAGTTGTCGCACGAGGATCGCGTTCTCGGGCAGTTCAAGCGTTTGTTTGATCGGCGGGGCCGCTGGCATCTTCCCCGCTGTGTAGCAGAACGCCGAAGAAAAGTCCCGTCATTTTTTTAGGGGCAAGCGCAGGGCTAGCGGGGCCCGGAAAGCGCAAGGAACTGCCGGGCGTAGCGCCGGCCGATCTCGTTCTGCGCCGCGGTGTCGAAATGCACGAAGTCGCCGAGGTGCGTGGTGAGCTCGCGGGCGTCCACGCAGTCCGTGTGCCGCCGCCTGGTCGGAAGGGAAAGCAGCAGCCGGTTCATCTCTGCTTTCATCCGGATTCGTTCCGTGTCGTCGTCCGGCCGCTTCATTTCGCCGATCGTGCACGCGAGAAACGGCAGGTCGGGCAATCCCAGATCGACCCGCAGGTCGTCGACGAGTTTGAGCAATTTGGCTTCGTGCACGGGCAGGCCTGCCGCCGTGGCATCGGCCTCGCCTTGGAGCCACAACGCACCGCGAATCACCCCGCCGGCCGCCGCGGTGGTCTGGCGCGCGAGGAGCGCCCGGCGCAACGCTTCGTCATAGAGACGGGCGCCTTTCTGCCACAGATTGATGCTCGAACCGCCGACGGCACACGGCACGAGTGCGATCCGCGCCCGCGGATTGTGGGCCAGCATCGCCTCCGCGAACGCGAGACCCGGCCCCACTCCGGCGTTGTCGGCGCCCTGAAAAGTCCGGGCGTCTCCCGTGAGGTGCAGCGGGTGGCGCGCCACATACCAGCGATCGTCCTTCAGGTGCATCATCACGATCCGCGGATCACGCGCGGGCTCGTCCGGCATGATTCCCCGGCCTTTCATGTTCGACTGGCCCAGGAGGAGAAACACATCGGTGCGCTCCTGACCGGCCGGGTGGGCCGCGATCGCGACGCTCTGCAAAGGTGGAAGCGTCGGCGCCGGAGTCTGCGCCTTGGTCGCATTGCGCTCCGCCTTGGTCTTGCCGACGGCCGCTTGCCCGGCGGCCGCTCCGGCGCAACAGGGAGAAAGCAGGAGGACTCCCGTTGTGAGGAAAACGATGGCGAGGTGGTGTTTCATTTCTTCTTTTTTCCCTTGGTGGAGAGCGCGGGAGCGTCGGTCTTCGGGAGGGATTTGGCGAGGTCGGCCCTCACGGCGGCGAACTCGGGCCGGCCGGCGAGGTTGGTCCACTCGTGCGGATCGTTGGCGTGGTCGTAGAGTTCCTCGCCGCCGTCGGCGTAGCGGATGTAGCGCCAGCGTTCGCTACGGAGCGCGTGGTTGCCCGCGCCGTGCGTGGTGAGCGCGGGGCGGTCCCACGCGCGCTGCGGATCGCGCAGGAGCGGGACGAGCGACTGACCGTCAATGCCGGCGACCGGCGGGAGGCCGCAGAGTTCGGCGAGCGTGGGGAACAGATCGACCAAGCCGACGGGGCGCGCGGTGCGGCTGCCGGCGCGGGTGAAGCCCGGGGCGAGCACGAGGAACGGCACGCGGGTGGAGCGCTCCCAGAGGGTGAACTTGTGCAGGTGGTTTTTCTCGCCGAGGTGCCAGCCGTGGTCGGACCAAAGGACGACGATGGTGTTGGCCGCAGCGGGACTGCGCTCGAGGGCGTCGAGCAGGCGGCCGACGAGTGCATCGCAGAACGTGACGCTGGCGAGGTAGGCTTGGAGGACCTCGCGGTATTTGCCGGCGGCGCGGACGAGATCGAGGTCGGCGCGGCGGTCGGCCGCCATGCGCTGGCCGCCGGCGGGAATGTCGTCGAGATCGTCGGCCTTTACCGGCGGCGGCGTGATCTTGTCCGGCGGATACATCTCGAAATATTTCCGCGGCGCGTAGAACGGCAGGTGCGGCCGGTAGATGCCGGCGGCGAGGAAGAACGGCTGCGCGGGCGGGGCGGCGAGGAATTTCGCGGCCCACTCGACGAGCTGGCCGTCGCCCATCTGTTCGTCGCGGGCGTCCCACGGGCCCCAGTCGAATTCGTTGGCGTTTTGCGGCGGGCGGGCGAGGGCCTTGACGGCGGGCAGGTTGTTGAGTGGGAAACCGGCGGGCCAGGTCCAGCGCGAGGTGTCGTCGCCGCGCGCGTTGGCGGCCTGGAAGTGGCTGTCGAAGACTTGATCAAAGTAGGCGTGCCAGTCGCCGCGGCGGTTGAAGCCGGGCATGTGGTGGTTGACCTTGCCGCCGCCGGCGACGTGGTAGCCGTGGGCCTTGAAGTGGCCGGGCAGCGAGGCGACGCCGGGCAGGACCTCGTGCCAGCGCGCGTCGTTGCCGTAGATGCCAGTGCTCGAGGGAAACTTTCCGGTGAGGATGGCGACGCGCGAGGGATTGCAGACGGGCGCGGGGCAGTGGGCGTTGGTGAACGCGAGGGCGCGGCCCGCGAGCCGGTCGAGGTGGGGCGTCTTCACGTCGGGGTGGCCGCCGAGGTAGCCAACCCAGTCGTTGAGATCGTCGACGGCGATCATGAGGACATTGGGCCGGGCGGCCGACGCGGCGGCGGACGCGGCGGGCACGACAACGCCCACGAGCGCGACGACGGCGGCGCGAAGAACGAGAGGGAGGGCGGATCGGCTCACGGGTTTTTTCGTTTCTTGCGGCCTTGGGTTTCGGCGGTGCCGGCGGGCGGCGGTTCCTGGCCGAAGAAGTAGTAGGGATAGTGCCACGAATTTTCGCGGGCGTCGTTCTTTGAAACGGCAGTGATCTCCTGCTTCAGCCGGGCGAGGTTTTCGGGCTTGAGCAACGGGTCGGCGGTGTCGCGGCGCCAGTCGGCGAGCGTGCGCTGGAGCCGCGCGAGCGTGGCGGCGCGGGCAGGATCGGCGGCGAGGTCGCGGAACTCGAACGGATCGGCCGCGAGGTCGTAGAGTTCCCATTGCGGCGGCCGCTCCATGCGGGCATAGGCGGCGCGGACCTCGGGCGAGGCGGCGCGGACGGCGGCGCGCACGTCGGCCTCGATGTGGCCGTCCATCGTGAACACATAGCCGGGGTTGGTTTCGCCAGGGAGGAGGTTCTCGATGAGCTTGAAGCGCTCGTCGCGCACGGTGCGCTGCGGCCAGAAATTCGCCTTGGCGGCGTGGGTGTGGAACTCGGTGAAGAGATGCGGCCGCCACGCAGGATGTTCGCCGCGCAGCAGCGGCTCGAGCGAACGACCGGCGAGCCCCGCGACCGGCGCGGCGCCGGCGAGGGCGAGCGCGGTCGGGAAGAGGTCGACCGTGGCGACGAGCTCGTCGCGCACCTGGCCGGGCTTGGCGCCCGCCGGGAAGCGGGCAATCAGCGGGATGCGGACGCCGCCCTCGTAGCAGGTGCGTTTGCCGCGCAGCATGTCGGCGCCGTGATCGCCGAGGTAGATCACGAGCGTGTCGCGGGCCTTGCCGGTGCGCTCGAGCGCGGCGAGCACGTCGCCGACGAGCGTATCAAGGCGGCTCATGCAGTTGTAGTAGTCGGCGACCTGAGCGCGGAGGTCGGGGGCATCGACGCCCATGTAGGCCATCGGAGGGACGTCGCCGGGGGCGAGGGGCTGCGCTGGCAGGCCGTTGATCTGGCGGGTCCAAGGCTGGTGGGCGTCGGGGAAATTGACGCTGAGGAAGAACGGCGCGTCGCCGGCGCGCATGAACGCCTCGGCGTGTTTCGCGTAATCGGGGAGATTGCGGCGGGCGAAGTTGCCCTGCGGAATCTCGGCGAAGTCGAAGGGAAACGCGGACTCGGGATTGATGTGCAGTTTGCCGATGATGCCGGTGCGGTAGCCGGCGGTCTTGAGGTTGCGCGGGAGGTTGGGGGTGTCGGCGCGGTAGAGGCGGAAGCCCCACGTCGCGAGGCCGAGCTGGCCGTTCTGGTGCGGGTAGAGCCCCGTCATGATGCTGGAGCGCGATTGGCTGCAGCCGGCTTGCGTGACGTAGGCGCGGGTGAATCGCACGCCGTCGGCGGCCAGTCGGTCGAGATTGGGCGTGCGCGCGTGGCGATCGCCGTAGGCGCCGATCTCGGGGCCGTTGTCCTCGGAAACGATCAGCAGGATGTTGGGGCGCGGGGCGGCGGCGGAGAGCAGCGCGACGCTGGCGACAAGGGCGGCGAGCACAGCGCCGGTGTGGCGCAGCAGGGAACGGAGGATCATGGTGGCGGGAAGATGGCGGCAATGGCCTGATTCAGGCGGTGGCCGAAGGGGAGGCGCTGCTTGGTCGGCACCTGGGTGAGCACGACGACGAACAGGTCGCGTTGAAAATCGATGAGCGCAAGCGTGCCCGAGGCGCCGTTGTGCTGCACGCGGTCAGCGGTGCCATCGGGACCGGCGTGGAGGAGATTGAAGCCGAGGCCGTAGCCCTCGCGATTCGTGGCGGGCTGGCGGGTGTAGAGGGCGCGGAGCGACGCCGGCTGGAGGAGCGGCGTGCCGGCGGCGACGCTGCAGTCGCGATGGAGCCGGAGGAAACGGCCAACGTCGTCGAGGGTGGCGACGAGGCCGCCGCCGGGATTGGGAAATTTGACCGCGGCGTCCTCGCGGCCGGCGGTCGCGGCGGGCACGAGGCGTCCGTCGGTGCGGTCATACATCACGGGCAGGCGGGCGCGCAGTTCGGCGGAGGCGGACGGGAGGAACACCGCCTGGCCGGCGCCGATCGGGGCGAGCAGCTTTTCGTGCAGGAGGGTGGCGAAGTCGCGGCCGGTGGCGACCTCGGCGACGCGGCCGGCGACCATGTAGCCGAAGCCGGAGTAGGCGTAGCCGGAGCCGGGCGGGCGCACCAGGCCGGCGCGCGCGAGGGCCGCGGCCACTTCGGCCAGCGTGCTTTCGGGCGGGATCTCGACGGCGCCCGAGCGGCGCTCGTCGTTGCCGGGGAATCCGGCGGTGTGCGAGAGAAGTTCGCGGATGAGCGGGGCGCGTTTGGCGCGCCCCTGCCCTCGCACCTCGAGCGCGGCGAACTGCGGCAGGAATTTGTCGACCGGATCGTCCCACGCCAGGCGGCCCTCCTCGACGAGCCGGGCGAAGAGCGTCGCGGTGAACGGCTTCGTGACCGAGGCGAGCCGGCACGGGGCGTCCACAGTGAACGGCCGCCCGGTCGCAAGATCGGCGACACCGAAGGCTTCGCGGAAGATCGTCTCACCGCGATACACTAACAGCATGGTACCACCTGGCACGAATTTTTCCGTGATGCCCCAGCGCCAGACCTCGCGCAACGAGTCGCGTTGCGCGGCGGTGAAGCCGTGGGCGAGCCAGGCGCGTTCCCCCGCCGGATCATCGGGTGTTGCTGCACTCGCCGCCGGGGCGGCCGACGTCGACGCGCCCGTGAGCAGGGCGGCCGCCGCCAAGGCGCAACGGAGTGGCGAACAGGTCGGCTGCGTGGGGCGGGGGGAATTCCGGAGGCGAGAGACGGGGCGCATCGGTGAAGGCGCGGACACGGCCGGCGGCGAGCCGTTCAGAACTTGGCCGACAGGCTGAACTGCAGCGTGCGGCCGGGCTGGCGTTGGACGGAGTTGGTGTCGGCGAGTTTGAAAATATCCTGGTTGTCGAGGGCGTTCTGCAGCTTGGCGCCGAGGACATACTGCACCCGACCCTTGGTGCGAAGCGCGTAGCGCAATACGACGTCGAACCGCCACTCGCCGGGCATGGTCCAGATGGGCGTATTGGCCAGGCCGCCGAGCGTGGTGATCGGCGTCGGATCAATCGGGCGTTCGCCGAGGAAGATCGAACCGAGCGCGACATCGAGGCCGCGGAGGACGCCGCGCCGGAAGGCGTATTTGTTGAACGCGGTGATCATATGGTAGGGGGCGTAGTTCGAGCGCGCGCGGGTCTTGGTGTCGCGCGAGTCGTTGTAAGAGTAGCCGCCCATCACGGACCAGCCCTCAATGAGGCGCGCGTTAAGATTTACCTCCGCGCCGCGGGAGCGGATGCCGTCGTCCTGGATGAACCAGTCGACGCGGTTCGGGTCCGGCCGTGTCACGTTTGCCTGCTGGATCTCGTAGACGGCGAAGAGGCCCTGGATGCGGTCGCCGGCGAGGCTGAAGCGCAGGCCGGCCTCGAGCTGGTTGCCCTCCTGGGGCTTGAGTGCGTCGCCGTCGGGCTGGCGCTGGAACTCGGGGACGAAGGAGCTGTTGGCGTTGGCGTAGGCGGTGAGGGATTTCTCGCGGTTGAGGTGGTAGACGACGCCGCTGCTGTAGGTCGTGGATTTCGCGTGGTTATCGAACGTGCGGAGGTTGGTCGTGGTGTTGAACCGCGCGTCGTCGGTGCGCGTGTGGCGCAGGCCGCCGGTCACGAAGAGGCGCTCCTCGAAAAACGAGGCGACCTCGGCGAAGTAGAACTCATGATTCACGGTCGTGTCGTGAAACCGCGAGCCGGTGGGCAACGGCGGGCGGTCCGCTTTGGCCGGCACGGCGGGCGAGAACGCGGGGTTCATGACGTTGATCGGCGGAATCATGAACGGGTTGAAACCGGCGCGGCGGACATCGACGAGGAACTCGGCGTAGGAGAGAGTCGGATACTGGTTGAAGCGGTTGCCCACGCTGGCAGTGGGGAAACGCTGGTTCAGTGCGGCGGCGGTGGCGGCGAGGCCGCCGCGGTTGTAGATGCCGTCGCGGTTCCAGGCGATGCCGTCCGAGTCGTCCCAACTGACACCGAGCAGCGCGCGGTGGCTGGCAGGGCCGGTCTTGAAGGTGGCGAGGAGCTCGGAGCGGAGGCGCAGATTCTCGACGTCCTGGATGCGGACGCGCCAGCGCTTGGGCATGAGCACGGCGTCCTTGAGGATCGTGAGCGAGCCCTGCTCGGGCTGCGTCTCGTCGTAGAGCTGATCCTTCACGTCGTGGGCGAACTGGACGCGCAGCTGGACGTGGCGGTTGAACGCGTGCTGGAGGTCGGCCATGGCGAAGCCGCGTTTCCAGACGCGGAGATCGCCCGGCGCCGAGAAGCCCTGCCGGTTGTCGCCGGACGCCAGATAGGTGCCGTCGGCGAGCCGGAAGCCGCGCGGGTCGCCGCGGAACATCGGCTGGCGCCAGACCGCGCCGCCGTCGGTTTCCTTGACGTAGAGCTGCTCCAGCGTGAGGCGCGTGGCCGGGCTGATCTGCCACGACACCGCGGAGGAGAACGCCTTCTCCTGGTGCGAGATCTTGCGGTAGTATTCGCCGTCGTCCCAGACGCCGGTGAGACGGAAACCAAACGGCGAGCCCTTGCCACCGATGGGGCCGGTGGTGTCGAGCTCGGTGCGCCACGAATCGAGCGGGCCGAAACTGCCGCGCACCGAAGTCGCGGCCTTGTCGCGCGGGCGCTTGGTCACACGGTTGACGGTGGCGGCGAAACCGCCCTGGCCGAACAGCACGGCGGCGGGGCCCTTGAGCACCTCGACGCGCTCGACGTTGGCGACGGAGACGGTGCCGATGCTCTCCTGCTGGAGGAAGCCGTTGAGAAATTTCGTGTTGGCATTGGCGAAACCGCGGACGGTCCAGGCGTCGTTGTTGGACGTCGGCACGAAGCCGGGCACGTATTCGAGCACGTCCTCGGTGGTGCGGGCCATCGTGTCCTCGATGAAGGCCTGGTTGAGCACGGTCACGTTCATCGGGATGTCGGCGATGGCGGTGTTCATGCGAGTGACCTCGGCGGCGTTGGTGGACTGGTAGCCGATATCCTTGGACGTGGTGACCTCGAAGGCGGAGAGCTGCACGGTCTCGCCGGGTGTGGCGGGGCGCGACGGGGAGGGCGTCGATACGGTCTGGGCTGCGGCGGACGCGGCCACGCAAAGTGTCAGGGCGACGGTCGAGGGAAATGGGAGGGTGCGGCGGGGGTTCATAGGAGCGGCGCTGGAGTGCAGGCGCGGAGTCTCATTGGCGTTTCTTTTTTCGCGGTGTTTTCGCCGCGTCATCTGTGGCCGGTCGCTCCGGAGTGACGATGGAGCGTTCGCGCAAAACCTGATCCATCACGCCGCGCAGGCGGTCGCGGGCGGCGGAGGAGGCGGGGTCGTCGATCAGGTTGCGCCGCTCGACAAACGTCGTCCAACGGGGCTCCGCGCTCCCGGGGGCGGTGTAGTCGTAGAGTTCCTCCGCGGTGGTCTGGCGGGCGGGCCAGTCGACCCAGCGGGTGTAGCGCTGGGTGGCGGTGCGGATTGTGTAGCCCATGGCCTGGGGCGCTCCGGCATTGAAGGGGCGGGAGAACTGCGAGAGCGCGAACTCGCGGCCCGGCTGCGCCGGGTCGCGCAGGATCGGCGCAAAACTGCGTCCCGCCAGGTAGGCCGGGGCCGGCAGCCCGGCCAACTCGGCCAGCGTCGGGTAGAGATCAACGTACTCGATGAGCGACGCCGTCGGTCGGCCCGGCTGGGCCATGCCGGGCAGACGCACCATCAGCGGCACGCGCGCGTCGAGTTCGAAGTTGGTCCCTTTGCACCAGCGCCCGGCGTCGCCGAGGGCGTAGCCGTGATCACCCCAGAGCACGACGATCGTGTTCTGATCGAGCCCGTGGCGCTGGAGGGCGGCCAGGACCTTGCCGATCTGGGCATCGGTGTAGCTCACACAGGCATAGTAGCCGTGGCGCAGCGTGCGCGTCTGCGCGGCGCCGAGCCGCTCATCCTTGGGCATGCCGGAGTAACCGCCGAGTTCGCGGTGCGTGTGGTACGCGGTCTCCGGGGCACCCTGCACGCGTTGCGGTTCGCCCGGCAGATCGAATTTCGCCGGGTCATGGAGATCCCAGTATTTCTTGGGCGCGTTGAAGGGCAGGTGCGGCTTGAAGAAACCCACGGCGAGGAAGAACGGTTTCCCCTGCTGCTTGAGCTTGCCCAGCGTCTCGACGGCGAGGGCGGCCAGCTTGCCGTCGCTGTAGCCCTCGTCCGGCACGTCGGCCGCCTCGTAGGGCGCCTGTTTGCCGGGCGCATCGCCGCGTGGGAGCGCGTAGTTCTTCCAACCCTCGGCCTTCAGGGTGGCCGGCACGGACCAGGAGGCCGGGTCCTCCTCGCGCTCGTCGCCACTGAAGGTCTTGCCCAACCCCTGGGCGTGGTAGCCGTGCTGCTTGAAGAGCTGCGGCAGCGTGACGGTGTCGGGGTGCGTATCGCGAAACAGGTGACGGTTGTGCCACACGCGGGTCTGGTCGGGCAGGCGGCCGGTCATGATGGCGGTGCGGGCCGGACCGCAGACCGCCTGCATGGTGTAGGCGCGGGTGAACATCCGGGCTTCGCCCGCCAGCCGATCAATGTTTGGCGACTTGGCGAGGGGATCGCCATAGCAGCCGAGCGACACCCGCAGATCGTCGACGGCGATGAAGAGAACGTTGGGTTTGGGGCCGCTGGCGGCCTGCTGCGGCGCCGCGCGCAGCGCCCACACGTCCGGAGATCGCACGCCCGGGCGCACTTCGCCCGTCGGCATGACGAAGGTGTCGCCCCAGCGCACCAGCGGCGTGGTCACATGGGCGCGCGGCATCTTGCCGGAGTCGCGCCAGGTGTCGGTGATCGTGTGATACGTGAGGATGCGCCCGGGAAACCCGGGGTGCTGCGCGAGCGGCGTGAAATTGACCAGCGAGCCGTCGTCGCCGCCGAGGATTAGGAAACTGGACTGGTCCAGCGCCGGCGCTGGCGTCGGCGGCGCGACCACCGGATGCGGCAGATCGGTCACCCGCTGCCAGCCGTGGCCGGGCCGGTAGCGGTAAGCGTCTTTCAAATACGTACGGACGGGTTTGCCCTGCGCATCGGGCGCAAGGGCGGTGCCGCCCACGAGGAAGAAACTTTTGTCCTGCACCGCCGCCGTCGCGAGCATGCGGCCGGGACCGGGCCAGGGCTCGAGTTCCCGCCACTGCGGTCGCGCCGCGACGAGGTCGAGCGCCCAAAACGTCTGCAGGGCGATGGTGGAGTTCGGCGTCTCGAGGCCGCCGGCGACGTAGATCGTGCTGCCGAGCTGCGCGCCGCAGATGTTGGCGACCGGTTTGGGCAGCGGCGGGAGCGGAGCCGTCTCGAGCCGGCCGTTGGTCCAGCGCAACAGGAAGCAGTCGGCGTAGTGGCGCTGCAGATCGCTGCCGCCAAGGCAGGCGACGCCGTCGGAGGTCGTGAGGGACACGCCGTAGCCGAGCGGGCGCGGCAGCCGGCCGGCGGTCTGCCAGGCGCCGTCGGGCTTCTCCAGCACGAAGACAGTGTCGTACCAGACCTTGGCGCCGCCCTCCCAGGGCTTCTTGTCGGGGAAATTAGCGCCGCCAGCGACGAGGAGCGCACCGTTGCTGATGCCGGCATAGGGAAAGGCGAAACCCTCCCGATCGGGGAGCGGGGAGAGTTTGGACCAGTGGAGCGGATCGGTGGACGCGACGGGCGGCGGCGCGGCGGCCCGCAAGCCGGGCAGCAGAAGCGCGAGCCCAAGAAGGGCCGATCTGAACATGGAGGCGGGGTGCCCCCACCCCGCAATCGTCCCGCGTTCGCACTTTGGTGCGGGGTGAGGGCACCCCGCCTCCAGGGAAATCGGATTCGTTCTCATCGCATTCATTTCGCGGCCCTCTTCTTTTTGCCCTTCTGCGGCTGCTCGAAGCTGGGATCGTAGTCGGGATTCGGCCGCATCATCTCGGCGCCGACTTCGCGGCGCCAGGCTTCAAGCTCGCGGCGGAGCTCGGCGGTCTTCGCGGGCTCGGTGGCGGCGAGGTTGCGGGCCTCGCCGAGGTCCGCGGCGAGATTGTACAGCTCCACGCCCGCGGGGTCGAAGGTCTCGATCAGTTTCCATGACCCGCGCCGGATCACACCCGAGGGCACGCTCGACGGATGATCGTTGTAATGCGGGAAGTGCCAGAAGATCGCCGGCCGGTTGAGCGACGCGCCGCCCGCGAGAACCGGCTGGAGGTTGCGCCCGTCGATGTGCTGATGCGGCCGCGGCGGCAGGCCGGCGGCGGCGAGGCAGGTGGGATAGAGATCGGTGCTCGTGACCGGCTCGGCGCTGACGTGGCCGGCGCGCGCCACGCCAGGCCACTTCACGATCAGCGGCACCCGGATGCCGCCCTCGTAATACGCGCCCTTGTTGGCGCGGAGCGGGGCGTTGTTGGTGGCGTTGTAGAATCCCCCATTGTCGGAGGTGAAGAGGATGACGGTGTTCTGTTCGAGGCCGAGCTCGCGCAGGGTCGCCATCACGCGGCCGACGCTCTCGTCCATGCTCTCCACCATCGCCGCGTAGACCGGCTTTCCTTGCTGCTGCGTCTCGGGAATCTTTTCGTACTTCGCCACCATTTCCATCTTCGCCTGCAGCGGCGTGTGCACCGCGTAGTGCGGGAAGTAGAGAAAGAACGGCTTGGCGCGGTGATCGCGGATGAACTTCACGGCGGCGTCGGTGAGCCGATCGGTGAGATACTCGCCCGGCTTGCCGTCGGGGAAGACGTTCCAGCGGGCGCGGAGCCCGGTCGTCGGTATGGCCCAGTTGCCCTCGTAAGGATAAAAGAAATCGCCCGGGGCGCCGTGGGCATTGCCGGCGATGTTGACGTCGAAGCCGTGGTGCTCGGGCAGGGAGAACGGCTCGCTGCCCAGGTGCCACTTGCCGATGCTGGCCGTGCGGTAGCCCGCCTCGCGCAACGCCTCCGCCAGCGTGACCTCCTCCAGCGGGAGGGCGCGCACAAAGCGGCCGCTCTGCAGCTTCGCCTTCGGTTCCCAGCGGCCATTGGGCAACCAGTCGGTCAGGAGGAGGCGCGCAGGATACTTGCCGGTGAGTACGGCGGCGCGCGTCGGCGAACACACGGCGCAGGCCGCGTAGGCATCGGTGAAACGCACGCCCTCGCGGGCGAGCCGATCTATGTTGGGCGTCTGATAATAGGTGCTGCCGTTGGCGCCAATGTCGCGCCAGCCGAGATCGTCGATGAGGAAGAGAACGATGTTGAGTTTGCCGGCAGGTGCGGGTTTGCCCGTCGGCGCGGACGATTCGGCGGCGTGCGACGCGGCCAGCGGCGCGAGCAGCAGAGCGGCGAGGAGCGAGTGGATGATTTTCATCAGTGCGTGAAGTTTGTTTCGCCCGGCGCGGGATAACGCCTTGCCGCGTCGTCCCGCACGAGAATCCAGTCTTCGCCGGGGACCTTCGTCCCGCGAAAGCACTTCGGCCCCGCAGCAGCGCTGCGAGTTGGCCGTCGAGATGGGGCGCAGGAAAGAAAATGCCATGGGGGGTTCAAACACCACGGCGCGCAGTCTCACGCCCAACCCACCGCGTGGACAACTGAATTACTGCGGTTCTAGTTTGGGACCGTCGACGGTCTGCCGCGCGGATGTCCGGCTACGTCTGCGCCGCGTTGACCGAGGGTCCCGCACAGCGGCCGATCGACGCGCCGCGCAGCTTCATTCCCCTGCCACCCATTCCCCTGCCATGGGATTGGTCTTGGTTCCTGCTTTTTTTGGCCTCCCGCAGATTCAGAAAGACCGCCGATGGCCGGATTCCGGGGTTTGCATCGGTGGCCTTACTGAATCTGGGGGAGATCCTGTATTTCATTCGGTGGCTGGGACCGGCCACCAGCTCATCAACTCGCGCAAACCTGGCCGCCGAATTCATCCTGAAACAATCTTCCGAGAATATCGTGGCGTGCGACACCCGCGGGAACGGGCGGAAACATCGCTCTTTTCCGCCCTCCGGTATTTTCGGCCCATGAACTGCAGCGACCCCGCGACACGACTGCGTTCTCCCATCTCTGTCCATGCGCGGTTTCTCGTCTGCCGCACGACGACGTCGCGCATCCGCACTCTCTCGCTTGCCCTCCGCCCGCTGCGCATAAACGCTACGGCCCGCTCCTGCTTCCGCCCACGCGGTCCCGGCAGGCGCCCTCCCCCCCGATGAGATCCCTTTCCCGAATCCTGGCCTGCACGTTCACCGTCACCCTTACGTCGGCTGCGGCCGACTTGTCGCCCTTGCCGCGCACGCCGTGGACGACGTCCACCATCAATGGCTCGCCCGACGCGCGCGCGCCGTTTCGCGTCGAGCGCGCATTTCCGGAGCTCACTTTCGCCCAGCCGCTCGAGCTTGCCGCGCTTCCCGGCACCGACCGGCTCGTCGTGGTCGAGCGTGATGGAAAATTGCGCTCGTTTCGCGCCGAGGAAAGCACGGCCGCAACCGATCTGTTCGGCGACCTCGCGCACTTCGACCCCGAGCTCTCGGAGTGTTACGGCCTCACGTTTCATCCGAAGTTTTCCGCGAACCGCTTCGCCTACGTGCTGGCGATCGCCAAAACTCGCCGCCAGCAGAACCGCGAAAACGGCACGAAGATCATCCGCTTCCAAGTCACCAACGATCCCGTCCCGCGCCTCGATCTCACCACCGGCCGCGTGATCATCACGTGGCTCCAGGGCGGCCACAACGGCGGCAATCTCCGCTTTGGCCCCGAGGGCCTGCTCTACTTCGGCGCGGGCGACGCCGGCCCCGCCGAACCACCCGATCCGTTCGTCACGGGTCAGGATATTTCCGATCTGCTCGCGAGCATCATGCGCATCGATGTCGACCGCACCGACCCCGGGCTCGCGTATTCGATTCCCCGTGACAACCCATTTGTCGGCGGGCCGAAGGCCCGCGGCGAGATCTGGGCCTACGGCCTGCGCAATCCCTGGCGCCTCGCCTTCGATCCCAAGTCTGGCGAGCTCTACACGGGCGACGTCGGCTGGCAGCTCTGGGAGATGATTTACCGGATCCAGCGCGGCGGGAACTACGGCTGGAGCCTGAACGAGGGTGGCCGCCAGGACGTGCGGCCGGACCGCCTGGTCGGACCCTCGCCCGTCCTCCCGCCGCTCGTCGCGCACTCGCACGCGGAAGCCGCGAGCATCACCGGCGGTGAATTTTACCATGGCGCCCGGCTCCCCTCCCTCCGCGGGGCCTACGTCTACGGCGATTGGCAGACGGGCGTTTTCTGGTCGTTGCACGCCGAGGGGGACCGGGTGACGGCCCATCTCGAACTGTGCCGCACGACCCTCTCGCCCGTGGGCTTCGGCGTGCAGGCCGACGGCGAACTGCTCATCTGCGATTACGCCCGCGGCGGCCTCTGGCGGCTCGCCCCCAACCCCGCGACCCATGCCCCGTCGAACTTCCCCCGCAAGCTCAGCGAAACCGGTCTGTTTGCCAACGCCGCCCGCCAGGTCCCCGCCCCCGGGGTCGTTCCCTACTCGATCAACTTTCCTCGCTGGGCCGACCACGCCACCGCGGAACGTTGGGCGGGTTTTCCCGGCACCACCCGCGTGACGATCGCAACCAAGCAACTCGCTTTCTTGCCCGTCGGCCGCTGGGTATTGCCGGACAATGCCGTGCTCGCGAAGACCTACTCGCTCGAACTCGAACGCGGCAACCCCGCCACGCGCCGCCCGGTTGAAACCCAAATTCTCCACTACGACCAACAGCAGTGGTCCGCCTACAGTTACCGCTGGAACGCCGACCAGACCGACGCCGAACTGCTCCCCTCCGGCGGTGACACAGCCGTGTTCGACATCAAAGATTCCGCTGCGCCCGGCGGCACGCTGCGCCAGACGTGGCGCTTTCACAGCCGCGCCGAATGCCTGCGCTGCCACAATGCGGAGCTCAACTTCACGCCTGGCTTCGATCCGCTCCAACTCGCCCGCCCCGCTCCCGCCGCGCCCGACCGCCAGCTCGCGGCCCTCCTCCCCGCCTCGCCCACCCCCGCCAATCCGGCACTCGTCGATCCGCACAGTGACCTCGGTTCCCCCGAGCTGCGCGCCCGCTCCTACCTTCATACCAACTGCAGCACCTGCCACCGCTTCAACGGCGGCGGTTCCGCCAATCTTCTCCTCAACCTCGAGCGCCCGCTCGCCGACGCGAAACTCCTCGACGAGAAACCCGTGCAGGGTGACCTCGGCCTGCCCGACGCCCGCGTGATCGCGCCCGGCGATCCCGAGCGCAGCGTGTTGCTCTATCGCCTCGCGACCGAAGGCCGCGGACATATGCCCCACCTCGGCAGCCGCCTCGTCGACGAACGCAGTCTCCTGCTCGTGCGCAACTGGATCGCCGGCCTGAATTCCAACCGCGGCACCGTCTCCCCCGCAGCCGCCGCGCAGCGCGAAATAGAACGCGCCGCCCTCAGCACCCTCCGCAGCGGCGACACCACCGTGCTGCCCGCGCTCCTTTCGTCCGGCAGCGGCGCCTTTGGCGTCACCCTTGCGCTCATCGAAGGCACGCTCCCGCCCACGTCCCGCGCGGCGGCCATTGCCCAGGGCGCCGCGCTCACCGATCCGTTGCGCCGCGATTTGTTCGAGCGGTTCCTGCCCGACGACCAACGCCGGCGCGTGCTCGGCTCCGCCTTCGACCGCGCCGCCCTGCTCGCCCGCTCCGGTGACGCCAGGCGCGGCCGCGTCGTGTTCGCCACGGTCTGCGTCGCCTGCCATCGCCTCGGCGACACCGGCATCGATTTTGGCCCCGACCTCGCGCAGATCGGCACCAAGTGGGACCGCGCCGGCCTCCTCGAACAAATCGTGGCGCCCTCCGCCGTCGTCGACCAAGCCTGGCGACTCACGACCATCGAACTCAAAGGCGGCGGCAGCCAGTCCGGTTTCTTCACCGCGCGCGACGACGCCGCCGTCACCCTGCGCCTCGCCGGCGGACTCACCAAAAAAATCCCTGTCACCCAGATCGCGAAACGCACCGCCACAAGCACCTCGGTCATGCCCGAAGGCCTGCTGCAAACCCTCACCGCCCCCGAAGCCGCCGACCTGCTCGAATTCCTCGCCAGTCTGAAATAATTTGGTTCTCCCCGTTTTGGTGGGGGTGAAACCATCGTTGCGGGTGACCCTCGAAAACATCAAAGCGATGTCATACCTGACGATCTACTGCGCGCATCAGATTCGCGGCGCCGCGTACCTGAAGGCCAGGGAAGGTGAGAAAGCACGGAACACTCTGGGCGCAGGGTATGGGTGGTGGATTAACTACTCCGCCCTGATGGACAAGATGTATACAGGAATGAGCATGTCGAGAAGTGCCAATCTTCCCGCTTGGCGTTCCCATGACGCTGCCGTATTGAAAGAGTAAACCAACACTGGGGGCGTGGGGATACCTGACAAGCCATGGGTGGGCAACCCGAGCATCGAGTTTCACAGCAAATAGGGAGACGACCAAGATCGCCCCTGCCCGCAAACTTCACCGTTCGAAAAACTGCTTGGTCAGCAGAATTCATGGGCGCATTCCGGTTCGGGCAAATGGCCAAGGTTATGATATAGGGCCACCTCCATTGCCCTATAGGTTCGGAAACCATATGAGCGTCTGGTCACCACTCGGACTTTATTGTTCAAG
>SXGU01508504.1_pt1 | contig 16166 bp, 14 predicted proteins | sample 3174531 | NCBI WGS metagenome assembly SXGU01 (sample SAMN11356863, study PRJNA531348) | freshwater metagenome | isolation source: freshwater sample F1-140 | place: China: Fuxian Lake, Yuxi | collected 2017-12-25 | reverse complement strand
CTGGGCCAGCGCGTCGATGTCATGGGAGAGCACGCGATCGGCCTTGAGCGGCGCAACGAACCGTCGCGCGCGTGACACGGCCTCCTCGATGCGCACGGACGACCGGAGCGGGCGACGGCATTCAATCCCCTGCGCCGCACACATCAGCTCGATTGCGAGCACATGGGTGACGTTTTGCACCACCCGCCGCAGCTTGGTCGCGGCGCCCATTGCCATCGGAACGACATCTTCCTTGCCGCCGTCGGTGGGAATCGTGTCCACACTCGCGGGGTGCGCGAGAATCTTGCATTCACTGGTGATGGCGGCTGCCGTCACCTGTGCCATCATGAATCCGGAATGCAGCCCAGGCTCGTGAGCCAGAAATGGCGGCAGTCCTTCATTGAGGTCCGGGTTGACGAGACGGTCAATCCGGCGCTCCGACATCGTTGCCAGGTTGGTGAGCGCGATGGCGAGCACATCCGCAGCCATGGCTCCCGCCTGCCCGTGAAAGTTGCCACCAGAGAGCAGTGTGCCGTCGGGGAAGACCATCGGGTTGTCCGTCGCGGCGTTGATCTCGCGCGCGAGCAGCCCCTGCGCGAACCGAATTGCATCGAGCGCGGGACCGTGGACCTGCGGCATGCATCGCAACGCATACGCGTCCTGTACGCGCGGGTCCGTTTTGCGATCGTGATGCGATGCCCGAATTCCGCTCCCCGCCAGCAGCGCGAAGAGCTTCGCTGCCGATTCCGTCTGGCCGACCTGACCACGGGCATCGTGAATACGCGGGTCGAATGCGGCATCGGTGCCCAGCAGCGCCTCCAGCGTCGCGGCGCCGGCCACCTGGGCCGTCTCCCAGAGAATCATCGCGTCGCCGACGGCGAGCGCAGAAATCCCTGCGTGTGCCTGCGTACCGTTGATCAGCGCCAGGCCTTCCTTGGACTGGAGTGCCACGGCCGTCAAACCAGCTTCGGCAAGCGCCTTCGCGGCGGGCATCCGCGTGTCGCCACGAAAGAGGTCGCCCTCTCCGATCAGCGCGAGCGCGAGGTGGGCGAGTGGCGCAAGGTCTCCGCTCGCGCCGACGCTACCCTGTTCGGGGACGGGGGGCCAGAGATCGGCGTTGAGCATTCCGACCAAGAGGTCGGCGACCAACGGACGCGCACCGGAGTACCCCGCCGCCAGGACGTTGGCGCGCAACGACATCATGGCGCGCACTTCGCGTTTGGGAAGCAACGGGCCCACGCCCACCACATGCGAACGGACGAGGTTGACCTGCAACTCGGCGAGCTTGTCGGCGGGAATGCGGATGTCCGACATCTTCCCAAAGCCCGTCGTCACTCCGTACACAGCAGCGTTAGAGGCGACGATGGACTCTACGATCGCACGGCTTGCGACCATCCTGGCCCGCGCATCGGGTGCGAGCGAGACGCGTGCTCCGGCCATTGCCACGGCCCGGAGGCTGTCGAGCGTCAGGGTTCGACCGTCGATCGATACAGCGCCGGCAGTGCTCATGGCGGGTTGCTGGTCTGGGTGCCGTAAGTCGACCGATTGTAGTCGAACTTGATGTCCGGCTGTGCCTTGAGGGCAACGAAGAAACTAAACGTGAACGCGCCGTTCGGCGCCTGTGTGAACCCGAACACGGCACGCCAGTCGTGGAGTTCGCGGGAAAGCGATACGGACTGCAAACCAAACTCCGAGCGCTGGAAGTCGTAGTTCGTGGACCAGCTTGCGGCCCAGTTGGGCGTGAGGTTGAATCCGGTTCGCAACTGGACGTTCATCTGCGGAGGCACGCGGAAAAACGTCCCGCCTGCGGTGGTCTGACCGGCATTCACATCCACCGGCGGCGCAGCCAGCGCATTGCGCACGCAGACATCGTATTGCAGGGGATTGATATCCTTGAACGGCGCGCACTGGAGCGTCGCATCGTACTCCACAATCCGCCCGCCAACCGGCGGCCGCTGCTGCGCGAGCGAGAACGAGAGCTGGGCCTCAAACCCGCGGCCATTTGGCACGTCAACCGCGGCGCCGCGAATCGACTGCCCTGCACTGCCCTGCCCGTACATCCGCTGCGACTGCTGTGCCGCCTGTTGTTGCTGCTGTGCCGGCCCGGAGGCGAGTGTGTCTCGCGGGAGTTCTGTGTTCGGCCCGCCAAAGAGGCGACCGAGCAGTCCGCTGATTCCCGACTTCGCGCCAAGATTGAACCCGGCGCGCACCGACGTCAGGTAGGGGCTGAACACCGCCGAATCGGAGAGGAGGTTGCCCTGAAAGAGTGAATAGCTCACCCCGGCGTCAAAACTCGGCAACAAGTCGGAGCGGAAACTGAAGTCCATGTTGTCGGTGGCGAAGCCAGTCTTGCCGGTGACGCGAGCGCGTTCGAAATCCCAGGTCAAGGGCGACATCTGCAGGGAGAGCAACTTGATCTTCCGGCCGCCTTCGAGACTCAGTGTATCAGATCCGTCGGAGATCTTGGCCTCGAACACCTGTTGAATCCCTAGCGTCACCCGATTCTGCGCGAGCGCGCCGAGGAATCCGGTTTGCGTCTGCCCCAGGGCGGCGAGGTACGCGTTGGAGACATCCTTCCGGGGAGAGTACGAGTATGAGAGTGACGTCTGCACGGAATGGCGAATCGCGGCGATCGGGCCAAACCCCTTGTAGAGACCGTAAAACGTTGGCGAGACACCCAGCCCGTAGCTCAACCGCTTCGCCTGTGAAACCCACTCCTTCCCGGTGCGCTCGCTGCGGACCCAGAAGGCACCCTGCGCCACATTTGTCATCGTGATGGAGGGCACAAGATTCCAGGATCCACCAAAAAACTGCGGCAGGTTCATGCCCAAGTCGAAGTCCACCTGGGTGAGCCAGGTCTTGTCGTACACTCGTGTGGATCGGCTTGCGGTGTCCACCGGGTCGATGACGGTGCGCAGCTCGGGGTAGTCGTTGCCGCGGTCGTTCATGCGAAGGGCCGCAGTGATCTGAAAGTCGAAGATTTTCAGCGGCGTGTTGAAGGTGACCGACGAGCTATGGGTGCCACGATCCACCTTTACACTGTCGATCGTGCCGTCGGCGCGTTGGACGAATTGCCTGGCGAAGTCGCCCTGAGCGTCGATGTGCTTGCTGGTCGAACGCGTGGCATTCACCGTCGGCGTCCACGTGAGCCAGTCGCCCAGACTCAGTGGTCGTGCCGTGAGGTTGATATTGGGGAAGTCCTGATCGACCTGCGGGCGCCCGGGGTATTGGCGTCGCGTGCCGCCGATGCTGAGCTGCACCGGCCCCATGTCACGCTGGTAGTTGAGCTGGGAGGCGATCGTGGCGAGCGACGCCATCGGTGCGAGCGCCGTCTGCCGTTGCACCGCCGTGCTCGTGGCGAAGTTCAGGTTGCTGGTCAGGTGCGACCGGATGGAAAAATCCTGCTGATGTGACCAGGCAAGCTGCGTGTTCGACGTGCCGTTGCTCAGCGAGTGAATACTGGCGCCGATCCGCCCCGACGCGAACCGATTGAGCCAGCGGTAGCGCATTTCGGTATTCCAGCGCGTCCAGCCGGGGTCGATCTCAGTGGCGTTCGCGCTGGAGCGCCAATCCACGCCGAGCGACACATCGACGTAGTCGGAGAACGCGAAATAGTAGCCGACGTTCTCGACCGTTCGCCGGTAGAGCGGACTGTTGCGCACGAGCTCGGTGAGCCCAAACCGCGGCGTCAGGATCCCGCTGCGCCTTCCGGACCGCGCGTCCTGGAAGATGAACGGCAACCACAGGACGGGAACGCCCTGAATATGCATCACCACATTGCGTGCCACGACGATGTCGTTGGAAACGCGCTTCAGCTCGCGCGCCGAGAAGTGGTAGTGTTTCACGCTGTCTGTGCACGACGTGATGATGCCGTTGGCGCCGTAGAAGGCTGACTCCTTGTTGCTGGCAGAATCGCTTGCGGCGAAGCCGGCGCGATGCGCCGCGACGTACCAGACCTCTCCGCTTCGCGTGGCGCTCGAAACGTCAGAGGCGCTCCCCTGCCGGCGCGCGAGATCGTATGCGAGGGTCCCGAGGGCATGTACATCCTCGTTCTTGGACGGATCTCGCAGCATGATCGTGTCACCGCGTGCGCTGATGGAATCCGTGCGCGAAGAAAACGCGATGGTGTCGGCGACCATCGACGTCGGTTCCTGTTCGACGATGGCACGAGCACCCTTCTTGCCGATGAGCGTCATCACGCCGTCCACGGCGCGGTAATCCATGACCTCGGCCTGGTACCGGACCGCGCTGTATCCCGGGCGCTGGAGCAGTTGGAGCGCCACGGAGTCGAGGGGCAGCCATTTGGGCGCGGCCCCCTTGGTAGCGGTGTCGGCGCCGGCGGGCATTTGCGCCTGCTGTGGCCGCGGCAGAACCTGCGCGCTCGCCGACGCTGCCGGCGCCACCAGCAGCGCCAGAGTGAGCGCCACCAGCAGCGCACCGCGACTCACGCCGAGCCCCCTCCCCCGATGGACTCGGCCTCGCGCTCGCGCTTGAGGCGTGCCCGGTAGACGAACCAGGAGACGATGATGCTCAGTTCGTACAGCCCGTATACCGGCACCCACATCGCCAGCGTCGCGGTAATCGCGTCGCCGGGGATCACCATCATGCATGTGACCAGCGATACGATGAGCGCATGCCGGCGGAACTTGGCCAGTCCAGTCGGCGTGACCAGGCCGAGCGCGGTGAGGATCAGAATGAGCACCGGCATCTCGAAGACAATGCCGAAACCCACCGAGATGAAGAAGAGGAAGCCGAAATACTCGGAGGCCGTGATCATCGGCTTCAGCACTTCGGCCGAAATACCGGCCATCATAGTCACCGTCATGGGGATGACCACAAGCACGGCAAGCGCGACACCGGTCAGAAAGAGGATGACGCCGAACCCCATCACCGGCACGATCACCCGACGCTCCCGCTCCTGCAGCGCAGGTGACAGGAACGACCAGACCTGATAACCGATCACGGGGCTCGCGAACACGAGACCTAGTACCCCGGACACCTGCATGATGATCGTGAAAAGGCCGATGGGGTTCGTGTAGACGAGGTGCCCCTCCGGCAGGAGCGGGCGGATCGGCGCGATTAAGACGCGCACCACCGGGTCGAAGTTCAGCCAGACGAGCGTAAACGTCGTTCCGAATGTGACCGCGAGCGCCGCAACGCTCTTAACAATGCGCCAGCGCAATTCCTCGAGGTGATCGAGGAATGGCATCTCGGAGGGAGTCGGCTGATCGAGGGGCACGGGGTCAGTGCCGGCGCGGGCTACTGGCGCGGCTACGGCTTCAGGTTCTTGAGCAGGTCCTGGGCGACGATCGCCTCATCGGACTTGGGATACAGGTCCACAATCGACTGCAGCAGCGTGCGCCCGCGAACGTTGTCCTTCACTTCGATCGCCAGCATCGCACGCTTGTACACAGCAGTCGCCGCAGACGGGCTCGCGGGGTACTTCCCCGACACCAGACCGAACACCGAATCCGCGGCGGTCCGGTTGCCTTCCTGTGCGAAGCTGACGCCGACCTTCAAAAACGCCTCAGCGGCCAGCTGGTGCGTGGGGTAGTTGTCCACCAGCGCCTGAAAACTCCCGCGCGCCGCGCCGGTTGCGTTTCTGAGCAGTGAGGCTTGCCCGGACTGAAAAAGCGTCGCAGCAGGCGGCGCCCCCGACGCAGGCTGTGTCCCTCCGGCAACCGCTGGGGCGGCTGGGTCGGCCGGTCGCACCACCGGAGCCTGTGCCGTCGCCTCTACCAGCGTGCGCATGTCGTTGATTCGCCGCTGACTCTGACCGATCCCCTCTTGCACCACGGTCAACTGGTTTCGCAGATCGTGCATCGAGAGCTGTACGTCGCCGTTGAGTCGTTGCAGCCCGGCGGCGACGCCGCGCACCGAATCGCTGACCGCATTGAAATCGCGGGTGAACTGTCGCGAGAGCAACTGCGTGGCATCGGCGATCATTGCCCGCGTGATAGAGTCAGAACGTACTTCGCGAAGCCGCGCAGTTTCGGCGGCTACGCGCATGCTGATTTGCAGTTTTTCGATATCGCCCCGCGTGGCAAGGCAGCCGCCGGCCGTCAGAATGACGACCGGCAGGAGCGCCAGGCTGCGAAGCTTTGCGATCACGGGATGCGAAGCGGGTTGCCGCCGGCCACGACCTCGAACTCGGCCCGGCGGTTCTTGCCCCACGCGTCATCGTTCTCGCCCTGCTGGGCCGGGCGCTGCTCCCCGAAGCTCTCGACGTCGAAGCGACCTTCGGCCACTCCACGAGCGGCGAGATACCGGCGCACCGCGGCTGCTCGGCGCTGGCCGAGCGCGAGGTTGTACTCGTCGGACCCACGATCGTCGGTGTGCCCGGCGATGCGGATGCGCAGATCAGCGTTCGCATTCAGGATCGGGACCTTTGCGTCGAGCACAGCCTTCTGGTCGTCGCGAATCTCGTCCATGTCGTAGTCGAAGTAGACCGTCGCATTGAGCTTGCGTCGGGCCTCGGCGCGCGCGGCTTCAAGCCGGCGGGCCTCTGCAGCAGAAGCGGCGGCCGAAGCTGCGGCGGCGGCCGCAGCGGCGCGCGCGCGTTCAGCGGCGTCAATGGAATCCTGGTTGACACGCGGGGCCGGTGCAGGTGCCGGCGCGGGTGCCGGAGCCGGTGGCGGCTTCTTGGAGCACGCGGCGACGACAGCGGTGAGAACAATCAGGGTGGCGAAGCGAACCTTGTGCATCATCTTCCTCCTGAAGTGGGTGCCCCTCAGGGCTGGCGAGACAAACCGAGTCGCGGTGACCAGGCCGGATTTTGCAGCCGACCGCCCCCGCGAGTGAGCTGGCGGATTCGTGCGCTCTCGGTATCCAGCACCCAGAGATCCCTCGCACCGCCGCGCGTACTGGTGAAGACGAGGTGCCTGCTATCCGGTGCCCAGCTGGGATCTTCGTTCGATCCATCACTGGTGAGCTGCACCGTCGAGCCGTCGCGCACCGCAATCGTCATCACTTGAAACACATCGCTGATTTTCGACTGAAATGCCACCCGTCTTCCATCCGGCGACCACGACGGGTTTGTTCGGTACAGACGGTCGCCAAACCCACTAGCCGTAAGGAGTTCCGGGTTCGAACCGTCAGCGTCCATAATATACACCTCGGGGTGACCGAGGATGCTCGTGTGAAACGCGACCCGGGCGCCATCCGGACTGAAGGTCGGACTCCCATTCAGGCTTCCACGCCGCGCGGTGAGCCGCCGCGGCGGATCCTGCGAAAACGGGGTCGCTGTGTACAAGTCAAAGCTGTCCGACCCTGACGAAAAGACGATCTGCGTTCCGTCGGGAGAGAACACCGGTTGCATGTTCGTGGCGGAGACTCGCGTGGACCAGGTTGCACCACCCGCGATGTCTTTCACCACGATGCGCGATGGCACCTCACCCACGCGAATGGTGCCATATGCAATGCGAGTGCCCGTGGCATTCCAGGTTGGGGACAGTGCACCAGCCGTTCCCGCGATCGGCCGAATGTTCGCCCCGTCGGCGTCCACCGACCATATCTGTTCACCACGCGAGAAGAGAATCCGCGTGCTGGATATACCGCGCTGTCCGAGCACCGCCCACTCAACCGAATCAGCAACCACATGCACCACTTGCCGCCAGTCCCCGGTGAGCGCCGGAGTCGGCAATGCAATATCCATGACAGAAATCACCCGCTTCCCCGCCACCTCGTGGACCGCCACGTGCAACGTGCCAGTGGGCGTCACCGACGCCTGCACCACCGTCACCGCGTTCAGCTTGGCGTAGAGGTCGTAGTTCAGCGCTCCGGTGGGTGCCTCGGCGCTGTCCGGCGCGATGACCGTGAGGCGATCGCTGTTCTCGAAATCCCGCACGAGTATCGCGCGAACGCTGTCGGCATTGGAGCCAGTCACCTGCGTAACGGCGATCCCCGGCTTCCCGGTGCGATCGTAGGTCAAGCCAATCCGCACGCCCTGCGCAGCCGTGTCCTGCGCGCCGGCGCCTGCCGAGGAGATGGAGATCGCGAGACCGGCGAGGCCAATCGATCGACGTATGAGAGACTGCGAAATCATCGGAGAATTCTGGGGTCGAAGCTGAAGATCACTGGGAGCACGTCATCGGGGAATTCCTTCGGCAGTGCGCCGAACTTGCCTGACTTCCCGGCCACTTCTACAGCGGCCAGGCAGCTCTGATCGAATGCGTACGCGCCGCTCGCTTTCAGGAGCCGGATTCCCGTGACGGTACCATCGCGCCGCACGAGAAACGTCACATCGGCCGTCAGCGCCCCGGCATTTCGCGGCGCCTCGAACTGCAGCGCGATCTGCCGTACGATGTTGCTGAGATAGCCCGGAAAGGGAAACGCGATTCCGACTGTGTTCACGTTTGCGACGTCTGTCCCCTTCCCGCCTACGGGTCCGCCGCCGGCCTTCGGCGGCGCCTTGCTCTCGACCGGCGTCGACTTCGCCGTGAGATTCGGCGTCGCCGCCTTTGCCAGTTTCTGCGTGCGAGGCCCGGCTTTGGTGTCGAGGGTCCGTTTCGTTTCGGGTGCGGCCGGGGCCCTCGACGGGACAACTGGTGCCGGAGCGTCGGTGATCGCGCCTTCTGCGCGTGGCCCCGCCGGAGCTGCGATCAGCTGCACCTGGTACATCGGCGGCAGCGCGCGCGTCGAGTTACTCGCGCCCACAAGGAAGTAGCTGAGCGCGGCGATATGTAGCACGGCCGACGACACGATCGGCAGCGTCAACGACGACTGCGGTGCCGGCATCGCGCTCACCGGACACTCACTTGGACACTTCCTCAGGCTCGGCAACAATCGCGACATTGGTCACGCCGGCGTTCTTCACGATGGCGAAGACCTGTGCCACCAACCCGTAACGCGCGTTTTGATCGCCGCGGATATACACCCCGCCATTTGGCTTCCGCGACATCATGGCCTTGAAGCTCGCGCGGAACTCGGAAAGCGAAACCGCCGTGTCGTCCACATAGATCCGACCGTCGCGCGTGATGCTGATGGTCATGCCATCCTTCGACTCCAGCGCACGCGCCTGGGCCTTCGGCAGCTGCAGGTCCACCCCTCCCTGCATGATCGGCGCGGTAATCATGAAGATCACCATCAGCAGCATCATCAGGTCGACGAGCGAGACGACGTTGACCTCCGCCGACAACGGCGTGCGGTCACCCCTTGAGCGGCGCCTCAAATACGTCCCTCGCGCGCCAGCAGCGCGACAAGCTCCGCGCCGAATCGGTCGAGTTCGCCGTCCATGCGGTTGAGGCGCGAGGCAAAGACGTTGTAGCCGAATACGGCCGGCACCGCGACCGCGAGCGCCGCCGCCGTCGCGATGAGCGCTTCCGCAACACCCGGGGCCACGGCAGCGAGATTGCCCGATCCACTCTTCGCAATGCCGGTGAAGGCGTCGATGACGCCCAAGACCGTGCCAAAGAGGCCGAGAAGCGGGCTCGCCGAGCCGATGATTGCGAGCGACGGCACGTAGTGGCTGAGGCGGTCGCGCTCGAGCGTGAACTCGGCGTCCAGGACAAGGTGGAGCGCCTCCACCTGAGCTGCATTCAACCGTGTGCGGTGTACTTCAGCGCCGTCGAGCGAGAGCGGACGAAGCTCGGCCAGAAAGGCCACCGCGCGCCCGACCACTCGCGCCTGAGGAGTGGTTGGCGATCGTTTTGCCAGTGCTGCCGCCTGCTCCAGCTTGGTGCACTTCAGAAATTCAGCGATGAACCCACTCGCCGCGCGCGCAACGCGACGAAACTCGAGCCACTTTGCCAGCATCACCGCCCAGCTGAGCAGGGACAGCAGCGCAAGGATGACGAGCACGAACTTTGTCGGCAGCGAAGAACTCAGGATCAGTTCCATCGGAGTGCTGGGAATCGCGCCGCCGGCCTGAAGAATCATGGGTACGTAGGTCTGAAGAAGGTTCGAGGCGTTCAGTTGGCTTTGTTGTCGCGGAACCACTCGTACGTCTCGCGCAGGCCGGCCTCGAGCGACACCTCCGGCGTCCAGCCAAGCACGCGTGCAGCCTTTTCTATCCGCACGAATGATCGCTGCTGCTCACCCGGCCTGGCCGGCGCATGGATCACAGGCGTCGAGACGCCCGACGCGCGCTGCAGCGTTGCCACCAAGTCGAGTACTGATGTCGGAATACCGGTCCCGATGTTGCAGGCGCGATCATCGAGTCGGCCGGCGGGAGGAATCGGTCGCGTGGCGGCAGCGACGTTTGCCCGGGCCACGTCTTTCACGAAGACGTAGTCGCGGGTCTGCCGGCCATCGCCAAAGGCGGTCAGCTCCTGTCCCGCCAGCAAGCGCTGGCAGAAGATGGCGACCACGCCCGCTTCGCCATGTGGGTCCTGACGGGGACCATACACATTCGCATAGCGCAGTGCCATCACGTTGAGTCCGTGCACGCGTCCGTAGTACGACAGGTAGTACTCCACAGATAGCTTGGCGATCCCGTACGGCGACTCGGGATCCTTCGGCATGGCCTCATCGCTCGGAGGCTGGACGAAGTCTCCGTAAATTGCGCCGCCGGTCGATGAGAAGATGACCCGAGGCGGCCGCGATGCTGCGCGCGCGCCTTCGAGCAGGTTCAACGTCCCCAGGATGTTGCAGGCCGCATCGGCCACCGGGTCGACGACACTCTTCCGCACGTCGATTTGTGCGGCCAGATGGCAGACCACGTCGAATCCGCCGTTCCGGACGAGGGCCGCAGCGTCGGCCGACCGAATATCCGCCTCGACGAACGTTGCCGTGCCGGGCAGGTTTCCCAGGCGACCGGTCGACAGGTCATCGAGAATTGTCACCTGGAATCCGGCCGCGAGCAACGCGTCGGCCACGTGCGAGCCGATAAAGCCCGCACCCCCGGTCACGAGCGCCCGCAACGGTGCCACTACGTACCCCTCGCGCGGCGCGCATCGGAGGTACCACCGGTCCGCCGCGCCGACGCTGGCATCAGGCGTCGCTCAGGGCATTTTGGCCGAGACTTGCGCCCGAACTCCAGGCGCCACGCCGGCCGCGCGTGCGTCGATGATGATGCCAGATACGCCCCATTTGGTCACGCGCGTCACCTGCGCTACGGCGATCTCTTCATCCGCGTCCGAGTCGGCGGCCTTACCGGCACGTCCAAGGCGGAGCGAAAGCTGGTCGCCCGGTACAAGTCCCTGCGCCGAGTTCGCCGCAAAGATCAGGCTATGCCCTTCGTTGACGAGCGCCGGCGCGCCGTACACCCAAACGACGCGAGTCGCGATGCCAAACTCCACGCGAGTCGGATAGACGTTCATCGGCATCGACAACGTGTCGAGTGCTATCACGCCTTGTGCCGAAAAGACATCCTCGAACTTCTGCGTGAGCGTTCCCATCGCATGCGTACTGTCGGTCGCCGACGTGACGTGCACCACGCCGGTCGGAATCACGATTTGGCCCTGACCCGGAATGACCGGGCCAAGACGGTAGGTCATCAGGCGTGCGTCCTGCGTGGGTGCCATTCCGCGAGGCATGGTGACGAGCACCTGCTCCCGCAGCTGGATCGGGCGCAGCGATGCCGTCAGCGCGATGCCTATTGGTTCGGCGGTGCCGTCGAGCCGTCCGGCGTCGACTGGGCCGCCAACGTCCCACATGAATGGAGAGGTGAGATAGTCGCCCGGCCGAACAGCGGTCCGGCTGACCGTGGAAAGAAGTGATCGCGGGCCAGCGCGCTGAGCTCGGTATCGGTCCGGATTGAAGACCGTCATCGCCTCACGCGCCTCGGCACCCTCAGCCGGTGGAAGTCCAGGCTCCGGCTGTGGCGACGGAGAGGTCGCCGTGCCGCCAGGCAGCTTGAACACCTGATCTGGATAGATCCAGTGCGGATCCTTGATGAGATCCTTGTTGAGCTGATAGATCTGCGGCCACTGATACGCGTCGCCGAGGTACGTGTTGGCGAGGTCCCACAGGGTGTCTCCCTTCTTCACCGTGTGCGTGGCAGGCCGCTCAACCGGCGCCTGGGCGTGTGCGGCGGCAGCCCCGAAGCTCGCCGTGGCGGCGGCTGCGATGGCGATGCGGGCGAACGATCGGAAATGTGGCATGTGATCCGATGGTGAACGGGACACGGACAAGCGCCCGGCGCAAGCCGGGCCTGTCGCTACGATAGAGGACGAGCGGCCGCTGCAGCTGGAAACATGGGTCCGGAGAGGGGTGAAAGACAGAGGGCGGCCGCAGCAGCGACCGCCCTCCGGGACCCCGGCATTCCGCCGTCCAACGCCGCCAAGCCAGCAGCGGCGGAGGGTCAGAACGGGAGGTCGTCGTCCTCGGGCTCGAGAGCGTTCGGGAACTCCTCGAAGTCTCCTCCCTTGCCACCAGCCGCCGCCTTGGCCCGTGCCGGTGCCGCTCCTTCGCTGTCCCCGCCAGCTCCACCGCCGCGTCCACCGAGAAGCAGAATCTCGCGCACGTTGATCTCAGTCACGTATCGCGTCTGGTTCTCCTTGTCCTGATACTGGCGGTACTCGATCCGTCCTTCGACGTAGAGTTTGTCGCCCTTCTTCACGTAGCGCTCAACAATGTCGGCGAGGCCCGTGCCGCGCGAACCCTGATTCCACGCGATGCACTTGTGCCACTCGGTCTTCTCCTGCTTCTCTCCCGACGCCGAGTTCCACTGACGCGTCGTGGCAAGCGAGAAGTTCGCCACTTTGCTGCCGCCCGTCGTTGTCCGGATTTCGGGATCGTTCCCGAGGTTCCCGATCAGCGTCACCTTGTTCAAGCTCCGGCTCACAACTCCTCCTGGAAATGGGTACGGCAACAACCTCAATCTACTGGGCGCAGGGTGCGTCACCAATCCGTTGCCTGAAACATCACGCGATTGCAGGCGGCGGGCGCCGCATCACGATGGCGTCCTCGTCGGGCAGGCTGTAATAGCCGCGTCGGCGAGAGACGTCGCAGAACCCTTTGGCACCATACAGCGACCGCGCGGCCGCATTGGACTCACGGACTTCGAGATAGATCGCCGCCGCGCCGGCATCCTCTGCGACGGCCAGCAGGTGAGCGACCAGCGCCGCTCCGATGCCTCGCCGCCGCGCTTGCGGCGCAACGGCGACATTGGCGATTTCGGCCTCATCGGCCGCAGAAACGAGAATTCCAAAACCTACCGGTGTATCTCCCGAGTCCGTCGCCACAACGACGGTCGCCGCACCGGCGAGGATCAAGTCGCGAAACCCGACCCGCTTCCACGGATCGGTGAACGACGCCACCTCAATCGCATGGATCGCGTCAACGTCGGCAGCGCGGGCGGTGCGGATCACCACGACCGTGTCCGTCACGTGGTGAGCGGACGTCCATGCGCCGCCTCCCACTTCACCTGGGCCTCGGCCAGCCGTCCGTACATCGGCTCCCAACGGTCGAGCACCACCGGGCCGGCGCCGAACACTGAATTGATGAGCCGCACCACGCCTCGCGCATGCGGCGCCGTAGCCGGAGACTCGAGCGGCCCGATGGCGCGAGCGCCAAGCTTTACGGCGAGCGGCTGCACGTCTGCCGCCGGCATCCGTATACCGGTCGGCGTCTGCGATTGATCGCGCCCAAGATCGTCGGCAGGCGCTGCGCTGATCGCGCCGTGCGCGTCCAGCGTGAGCGGCAGCACATACCGCTCGCCGCGCATCGCGTCGAGAACGGCGAGGTACCTGCCGGGCACGAGATCGCGGGCTCCGGCGACGATCAGCGTAAGCGATGAAACGGCATAGAGAGGTACATCGTTACCGAACGCGATGCCCTTGGCGATGGCGCCGGCGATGCGCAGGGAGGTAAAGCTCCCGGGTCCCTCACCGCACACCACGCGGGTTACCTCAGCCACCGATGTCCCTACCTCGCGGAGGGCGTCCATTACCGCCGGCATCAGGCGCTCTTCTGTCTCGCCGCGCATCGCCACCGTGCGCTCGGCCACGAGCGCTCCATCGCGCAGCACGGCGACGCTTCCGTCGTAGGTCGAGGCGTCGAGCGCAAGGGTGATCCCTGCGGTCCTCACATCAGGCGTCACCATACGATGCGCCGCCGGTCCGGATCGCCATCGACATGCGACAGCGCAATCCGCTTTGCGTAATCGGGAAGCGCAGCCTCAGCCCGCTCAGGCCATTCGATCAACACAATCGCGCGAGCATCGAGCATCTCGTCCCACCCCAGGTTTGTCAGCTCGGAGGGCGAGTTAAGGCGATACAGATCGAGGTGGAAGACAGGCGACGCGCCGCCCCGGTAGTCGTGCACGAGCGCAAAGGTGGGGCTCGTCACCGGGTCGGCAACTCCGAACCCCTTGCAGATCGCCTGCACGAGCGTCGTCTTCCCCGCCCCGAGGTCTCCGGAAATCGCGAAGACCTCGGGCGCGACGAGAGACTCGCCGAGCCGGCGGCCCCACGCGACGAACGCGTCGCGCGTGAGTTCGAGCGCGCCATGCGTCATCGCTGCGCGGGCCGTCGGCCGTGCAGGCGCGATCCATGACGTTTCTCGCTGCGCTTGCCGTCCATCGCCGCGCGCACGTCAAAGAGCTCGTCCCGCAACCGCGCCGCCGTCTCAAAGTCGAGGCTCTTGGCTGCCTCGCGCATCTCCGACTCGAGGCGCGCAATCAGACCCGGCAGATCGTTGGTACCATAGTGAGCCGCGGCCTCGGCCACCTTCTTCTGCTTCTGGCGGCCATCGCGATCGGCCTCATAGGCCTCGCGCGTTTCGCGGGCATCGGCGACGCGTGTGATGAATCGCACCTGGTCTACACTCTTGACCACTCCCTGCGGTGTGATTCCGTGTTTCAGGTTGTGCTCGACCTGGATCGCGCGGCGCCGGCCTGTCTCGTCCATCGCGCGCTGCATCGATCCGGTGATTCGGTCCGCATAAAAAATCGCGCGTCCGTTCACATGCCGGGCGGCTCGCCCGACGGTCTGGATGAGCGAGCGCTCGCTGCGCTGGAATCCTTCCTGGTCCGCGTCGAGGATGGCAACCAGCGACACCTCGGGCATGTCGAGGCCTTCACGGAGCAAGTTGATTCCGATGAGTACATCGAACTCACCGAGGCGCAGGCCACGCACGATTTCCATGCGCTCAATGGCGTCGATATCCGCGTGCATGTATCGCACACGTACGCCGACCTGCTGCAGATAGTCCGCGAGATCTTCAGCCATACGCTTCGTCAGCGTGGTCACGAGCACGCGTTCACCGATGCGCTCGCGCAACCGGATTTCGTGGAGCAGGTCATCCACCTGCCCTTTCACGGACCGGATCTCAATCGGGGGATCAACCAGTCCTGTCGGACGGATGACCTGTTCGACGACGACGCCCTGTGAGAGCTGCAACTCGAGATCGCCCGGCGTTGCCGACACCAGCAAGGCACGCGGCGTCAACGACATGAACTCGTCAAACATCAACGGTCGATTGTCGAGCGCACTCGGGAGCCGGAATCCGTAGTCCACGAGGGTCTGCTTGCGCGACCGGTCACCGTTGAACATCGCACCGACCTGCGAGAGCGTGACGTGCGACTCGTCCACCACGACAAGAAAATCATCGGGGAAGTAGTCGAGCAGGCAGGCGGGACGTTCACCCGGCTGCCGCTGTGCCAGGAGTCGGGAGTAGTTCTCAATCCCCGGACAGGTCCCGATCTCCAGCATCATCTCAATATCGAAATTCGTGCGCGATTCGAGACGCTGCGCTTCGAGCAGCTTGTTGTTCCCGCGCAGCTCGGTGAGTCGGTCGCCGAGTTCGGTCCGAATCGCACCAACGGCGCGCTCGAGTGACGGACGCGTGGTAACAAAGTGTTTGGCGGGATAGACGGCCGTGCGCGGCAGGGCGGCGATGACTTCACCGGTGAGCGGGTTGACCTTGGAGATCTTCTCGATCTCGTCACCCCACATCTCGATGCGCACCGCCTGCTCCTCATACGCGGGATAGATCTCGACCGTATCGCCGCGCACCCGAAAGGTGCCACGTTCAAATGCCACGTCGTTGCGTGAATACTGGATTCGGACGAGTGCCCGCAGGATGTCATCGCGGGCAATCTTCTGCCCGGCGTGCAGCGTCACCATCGTCGCGCGATACGTCTCGGGGTCGCCAAGGCCGTAGATCGCAGAGACCGTGGCCACAATGATGACGTCATCGCGCTCCATCAGTGAGCTGGTCGCCCGCAGGCGCAGCCGATCGATGTCGTCGTTGATCGACGCGTCTTTCTCGATGTAGGTGTCGCTCTGCGGGACGTAGGCTTCCGG
>SXGU01143052.1_pt1 | contig 16169 bp, 9 predicted proteins | sample 3174531 | NCBI WGS metagenome assembly SXGU01 (sample SAMN11356863, study PRJNA531348) | freshwater metagenome | isolation source: freshwater sample F1-140 | place: China: Fuxian Lake, Yuxi | collected 2017-12-25 | reverse complement strand
TATCAACGCCATCTCTCAGCAACCCGACGACCCTCTGCCGCACCTGCTCTCCCAGAACCATGACCGCCTCCTCGCCCAGACGGGGTTCTCGCACGGATTGGTTGCTGGTCAAGTTTTTGCATACACCCTTTTAGAGGGTGTCTACAAGCGAACGCCTACTGCGCGTAACCCGTCGATGAGTTCGCAGGACTCATCGACCCCGCCAAGCTTTGTTGTCGGCCCTATTCCTCCTGGACAGAACGCGGGACTGTCCCATTGGCGCACTGCGAGTGCGCCTCAGTCGTCACAGGGCTTCCGCCTCGCCTTGCGGGCGCCTGATTCCGCTCGCTCAGACATCAAATGTAAACACCCTCTTGGCATCGGCAAACTTGCTGGGAAGACGCGCGGCGTCAGCCGTTTCCGAACAACGCCGACCACAGGTCGACCGCAATCGGCCGACAACTGGTCGGCCGCTGGTCTGCTGCCTTAGCCAGCATGCGCATCAGCAGTTGCACCGCGGGTTCAGGCAGGTGCGGATTGAACCGACGCGGGTCGGGGACGGGCTCCAACACGTGAGCGGCGAAGATGTTCCCGTCGCGAAACGGCAATTCGCCCGCCAGCATCCGATACAGCAAGACGCCAAGCGCGTACACATCGGCGCGGTGGTCGACCTTGCCGCCGGTCAATTGCTCCGGAGCCATGTAAAAAGGTGTACCCAGCAACAGCGACTGGTCGCCAAAGCCCTGGTCAGCGATGCGCGCCAGCCCAAAGTCAAACAGCTTGACCGAACCGTCGTTGGCGACCAGGGCGTTGTCCGGCTTGACGTCGCGGTGCAGGATGCCCTGGCCGTGCGCGTGATCCAGTGCTTCACACAGCTGCGAAAACGCCGAGTACATAAAGCCCAAGTCATCCATGGGCTTGCCGGGCGGCAGATACTGCGCCAGCGTGACGCCGTCGACGTACTCCATCGCGTACCACAGCACACCGTCGGTGTTGCCGATGTCGTAGATGTGCACGATGTTCGGGTGATTCAGGCTCGCTGACAGCTTGACTTCGCGCATGAAGTACTTGCGCGCCATCTCGGTCGACAGCGTGGACTGCAGCAAGAACTTGAGCACCACGTAGCGGTCGAGCATCTTGTCGACGGCGCGGAACACCACACCGTGGCCACCCTGACCGATGCGCTGCAGCTGGTCATAGCGGTTGCCAATCGAGCGCGGCACGCCCTGGGGCCAGTGGTCGAGCACGGGCTGGACCGTGCCTGGCTTTAGCGTGACTGTCGCCTCGGAGTGGCCAGGCGAAGTCCTCGGTGGCTCGACCGGTTCGTCTTCGGGCACAGGCGGCGGCATCGCCGGATTTTCGTTCCGCTTATAGGCGACCGTGTTCTCTTTGAGCGGCGTAGTGGGCCCCTGGCTGGCAGGCACCACCCTTTCTGGCGCCGCAGGGTCGAAGTCGGGCTGAGTCTGCGCCGGCAGCGAGGGTTCAGTTGGGCCAGAGCGCGGCGACGCGGCGCCTGCACCTGGATTAGTGGCCTTGGCGCGCGCGCGCATGGCCGTCGAGGCAGCGACCGGCCGTCGATCGCGGCCTTCGACCGCAGCGGTTGCCTCCGAGCCGCGCTGGAGCATGGCCTGGGCGGGCGTGCCGTCGTCGCCGAATACCGCAGCGGTCTGCGCCGTCGCGGCACCGGCAGGGCCATAGTTGACGGTAGGATTGACGACGCGCTGGGGGTCGGTTTTGCTGGAGACTAACGGCCCCGGGGCCACCAAATCTTCTTCGTTGCGCCGGCCGTAGTTGACAGTGCTGTCTTCGGGCAGCTCGAGCACGCCTTGCAACAGCGCTGCGGTGTTGGGCGTCGGCGGACCCCACGTGCTACCGAATCCGGCGTCTTCGTGCGACGGCGCGCCCCACTCGGGATTGGTCGTCGGGCTCTGCGGCTGCGGCTGTGCCGGCCCGCCGAGCGCGCTCAGCAGGTCCGCCAGCGCATCTTCGCCCACCGCGGGCAAATCCGGCGCGGCCACCAGCTCGGCGTTGCCGTCCTGCACGGGCGAGGTCCAGCGGCCGGTATCGTGAGGCACTGCGGGCACGGCGTCGCGGGGCAATTCGCCCCTCGCGCGCGCCGGCGGTGCCGTCGTCAGCGCAGCAGCGACGAGATCGCTGACGACGCGCGGGTCGAGCATGACGGTCGGCCCGTTCTCTTCCTGGCCGCTGAATAGCGCTGCGAGCCGCGCCTGTAGGTCGGCGCTCGGTGCCATCGCAGTCGTTGCCATAGGGATTGCCCCGGGCGCGGCGACGGTCGGTATGTGCGCAGGGCCAGTGTCGTGTACGGCGGCGACAGGGGGCGCGACGGGCACTGCGGGTGGCGGCACGTGCTCCGGCGATGCGAGCTGCTGCGGCCGCCCGATCGGATGGGCCAGCCCATCGCTGGCCGGGCGCGTCGCGTGCGGGCCGGCTGCCGGAGTGGACGGGCGGGTGCCCATGGGCGCAGCCAGCCCTGGTCGTGCGATTGCGGGCGCTGTCGGCTCGGCCTGGTGTCCGGCCGGTGCTGCTGCGCCGAGCGCAATGGGCGTACCGGCCGGCACCACAACGGGCGTCGCCGCAACGGGCACCGGGTGTGGGCTGGCCGCCGTCGACTCGGGCTGAGCGGCCGGCGGCGGCGGTGCGGCTTGAAACTGCGGCCGCTCGACTGCAACCTCGTACCCCGCCGAAGCGCCCCGGCTGGTGGCGGGCATCGCCGGTGGCGCTGCGAACGCCGCCGCGGGTTCTGGCGCAGTTCGGGCTGGCGGGTCAGCAATGGGCGCGACGGCGCCGCTGGTGTGCGCCGCTTGCTGGACTTGCGATGCGAATCCGTCGGACAAGCGGCCTTGTGCCGTCAGGCGCAGCCAGGCGCGGCCCTCCGCGTCGGCCGGCAATGGTGGCAGGTCGGCCCAGCGCAGGTGCTCCGCGGCAAAGGAGCGCAGCGCGTCGTCGCCTTTGCTGCAGCGCAGGGTGCGGAATCGAGCGCCAAAGCCAGGCGGCGTCAGGCTACCCTTGGCGCTCAACCACACGGCTTCCGCGGCGCACTCAATGTGCGGCCCCTCGCTGCCGGTCGGCCGGAACACGATCGTCATCGGCGTGCCAGCGCTGACCGCGGTCCGGCAGGTAAAGAAGCCGCCGCCCCGACAAATGCTGGTGCACACAACCTCAAACGGCGCCACACCTGGCAAGCGGGCCTCGCCGACCAGCAAGCAAGGAAATCGCGGGTTTGAGCGACGGTCGCCGAGCATCGTACCTCCCGTGCGCAGCCATGGTGGACAGCGCGCCGGGTTGGGGTCTCAAAAGGGGCCAGCGCCAGCGGTCGGATGCGGGCGCCCCGCTTTGGTCGCAAGCGACAAACGGGGCGGGCAACGACCTGCTATGCGGCAGATTGCAGGAGTTCCAGCAATGGCCACCGTCACGCAAGTGCACGCGGCACAACGAGGGTTGCGCCGCTTGCGCTCGCGGCGGGCGCGGCGCCCGCGATGTCACATTGTGCGCCGGTCGCCGCCAATGAGCAAGAAATCGTTCTTGGTTGCCTTGGGTCGCGCAGTTGCCCGCAGCCCGGTTGTCTTTGGTCCCGGCGCCTCCGCTTGAATCCGCCGCCGACACGGGCGACTATCCGCACATGTCCTTGCCCGCCCTGTCCATGGTCGTCGGTCACACGCTGCAAGTGCGGCTGCTGTCGCGGCTGTTGCGCGGCGACCGCGTGGGTCACGCGTATCTATTTGCGGGTCCAAGCGGCGTTGGCCGGGCGACCGTCGCCATGGCCGTGCTGGCCCGCCTGGCATGCGTCAGTCCGCCGGCCGACAGCGCCGATGCTTGCGGCAATTGCCGATCCTGTGCAGCTTTGCGGCGTGGCCAGCACCCCGATCTGGCGACGATCGCGCCCGACGGCCAGAACATCAAGATTGAGCAAATTCGCGAGATGACGGGCCGGCTGCGTTACGATCCAGTGGTCGGGCGCATCAAGGGGGTTGTCATCGCGCAATGCGATCGCCTGCACGACACCGCCGCCAACGCGCTGCTCAAGACCTTGGAAGAACCACCGACCGCCACCCACTTCGTGCTGCTAACGACGCAGCCGGAGACGGTGCTGGATACCATCCGCTCGCGCTGCCAGCTGGTGCGCTTTGGCGGGTTGTCGCCGGAGCACGTGGCGGCGTTGCTGGTCCGAGCCGGCGTTGCGGCAGACGGGGCGCGCGCGGTGTCGGCACTGGCGGAGGGTTCGCTAGATCAGGCCCGCGCCTTGGCGGACCCGGGCAAGCTGGCGCTGCTGGACCTGGTGGCTGAGCTCGCGCTGTCGCTGGGCGCCATACCAGCGGACGAAGGGGTGCCGTGGCTTGACCGTCTAGGTCGCTCGTTGTCCGCTGCGAAAAAGAGTGAGGGACTCACCGCAGGCGACGCGCTGCCTGGCAGTGCCGGGCCGATGCCCGACGCGAGCGCCGGCGGCGACGAAAAGAAGCCGAAAAGCACGGAGTTGTCGCGCGATGATCTGCGGCTGGTGGCGGAGTCGATGCGCGCCGTACTGCGCGATGCGCTGCTGGTCGCTTGTGGCGTCGACGCCGATGGACTGCCGCACGCCCGCCACAAAGCGGCGCTGCTCGGCTTGGCCAGTCGCACAGACCCCAAGCAAATTGCCGAAGTTGTCGAGCAGCTGCTGGGCTTTGAACGCGCACTGGTCGGCAACGCCAACGTCAAGCTGGCGTGGGCGGCGATGATCACCCGCGCCGGCCAGACGCTGGCGTGATCGCGAACTTGCCGATGACCGTTCCACGCTGGCCGACTTTTCCGCTAGACTGTGCCGCCCTGGCGACATTGGCGCCAATCCTTGGGAGCCGCCATGCAGCGACTGTTTCGACCAGCAAGCTCGGTGCTTGCGATCCTGTGCGCGCTCGCGTCACTGGCGTGGGCTTGCACCGACGACACCATGATCCAACCGGGTCTGGGCAACGCCAGCGCTGATGCCACCCAGGAAGCCGGCGGCGGCGTGGGTAGCGAAGTATCGCCGGTAGACGCCGAAGCCGCGGAGGTCGTGGCGGTCGCAGACATTGCCCCGGCCGCGGAAGTGCTGGCCGAACTGCCGCCTGTCGACGCCGGCCCCGTCTGCCCCAACGATCACTGCTTGATCGAAGGCCAGTGCCTCGCCAACAAGACCGGGCACCCCAACAACCCATGCCTGGCGTGCCTGGCCGTGGTCAGTCGCCAGTTCTGGTCGCCATTCGATGCTGGGTTGGATGGCAAGGGCAGTTGCGACGACGGCGACGTGTGCTCGACCAACGATCGTTGCGATGGCGGCAAGTGCCTGGGGCAAGGCAAGCAGTGCGACGACGGCAATCCGTGCACTGACGACGGCTGTGCCGCCGGCAAGGGCTGCGAGTCCAAGCCCAACAGCCACCCGTGCAACGACGGCAATGCCTGCACCGGCGGCGACCTGTGTAAGGGCGGCGTATGCCTGTTCACCACGCCCACACCCAGCTGCGACGACGGCAATGTGTGCACCAAAGACATGTGCGCTCCAGCACCGCTGTTGCTGTCGTCGGGATCGTGGCAGCCGGCGGGCTGTCTCCATCTTGCCGAGGTGGCAACCACGACCGTGTGCGACGACGGCAACGCCTGCACCGTGGGCGATCACTGCGACGGGTCGGCGGCTGGCGCCGCGTGCACGGCCGGCCAGCCCAAGAACTGCGACGACGCCGATCTGTGCACCATCGACGCGTGCGACGCCAAGACCGGCTGCGGGCACAAGTCGATCGCTGATCTGTGCAAAGACGACAACCCGTGTACCGACCAAAGCTGTGACAAGCAAAAGGGCTGCGTGTTCCCGTTCAACAGCAACCCTTGCGACGACCAGAGCCTGTGCACCGCCAAAGACGGCTGCAAGAACGGTGCCTGCGTCGGCATCGCGGTGCCGCTCGGCGACGGCAACACCTGCACCGACGACAGCTGTGATCCCAAGATTGGGCTAGTCCACGCGCCCAACGCGCTGCCATGCGACGACAGCAATGCCTGCACGCTCGAAGACACCTGCGCAGCGGCCAAGTGCCAGCCGGGCAAGAAGCCGCTGGCCTGCGACGATGGCAACCTATGCACCACCGATTCGTGCAGCCCAGCGAGCGGCTGCGAAATGGCAAACAACACGACGCCGTGCGACGACGGCACCGCGTGCACCAATGGCGACGTCTGCGGGGCTGGCAAGTGCGCCGGCAAGACGGTCAACTGCGACGACGGCAACGCCTGCACCACCGATAGTTGCGACGCCAAGACCGGCTGCAAGCACCAGTTGGTGGTGTCCAACGTGTGCCGTCCCGTCATCGACGTGACCTACCCGCCGCGGGCGGCGACGATCGCGACCAAGAGCCCGATTGTCACCGTCAAGGGCACCGTCAAGTCGGGCGCAGGTCCTATCACCAGCTTTGAGATCAACGGCACCAAAGTGCCGGTAGCGGCCGACGGCGCGTTCGTGTTCAACGTCAATAGTAAGCCAGGCGGCAACACGCTGGTCTTTGACGCCGCCGACAAGATGGGCAGCAAAAAGCGCCGCGTGCAGGCTTACCTGTGGTCAAGCGACTTCTTCAAGCCCGATCCCAAGGTCGCCGGCAGCGGCTACGTCGATCCGGGTCTGGCGTTCTGGCTGTCGCAAGCGGTCATCGACGACGGCAACCACAAAATGCCGGCCAACGATTTGGCGACGATTTTCGAAGTTTACTTGCAGGGCATCGATATTGGTGCGCTTTTGCCCAGTCCGCTGTATTCCGGCAGCGGGTTTACCGTCACAGCCAGCAACCTCGCTTATGACCCGGCGTCGGTGACGCTCAAGTCGGCGGCCGTGGACGTGCTCAAGCTGACGGCGCAGATCGCCAATGTTACCGCAGACTTGAACGCAAAGGGTCCGCTCGACATCAGCAGCAAGGGCAAGCTCAAGATCACCAGCATCGACATCGTCAGCGACGTGCAGTTGTCGGTAGACAAGATCACCCACAAGCTGGTGGTCACCTCCGTCAACAGCAAAGCGACTATCAATGGCCTGACGATCTCGAACTTCAGCGGCCTGTTTGGGTTTCCGATCAACCTGCTGGGTCCCGTCGTCACCAACGCCATCAAGCCGCAGCTCGAAGGTCAGATCAACAAAGCGCTGTCGAGTCAGATTGAGCCGGCGCTGGCCAATGCGCTGGGTGCGCTGGCGCTGAACACGTCGTTTGAGATCAGCAAGCTCGATGGCTCGGGCGGCAAGGTCAAGCTCAACCTGCAGACCGACTTTGCCGACGTGGACGGCGACGACAAGGGCATTGCGTTTATCGAGCGGGGCCGGGTGACCAGCGTCAAGGCCACGCCGTACGACAACCTGGGCGTGCCGGGTCGTATCCACTGCGGCGTGGGGGCACAGAAGCTGGTGGTACTCAAGCAAAAGCCGCTGGAACTGGTCATCGCCGACGACCTGTTCAATGAACTGCTGCACGGCACCTGGTATGGCGGGCTGTTCGAGTTCCCGGTGCCGGCGTCGATGCTCGGCAACGTCGACCTGACCCAGTACGGCGCCACCGACCTGACCATGAAGGTGTCGGCGATGCTGGCGCCGACCATGGACGACTGCAACGCCAAGAACGAGTTGACCGCGCACATCGGCGATTTCAAGATCGACGCCAAGCTCAAACTGTTCGGCAAACCGATGGACGTGGTGCTCTACGCCACCTTTACAGCCGGCATCGAGATCAAGGCAGCCAACCAGGCCATTGGCATTTCGCTCACCGAGATCAAGACCAGCGCCATCCAGGTCGACGTCAAACAAGACGACATGGTCAACAACGAGGGCGTGTTGGAGAAACTGGTGGCCGACAACCTGCTGAACAACCTGGTGGCCACGCTGGGTGGCGACGCGCTCGGCAGCTTTCCGTTGCCGACCGTGGACTTGTCCGCGGCCTTGCCGACGCTGCCCAAGGGCACCGGGATCGCGATCAACCCGGAGACCGTGACCCGCAAAGACGGCAACAGCATCGTGGGAGGCAAGCTCAAATGACGACGATGCGTGTGGCGGTCGTGGTGGCGCTATTAGCCGGATGCGCCGCGGAACCTGGGCCAACAGCAACAGGCGGAGCGACGACGGGTGCGGACGCGACGACGGCGGAGACCGCGGCAGCGGAGACTGCTGGGGGCTCCGGTGCGGACGCAGCGGCTGTCGACGACGCAGTCGCGGACGCCGGGACGGCGGCAGAGGTGGGCGCCGAAATCAGCGCGCCGGATCTGCCACCCGCCGACACTGGCCCGGTCGCGTGCAGCGAGGCGGAGCTCAAGGCTTGCAACGACGGCCTGACGTGCACGGCGGATAGCTGCGCGGTCGTGGGCGGCAAGCCCTTGTGCGTGTGGAAGCTCGACGCCAACGCCTGCCTGATTGGCGGCGCATGCCAGCTCAAAGGCGACGCCAAGCCCGCCAATCCGTGCGCGCAGTGCCTGCCCGAAGCGGCGACGGCAACCTGGACTTCCGTCGCCGACGGGACCGCCTGCGACGACGGCGACCTGTGCACCTGGCAGGGCAAGTGCGACAAGAAAGCTTGCGTGTCGGTGCCTTTGACCTGTGACGACGCCAACCCGTGCACGGACGACGTGTGCGTGCCGGCCAAGGGCTGCACCTATCCCGTCGTCGTCAGCAAGCCCTGCGACGACAAGGACGTGTGCACGAAAGGTGAATTCTGCACGCCGACGGGCGAGTGCAAGGCCGCGCAAAGCGCGGTGTTGCCCTGCAATGACAACAACCCGTGCACCAAGGACAGCTGCGACATGGCCAAGGGCTGCACGGCCACTGCCTCGACCGATCCGTGCAGCGATGGCGACGCGTGCACGGCCAACGACGCCTGCGCCGCCGGCGCCTGCAAGCCCGGAGCGGCCGCCAACTGCGACGATGGCAACACCTGCACCGCCGATGTGTGCGACAAGGCGGCCGGTTGCTACCACCTGCCGTTCCAAAGCCCCTGCTGCACCGGCCAGACGTCAATCTGCGACGACGGCAACCCCTGCACCAACGACGACTGCGACGCCGGGACCGGCGGCTGCAAGAAAAGCGATAACAGCGCGCCTTGCAATGACAACAATGCGTGCACGGCCAGCGACGTGTGCACGGCCGGCAAGTGCGCCGGGGCACCCAAGGTCTGCGACGACAAAAGCGTGTGCACGGCCGACGCCTGCGATCCCGCCAAGGGCTGCGTATTCTCACCGCAGGGCTCGGCGGCGTGCGACGACGGCAATCCGTGCACGAACAACGACGTCTGCAACGCTGGCGTGTGCAAGGGCGCCGGCCAGTGCGCCTGCACGCCGGTGTTCGCGCCGCAGGCCATCAAGTTCACCGAGGTCCTGATTGGCTCGGGCGGCAAGCCGGGCGAGGGCATCGACCTCGACGATAACCCCATGACTTGCGCGCCGAGCACCAACTGCTCCAACGGCATCAACAATTCCCTGGGCGCGCTGTCGGGCCTCGCCAACGGGGCACTCGAAAAGGCCGTCAAAGAGGGCTCAGTTGGGTTCCTTTTGGAGTTCAAAGACTTCAAGCAGGGCCCCATCAACCTCGCGCTCTACCCCGCCAAGCTTGACCCCAAGAACGCCACCTGCGACGCGACCAAGGCGACCTGCAACTTTTTGGTCGACGCCAAGACCATCGACCCGCAGCAGTGCAAGGCGGTCATTGCCCTGCCCGGAACGCTGGCTGGCAACCTGGTCAACGCCGGCGGCAAGGGCAGCAACTTTCCGATCACGATTCCGGTACAGCCGGGCGTCAACCTGTTGGTGACCATCTACGGCGCGCGGTTGGTCGGCACGGCGACGCTGTCGGGCAGCAACGTCACTGCGTTCTCGGGCATCCTGTCGGGCTCGGTGCCCAAGGCGTCGCTCATCGCCGCCATCGACGCCCTGCCCGAAGAAGGGTTGCCGCTGCCCAAAGATGCGCTGAAATCGGTGCTAGAGAGCGCGGTCGAGACCGACATGGACTCGGACGGCGACGGCAAGCTCGACGCCGCTTCGATTGCCCTCAAGGTCAAGGGTGGACCGGGCGTGATCGTTGGCACATACTGACCTGCACCGCTGCTGGGGCGCGGGCAGGATGGGGCAATGAGCGGTCTTTGCGGCCACGTCGGGCCGGCGCCGGACCACTGGCTGCCGGCGATGCTCGGCGCGATCGGACACCGTGGCGACACCGACAGCACCGTGCGCAGCGGGCCGTTCGCAGCGGGTGTGCGGCTGGTCGACTCGCGACCTGACAGTGGTGCGGCTACCACGCCGGCGGCAGGTTCGCGCACCTGGGCCGTCGCCGGCTATACCCACAGCGCCAAGACGACGGTAGACAAGCTCGACGCTGCGCTGATGTCCGGTGACTGGGCAACGGTGGACGGCGCGTTCGCTGCCGCATGTTGGGACACCCAATCGGCGACGTTGACGCTGGTCCGGGATCCATTTGGGGTGGCCCCGTTGTACTACGCCACGGTTGGCGAGTCGTTGGTTTTTTCGAGTGAACTCAAACAGCTGCTGGCGATCGCCGAATTGCCGGCGCAGGTCGACGCTTCGGCGCTGCACAAGTACCTGACGTTTTCGTTCGTGCCGGGCGACGCGACGCCGATTGCGGGCGTCCAGCGCTTGCTGCCTGGGCAACTCTTGCGTTGGTCGGGCGGGGCCGAGCGCTGCGAAACCTGGTTCTCAACCCGCCAGGTCGCGCACGCGGAGCCAACAAGTCAGGCCGAGGCGGCGCAGAGCGTGTGGCGTCTGGGCATGGCCGCGACGCGGCGGCGGTGGTCGCCCGATCTCGGCCCAGTCGGCGTCTATCTGTCAGGCGGCATCGACAGCGCGGCGGTGGCGCTATGGCTTAAGCGCCTGGGCGCTGAGGTGGTGTGCCTGTCGCTCGATTTTGGCGAGGCGGGTCGCGAAAAGGCGCAAGCGCAGGCCGTCGCAGACCATCTGGGCGCGCCATTGCATTGGGTGCCCGTCACCGGCGAGGCGCTGCACGACGCACTGTTGCCGACGGTGCGGGCGCTCGACTTGCCGTTTGGCGATGCGGTGACGGTACCGCAAATGCTGCTGGGCCGCGCGGCCAAGGCGCTTGGCTTGCGGCAGGTGTTCAACGGCGAGTTCGGCGACCAATTGCTGGGCGGCTGGACCCAAAAGCCGATGCTGGCAGCCGCGATGTACGCGGACGCCGACGACGAGCCTGAAGAGCAGTACCTGCACGCGTTTCACCGCTTCTATGGTGTGGAAGATCAGCTGTACACCAATGAATTCGCGGCGCAAATCGGCGGTCCCGGTCAACGACGGGCCTTGCTGCGGCCCTACCTCGGCGACCCCAGCATCGACGACTTTCTGACGCGAGTGCGGCTGGCCGACCTGCGGCTCAAGGGCAGCCAGAACATCTTGCCGCGCGCCGAGCGCATCACAGCTGCGCTGGGCCTGGAGCTGCGGATGCCGTTCGCCGACCGTGCGCTGGCGGAATACTGCCTGCGGTTGCCGCCGGATTTGAAGCTGCACGGGGCCAACGAGAAGTTCGCGCTCAAGGTGGCGCTGCAAGGCAAGCTGCCCGGCGAGCTCATCTGGCGCCGCAAGGCTGGCATGGGCGCGCCGGTCACCGACTGGCTGATGGGTCCCTTGCGCGATGTGGTTGAAGACGTGTTGGGCGAGGCGTCGGTGCGCAGGCGCGGCTATTTCCGACCCGACTACATTGGCGAGCTGCGGGCCGGCAAGGACCACCCACTGGAGACGCGCAGGCGTCGCATCGGCGAGAAGCTGTGGGCGCTGCTGATGCTCGAGTTGTGGTTGCGCCAGTTCGTGGACAGCCGAGGGCAGGGGGCTGCGTGAAGTGCATCCACTGCGACGCCGACAGCAAGTACAAGGAGCGCGAAGGCCGCAAGTGCCCAAAGTGCAACCATAAGTTTGCCATGGAGCCCAAGGACGGCGACACCCTGACCGATGGCGCGATCAAGCACGTGCTTGAGATCGCCGGCAGTAAGGGCCAGGTCAAGTTCCTGGCCGAGCACGCGTACCTGGCGTACTGTCGGCGGCACCCGCGCTGGACCCTGGCGTGGAAGCCTGAGTCTCCGGTCCTGTCCTTTTTCCTGGCCGCCACGTTGGGCGCGGCCGCTGCCGCAACCGCCAGCGCCGAGCACTGGCTTGTCGCGGCCGTTCTGTTGTGGCTTGCCTGGCTTTTCGGCAAAGCCGGGTTCGACACGGTGCGCAGCAATGCCGTCGGCGCCAGTGAGGCCGCCACGGTGGACGTGGCGGCGCCCAAGTTGGCGCAAACCTCGCTCACGTTCAGTCTGTTTCGCGAGTATCTGGACCGCTATTGCCAGGTGCACGGTCGACCCAAGAACCTGGTCGGCTTTCCAGAAAACGACGCCCCCAAGCGACTCAAGGGCGGAGCGAACACCCAGCTGTTCAAAGAAGTCGAGCACTACTCGTTTGACCGGGCGGTCATCTGCGATCGCGCCGACCTCGTCGATGTGCTGGTTGCCAACGACTTTCACTTTGAGAACAACTGCGCGATCTTGAGCATCGACGGCCACCCGACAGCGGTGTTCGGCACGGTGCGCAAGATGTTGCGCAAGAATCCAAAGCTGGTGGTTTTGGCGGTCCACGATGCGAGCGTTGAGGGTTGCCGCTTGGCGTGGCAGTTGCGCCACGACCCGCAGTGGTTTGCCAACACCGGGCGCATTGTCGATGTCGGCCTGCGGCCGGCGCATGCCGCGCACTTTGCCAACCAGGCGGCCGCGCTGCTGCACCCGACCGACGTGACCGCGGGCGATGGCATCAATGCGGCCGAGGCCCGCTGGCTGGGGCGCTACCACCTGTCCGCTGCGGCCATCTTGCCAGAACAACTGGTCAAACGCCTGCACGCGGCGTTCGCGCAGATTGAGTCGGGCAAGGCACCCGATACGACCGGGTCGACCAGTTCAGACGGCGTCGTTGTCAGTCTCTCAAGCGATTCAAGCGGCGACTTTGAGACCGCGGACAGTTTTGGCTGAGCCCACCGCGCGCAGCGAGCGCCTGACCGGCTTGTGGCGACCGCCGGCCGCGGCAACCGAGGCGCCGGCGACGCGGCAGGTGTGGCTGGACGCCGACGGCGCCATCGACCCGGACCATTTCACGGACAGCGATGGGGGTTTTGCCCTGGCGGTCGGCGACCGCGATGGCCTGCTGCTCGCCCGCGACCCCATCGGCCATCGCAGTCTGTTCTGGGCGCGTCGGCCCGATGGCGCGGTGCGATTCAGTTCGTCGATCCACGGCGTGCTGGCCGATCCACTGGTACCGCGACATTTGGATCGCCTCGCCGTCGCCGATTACCTCGCGTACAGCTATCTGCCGGGCGAGCGCACACTGGTCCAGGCAGTGCGAGCGGTGGCGGCCGGGTCGATCGTTCGCTTCGACCAGCACCGGCAGCACACCGAGGCGTACTGGCAGTTGCCTGCCGTGCCGCGGGCGTTCGACGCCGAAAGCGACCTGCGCGACCAACTGCGGCAAGCGTTGCAAGCAGCCGTGGCCCGCGCGCTACCCGCAGGCCCCGCGTGCGCGACGTTGTCGGGTGGCATCGACAGTAGCCTGGTGCTGGCGCTGGCCTGCCGACAGCGCCGCGAGCCGGTGCCCTGCCTGTCGGTCAGCTTTGGACCGGAGCACGCCAACGAACTGCCGTTCAGCTCGCTGGTTGCCGACCACCTGGGCGCGCGGCAGCACGTGGTGCAGGTCAGCACCGACGACATCGCAGCCCACTTTGACGCCACGGTCTGTGCGCTCAGCGAGCCCAATGGCGATCCGCTAACGGTGCCCAACTGGCTGCTGTTCCAGCGAGCGCGCGAGTTGGGCGGTGTGGTGCTCAACGGCGAGGGCGGCGACCCCTGCTTTGGCGGCCCCAAGAATGCGCCCATGCTGCTGGCCGCGCTGCTCGGCGACGGCGACGAGGTGCTGAGCCGCGAGCGCGACTACCTGCGCGCCCACCAACGGCTCTTTGACGACTTGGACAGCCTGCTGCACGACGACATGCGTGTGGCCGTGGCGGACCACCGGCTGGCCAGCGAGCTGTCGCCGTGGTTTGCCGATGCGCGCTGGCCGGGGCTGCTCGACCAGCTGATGGCGATCAACGTCGTCTACAAGGGCGCCTGGCACATCCTGCCCAAGGTCGATCACCTGGGCTTTGCGCACGGCTGCCGACCGCGCTCGCCGCTGTTCGACCGGCGGGTGGTCGAATTGTCAATGCGGATCCCGTCGCACTTCAAGCGGTCGGGCGCGGTCGAGAAGTACCTGCTCAAAGAGGCAGTGCGCGATCTGTTGCCCGCGGCCATCGTCGATCGGCCCAAAAGCGGCATGCTGGTGCCGGTCGAGGCGTGGTTTGCGGGACCGCTGCGCGAGTTTGCGCGGCCGCGGCTGCTCGACAGCCTGGCGTCGATGCGGATCGTGCGCCGCGACTGGTTGGAGCGCTTGAGCGCCTACAAGCTGGGCGGCCTGCGGCCGCGCCGCGGCATCAAGATCTGGCAGCTGCTGACCTTGGAGGCCTGGATCCGCGGCATGGGCGTGTGGCCGTAGTTCGTGGTAGCGTAGCCGCCATGGCCGACCCCGCGCCCGACACCGATGCCGTCTTGCGCCGCGCGGTGCAGCTGCAGGCCGAGCGCGACGAAGCCCATACCGAAGCGCTGGTGCGCAAGCAGACCGCCGCCGAGCTGGGCATCGCCCCGGCGACGCTGCGTCAGGCGGCGGCCGACATCTACCAGCAGGGCGTGCAGGCCGAGACCGCAGCGCGCGAGCGACGGCGGCGCACGCGCTTGTACACGTGGATAACGACCGTGGTGACGGTTGTGGGCCTGGCGGGCGCCTGGTTGGCGATGCAGCCGCCGCCGCCGCCGTTCGTGGATACGTTTGACGGCACCCAGGCCCAATGGGCGCTGGCGACAAACCCCAACTCGCGGGCAGTGGTGCAGTTCGCGGCCGAGCCCATGCACGGTGCGGTCGCTGCGCTGCAGGTGCAGGCTTTTGGCGCGGAGACGGACGGCAAGTACTTCGTCAACCTCGACCGCGCTGGGATTTTGGACCTGAGTGAACATCACACGGTGAAATTCTGCTCGCGCGGCCAGGGCTTGGCTACGGTGCGGCTCTACTTGGAGTCTGGGGATCTGCGCTGGCGGTCGCCGCCGGTGGCACTGGGTGACCCATGGGCCTCGCATGTGCTGCCAATCGCCAGCTTCGAGACCCAGCGGCGTGCAGCCGGCGGCTGGCAGACCGTGGCGTTCGAGCGTCCGACGAAAGTTGCGCGGCTGTCGTTCAAGTTTGGCCACTTCATCAACCGCGCAGACGCGACCGGCAGCGTGCAACTGGACGACGTGCGGATCGAATGAGTGACAGCGGCTTTGTTGCCTTGGACCTGGACCGGGTCAGCGATTCGGACTTGCCAGGGGTCGGCCGTGCGCGCGCGTGGGCGGGCGGCGAGCTGGTACTGGAGCCGGACCTGACCCACACCGTGCTGGCGGCGCAGGGTCAGGTACAGGTGCAGGTGCAGACCGGCAGCTTTGGCTTGGCCGCTGGCATGTACGCAGTGGTACCAGGCGAGGGTCGGATTGCTGGTGGCCAGGGCCTGGTGATTTCGACTGCGCTGCACCGCGGGCTGTTTCAGCTCGGCGGACCGCCGGAGGCGACGGGCCGGCTGGCCTACATCGACGGCTGCTCCGACACGCTGCTGGTCTGCCCGCCGCGGTTGGGCGAGCCGTGCCTGAACCACCTGCACCTGCCCGCCGACACGTTGCAGACCCACCACACCCATCCCAGTGACCGCATCGGCATCATCGCGCGCGGCAGCGGCTGGGCTTGCGTCGATGGGCAGCGGGTGGCCTTGCGGGCGGGCATGGGTTGGTGGATTCGTAGCGGGACGGCGCACCACTTTGAGACCGGGGGCGAGGGGCTGGATGTGTTGGCGTGGCACCCAGACAGTGATTTTGGGCCGACCGATGCGGGGCATCCGATGATCAACCGGACGATCTTGGCGCCGCGCGACCCACACTCGCTGCCGTGATCGCCACGTCACACACGCATTGGGCGCAAATCCAAACCCGAGCGCCCATTCTTTTTTAGGTTTGTAATTTCAAGCCATTGGCTAGCGGCCTTGGCGGCGCATCGACCGCCTGGCGGAAACTTTCATCCCAGGTATCCGACGCCCATGCACAACGCAGCCT
>SXGU01218255.1_pt1 | contig 16172 bp, 9 predicted proteins | sample 3174531 | NCBI WGS metagenome assembly SXGU01 (sample SAMN11356863, study PRJNA531348) | freshwater metagenome | isolation source: freshwater sample F1-140 | place: China: Fuxian Lake, Yuxi | collected 2017-12-25 | reverse complement strand
GTGGGGAGACATTTGTGACCCGTAAAATTACCCGGGCTGCCGCCAAGATTTTATTGGGGATGCAAGAAAACCTGTATATGGGAAACCTTGATGCGCAACGCGACTGGGGGCATGCACGCGATTATGTGGAGGCCATGTACCTCATTCTGCAGCAATCGGAACCCGATGACTTCGTGATTGCTACCGGGGTCACCACCTACGTGCGCGATTTCATCCGCATGGCCTTCGACCGATTGGGTATGGAATTGGAATTTAAAGGCGAAGGGGTCAACGAGATCGCCGTGCTGGCTGGTGTTAACCGTGCACGACTTGAGGAGCTAGGAGTCGAAGATGTTTCGCACCTCAAAACCGGAACCCAATTGGTGGGTGTCGATCCCCGGTATTTCCGTCCGACCGAGGTTGAACTCCTCATTGGTGATGCCACCAAGGCCAGGCAGAAACTCGGTTGGAAGCCCCGTCATACCCTCTCAGACTTGGTTGAGGACATGATTCAAAGTGATCTGAAAATCATGCAGCGCGAAAAATTCTTGCACGAGGGCGGATTCAATGTCCTCCATCAGCACGAATAGTCACTACTCTTCCTTCCACCCCAAGAGGGCATCTACACTGTGGCTTGCCACGGAGTGGTAGTTTGGACGCGCATGTTTGTACAGTTCTCGTGCGCGGTCTATCTGTCCGGTTTCTTTTAAGGCTTTATAGAGGGGCATAATGAACTTCCGCCGGCCAATACGGGTCATATAGGCCGCCATTGCCTCTGAACATAAGCGTTGATTGCCGTAGCTCGGCGCGAAGCGAATCACCCATTGATACCATACGCAACCGATTTCGGCATTCGGTGTGCCCGTAAACCTAAACCGCCGATCCAATTCTGCGGCCGCCAGAGAGTCCCGCTCATCGAGTTGACGGATGAAGTAAACCCATTCGTGCGTGCTCCAGGCATCGATTTCACTGGGTAAAGCCAGAGGGTCTCCTTTGCGCCATAGGTCTAGGCCGGAGTCAACTGCGGCAAAGCGAGTCGAAACGGGGGGTGGACAATTCACCGGCAACCCCGTTCCGTACACCCATTCCTGAACCCCAATCGTACGCTCCTCTTCTGTGCTGAGCAGGCTATCGAGGCGCGACAAAAACGCCTCTGTATGCATGCTCTTGAAGGCATTTTCGTGAAAATACGTCTTTAAAAATGCATCCCAACGGGCCCGACCGATCGTCTGCTCGATCAGCAACAGGAAGTGATAGCCCTTGTCGTAGGCGATTGGCCCTACCCCATCATCCGGATCTTCGCCACGCATATGCGCTGCCAATCGGGTCTTCTCGTCCTGTCCACCCAGGGTGAGGCTTTTTACCTCCTCCGAAACATCGGCATGGGCAATAGCCGACAACATCGCCGCATACTCGGGGCCGTAGAGGGCTTCCATGATCCGCATTTCTACATAGACCGTAAAACCCTCGTTGAGCCAGAAATCGTCCCAGGTAGCATTGGTCACCAAATTCCCGCTCCATGAATGGGCGAGTTCATGCGCAATGAGCGACACGAGCGAGCGATCACCCGTAATGATGGTAGGCGTGGCAAAGGTGAGCCTGGGGTTTTCCATACCACCAAATGGAAACGACGGGGGCAGAACCAATACATCGTAGCGCCCCCATACATAAGGGCCATACAGCGACTCAGTGGTCGAAAGCATCTGCTCCATATCGGCAAACTCGTGTACGGCGCGCTCCAGCATCGCTGGTTCGGCATACACACCGGTTCGCTTGCCCAAAGACCGAAATTCCAACTTCCCCACAGCCAGGGCCATCAAATAGGCCGGCACCGGTTCATTCATACGGAAAGAATAGCGACCATCGGCGCGGGTTTCGGTGGGATTCTCAGCACTCATCAGCGCCAAAAGGCCCGGGGGAACCTCCAGCTCAGCGGTGTAGCGGAAGCGTTGGCCCGGACTATCCATACACGGAATCCAGGTCCGCGCGAGGATCGATTGGCTCTGGGTAAACAAATAGGGATGTTGACCCCCCTCTGTTTGCGATGCCGGCAACCATTGCAAGGCGCGGGCCCCCTTGCGTGTGCTGTACCTGATGCGCACCCGTTCGGTGGGATTATTTAGCGAAACCTCCAGGGCTTGCCCCAACAACGCATCGTGCGTGCCTAATCGAAACGGCAACGCCCGGCCATCGCCTTCTACGGAATGGATGTCGAGGCCGTAGGTATCGAGGATCAGCACCGATGCATGTCCGGCCACCAAAAACCAGTCGGCCGTACCATTCAGCGTTTGTGCGTCGAAATCAACCTTCAGGCTCAGGTGCAAGGAATCGACACGTGTTTCGTGAGGGTTGGAATAGGAATGGGGATCACGTTTATGCATAGGAGGATTAGTAAACCACTGGCAGCCAGGCATCAAAAGAAGCAGTGCGACAAAAAATAAGGTATTCCATTTTGGTTGCGAACCGATCATGATCAAAAATACATGATAATCATTCAGCTACCTCCCTCAGCTACTTCCGCAACAACCAAAGCTGCGGGTCGACTTTAATGGTGCCCTTCCAAATCTGCAGCTGTATTTCTGTTTTATCTTCATCGGTATCGGTAAAGACCAGACCAATCGGTTGTCCAGTGGTCACTTTGTCGCCCTTGGACACCGTCACCCGATCGAGATGGGCATACACCGAAAGGTACTGTCCGTGGCGAACAATCACGGTTTTCTGCATCCCTGGTACCGAAACCACGGCCGTCACCTCACCCTTAAACACCACTCTGGCCTCCGAACCCGGATTGGTGCGGATGCTGATGCCGTCGTTGCGCACGGTAACTTGATTCAATACCGGATGTGGATGGTCGCCGAATGATTCTGATATAAACCCACGGGCAACCGGCCAGGGAAGTCGACCGCGGTTGGCCTCAAAATCCAATCCCAAGGCACGCGCCTCTGGGGTTAAGGTAAAAACTTCGGCCGAACCCGTAGAAGGCGATGGGGGGGGCACTGCCTTTCCCTCACTCCGCAGCCGATTCTCCTCTGCCTTGCGGGCCAATTCCAATTCGCGGCGTATGATGGCCTCGATCGACCGCTGTAAGGCGCGACGTGCCTCTTCCTTCTCACGCAACTTTCGCCTCAAGGTTTTCTCATCCTGTTGCAAGCGGCGCACGATCTCACCCGTACGCGCGCTTTCGCCCGCCAAAAGGTTGCGATGCTCCTCTTCTTTGACTAAAACCCCTTTTTTCTCATCCGCGACCCGACCTAAATCTTGTCGGTGCCGGGTGAGCGAGGCCCGTGCCATTTCGATCATTTCACCCTGCGTTTTGCGGTGTGCTTGGTATTGCCGCAGGTACTGAATACGCCGAAAGGCCTGATTCAGATGGTCCGACGATAAGATCAGCATCCAATCGGGGTAGCCATTCAATCGCTTTTGGGCCACCCGAAGCATTTTCGCATATTCTGTCCGAAGACGCTGAAGATCACGTTCCAAAGCGACCACAATCGAGCGGGTTTGCTCCATTTCCCGATTCAGGAGAGAGACCTCCTGCTCGTAATTATCGATGACTTTGTTGCGCACTTCCACCTGCCGCTTGAGGGTCACCAACTGATTCACCGAACTTTTGCGCTGCCGCTCCACTTTTTCGAGCTCTTGACGCGTAAAATTGATTTCCTCGAGCAGTTCGTTGCGTTGCTGTTCTAATCGAGCGCGGTCTGGTTTCTGCGTTTGGGCCCAACCGTTGAGCGCCATTAACCCTGCCGATAAGACCAACGCGCCACACAGAGCCCATAAATGAACCCAAGCAATACGCCCATTAAAATCAGAGCGGAGGGTTGACTTAAGCATAGTTATGGAAGGGAAATAATACGCCATTTTTGCCAACGAAAAATCAAGGCATACGCCGGTAACCCGATGGGATGCTAAAGGGGTATTCTTGCGCTTGCTCTGCCACAATTTTCGAAAAAGAAAGCTCAAGTTCAGTCGCCTTTTGGGTTTTAGAGGCTGTGGGTATGGCACGAAGGATCAATCGCTCGGGGGCAAAACGACCGCTGATGGGCATCCAGGCCTGGTAATTGACTTCGAGTCGGCCTTCACTACCCGACAGGGTTATGCTGTGGGGGCGCAGATTCACGGTATCGGCTTTCAGATCATACATCACTGTGCCCGCACTGCCCGATATGAGCCCAGGAGCATCAGGTGAAAACTGAAAGGCCACAGTGCGCAATCCGCCAACAATGCCAAGCAACAATTCATGCAACATGCGGGTATCCACTTGGGTCCCAGCCATATCGCTTAATGTAGACATCGGATAACTGCCATACTCACGGTTCAGGCGGTTCACGAACTGAAGGCTGTCGCGTGTTATGCGTGCCCTAAAAGCCTCTACCCCAAGCATAGGCTTAAGGCTAATCCACAAGATGCTATCACGCTGTATACGCATTTGAAAAGAAGATTCCATGCGGCGGCCATCCAACAACATGCCGATTTGTCCGGTCGCCGACCATGTATGTGATTCAAAATCACGCAATGATAGTTGATTCAGCAAGCTGAATGCGGCTGAACTACCTCCGGGTGGAGCGCTGTTTAGTGCCTGAGGCTGTCGCTGGCGCAGCCCGACACAACCCGTAAGGACGAGATAGACACAGAGCAGGCACAACAAGCCCCTATTCATACAACTTTCCCTCGCTGATTTTTCGGGGTAAAAACTCAGAGGTCTCACCACCAACCGCTTGTGCACGTTTCCAAGAAGAAAGAGCCGCTGCTGTATCGCCCAACCTATACAATATATCACCCAAATGTTCGTGCAAGGTGGCGCTGCCCGCACCATCGCCTGAGGATTTCAGTGCCTTTTCCACATAGGTGCGCGCTTCAGGATAGCGCTTCAACCGATATAAGATCCAGCCATAGGTATCGAGATACGATGCACTTCCCGGTTCCAGTTCCAAAGTACGGCGCGACAATTCCTCTGCCCGCTGGAGTTTATCGCCCCTTAGACTGAGGTAGTAGGCGTAGTTGTTCATCGCCAAGGTATAATCGGGTCGCACCTTCAACGCTTTCTCGAACGACTCGTCGCTGCGCACATAATCCTTCATCTCGTGGTAGAGGTCGCCCAGTGAGGAATGCATTTGTGCGGCCAATTCGGGGTTGCCGCTGATCATCGAAACGCCCGATTTATAATTCCGTATGGCCTCCTCATTTTGCTTCAGTTGCTGTGCCGCCAGGCCTGCCAGGTAATAAGGAATCGGTTGGTTGGGGAACAAATCCTGTGCCCGTCGCGCTTCGGAGATGAGCGTGGGGTAGCGCGCCAAATTATAAAGGCTTAGAAGGTACTGTTGCCATACACTGTACTTTTGGCCGACCCCGTCGAGGGCAATGCAGCGGGTGTAGGCCTCCACAGCTTGTTCGTGCATATTTCGGTTGAAGGCGATCTCCGCCCGCACATTCCACGCAGCCGATGACTCAGGATTGGAGCGAAGCATGCCTTCGGTTAATCGTTCCGCGGCAGAGAGCGACGCTGTATCACCCCCACCGCCTGCCCCTTTGGAGCCTTCTGAGAGGAGGCTCACAATGATCTGAATCTGCAAATCTTGGTCAACTTCATCCAAAAAGAAGCCCTTTTCGAGTAAACGGCGTGCTTCCGAGGGGTTTTTCAGCGCCCTTTGCACATCCGCCATGGCCAAGTAGGCCTTTCCGTTGCGCGGTTCAAGCTCCATGGCTTTGCGGAAGGCTTCCTGGGCCGACTTCACATCGCCCTGCTGGAAGGCAAGCTGCCCATAATACATCCACAAATCAGCACGCATCGGCATGGCCAGGCAGAGATTGCGGATTTCCATCAGGGCTTTATCGGGTTTATTTTGCGCCTGCCAATATTGCCGCTTGGCTTCAGACACCTCCGGCGTTATGCCGACCTGCTTCTCCAATTGCTGTAAGGTCTTGATGGCCTCATCGTATTGACGCAAGGCCGCCTGCTGAGCAGCCAATTCCAAGCCCAGCTCATCGACAGGCTGTCCGGGCATCTGCCGCAAACGGGAGATCCATTCTATGGCTTTATAAGGCCGCCCCTTTTGGGTTGCGATATCAATGCCTACCCTCAAATGCCATGGGTTTTCGGGTTGCAACTCAATGGCTTCTTCAATCAAGGTTAGGGACTCCTCCACTTGCTCATTCAGGGTGAGCATGCGGGCCACCTCCACTCGAGCCTGTGCATTGGCAGGGTCGAGTTTGATGATTTCTCTAAAATGTTGCTCCGATTGTTTGTTGTTTCCCGCCAATTTCTCACGCAATGCGTCGAAAAATAAACGATCCACCCGTTGTCGTTGATCTTCGTTGAGTTCTGCTGCCGTAGTCGATTTTACCCGCCCACCAACGGATTTCTCTGTTTTCGTTTTACTTAACTTGCCTTTTCCGCCAGGGCTTTGGGCCAAAACGAACGTCCCTGAACATAGAAACAGGGCGATCATCAGCAGGGATGATAGACGCGAAAAGAGTTTAGTCATGGGCATGTGGTGCGAATGGTTATATTTCAATTTGGTTGAAGTCGCCCAAACTTAATTGCTTGGAAGTTCCCTCTACGCGCGCCTCAGATCCGACCATACTGTTCTCTAAATGGGCATTATGGATTAGGGCACGTTCTTGTATGATGCAGTTTTTGAGGCGGCTGGCCTCCACTGTGGTGCCGGCGCCTATGGAAACGTGTGGACCCACCACGGAGTCGGTGATGCGCACACCCGCCCCCAGGTAGCAGGGGGGAATGACCACACTACGGATCAATTCTACCTGTTCGGATGAGCCATTATGGTTGCCGAGGAATTCGAGGTATCGTTGGTTGGTATACACCGTTGCGTCTTTGTTGCCGCAGTCGAGCCATTCATCCACAGCGCCAGGGTAAAACGCAACACCCTGCTCTTTCATACGTTCGAGAGCACTGGTGAGTTGATATTCGCCCTTATCCCTGATGTCATGGTCGATGAGGTACTGTAACTCTTGGTGCAGCCGCTCCCCGTCGCGGAAGTAGTAGATTCCAATGATGGCCAAATCCGATACGAAATCCATGGGTTTTTCATGGAATTCAGTGATATGGCCTTCTGTTCCTATTTTTACAACTCCGAAAGGCCGGGGATCCTCCACCCGGTTCACCCATATGATTCCCTCCCGATTAATGTCGAGGGTGAAATTGGCCTTGAAGAGGGTGTCGGCGAAAGCTACAACCACAGGACCCTTTAAGGCTGTGCGGGCGCATAATATGGCGTGTGCCGTTCCTAATGCTTCTTCTTGATAATGGATGCTTCCCTGAGCACCCTGCCGTTCTGCCATGGCCATGAGCTGCTGTTCGGTGCGTGCGCCGAAAGCTGGCGAGATGATGAAAGCGATTTCTTGGACTTTGGTGCCGCAAACGCGCACAATATCCTCTACCAAACGTTCAACAATGGGTTTTCCGGCGATGGGAATGAGCGGTTTGGCCAGAGTGAGGGTATGGGGGCGCATGCGCTTGCCCATTCCTGCCATGGGTATAATGATGTTCATATGGCTTTTGTGCTTTAGAAAAGGCGAAAATAAGGAATTTTAAGGCAGCATATAGGCTCTGTATGGGTTAAGCTTTGAAGGAAAGGAATCCATTGAACCACGGAATAGGGAACGGATTAGAAAACTAAGCAAGTTGTGTTTTCTTGTTCAACAAGCTGTGTAGTGTACGCCCAGCCTGGACTATAAACACAGCCCAGATCAGCATCCTCAGCAACTGGGTGCTGTTGGTATCGAGTTGGGGCGAAATGAGGTAATACAGTGCGGAAAGTGCTGCGGCTGCAGTCATCCACCCCACAATCTTTTTCCAGGAATAGTAAATGGGGTGCTTATTTCTAGAGGCGAGTGAACTGGCCACAACCATCCCCAAATAGCACAACAGCGTGGCAACGGCCGATCCACCATAGCCCCAGACCGGAACGAGCAGGAAATTGCCCAATAAAGTGATGCCCGCGCCTAAGAGCGATAAATACAGGCCCCATCGGGTTTGGTCGGAAAATTTATACCAAACCGACTGGTTGTAATAAATGCCCAACAAAAGATTGGCCATTAAAAGTAAGGGAACAACCCAGAGGCCCTCGAAGTAAGCGGGCGATAAAAACCATTTGATTTCGTGGAGAAAGAGGGTAAGGGTAAGGAAAACGACGCTGCCGGTGACCACAAATCCCTGCATCACCACGTCATAAGAATTGTCGCGACCAATCTCATGGTTCTTTGTTTGTCGGCCGAGTTTAAAGAAAAACGGTTCTGCCGCCATACGAAAGGTCTGGATGAACAAAGTCATAAACATCGATAGTTTATAGACGCCGCCATAAACCCCCAGCTGATGCAAGGCTTCGGCAGGAGAGAGGGACAGGAGGTATTTCAGCATGATCCTATCGAGGGTTTCGTTCGCCATTCCTGCGAGTCCGCCAGCCATAAGGGGCCAGGCGTAGGAAGCCATTTTCTGTGCCAGACTTCGGGAATAACGGCCCCATGTTCTGGGAATTTCGCCCAACATGAAGAGCGCCAGTATTCCGCTGCTGAGCAGGTTGCTGATGAATATGTAGCCCACTCCTATGTCAGGCTGAAAGGCCCACGAGGGGATGGATGTGCCGTTTTTGATTAAATAAGGACAAAGGGCCAGAAAAAACAGATTGAACCCAATGTTGAGTCCGATCGAAAACAAACGGAGCAGAGCGTACTTCAGTGCTTGCTCGCGCAGCCTGATCCGCGCAAAGGGAATGGCCACGAGTGCATCGAACAGGAGAATCAACGCGAACCAATGCACATATTCGGGGTGATTGGGGTAGTGCATGGCAGCCGAAAGCGGCTGTGCCAACAGCAAAAAGAGCGACGACAGCAAGATTGAGTTGAGGGCTACTGTGGCGTAGGCCGTGCGATAGGCATCAGACGAGGCAAGCGAGGATGCGCCTTTCTGTTCATCGTCCGAACCGATCGTTCGTGCAAAGCGGAAGTAGGCCGTTTCCATTCCGAAGGCATACACCACGTTTAAAAACGCCACCAATGCATACCAATCGGTCACCACTCCATATTCTGCGGGTAAAAACAGACGGGTGTACCAAGGCACCAGCAGAAAGTTGAGCATACGCCCCACCATGGAACTCAACCCGTAAACCAGAGTTTGGGAGGCCAATACACGAAAACGACTCAATGGGAGATGGTTTGCTCTCAAAATTAGTCAAAAATGGGATGGCCTTCGTACTTTTGCAGATTGGACACCTTTTTTAGCTCCCCACCTGTTTTTTAGCCCGTGACAACCCGTTTGAGTGAATTAAAACCCGGACAATCAGCGGTGATCCGCAGGCTCGGGGAACATCCCCTTTCGGCCAAACTGACGGAAATGGGGTGCTTACCTGGAGAATGGATTCGTGTCATTCGAATTGCCCCCCCGGGCGATCCCATATCGATCGAGATTCTGGGGTATCAGCTGGCACTCCGACGCATGGAAGCCGAAGTGATCGAGGTAGATGTTCGACCGAGTTTTCCCCAGCACCTCCATTCACCCATTCAAAGCGAATGAAGCAAGAATCGTTAAAGGTGTGGCTTGCTGGCAACCCCAACAGCGGCAAATCTTCGCTGTTTAATCGACTCACAGGTCTGCACCAAAAGGTCGGCAATTACCCCGGTGTGACGGTTGAACAGCATAATGGACGAATGTCGATGCCCCAAGGGGACTCTGTCGAGGTAGTAGATCTGCCTGGAATCTACAGCTTGTTTCCTGAGACGGAAGACGAGCAGGTGGCCTTCCAGCTACTGATGGAGCAGATCTGGGTTTCTCCAAGAACATCGACTACACGGGTAGTGGTGGTGGCTGATGCCAGCAGTCTGCGCAGAAACCTGCTGTTGATTACCCAACTCTCCGACCTTAACCTACCTTGCGTTTTGGTTTTAAACAAGTCGGATCTGGCCGACGCTGCAGGCATACACATTGACGTTCCGGCTCTTTCTTCGGCCTTGGGTATGCCTGTGGTGGCCACCAATGCCCGAACAGGTGAAGGCATAAACGAGTTAAAGCAGGCTCTGTTGCAAGCGCCACCACTGCACCGATATCCATGGTTTTCAGATCATCCTGAGGTGCAGCGACAAATCTCATTGCTGGCCCAGGCCGAGGGTCGCCCCGCCGAATACCGAGATTTTGTGTCGTTGATGTGCCATGAGCGCTTGCCCGATTCTTGCACCAGCTGGGCCCAGCAGTGCCGTGTATTGGCCGAGTCTGCACCCCTCGATCGCGGAAAAATAAGGGCAGCGGAAACGGTGCGGCGCTATGAACGGATCGCCGGGCTCATGAAACACATCAGGCGTGACCCCGGAACGGTCAACCGCAAGGCTACCACAGCCCGGATCGACCGGTGGTTGTTGCACCCGATCGGCGGCTACGCAATCCTGTTTGCCCTCCTTTTCTTGATGTTCCAGGCCATTTTTTCATGGGCCACCTTGCCCATGGAGCTTATTGAGTCGCTCTTCGTGTACATGGGTAGACTAACCTCAGATTTTTTGCCACAGGGGTGGATTTCGCGGATGCTGGTCGATGGACTTCTGGCCGGACTCAGTGGGGTGCTGGTATTCATCCCGCAAATCAGCCTGTTGTTTTTCTTTTTGGGCGTGCTCGAAGAAAGCGGATATATGTCGCGCGTTTCCTTCCTCACCGATCGATTGATGCGTTCGGTCGGCCTTAATGGTCGCTCCGTAATGCCCTTGATTGGGGGTTTTGCATGCGCAGTACCCAGCATCATGGCCACCCGTTCGATCAACAACCGAAAGGAAAGGCTGCTCACCATACTGGTGCTGCCCTTGATGAGCTGCAGCGCGCGTTTGCCCGTTTATACGCTACTCATAAGCATTTGTGTGCCCGATAATCAATGGTTGGGTGTGTTTAATGTGCAGGGGCTTGTTTTGATGGGGTTGTATATTTTGGGTTTATTTACCGCCATCGCCGCTGCCTTGGTGTTGCGCTGGTTTATCAAAACGCGCGAGACTTCATTCTTCATGCTGGAGATGCCCCTCTATCAATGGCCGGTTTGGCGCAATGTGGGTCATGTGGTGGGCCAGCGATTGCATGGGTTCGTTATGGAAGCGGGTAAAGTAATTGTCGTTATATCGATTGTGTTATGGGTGTTAAGTAACTTTGGCCCCGGCAATCGGATGGAGTCGCTTCGCACAGAACTGGAAGCCCAGACGCAGACGGCAGTAGGCAAATCATCGGCTGATGATCAAGCACAAAAATCAAAGATTGAGCAGGAGTTGTTGGCTGCCTCTTGGGCCGGACATGCCGGCAAGCTGCTGGAACCTGCCATTGAGCCACTCGGATTCGATTGGAAGATTGGGATTGCGTTAGTGACTTCCTTCGCGGCACGGGAGGTATTTGTGGGCACCATGGCCACAATGTATAGTCTAGGTACGGAGGATTTTCAGGTTTCGGAGCTGCGCGGACGAATGTTATCGGAGGTAAACCCGAAAACGGGTAAACCGGTCTACAGCGCCGCTACTTGTTTTAGTCTTCTCGTTTTCTATGCCTTCGCGTTACAGTGCATGAGCACGCTGGCCGTAACCCGTCGCGAAACCAAAACATGGCTGTGGCCTACGGTGCAGTTCCTTTATATGGGGGCACTGGCCTATTTGGGCTCATTGCTGGTGTATACTTGGTTGTCTTAGTCGCGCCCACTCGTCCGCCTGAATTTTTCATTTCACTTTTCCATGTCGACATCCTGGCAAACCAGACGCGAAAAAATAGTGGAGGTGTTGTCGGGTTTCTTGCCGGCTGCAGCGGTAGAGTATGTGGCCGATTTAATTCTAAAACACCAGGCACGGGTGCGGCTTACACGTGATCGGACAAGCAAAAATGGCGACTACAGGCCTCCTGACGGACGACTGGGACACCGCATCTCGGTGAATCAGACACTCAACCCCTACGCCATGTTGGTGACCCTGCTGCATGAGTTTGCACACCTCCGGGTGTGGGAGCAACATAATTGCTCCGCTCGGCCGCACGGAATTGAATGGAAGCGGGCGTTTGCCGACATAATGGAGCCTGTGCTGCATGAGGGGGTGTTTCCCAGTAATTTATTGACGGTGTTGAAGCGCTATTTACGTAACCCAGCGGCCAGCAGCTGCTCCGATCCGAATCTTATGGAGGCATTATCGGCGCATAATCCTCCGTCGGAGTATGAAATTACCCTAAGAGCACTGCCAGAAGGCGCCCGTTTTGTCACGAAAAAGGGTGGAACTTACAGTAAGGGCGAACTGAGACGAACCCGTTGTTTGTGCGTATGCCAAGAAACGGGCCGCAGGTTCCTGATTTTGGCCAGTGCACGGGTACGCCCTTTGGATTAATGCTCATCGACCACTTTTTTACCCCAGCGCTGAATGATTAGCGCCATGATGATGATCCCTGTCACAAAACTAATCCAAGGAGGAAGTCCGAATCCAGTAGGCAGGCTGCCCACAACAATCGAGACACCGCCAACCACCAGGGCATAGGGCAATTGGGTGCGTACGTGTTCGATATGGCTGCATCCTGAGGCGAGCGAACTCATGATGGTTGTATCGCTAATGGGCGAACAGTGGTCGCCCAATACGCTCCCCGCCAGAACCGTACTCACGACATTGCATAAAATGGCCACAGCTTCGGCATGTGGCATGCCCGCTTGCTCGGTCAGTTGCCAGGAGGCAGGGAGGACCAAAGGGAATAAGATGGCCATGGTACCCCAGCTGGTGCCCGTACTAAAGGCAACCAAACTGGCCAGAATGAAGGTTAGCGCAGGAAGCCATCCCGCACTTAGATGGACCGACAACAACTGTTGGGTGAGGAAGTTCGCTGTTTCGAGTTTTTCGGTGATTCCTGCCAGTACCCAGGCCAGAATGAGGATCACCACGGCGCCCAACATGGTCTTGAATCCCTTGAGGACGCTCTCCACAGCACCATGAACCGTAAGTCTGCGGGTCAACAGGCTCAGTGCAACCGCTGTGAGGAGACCACCAAATGATCCCCACAGCAAGGCTGCGTAGGCATTAGCCCGTCCAATCGTGATGGAGAGCTTTTGAGAGAATGGAATGCTCGAATCGGCCCATGTTATGGGCTCATAGCCCGTGGCAGTGAGGCCAAATAATACCAACCCCACCACCACCAAAACCGGTAGAACGGCCAGCCAGAGAGATGGCGAGAGCCCAGGTGCCATGCTGAAATCCGCATCGCCCGCTCCCGCATCGCCCGCTCCCGCATCGCCCGCTCCCGCATCGCCCGCTCCCGCATCGCCGGAGTGGACCTTCTCTCCATCCCCATTTGCATCCCCCGAAACAGAATGCTCCAAACGAGAGTTGGAAGGGGTTTTTAGTAGCGATGTGCGCGAACGCGCTCTGATTTCAGCAGCGTACATCGGGCCAAAATCGCGGTTCATCCCAATGATCAGCAGCATAAAAACCAAGGTAAATATGGGGTAGAATGCATAGGAGAGCGAATAGAGGAATACCTGATACGCGCCAAGCCCGACCCCGGAGAGCTTCTCTAATCCCCCTTCAATATAGCTGATTTCGGCACCGATCCAGGTACTTATGAAAGCAATAGCAGCTACGGGAGCGGCGGTGGCATCAACCAAATAGCTCAGTTTTTCGCGTGATACTTTTAGCCTGTCAGTCACGGGCCGCATGGTGTTTCCAACCAAAAGCGTGTTGGCGTAATCGTCGAAAAAAATGAGAACACCCAGGAGCCAAGTCATGAATTGTGCGGATTGTGGGGTTTTGGCGCGACGAGCCAGGGCTTCAACCACCCCTTGCATGCCGCCGTTGCGGCTGATCAATGCAACCATCCCGCCGATGAGCATGGAAAACACGATGATCGATTGGTGGTCTGTATTGCTCAGAGCCGGAATCAAATGTTGGGTGGGGAAGTCGCCCAGTGCGACCCAAATGGCCTCTATCCCTCCGCGGCTGCTGTAAGCAAGAAGATAGCTCCCTGCCAGTATGCCGGCCAAAAGTGAACTGTAGACCTCGCGAAACCAAAGTGCAAAAAGGATTGCCAGTAAGGGGGGAAGTAGGCTCCAGGCCGGGTGTAGGGGCTGCTTAGTTTTTTGCCCATCGACCCAAACATCCGCGGAACCTGCTGAAACATTGATTAGGGTGAATGGAAGGGCACATGAGCGACCGGATACCGTATGATCTGCCCACTCGAATGGCAGGGGCTGGCCAAGTGCGAAATTCTGTCCGGGTGCAAGAATGAATACTATTAATGGAATCAATAGCCATTTGGCGGCCGGCTCAATCCATCGCTTACAAAAAATGAAGGCATGCATGATGTAGGTGGTATAATAAAGCTAAAGGCCATGCAATGTAGAAAATGAAAGCCGTATTTTTGCGGCGATTTTATACTATCAATTGCAATGAACCAAACCACTCCATCCGATTTCCAGTCACGCCACCTCGGCCCACGTCCATCTGATGTCGATACCATGTTGCACACCATTGGTGTGGGCTCCGTCGACGAACTGATCGATCAAACCATCCCACAAGGCATTCGCCGTTTGGACCATATGGAAATGCCGGCTCCTATGAATGAACAGGAGTTGATCGAGCATTTGAGGGGATTGGCCGATCAAAATCAGGTGTATCAATGTCATATTGGGATGGGCTACTATCCCGTTCAGGTGCCGGGTGTCATTCAACGCAACATATTGGAAAATCCAGGTTGGTATACCCAGTATACACCCTATCAAGCGGAGATTGCCCAAGGTCGACTCGAGGCGCTCCTCAACTTCCAAACCTTGGTGTGCGACCTCACGGGTATGGATATCGCCAATGCTTCCCTTCTCGATGAGGCTACGGCCGCCGCTGAGGCCATGTTGATGCTTTTTGCCCAAAGAAATCGGACGGAAAGCCGCAAATTTTTCGTATCTAAAAAAGTATATCCCCAAACACGGGCGGTTTTGCAAACTCGCGCCGAGCCCCTGGGCATCGAATTGATATTTGGTCGCGTAGATGATTTTGGATTCGATGAGGATTTTTTTGGGATGATCTTTCAGTACCCCGATGGATACGGACGGATACGCGACTACAAGCAAACGGTGAAAAGGGCCGCAGAACGGCAAATCTTTGTGGCGGTAATTGCCGACCCGATGGCGTTGGTGTTGCTCGAATCGCCCGGGTCGTGGGGTGCAGATGTGGTGGTGGGGAGCATGCAACGATTTGGCGTACCCATGGGCTATGGCGGTCCACACGCCGCCTATTTCGCCACGCGCGACGCATTCAAACGCAATCTTCCGGGTCGGTTGATTGGGGTATCGCGTGATGCTCAAGGTAGAGTGGCCCTCAGAATGGCCCTGCAAACGCGTGAACAACACATTCGCCGCGAAAAAGCGACTTCTAATATTTGTACTGCTCAAGTACTCCTGGCCATTATGTCGTCGATGTATGCCGTTTACCATGGGCCAGACGGACTCAAACAAATTGCCCTGCGTATCCACCGACGCGCCGCTGTGCTCGATGCCGCCCTCCAAATGATGGGATTTAAGCAGGTCAACCCCCAATATTTCGATACCCTGCAGGTGGAACTTCCAGAGGATGAGCTCCAGAAACTCAAAAACATAGCGGAGGGCAAACGCATCAACCTCAACTTTTTGGTGCCCGGGCAAGTAGGGGTTTCGGTTGATGAAACCACCAGCCTTGCGCATCTATCCCAAGTAGCCTTAGTGTTTGCGGCCATCACCAATGGCAAGCAGGCCGATTTGTGGGCGCTCGATAAGGAATCAGCCGTGCACATACATCCTGATTTTATGCGCCAGGATGAGATTTTGCAGCACCCTGTGTTTCATTCATACCGCAGCGAACACCAGATGCTCCGGTACATTAAGCGACTGGAATCGCGCGATTTATCGCTCTGCCACAGCATGATTCCCTTGGGTTCATGCACCATGAAGTTGAATGCCACCACCGAGATGATCGCCGTAACCTGGCCCGAATTTGCCCACTTGCACCCATTTGCTCCTGTTGAGCAGGCCAAGGGCTATAAGAGCATGTTCGATATGCTTACCGAGGATTTGCGTCAGGTGACGGGTTTCCCGGGCATCAGCTTGCAACCCAATTCGGGTGCACAGGGCGAATATGCCGGTCTCATGGTGATCCGCGCCTACCACCTGAGCCGGGGGGATGGACACAGAAACATCGCATTGATTCCCTCCTCGGCCCACGGCACC
>SXGU01140926.1_pt1 | contig 16177 bp, 12 predicted proteins | sample 3174531 | NCBI WGS metagenome assembly SXGU01 (sample SAMN11356863, study PRJNA531348) | freshwater metagenome | isolation source: freshwater sample F1-140 | place: China: Fuxian Lake, Yuxi | collected 2017-12-25 | reverse complement strand
GAGCTGGCCCTGGAGGTGGGTCGAGAGTTCGGTGATCTCGAGTCCCTTGTCGGCCAGCATGCCCTTGAGTTCATCGCAATAGGTCTGGCTTGTCGCCGCCTTTGCCAGGTCGAACAGGCGCTCATCCCAGCTGGGGATCTGGATGCCCTTGTACCCCAGACCGGCCGCCCAATCGGCGATCGTTTCGAGACGGTTATATGGGGCCGCATCGCCAGCGAACTGGGCGAGGAAAATCGCCGGGCCTTTGATCGTCTTCATCTGTCTAGCTCCTCAAACGACAAGCGGCACCCAACCCTTGCCGGCCTTGCTGGCGGCGACGGCAGTGTCGACGAAAGTCATGCCGCGAACGGCATCCTCGATGCCCGGCAGCAGCGGGGCGGGCTCGCCCCGCATTGCAGCAGCGAAATCGCGATAGATGTTGGCGAAAGCCTCGAGATAGCCTTCCGGATGACCGGTCGGGGTGCGGGTGCGGGAGGCTGCATCCGCGCCCAGCTGCGAGCCGCCGGCGTGGACGATTTCAGTCCGTCCGTCGATCGTGTGCAGCGTCAGGGTGTTGGGAGCCTCCTGCTTCCACACTAGGCCCCCCTTCTCGCCATAGAGCCGAATCCGCAGGCCGTTCATCTCGCCCACTTCAATCTGGCTGGCGAGCAGCACGCCGCGCGCTCCGCCGTCGAGACGCAGGAGAACGGTGCAATCGTCGTCGACCCGACGCCCCGGCACGACCGCGGCGAGATCGGCGAGGATCTCGGTGACCTTTGCGCCCGAAATGAACTCGGCAAGCTGAAACGCATGCGTCCCGATATCGCCGATGCACCCACCCGGCCCCGAACGCGCGGGATCGGTACGCCATTCGGCCTGCTTGCCGACCGCCTCGCCCGCAAGCCAGCCCTGCGGGTATTCGACAACAATCTTGCGAACCGCGCCGAGCGCGCCCGCCGCCACTCGCGCGCGCGCCTCGCGCACCAGCGGATAACCCGAATAGGTGTGGGTGAGGCCATAAGGCAATGCCGCCGTGCGCACGCAGTCGGCCAATTCATGCGCTTCCGCCAAGGTCGCCGTCGCGGGCTTGTCGCTGATCACCGGCACCCCGGCGGCCAAAGCGGCGCGGGCGGCGGGCAGGTGGTGGTGGTTGGGGCTGACGATGCTGACGAAATCGATCCCGTCTTCGCGCGCCGTCTCGCTCGCGAACATGGCTTCGAGCGTGGGATAGGCGCGCGCCGGATGGATCCGATAGCTTTCGCCAGCGGCCCGCGAGCGGTCGGGGTCGCTGGAAAAGCAGCCCGCCACCAGCTCGATCTCGCGATCCATTTCAGCCGCGATACGATGGATCGGTCCGATGAAGCTGCCCGGACCCCCGCCGATCATCCCCATCCGCAACCGCCGCATCGCTCACCTCTCGTCAATCTCTATTTGTAATGTTCATTCTAGTTTGTTAGCTGAACGATGGTCAAGAGGATACCTTGGGACGAGTGGATGTACTTGGGCGTTGACGTGGGCACGTCGGGCGTGAAAGCCGTGCTGACCGACGATGGCGGCGCGATCGTGCGCCAGTGCGACGCATCGCTCAGCGTCTCGCGCCCGCGCGACCTGTGGTCCGAACAGGACCCCGCCGGCTGGTGGAACGCGGTCGAAGCCGCGGTGCTCGGCCTGCCCGCGCGGCTGCGCGCTGGGGTGCGGGCCATCGGTCTTTCCGGGCAGATGCATGGAGCGACGTTGTTGGCCGCCGACGACACGCCGCTTCGCCCCGCCATCCTGTGGAACGACGGACGGGCGTTCGCCGAATGCCTGGAACTCGAGCGGCGCGAGCCGCGCTCGCGCGAGATCACCGGCAACATCGCGATGCCAGGCTTCACGGCGCCGAAGCTGCTGTGGGTCGCACGGCACGAGCCCGAGGTCTTTGCCGCGACGCGAACCGTTCTGCTGCCGAAGGAGTATGTGCGCCTGCGCATGACCGGGGACAAGGCGTCGGACCTGTCCGACAGTGCCGGAACGCTTTGGCTAGACTGCTCGTCCCGCGGCTGGTCGGGAGCCATGCTCGAGGCGACCGAATTGCCGGTTTCCGCGATGCCGCGGCTCTATGAGGGCTGCGAGATGACCGGCAGCCTTCGCGCTGAGGTCGCCGCCCGCTGGGGCATGAATCGCGTCGGGGTCGCCGCCGGCGCGGGCGACAATGCGGCGGGCGCGGTCGGAATGGGTGTGATCGGCGACGGGGATGGCCTGCTCTCGCTCGGCACATCGGGCGTGATCTTCGTCGCCACGCGTGACTTCCGGCCAAACCCGGCAGACGCGGTTCATGCGTTCTGCCACGGCCTTCCCGGGCTCTGGCATCAGATGAGCGTACACCTGTCGGCCGCCTCGTGCCTCGACTGGGCTGCGAGACTGTCGGGCACAAGTCTCGCCCCGATGCTCGCCGCGGCGGAGGAACGGGGAGCGGCCGCCGGCCCAGAGATCTTCCTGCCTTATCTGTCGGGCGAGCGCACGCCGCACAACGACCCGCACGTGCGCGGTGCGCTGCTCCGTTTGTCGAACGATACCGATCCCGCGCGGCTCGCCCTTGCGGTGCTGGAGGGCGTCGCGTTCGCTCACGCCGACGGGCTCGCCGCGCTGCGCGAAGCGGGTACGCAGATCGACGCGCTGGCGGTTATCGGCGGCGGCAACCGCTCCCGGTTCTGGGGCAGGATCCTCGCGTCGGTGCTGGAGGTGCGCCTCGACTATCTCGACGGCGGCGACGTCGCGCCCGCGCGCGGAGCGGCGAGATTGGCCCAATTGGCGGACACGGCGCGGCCCCTGGCGGAGATCTGCCCAAGGCCCGCGACCCGCTTCAGCCTTATGCCCGATGCGTCGATCACGGGAAGTCTTGCCGGCAAGCGAGCGGCATTCCGCGACGCCTATCCGGCCATCAGGAACCTATAAGAGGAAGCACCATGTCAGCCGATTATTTCGCCGAATTTGCGCAGATCCGGTACGAAGGCGCCGAGAGCGTGAACGATCTCGCGTACCGCTGGTACGACAAGGACCGGGTGGTCATGGGCCGGCGGATGGAGGATCATCTCCGTTTCGCGGTTTGCATGTGGCACACCTTCTGCTGGCCGGGCAGCGACGTGTTCGGGGCCGGTACGTTCGAGCGACCGTGGCACGCCGGACCCAACGACCGAGCGCGGGCGGCGGAGAAGCGCGAGGCGGCGCTCGCCTTCGTCGAGAAGCTCGACGTCCCGTTCTATTGCTTCCACGATGTCGACGTGATGGCCGACGCCGAGGGCGCCGACGCCTTTCGCGCCTCCTTTGCCGAAGCTGTCGATCATCTGGAGGAGCTCCAGGGCCGGCACGGGCGCAAGCTGCTGTGGGGAACCGCCAACCTGTTCGGCCACCGCCGCTACATGGCTGGCGCGGCCACCAACCCGGATCCGGAGGTCTTTGCCTGGGCCGCCTTGCAGGTGCGCGACGCGCTGGAGGCGACGCACCGGCTTGGCGGGGCCAATTACGTTCTGTGGGGCGGGCGTGAGGGGTATGATTCGATCCTCAACACCGAGCTCGGTGTCGAGCAGGAGAATTTCGGCCGGTTCCTGACCCTGGTCGTCGATCACAAGCACCGCATCGGGTTTCCCGGCACGCTCCTCATCGAGCCCACGCCGCACGAGCCGACCAAACACCAATATGATTTCGACACCCAGTCCGTGTACGCCTTTCTCAAACGGTTCGGACTCGAGAACGAAGTCAAGGTCAACATCGAGGCCAATCACGCGACCCTGTCGGGCCATACCTTCGAGCACGAGATCGCCATGGCCCGCGCGCTCGGCATCCTCGGATCGATCGACGCCAATCGCGGCGATCCTCAGAACGGCTGGGATACCGATCAATTCCCCAACTCGGTCGAGGAGCTGACGCTTGCGATGCTCGAGGTGCTGCGCGCGGGCGGCCTCGGCAACGGAGGGTTCAATTTCGACGCCAAGGTGCGCCGGCAGTCGATCGACGCGGTTGATCTCTTCCACGGCCACATAGGCGGGATCGACACCATCGCGCGCGCCCTTCTCCGCGCGGCGGCGATCATCGAGGACGGCGCGCTCGAGCGCTTCCGCGAGGAGCGCTATTCCGGCTGGCAGGGAGAGTTCGGCCGCTTGATCCATGCCAGCGGAACGACGCTCGCGGACGTCGCCGACCATGCCTGCCGTTCCAATCGCGGCCCCGAACCGGCGTCCGGGCGGCAGGAATGGTGCGAGAACCTCGTCGGGCGAGCCCGGGAAGCAACTTGACCCGGCCATTGCGCTGACCTAACAGAAATTCTAATTCTAATAAGAAGCGGGGAAGATGATGGTGGGCACGCCGGCGGATTTCCTGAAAAATCTGACCTTGCGCCCGCAAGGTGTGACGATCGTCATCGCGGCGTTTCTTCCCATCATCGCCATCGTCGCGATGGGACCAGCGGTTCCCGCGATGATCGAGCATTTCGCCAGTGATCCCGAAGCGCGAAGCAAGGTGCCCGCGATGATCGGGGCGCCGGGTCTGGCGATGGCAATCCTGGCGCCATTTGCGGGAATGCTGGTCGACCGGTTCGGGCGGCGACGCCTGCTTTTGCTTTGCACCGCGCTGTACGGCGTGTTCGGCTCCGCGCCGCTGTTCCTGAACGACCTCGACCACATCTACACCTCGCGGCTGCTGCTCGGTGTGTCCGAAGCGGGCATCCTCACCACCGTTAACACCCTGATCGGCGATTATTGGGACGAACGCGGGCGGCGCAACTGGCTGTTCCTCCAGGGATTGCTCGGTCCGTTTCTGGCCGGGTTCGTTTCGCTCTTCGTTGGTTATGCGACGGAGATCCAATGGAACGGGGTGTTCTTCGTCTATCTCGTGGCGTTTCCGATCTGGGCCGCGATGTTCGTCTGGATCTTCGAGCCCGACGCCAAGCGCGAGGTTCCGCCCTCCACCGAGGCCCCAAGGGCAGCCGCCGGTTTTCCGTGGTCGAACGCCGTCACCATCGTGGCCGTTACCCTGTTCGCCTCGATGCTCTACTATGTTTTCATCATCAACGGCGCGCTGGCGTTCGCCGAAGTCGGCGTGAATGACCCCAGCCGCTACGCCAGGCTGATCTTCATCCCGCAGATGTTCATCCTGGCCGGCGCAGGCCTATTTCGGCTCCTCGCCGGACGCGGCCATGCTTTGCAACTGGGTACCTTTCTGTTCCTGATGGGGGCCGGCTTGGCCGGCATGGGGCTCGCTACCTCGCCCGAGCAGATGATCGCCGCGCTCGTGCTGCAGCAGACCGCTGCAGGCATGGCCGTTCCCACCCTGATCGCCTGGACGCAGACCAAGTTCGAATTCGCTCACCGCGGGACAGGCATGGGCCTGTGGACCGCCGCCTTCTTCCTCGGCCAATCGCAGTCGCCGCGGCTCGTCCATGCCATCGACTCCGAACTGAAGTCGATGCAGGCCGCCTTCCTCGCGCTCGGCCTGATCGGCGTGGCGGCCGGCTGCGCGGGCTTCATCGCCAGCGCAATGACCAGGAAAGGCACGAGATGATCCGCTTCGCGTTGATCGCGGCGCTGGTGGTCGCCGCTGCAGCCCCGCTCGCAGCGCAGACCCCGCCCATGATTGCCCTCAGCGACGCAGCGCCCGCCGATTATCCGGGCGTGGTGGCGCTCGGCACCGGCCCCGGCCAGCCGCGCGAGGACTGGTTCCGGATGAACGGCTCGCTGCAAGTGCGCAACGTGCGTGAGGCTACCCTCACGCCGTTCCTGCCGCCGGCGAACGCCAATAGCGGCGCGGCGGTGATCGTGGCACCGGGCGGCGGCTTTCTGGGCCTTTCGATCGAGGACGAAGGCGTTCGGGTTGCGCGCTGGTTGGCCGATCATGGCGTGGCCGCCTTCGTGCTCAAGTACCGCCTGCTGCCGACGCCGACCGACCGCGCCATCTTTCACCGCGAAATGGTGGCGGTGCGTTCGGGCAAGCCGTCGGCCAGCATGCGCCTGCCCGACGACACGCCGCCCCAGTCGCTCGCCGACGGGATGGCCGCGCTTCGCCACGTGCGCGCACACGCGCCTGAGTACGGCGTGGACCCCGCGCGCGTGGGGATGATGGGCTTTTCGGCGGGCGCCTTCCTGACGCTGTCGGTGGCACTCGATGGGCCCGCGGACACCCGTCCGGCATTCATTGCCCCCATCTATGGCCGGCAACGGCCAGTGGCGGTGCCGGCCGATGCGCCGCCGATGTTCGTGCTCATAGCGGCCGACGATCCGCTGTTCGGGAAAGGCAGTCTGGGGTTGGTCGAGAGCTGGCGGCAAGCCGGCGTGCCAGTCGAGTTTCACCTGCTCCAGACCGGTGGCCACGGCTTCGGGCTCGGGCGCGCCGGCACGAGCACCGCCGACTGGATCGGCCAGTTCCATCGCTGGCTGGCGGTCAACAGGATGTTGGGAGATGGGCCTTGATCATGCAAGGACCTGCCACATAGCGCCGCTCGAGCCGCGGTGCGCGCTTCGCGCCGCGGCAAAGCTCCCCAAGCAAAGGATATCAAATGCCCATTAGACCAAAGCGTGCAGATGAGTCCGAGCCCGTGTTCGACGTCGACAGCGTCAGCCGGACGCCGCAGCAGGAGCGCAGCAAGGCATCGCTGGGCCGCATGGTGGTCGCCGCCCGCGAGCTGATGCTCGAACGCGGCAGCGAGGATTTCACTCTCCAGGAGGTGAGCCAGCGTGGCGAGGTCTCGATTGGTTCGATCTACCTGCGATTTGAAAGCAAGGAAAACCTGGTCCGGGCGGTGATCGCCCAATCCCTCGAAGCCGTGACGGACGAGGAGACCGAGGTGATCGAGCGACTTGGGCGTGAAAGTACCGATCTCGACTCGTTTGTTCCTGCCTATGTCGAGGTCTACGCGGAGGTCCTGCGCAAGCACGCCCCGCTGCTGCGCTTGTCGATGGAGCGCGCCGCGGTTGATCCGCTGGTGTCCGGGCCGGGAAAGTCCCACGCCATCGCCGCCGAACGGAAGAGCGTCGAGGCCATGCTGGTACACAAGGAAGAGATCAAGGGTCGGGATCAGCGTTTGAAGGCACAGTCCGCTTATCACGTCATTTTCGCAACGCTGGCACGTCACTTGAGCCTTGGTTCGACGGACGAGGCAGCGAGCGGCTACGATTGGGGAGTGCTGAAGCGCGAACTCGGTCGCATGTGCCTTGCCTATCTGAAGGCAGACTAAGCGCGTGACGGGAGAGGTGGTCCGCATGGGCGACAGCCCCCGATCGCAGCGCCTGTCCTGGCCGGTGCGGCTGGCGTGGACGGTTTGCGCCATGCCCGAACTGCTCAAGTCCTTCGCCTGGGACGCGTTTGTTCTGTTTTTCTACGCGCAGGTCGTCGGGCTAAACGGCTTCATGATCGGTCTCGCCATTGGTGTGATCATCCTGTTCGACACGATCGTCGATCCCTGGATCGGCGCGCTTTCCGACCGGTTGACCGGATCGCGGTTCGGCCGCCGCCACACCTTGATGTTCGCCGCGATTATCCCGTTCATGGTCGGCATCGCCGCGGTCTTCGCTCCCCCGGGCGGATCGACCCAGTGGCAGGCGCTCGCCTGGTTGCTGGCCTTTGGCTTGCTGGCGCGCTGCGGGATTTCCTTCTGGACCGTCCCCGCTTACGCCCTTGGCGGCGAGCTCAGCGTCGATACGCGTGAACGCCGCCTGATCGCCGTGCTGCGCAATGTGGGCAATCAGCTGATTATCCTGACGGTGCCGGCAATCGCGTTTGGCGTGTTCTTCGCCGATGCCGCGGGGTTCTCCCGTCCGCAGCTCAATCCCGCGCCCTACCCCGGCTTCGGGCTGTTCGTGGCGCTGCTCGGCGGTGCGCTGATGGTGATTGGCGCCGTGGGAACCTACCGCTCCGCGATCGCGCTCGAGCGGATGAACGCCGCGTCCGCAGTCGCGGACATGCCGGCCGGCCCGTTCGCGATCCTGTCGTCGCTCGCCAGGGCCGTGCGCATTACGCCCAACATGGGGAAGCTCCTGTGCGTGGCCTTCCTCGTCCTGTTCGTGAACTCCGTAATCAACCAGCTTTCGCTGCATCTGGCGACCTACTTCTGGCAGCTCGACGGAACCTGGACACCGCGACTGCTGATGGCGGCGACGTTCGGATCGCTGCTGGCGATGGCGTTCGCGCCATTATTTCTCCGCATGTTCTCGACCCGTCAGGCGATGATGCTCGGTTTGGGCACGTTCTTCACTGTTCAAGCACTGGCGATTGCGTTGCCGCTCGGCGGCTTGGCGCCGGCCGCGGGCACGATCGCCATCGGCGGCTTCGTGGTGGCCCTGCGCTTCCTCGGTGGCTTGGCCTATGGGCTCTATGTCGTGCCGTTCAACGTCGTGACCTATGAGATCGGCGACGAGCACGAAGCCGCCACCGGCGCACCGGCGCAAGGTACGGTGGCGAGCTTCATGTTCATCGGCCTGCAACTCGGCAGCGGCGCGGTCGCCCTGCTCGCGGGATCGTTCCTGGGTCTGATCGCGTTTCCCGCCGGCTTGCCGGTCGAGGCGATGCCGGCCGACAAGGTCCGCGCCCTCGCCTGGTTCGTGCTGGCCCTGATCGCGTTGGCCGGCGGGGCGATGGCCTGGCTTGTCGGCACCTTCCGGATCGACCAAGCCAAAGTTGCGCGAGTTCGCGCGGACAAGACCGTAGCGGCCGCATGAGGCGCGCCGCGATCGCTATCTTCGGCTGCTCGATCGCCGCGTGTGCTGCTGGTCAGGCGCCCGATCCGACCGAAGAAAACCGCAGGATCGTGCAAGACTTCGCGCGCGCCTTCTATCACGAGAAAGACGTCAAGCGGGCGTTCGAGACTTACGTAGCGCCCGACTATATCCAGCACAATCCGGGCATCGCCGACGGCCGCGAGGCCGCGATTGCGGCACTCGCGCCGATGTTCGCGACCCCCGGCGCGCGGTTCGAAGTCAAGCGGATCATCGTCGACGGAAATTTCGCGGTGATCCACCTCTTCGGGCAGGGCGATCCAAAGACACGCGGCGCCGCGGTGGCCGACATCTACCGCCTCGATAACGGCAGGATCGTCGAGCACTGGGACGTGCTCCAGCCGATCCCACCTTCCTCGGCCAACCCGCACCCGATGTTCTAGCTACTCCGCGAAGACCCGGCGGCACATCGCCTGGTGCGCTTCGACCTGCTCGAACCCATCGTCGGGCAGATAGGCGTGTCCTTCCCATTCGCTGACGAGCGTTCCCGTGAAGCCGCCGTCGCGAAACAGAGCAAGGATCGTCTCGTAGTCGATCGCTTCCTCGCGTCCATCCGCCCCCATGCCGTAAAACTTGCCGTGAATATGGATGGTGCGGTCCACCAGCGCAGCCCAACTCTTGGGATCGTTGTTCGACAGGATGAAGAACGCGAGGCTGGCGGCCTGGATGTGGCGTGGCTCATGGCCTTCGGCGAGCGCCCATTCGCGCAGGCGACCCGCTTTTTCGTAGCTCATCCCCGGCTCGAGCCAGACCTCCTTCAGCCGATCCAGCAGGCTTTCCTTGGCGCCCACTGCGCGCGCGGCGTTCAGCATGGATTCGGGAATCCGGCTGGCCGTTCCACCGAAATCGGGAATCCATCCGAGATGGGGCGAGTTCAATTTGTCGTACATCTCGCCGTACGCCTGAACGGCGGGGTGGCCAGCCCACATGGGCGCGTGAACCTCGACGCCCATGCGAATGTCGAGCTCCTCGGCATAAGGTGCGATCTGCGGGAGCAGCTCGACCGGCAGCGCGAACTGATAGCGGACCAGGCTGAAGCCCATCTTCTTGGCGCTGCGAAGCTGCCGCTTGTGGTATTCAACCAACGAGGCATCGTCGATCGGTTGCTGGCCGGGCCGCAGAAAGCGGTCGGAATTGATCGCACAGGAGACCGGATCGAGACCGACCTCCGCCATCAGCGTCTTGAACTTGTCCGCGAACTCGTCGGAGACATCCGGGAACTCCTTGAACGTTTGAAAGCCGATAATCTCGATGTTCGGTCCCATTCCCCGGCGCGCGACCTCGCGCAGCAGCCCGTCGAGCTCGAACTTGCGGTTGAGCCAGGCGTTGGTGAAGGAATAAAGGGTGACGCCCACTTGCGGGCCCGTTCCGGTAGTCATTTTCGTGCTTCCTTCAACGAACGCGAAGTGTGTCGATTTGCGGATTGGTCCGCTTCATGCCGGGAATATAAGGCGGGCTGACATTGACGGTCAGTGACACGACGTGCTCGCCATCCTTCTCGAGGGTGCAGGACGGCAGGTGCAGGAACGCGCTGTCCCGCACGAACCAGAATGTGTCGACGCGTTCGCCCTGCCGGGCCAGTGGCCAGCTCTCGCCGTCATATTCGACACGGGCCTCGGCCAGATCGATCTGTTGACCATCGATCGTCAGCGCCGCCACCTCGGTTGTGGAAAAGGGCAACGAGCGGTACCAGGGCAAGCGCATCGCCAGCCGCACTCCGTCGGCTCCCGCCGACAAGCCTTCTTCGCCGATCACCCGTTCGACTGGCAGCACGATGCATCCTCCCTTATTAGAATGATGTTTCTAATTAGCCCTTGACACGCGGTCAAGCCTCCGGTTGAAGAAATCGGAACGCGTGTTCTAGTTCCTGGTGCAAAGGTTAAAGCAGTGGGTCCGTTCGATTACGTCATCGTGGGAGCCGGATCCTCGGGTTGCGTCCTGGCCAATCGCCTGAGCGCCGACCCGTCGAAGCGCGTGCTGCTCGTCGAGGGCGGCGGGACCAATCAACACCCGTTCATCAAGATGGCCGGCGGCTTCGTGAAGATCATGGGCAACCCAGCCTATTTCAGGGCCTTCCCGGTCAAGCAGCAGCCTGGACGGCGGCCGGAGATGCACGCTTATGGTCGGGGCCTGGGGGGCAGCTCCGCGATTAACGGCACCTGGTATCTCCCGGGAATGCCGCGAGACTATGACGCTTGGGCGGAGATGGGCCTCACCGGCTGGGGCTGGAGCGAAATTTCGCGCTGCATCGCCCGGTTCGAAAATTACCGCGAGCCGGGCGCCCATCCTGGCCGCGGACGCAACGGCGAGCAACAGATTACCCAGTCGGACTACAAGGGACCGGTGTTCGATGCGCTGATCGAGGCCTTCGAACAGGGCGGGATGCCGTGGGTTAGCGACATCACCGCTCCCGGCGTGACCGCGGTCGGCCGATCGCAATATACTGTCTCGCGCAGCGGGCAGCGCCAGTCGACCTACGAAGCTTTCGTCAAGCCGGTCCGGAACAGGCGCAATCTCACCGTGGCCACGGAGGTCGCGGTGAAGCGCATCCTGTTCGAGGATCACCGCGCGACCGGCATCCTGTGCGAGCGGGAAGGCGAGGAGGTGACCTATTCAGGCCGGGAAGTGATCGTCTCCGCCGGAGTTTATGGCTCGCCCCAGCTGTTGCAGCTTTCCGGCATAGGGCCAGGCCCGGACCTGCAGCGCCTTGGACTCGACGTGGTGCACGAGAACGCCGCGGTCGCCAGTCACCTCGCTGACCACCAGAAGATGGGCGTCTCGTTCGACCTTCACAATCACCCCGGGACCAATCGTGAGTTCGTCGGCTGGCGCCTGTACCGCAACGCGCTTCGCTACTTCCTCACACGTCGAGGTCCGCTTGCCAGAGTGGGCATGCCCTTGACCGGACTGATGTCAACCGAAGGGCTCGACGACTGGCCCGAGTTTCAGCTCGCCGCGGCGCCGTTCGCGATGCGGACCATCAACGAGATGGCGGAGCAGCCGGGAAGCCCGCTGACCGCCCGCCCCGGGCTGACCTTCTCGGGCTATCATCTGCGACCGCGCAGCCGTGGGACGGTGCGCCTGACCTCGCCCAGCTTTCGGGATCCTCCGCTGGTTGACCCGAACATGTGGGCCGATCCCTACGATCAGGCCAAGGCGATCGAGCTGTTCCACCTGTTTCGGACGCTCGCGGCCATGCCGGCCCTTGCCGGCTTCATCGGCGCGGAACGCATGCCGGGACCCGGGATCACCGGCGAAGCGGAGATCGCCGACGCGGTCCGCAAGCTCACCGAATGCGGCCTGCACGGAACGGGCACCTGCTCGATGGGCACGGATCCGAGCGTCTCCGTCGTTGATGCCTCGTGCCGAGTCCACGGAGTGGATGGGCTTCGCGTGGTCGACTGCTCGATCATGCCCACTCCGGTGTCCGGAAACACGAACGGCCCCGCCATTGCGGTGGCCGAGCGCGCAGCGGAAATCATCTCCGACGCCGCGTCCCGCTGAGCTGTCCGGTCTGCGCGAGCAGGCGGACCGGGCCGATCAGGCCGGACGGACGCAGCGGCGCGTGCGGGGTGTAGGTCGGCCCATTCGTTACGGTGTAACGGGCGGACCCGCGCCGGGCGTCGCCGATAAGCCGGTTGACCCACAGATTGGCAACGCTGATCCGCAGCCGGTTCTCGCCCGGCCTGACCAGCGGCGTGATGTCCACGCGCTGGCGCGGCGCCCATAAGGTGCCGGCCGTTCGCCCGTTGACCGTGATGTGGGCCACGTCGCCCACCACGCCCGGATCGAGCAGCAGCCGTTCGCCCTTGCGCAGAGTGGCCGCGCCGAGATGCAGCTTCCGCTCGTATGCCGCGATGCCCGAGAAGTACCTGATCCCCTCGTCCGGAGACTTGGTCCATGAGCCGGCCGATGCCGCCACCGGCGCGCCGCGGCCCGGTTCGAACGACAGGGTCCAGCCGTGATCGAGCCGCTCCAGCTCGCGCTCGGCCGGCGCGGCCACTATCTTCTCCAGGGCGCGCGCAGGGCGGCGCAACACCACGAACGTGGCTTCGCCGGACTCCAGAGTTATCGGCAGCTCGATCCCGAGCCCGGCCATCCGGTACGAGACGTCGGCCGCCGAACCATCGACGGCACTCCACCGCTCGGGTGCCCTGCCCGTCGTCCGCAAGCTCAGCGTGCCGGTCTCGCGCCGCTGCCGGCGGTTGACCACGAAATAGATCTCCGCCTCCGCGGCGGAGCGGTGATGCACCGCAAGGTCGGCATCGCCGTCGCCCGTCCATCGCCAGTCCGGCCTGACCCCGCGGGCGTCCAGCGCGTCGCCAAGCACACCGCTGGTCACCACCAGACCGCGGCCGACTTTGCGCGCTGTGGTATCGCCTGGGCGGCCCCACAGAGCGTCCACCTCACGGGCCACCGCCGCATCATCGTCCGCGAGGCTCGGTGAACCAAGCGGTCGCCGGCCCGAAAGCGTGGCACCGGCCTCGACGAGCGAGCGCAGACGACGCAACGTCCCAAGCGTCAGGTAGCTGCTGCTGCCGCCGAGCTGGATCACCTTGTAGCGATTGCCGCTCCGCGCGACGAGGTCGCCATCAGCCGGCGACAGCGCCTCCCGCAGCGCGGCAGCATTGACGAAGTCATAGTCGTGGCCCGGCGGCATCCCTGGCACCGGCCGCTCGCCGTAGAGCGCGGTGATGGGCGCTTCCTCGCCGTAGAACAGGGCAATGTCGGCAACCCGGTGGCCCTGCTGAAGCAAGTGCGCGCTGCGGGCGAGATAGTCGATCCACGCCCCCGCCATCGGCGCCCAAGTTTCGGTGCGGGAGAAATACTGGCCGAGTAAAGGAGACAGCGCCATTCCGGGCGCGCCGTCCGTCAGCGGCTGGTGAGGCGAGGTGTGGATCACGATGCGGTTGACCCCGAGGGCCATCTCGAGATCGGCGGTTGCCTTCAAATCGGCCGGCGCAAAACCCCATGGCCGACCGTAGGATGTCAGCGACTCGGCGGCGACGATGCGCTTGCCGTACAAGTTCGCCACCGAAGCTGCGCCCTTGACGTCCGCGACCAGCGTCGGCCTGGGTTCTCCGCCCGGCGGGAACGTCCACATCGCGGCCATCGGCACATCCGCCACCGCACGCATTTCGATATCGTCACCCAGTTGCGGCCGCTTGTCCTCCAGCGCCTCGCCGAAATAGGTCAGTCCGTTGTGGCGCGCGACCTCTGCGAGCGAGGTAAAATATGCCTCCGCCACCAGGTCCGAGATTGTCCGCCGCCAATCCCACAGGAATCGTTCGGTGCTCGCGCTATCCTCGACGATCACCCCTGCCAGGGCCGGCATCCACGGCAACGGGTCATAACCCCGGCGGCGCCTGAATTCGCGAGGCAGCGCCTCGGTCCAGTTTTGCGGACCCGACTCGATGCTGTCGCTGAGCAGCCCGGTCAGCCCGTCGAGACTGCCGCCGAGCGCGTCCCGGTACAGGCCCAGATAGGCCTCGATATAGCGGCGCACCCGGTCCGGATCGAGCTTGTCGATCTCAAGGCCGGTCGCTTCCGGGGGCGCCGGCCCGTTGCGCTTGCCGGTCAGCGACCAGCCCAGCCGCAGGATGGTCCACTCGCCCTCAGGGGGAGTCCAGTCGAGCCTGCCGTCGCGGCCCATGCGTCCGGTCAGGTCGACGATTTCGCGGCGGTCGATCCCGACAACCGGCGCCGTAGCCGCCGCGTAATAGTCGGGCAGCGTCGCGAAGCCCGCCTTCTCCTCGGCAAAGCGCACGCGCGGCGCGGCGCTCAAGCTGAATTCGGACACGGCATAGCTCTGCTTCGGTGAGCCGCGGAGCGTTGGCGGCACCACGCCTGGCGCGACCGGAGGACCGCCGCCGCCCGCCTGCGCCGTCAGCCGCAAGCGGAACCAGCGCGCAGTCACCGCCTCGAACCCGGTCGACCGCACAGGGGCCGAGGATGGCGGCAGATCGGCAACGCGCCGGAACTTCGAGCCATCCATGCTCGCCTCGAGCACGGCCATCGGCGGCGCCGGACTGCCGAACCCGCGTGCGCCCGGTATGCCGGCAGCGACCGAGCGGACGGTACGGGGCGCGCCGAAATCATATGCGATCCAGGCCTCGCGCGGCGAGCCGGCATGCGGCAGGTCGATCACTGTGCCCCAGGCGCCATCGGCCAACACCGTGGCGTCGAGCCTTCCCGCATTGCTCGTGGCCGATCGGGGCAGCGGCATGGCCGGCCTGGACCTGAAGGCGATGACGTGAGCATCGCCGCTCAGCCTAGGTCCGGCGGGCGCCCCGCGCGACACCATGCCGATCGCAACGTCCTGAAACGGGCCCGCCACGTCTGGCAGCGGCGGCAGCGCCCCCCTGAAGCGCCGGCCGCCAGCGATCCTCGTCTCGCTCCACACCAACTTGCGCATCGCGTCCTCGGGTTGCACCCACGGCCCGCCCGCCGCGCTCCACCCCGGCGACGTCGGGATCGCCATATCGAGCCCCAGCGCCTTCGCCGTCGCGACGCTCCGCCGAAACGCTTCACGCCACGGCGGCGACATATAGACGACCCGCCGGGGAACCAGCAGAGGCCCGCCCAATCCGCCTTCGAACACCTGGACGCCGCCGATGCCGATAGATCGCAACCAGCGCAGATCCGCCTGGGCTTCCTGCGCCGAGATGTTGCCGTCGATCCAATGCCACCAGCTATGCGGCCGCGCGGCGCGGGGCGGCGCGCGGAAGCTGTCGAGCAGGTCCGGCGCGGCTGCCGCCTGCGCCATCGCCGGGCCGGCCGCGAAAGCGCAGGCCAGGGCCGAGCCGGCGACGCCGATCATGCGGCAGCGGGCCGCGAACGGCCACCGAGCGGCTCGCATCACGGGCAGCGCCGCGCCGCTGTGCCAGGTCGCCTGGGAACGCAGCTGCGCATAGCCGTCGATCGCCCGATCCTCCTGCATCCGCCCCTAACGCAAGTTGCAACTCGCTAGAATCACAATCATCGCTCGACCTGAGCGTGTCGGAGGCCGCCATTGCTTTTGCCGAGCCTGAGAAGAAGCGGCGGTCCCTTCGACGCCGCCGGCGGCGTCGCTCAGAATAGGCTTCGCCGACTCCAGGCCGAACCGGTCATCCGGTGGCGAAGTGCCTCGCAAATCGCCGCCATCGAGTCGCCGGAGTGGCGAAAACACATCGCCACGGCTGCACCGGCGCGTTCACGCGCCGGTACGATCGCCCTCTCCGCAAGCCGCCCAGTAACCATCGGGAATGAGCTCGGAGGGGAACCTGGGGGTTCAGTTCAGGACTCACCTGGCTGCATGCGGATCCATCCGGACAGATGAATGGTAGCGGAGGAGGGACCCACTAGTGGGCAGTATCCATCTGTCATCACAGGATTCCTGCTTGAACGACGTGCGAAATACCCCCAAGAATACCCCCGAATCGATGCTCTGCGTCTAAACGGTCCTCGCGTGCGGCGAG
>SXGU01004872.1_pt1 | contig 16179 bp, 20 predicted proteins | sample 3174531 | NCBI WGS metagenome assembly SXGU01 (sample SAMN11356863, study PRJNA531348) | freshwater metagenome | isolation source: freshwater sample F1-140 | place: China: Fuxian Lake, Yuxi | collected 2017-12-25 | reverse complement strand
GACGAGATCCTCGACACCAACCGTGGGATCGTCATGCGCTGGACCAGCGTAGGCTCACACGAGAGGCCATACCTCGGTGTCGCCGCGACGGGGCGGCGCGTGTCCGTCTCGGGTGTGACCATCGTGCACTTCGAAGACGACGGGGTCATCGAGGAGCATGTCACCTGGAATCCGACTGACCTGTTGCGCTCGGCAGGCTCGAGTGTGCTCAGCGACGAGCCGGCAGTGGCTGACCGGGCTGATCCGCGAGGTCCACGTCGCTTCCCGTGGCACCTACGGCTCGCGGCGGGTTCATGCCGAGCTGACGCTGGGCATGGGTGTCCGCGTCAGCGAGCGACTGGTGGCGGTTCTCATGAGCCTGGCCGGAATCCAAGGGCTGCCGGGGCCGGCGCATCCGGGTCGGCGACATCGGCCGGTTCCGGTAGCGGTAGTAGCCCGGGCTGCTCACGCCCAGGCCCCGGCAGCACGCCTTTGTCGGCAGCCCGGCATCGACCAGTCGGTCGATCACCGGGTGAACCCTTTTGGGTGCGGCTTCTCCTCCACCAGGAACTTCGACGCCTTCGTCAGGATCTCCACCTCCAGCTCGAGCTGGCGGATGCGACGTCGGGCCTGGCGAAGCTCCGCGCTCTCCCGCGTCGACACGCCGGCCTGTTCGCCCCGGTCGATCAGATCCTGCCGGACCCAGTTGTGCAGACACGACTGGCTGATGCCCAGTTCGGCAGCCGCACGGGAGATCGGCTTGCCCGCGCGCACGAGCGCAATGGCCCGTGCCCGGAACTCGGCAGGAAACGGACCTGGCATGATTCACAGCCTTCCAGCAAGGCCCGAACTCCACACCCAGCCGGGTATCTCAGCCGTGGGGCAGGTCAAGGAGTCAACCAAAGTCTGGGCAGACCCGGGAGTCCTGCTGGCGTACTTCCTCGTGTCCAGCGGACGGGTGCAGTCACAGTCGTACGCTTTCCAGGGCATCAACGTCATCGGTGCTTCACTGCTCGTCGCCTACTCGATCCTCCTCTCCGCATGGGCTGCCGTCGCGCTCAACCTCGCCTAAGTGGTGATCGGAATCGCCGGGCTTGCCCGGATCACCGCTCAGCGCCCGCGACGCGAGCGTTGAGCGGCCGGCTTGTGGTCGAGAACGCAGGGATGGCGCGGGGATGTCCGTCTCCCCACACGACGGCTGCCAGCCGTCGGGGCGCCGCGGGCAGGGAAGGCGGCTCGTTGTTTGGCCGACTGGCCAATGCGCAAATGCGGTTCGCGTGCCTACGATTCCTATGGTGGGGGATCCCCGATGCAGCGAGCGGGAGGCGTCTGGGCGGGTCGCCGCCCGTCGTCCCCGCACCTGCTGGGCGCAAGCGAGGGACTCACCGGAGGACTGGGAACAGCGGATGACCGAGCCGAAGAGGTACATGCGCTTCGTGGCGATGCTCATGACCGGGCCCACCCAGCATCACACTGCCGCCTGGCGGCATCCGGAGTCGGTGAACAGCCTTCTTGACCCGACCTGGTGGCAGGACACGGCACGGATGCTGGAGCGCGGCTCGTTCGACGGGCTCTTCCTTGCCGACACGCATACCTTCGGCAACACCGAGATCATGGAGAGCGGTGGCCAGATGGCCCTGCTGGACCCAGTGCCGCTCATCGCGCAGATGGCGCAGGCCACGACGACGATCGGCTTGGGAGTCACGATCTCCACGACGTTCCTGCCGCCCTACAGCATCGCCCGCGTCCTCGCCACCCTCGACATCGTCAGTCAAGGACGAGTGGCTTGGAACGTCGTGACGTCATGGAATGACGTCGATGCTCAGGTGTTCGGCCAGGATGCGCTGCCGCCACGGGACGTGCGCTACCAGCGCGCGCACGAGGTCCTTGAGCTGTGCATGGAGTTCTGGGGTTCATGGAACGGCACCACGGTCATTGCCGACAAGGGCACCGGGACGTTCCTCGACACCAAGGCGATCAATCCAGTGGCCTTCAAGGGCAGTTTCGTGTCCGCCGACGGCTACTTCTCAGTGCCCACATCGCCGCAGGGTCATCCGGTCATCATGCAGGCCGGCAGCTCCGGGGCCGGGCGGGACTTCGCCGCTCGCTGGGCTGAGGTCGTCTTCACTCTTCAGAACTCGCTCGAGGACATGCTCGACTTCTATGAGGACGTGAAGGGACGAATGGAGCAGTACGGCCGCGATCCTCGGGAGCTGGCCATCCTGACCTCGGTCGACCCGATCATCGGAGAGACCACGGAGATCGCCCTCGAGAAGCAGGCCTACATCAACGGTCTGGTCAACCTCGACATGGCGATCGCAACAGTGCGCAACCATCTCGGCATCGACGTCAGCACTATGCCGATGGACCAGCCCGTCACCGAGATCGCCGACGATGCGCTCTCGCTCGGCGCGCTGGATGTCCTCGTCAAGGGAGCCAGGCGGGAGCACCTCACCTTGTGTGAGGCACTTCTGCGCTACGCGACCAGCGACCTGACTCCGCAAGTCGTCGGCACCGCCGAAGAGGTGGCAGACCAACTCGAGGAGTACTTCACGCATCACGGCTGTGACGGGTTCGTAATCACGCCGACGCAGATGCCCGGCACATTCGAGTCCTTCACCCGCTCGGTGATGCCTGTCCTAAAGCATCGAGGTCTTGTCCCGGGGGAGTCGGTGCCGGGCACCCTGCGAACCCGCCTGCGCGCCAGCGCACAACTCGTGTAGTCCATGGCCGAGTCAGCGCAATGGGGCGCCCCCCAATCTGCCGGTGTCATCGTCGTCGCTGGCAACCCTCGACCAGGCTCACGAACACTCGCCCTGGCGACCATGGTCGCCGACGGCATCGCGAACGTCACAGGCGTCCGTCGCCGCCTCGACGTCGACCTGGCGGTGATGGCGGGTCGCCTTTTCGATCCGGACGACCCAGGGGTCGATGACCTGTTGCGGGTGGTGGCGCGAAGTCAGATCGCTGTGATCGCGTCGCCGACCTACAAGGCGAGCTATACCGGGCTGCTGAAGGCCTTCCTCGATCGCTACGGCGACCAGGGACTGGGCTCCTGCATCGCTGTGCCTCTCATGACCGGCGGTTCACGTGACCACGCGCTCGCTGTCGACCTCGCGCTGCGACCGCTTCTCGTCGAACTCGGTGCAGTGGTTCCGACGACGTCGCTGTTCATCAGCATGCCCGAGTACGAGACCCGCGAGGCACTGGTGGAGCAGTGGATCGAGAGGAACCGCGACGTACTGTGCCGCCTGGCGTGAGTCGGCCCATCCATCAGCGAAGTGGGTGGTGTCGGCCAGTCCTGGGTGCCTTGGCCACTCCGCGAATAGCCAAGTGTCCATGTAACGCTAGTGGGCGATGGCCATCAGTCCGTTGTCAAAATCAAGGTTTTACCGGTATTGTGTTTCATCGCGTGTCGGGCCATGCCGGCGCGCCGGATGGAGGTTCCCCACGTGCGAATCAACAGTATTGACAGCATGAACAGACGGTCAAGAACGCGACTGGCGAGTGTTGCTCTCGTCGTCGCTGGCGTTGTTCTCGCCGCATGCTCCAGCGGCAGCTCCTCGGAATCCTCGTCAGCCCCGGCCGATGAGCCGGCCGCACCGAGTTCTGCCGCCGCACCCAGCTCAGAGGCGCCGTCGGAGGCGCCGGCGATCGACCCGGCCGAGCAGCCGCCGTTCCAGATGGCGACCTGGGGCGGACTCTCCGCGAAGGCCTTCGGCAAGGCGTGGGGTGGTGCCTTCGAGGAGGCCACCGGGATCGCGTACGACAACACCCCGATCATGGACTACGCCGCCTGGCAGGAGCAGATCAAGAGCGGCAACCCCGGCTGGGAATGGGGCGACTTCGAGGGCTGGTTCCCGATCGCGAACTCGGATCTCTTCGCCGACATCCCGTTCGACGAGCTGGGCATCACGTGTGACGACATGGTGCGGATGAACACCCCCGAGGAGCAGGCTCGGATCTGCACCGCCAACTCGGTCGCCTCGTACTTCTCCTCGTACGTCCTCGCGTACAACCCGGAGACGCACGAGGACCACCCGAGCGGCTGGGCTGAACTCTTCGACACCGAGAAGTGGCCGGGAATCCGCTCGCTCTACAACTACCCATACGGCATGCTCGAGGTGGCCCTGTCCGCCGACGGCGTCCCGTGGAGCGAGATGTACCCGCTCGACTACGAGCGGGCCTTCAAGAAGCTCGACTCGCTCGGTGCTGACCTGGTCTTCACGAACTCCGGTGCCGAGGCCCAGCAGCAGATGGCGTCGGGCTCGGCGGACTACATCGTCCACTGGAACGGCCGAGTCGTCCCGATCGCCCAGCAGGGGATCCCGATCGCGATCGACTGGAAGGACAACATCCTCATCCTCTCCAGTCACGTCATCCCGAAGAACTCGAGCAGGCCTGAGGTCTCCGCCGCCTTCATCAAGGCAGCGCTGACCTGCGACGCCCAGGCGCAGGCATCGAACCTGCTGGGGATCGGACCGACCGTGGAAGGCTGCTATGAGGCCATCGACGAGGACATCAAGCCGTGGGTGTCCACGAACACCGACAACCTGGCACAGGCGGCTGGTCTGATCGACGATGTCTGGTGGGCCGAGAACTTCAGCGCGGCCTACGAAGAGTGGAACGCCTGGCAGGTGAGCCGGGGCTAGTCCAGACTCCGGCGCTGGCGTGACACGGTCTCTGCGCCTGTCACCCAGCGCTGGCGCTGGCGTTCCGTCGACCGGCGCCCCCTACCGATTTCGACCACTGAGGAGCGAACCATGTGCGTAGCACACCCCCACGCAGATGGAGCCCCGCACGATCACGATCACTCGCATGGGCACGCGGAGCACGCCACAGGGTCGATCGCCGAGACCCTGCGACGCATCGCTGAGGCCGTGACTCCCGCTGATGCGGCGCAGGCGCAGGCCGACTACCTCGCCGGCCAGCCGGAGGTCCTCGACAAGGCGATCAAGTCCTATGTCCCCGGCTTCATCGGCTTCGGCAACACCAAGCCCGGTGACAAGGTGCTCATCGCAGTCGACTCCCTGATGGACCTCACCATCACGAAGGCGATCGCCACGTCCCTGCGCGCCAAGGGGGCGATCGTCGACATGATCGTGGTGGATGGCGGCCCTGATCGCAGGATCGAGCAGGACGACGAGATCGGCGCCAACATCCGTCGAGAGGCCTGGGTAGGCCGAGAACTGGAGTATCCCTACCGTCGATACCTGGAGATCCCGTGGGTGACGAAGCTCGTCGAGGACGGCGGCTACGACCTGCACGTCCAGGGCCGTGCCTACCCGTCGTTCACGGACTTCCGCTGGGAGGGGCATCCGTGGCAGCAGATGGACCACTTCCTCAGCGATGCCAACAACTTCCCCCGCGAGCTGCACGAGCTCATCAACCGCAAGGCGTGGGATCCGGTCTGGAACCGCGGACAGGGAGCACGGGTGCGGGTGACCGACGTGGAGGGAACGGACTTCTCGTACACACTGCTGCCGGAGTACTGGGAGCCGGGGGTGATGAACTGGTTCGAGGAGAACCCGAGCATCGGCCACCTCATGTATCACCCGGGTCCTCCCGTGAGCAAGTTCGAGGATGCCACCGGTGTCATCAAGGGCACGATCGCCCACTTCTCGCGACCATTCCCACAGCTCACCGCGACGATGGTGAACGGTCGCATCGAGTCTGTCGAGGGGGGTGGCGCCTACGGCGATGGCTGGCGCGCCCTGCTGGAGGAGACCCGCGAGATCCAGTACACGCAGTTCCCTGACAAGGGGCTGTTCTGGCTGTGGGAGGTTGCGGTCGGCACGAACCCGAAGATCCGGCGCAGCCCGAGCATCGAGCGGATCTCCTCGGGAGGCACGGAGTGGGAGCGCTGGCGTTCCGGAATCATGCACCTGGGATTCGGAACGGCGGGCCCCTCAGCGGCTGAGAACTGGGCAGGCGAGCAGGGATACCCCTACGGGCACCTTCACATGCACATGATGATGCCGACCGTCGAGATCACCCATGCTGACGGGACCGTCGAGGTGCCGATCCGTGACGGCCATCTTGCGGCATTGGATGACCCCGAGGTACGCGCATGCGCGGCGAAGTACGGCGACCCCGACGTGCTGCTCCACGAGGACTGGGTGCCGACGATTCCTGGCGTCAATGCCGAAGGCGACTACCGCGTCTATGCGGCAGATCCCCCACGTTGGTTCTCCGAACTCGAGCAAGACCCTGCCTGATGCATCTACTCGTCACAGGAGGGCTAGGGGTCAACGGGGTCTGGGTCACCCGATGCCTCCTCGAGCGTGGACACGTGCCAGTCGTGTTCGAGAACCGTGTCGACTATGCGCTCATTCCGGAGGCCATCGGGGACTTTCCCGTCGTCCAAGGGGACATTCTCGACACGAGCGCGCTGGAGTCGGCGTGCCGCGACCATGGCGTGACGCGCATCATTCACCTCGCAGCGCTGATGCCGAGCGACTCGCAGGCGCACCTGCGCCACGGGTTCGCGGTGAATGCGCTGGGTGCGGTGAACGTCTTCGACTGCGCGGCGCGCCTGGGGCTGGAACGGGTGGTCTTCACCAGTTCGAAGTCGGCCTACGGTCGCATCCCCGAGGGTCCGCACGCGCATCCAGCGTACGTCCCGGTCCGCGAGGACCATCCATGCGATCCGCTGAGCGCTTATGACATCGGCAAGTACGCACCTGAGATCATGGCGCGCAACTTCAGCAGCGACTTCGGCACTTCGATCACTTCGCTCAGATACGGCACGATCTACGCGCCCGGCAAGATCGTGCGGCATGGTCGAATGGGCCTGCACAGCCGCGTGATCGAGAATGCGATGGCCGGTGCGGATGTGATCGTCGAGTCCGGGGGCGATCAGAAGGACGATGTGATGTACGTCCTGGACGTCGCCGAGGGGACGGTCCAGGCCGCGCTCCACGAAGGGCAGGTATCGCCCGTCTACAACATCGCCTCGGGCACCGGTGTCGATCTCAAGGAGTTCTGCGGCACCCTCTCCGGGGTGTTCCCGGACGTCACCTACGACATCGGCGACGGACTCGACTACCTCGACATGGGCGTCAACTACTACTCAGTGTCCGACATCAGCCTCGCTCGTGCCGAACTCAACTACGAGCCGGGGTTCGACATCGCACGTGGGATCCGCCACTACGTCGACTCGATGGACCGAATCGGCCTGAAGCCGACCGTTACGTAGGGGATGCCGGCGTGGCTGGCCCAGCGATCACCGAGTTCGCCCGCGCACTCGCGCTGGTTGTCGTCAGCGAGCAGGTTCTCGACGATCCCGAGGCGCTGGAGCCCTATCGGAGGGACACGAGTCCCTTCGAGGACGTCACGCCGACAGTAGTGGCGCGGGTGTGCGAGCTGGAGCAGATTCCACGGGTCCTCGCGCTCGCGTCCGCCGCAGGGCTGCCGGTAGTGGCGCGAGGTGCCGGCTACTCGCTGAGCGGCCTGCCAGGGATCGGGCAGGCCACCGTGGTCATTGACGTGAGCAGGATGGACCGGGTCCTGGCGATAGACCACGAGGCCATGACGGTGACTGCCCAGGCGGGGATCCTCTGCTCGGATCTGGAGCGCGCGTGCCTGGCGGAGGGACTCATCGCGCCTACCGTGGCTGTGCCTGTCTCGCGGACGACGATCGGTGGCGTTCTGAGCGGGGTGATGGGCGGCGGCATCCCGAAGGACTCGCCGGTGGTCGGGCGCACAACCTGGGCAGTGTCCTCGGCTTGACAGTCGTGCTCCTGACCGGCGAGATCCTGCGGACGAACGCCGGTGGCTCGAATGCCCACCGTCGCTGCTCTGTCATCACCGCCGAGGACGGCCCGTCCTTGACGCCGCTGTTCATCGGCGACGGCGGCTCGCTCGGGATCAAGGCCGAAGTGACGCTTGCTCTCGTCCCGGCACCCTCCGACCGGCTGGCAGGCCATGGATGATGCTGTCCGCTATGCCGACCTACCATTCCGTCAGATGTCGATGTCGTCCTCGCGCCCGGCCACCCTTCTCGCTGTGGCCGACGGCGACCTGCCTGGGCTCGCAGATCTGCGCATGCGGGCGCTCGCTGACGTCATGGCACGGCATGGGGGCACGGAGGGCACGTCCCGCGATGTCGATGACGCCATGGCGATGGCCACGTCGGATCCCGCATGGGTTGCCCGTTTCGCGGACGTCGACCGCGGGCTCATCGCCTTCGTCGGACCCAGGCCGCTCATGCTGCCGCTCGTGCGCCGGATCCTCGACGATGTGCGATCGACGACGTCGGAAGAGCGCGGCTTCGCCTATGTCAGCCCATACACGCGACACGCGGTCTACGCGACGGTGAGCGCCGTGTTCGACCGTCGCGACGATCAGGAGCGAACACGCATCCGCGAACTCACCAGGCGCTCGTACGAGGACGTCGTCCGGTCCGGCGCGTATCCCGAGCCCTACCAGGGCGCAGTGTCGCGGATCATGGCGACGGCGCGCAGCACCGAGCACCGCAGGGCTCCTGGCTGCGATCAAGTCCGCCGTAGACCCGGGCATGCTGCTGAACGCTGATCTCTGGGTCGGCTGATGCTGTGCGAGCGGGTCTCTGATCGGCGGGCAACGGCTCGATGCCTTCTGAGGCATAGTCACGCAGAAGGGATTGGATGAAGCAATGAACAGTGCAGGCGGGGACTCGAACACGGTCGTCCTAGGTGCAGACTCCGGGGACCCCATCACGGTGCGTCGACTGGGCTTCGGCGCCATGCGAGTCACCGGGCCCGGGATCCGGGGAGGCCCACCCTCCACGTCGACGGCCATTGCTGTGCTTCGTCGAGCGGTCGAGCTCGTATGGGCCCCTCGTGAGCGAGGACCTCATTCGCGAGGCGCTCCACCCATACGACGGCATTGTTGTCACGACGAAGGGCGGCTACACCAGGTTCGGCCCTGATCTCTGGGAGATCGTGGGACGGCCCGAGTACCTGAGGCAGTGCGTTCACATGTCGCTCCGTCGCCTAGGGGTGGATCGCATCGATCTCTGGCAGCTCCACCGAATCGACCCGCAGGTCCCCGAGGAGGATCAGTTCGGTGCGGTGCGGGAGATGCAGCAGGAGGGCCTCATCCGCCACGTGGGCCTGTCGGAGGTGACCGTCGAGGAGCTCGAGCGGGCGCGCCGTGTCATGGGCATCGTGAGCGTGCAGAACCTCTACCACGTGGCGAACCGCAGCAGCGACGGTCTCCTCGATCATTGCGCAGCCCAGGGGATCGGCTTCATGCTCTGGTTCCCGCTCGGCGGTCGCGAGCTGGTCGCGCCAGGAGGGCCGTTGGCGGCCATCGCGGAGCGCGAGGGCTGCACCCCCCTCGCAGGTCGCTCTTGCGTGGCTGCAGCAACGTTCACCGGCCATGATTCCCATTCCAGGCACGGGCACCCTTTCTCACCTGGAGGAGAACTGCGGTGCTGAGTCCGTGATCCTCTCAGCACGATCCGTGAGCGAACTCGACGCGATGGGGGCCGCCTGAGGTGGGGATCCGTCACGATCGGGGCACCGCATCCTTCACGTCACGACTGCCGCGCGAACGGATCATCCGACGACACGCGGGGCCTTGCAGGGCTGGGTGCCCGTATCGGCCAGGACCTGTCGGTCGTCGTGAGCGATCCCCGCCAGGCGCCAGATCTGAGCCGCGATCGGTCGACGAGGTCGGCGGGAAGCGCTCAGTGCACGCGCGCGCCCGGCCGCCGGTGCAGCGGTCAGGTCCGCAGCACCTTCTCCATCGGCCGTCCCCTGGCGAGCTCGTTGACGAGCTTGTCGAGGTAGCGGACCTTCTGCATGAGTGGATCCTCGATGGCCTCCACGCGGACCCCGCACACCGTGCCGGTGATCAGCGTGGCCTTCAGATTGAGGCCCGCCTGCGTGAAGAACTCCTCGAAGGTGGTTCCGTCGGCGAGGTGGCGGCGCAGGGTGGGCTCGTCGAAGCCGGTCAGCCACTCGATGAGCTGATCCAGTTCGGCGACCGTCCGGCCCTTCCTCTCCACCTTGGTGACGTATTTCGGATAGACGGAGGCGACGGTCATCGTGTAGATCCGGTGCACGGCTCGACAGCCTACCCGCGCTCCCGTCGCCCCTACGCAGTCAGCATGCTCGGAATGCCTGGGGCCCGTGACCCGCACGCGGTGCCCTGCACGCTGCGCGTGGGGGAGGTTGTCGAGACCTCCCGAAGGCGGTTGCACGTCAGCGAGCGCGACCTGGGGAGCGTCTCTGCCATGCGCGAGATGCTCATCGATGAGGCTCGCGCCAACGCGACAGTGACCTACGGCGACGTCGTCCGTGATCTCGCCTTGCCCGTGCCCCCGAAGGGTCTGGGCCGCCTGCTGGAGCTTCTCTCCGAGGACTGTGCGCGTCGGGGGGAGCCGACGCTCGCCGCCATCGTCGTCACCCGGTCGACAGGCGAGGTCGGGTATGGGTATGGCGCCGGCGCTCACTCGGATCGTGACGCTCTCTACCGCTATTGGAGCGGCTGAACGGAGGTGTCAGCGATCACTGAAATGTAGGCCGTTCTCGGCAACCGGAATATGGGCCACGTTCGTGTTTGCCTAGTGTGCCTTGTTCTCTTCGCGTTCGAAGGGAAGGGTCAGCTTGGTGTCCTTGAGCCGGTAGCTGTGGCCTTTGAGGGTCAGGACGTCGGCGTGGTGGACGATGCGGTCGATCATGGCGGAGGCGACGGCGTGGTCGCCGAAGACGTCGCCCCAGCGGGCGAAGGGCAGGTTGCTGGTCAGGATGATCGAGGCGTGCTCGTAGCGGCTGGAGACGAGTTGGAAGAACAGGTTCGCGGCGTCCTGCTCGAAGGGGATGTAGCCCACCTCGTCGACGATCAGCTGAACCGCCCCGGTAGTTGTGGAGGCTCCGAACCCGCGAAAGGGTGGGAGTCATGCCAGCACCGAGGAAGTATCCGCAGGAGTTGCGGGACCGGGCGATGCGCCTGGTGACGGAGGCGATGGCCGAGGATCCGGATCTGTCGCTGAACGCGGCGGTGACCCGGATCGACTCGGGCCAGGCCCCGGGCACGACGACGTCGGACGCGAGGCGCATCAAGGACCTCGAGCGTGAGGTCAAGGAGCTGAAGCGGAGCAATGAGATCCTGCTCGCGGCTTCGTCTTTCTTCGCGCGGGAGCTCGACCCGCGACTTCCGTGGTGATCGCGTTCATCGACGCGCACCGGTACCGTTTCGGGGTCGAGCCGATCTGCCAGGTCCTGCGTCAGCAGGGCGTGGGGATCGCCCCGAGCACCTACTACGCGTCGAAGACCCGCCCGCCCTCGGACAGGGCTTTGCAGGATCTGCGGCTGGTGGGCGAGATCGCCCGGGTTCACGGCTCGCGCGACATCGGTCGGGGCCTCTACGGGGCGCGGAAGGTCTGGCGTCACCTGCAGCGCGAGGGCCAGCCGGTGGCCCGCTGCACGATCGAACGGCTGATGCGCGCCAACGGGATGCGCGGCGTCGTGCGCGGAGCGCGCGTGCGCACCACCATCGCGGACGACCAGGCGTCCCGGCCACCAGACCGCGTCGACCGGGACTTCCACGCTCCCTGCCCGAACCGGCTCTGGGTCGTGGACTTCACCTACGTGCCGACCTGGTCAGGCATGGCCTACACCGCGTTCGTCGTCGACGTGTTCTCCCGCCGCATCGTGGGCTGGCGCACCGTGGCGTGTATGCGCACCGACCTGCCCCTGGACGCCCTGGACATAGCACTGTTCACCCGCACCCGCTCTGGCGCGGACCTCGCCGGCCTGATCCATCACAGCGACGCCGGGAGCCAGGGCGGATTCAATCGGCGTTGACAATCCCGCGTCGGCGCGGGAAGTGGTCGGATCACCGTGAAGCCCTTGAGGCGATCATCTGGCGGTTCTGCACGGGTTCGCCGTGGCGTGATCTGGCGGCACCTGATCACCGTCGAGCGGTCTGCATCGCTCTGACGCATCGGTGATCGTGGGTGGACCGCCTCGGGAAATCCGCAGACGTACGGCCACACGTCACCATTGCGTCCTCAGCGGGCCTCCGAGCAACTCAGAGCTCATTCTGCCCGGCGCTGGGCGGCGATCCGAGCGAGCGCGATGACACCTATCGTCAGCCAGGCGATGTTGAGCGCGAGCGTCGCCCATGCGGACAGGAGAACCGCGTACACGAGCAGAAGCGAAGCGCCCAGGACGTTGATGCCCTGGAAGGCATACGATTGGGATTTCACCCATCCCCGCGATACGAGGAAGTAGCCCGATAGCACGCACAGGGTACCCAGCCCCCCAACGACGTGCCTCATCGCTCGACTGCCCTGCTAGGCCCGGCTGGACGCCCAGGGCTGGACGCCTTCGCGGCTGAAGACCGAAGAACCCCCGACGAAGAGATGCTCCACCTTGATTCCTGGGAGCTCATCGGTAGGCACGGTAAGCGGGTCGCGGTCGACGATGATGAAGTCGGCCTCTTTCCCCTCTGCGAGCGAGCCGTGGGTCTGGTCGATACCCAGCGCCTCTGCCGGGTAGAGGGTGTGCATGAGCAGCGCGGTCCGTACGTCGACGGATTCCTCCGGCTCGATGACATGGCCGTGGAACGTCTCACGGGCGACGGCGCACCAGACTCCGAAGAAGGGATTGCTCTGCTGCTCCTCAGCTCCGATGTACGTGTCGGAGCTCGCGGGAATGCGCCAGCCATCAACGATGAGCGACCTGAAGGGGAATCGTCCATGCTCCGCGACGGGCCCGAGATAGTCGGGAAAGAAGTCGCCGAAGTTGTAGAGGAAGACCGCCTGGGGCATCGGCTGGATCCCGAGCTTGCGCCACGTGGCAACCGCGGCGAAGTTCGTTAGGAGGTTGCCTGCGTGCTCTACGCGTGTGGGCGGACCGTCGCCTTCGACCAGCGATCCGATGGCCTTCATCACGGACGTCTGGGCCCTCTCGCCGTTGGCATGCACAGCCAGTTGCAGGCCGGCGTCGTTGGTGCGGCGGATGAGGCTGGCCATGATGCGCTGGTCGAGGTTGATGCGGCCCTTGGACCCGGGCCGCAATGCGTGCTCACTTCGATACGCGGTGAGCGTTGCGGCGTTCTTGGACGAGAACCCGCCGTCCGCGAACACCTTGACGCCCCGAACGGCGAATCGACCTGATTCATGCCCGATGGCGCTCTGCGCGTCCAGCGCCTGTTCGAACTCCATCGTGCCGGGCGCACACACGTACTGCTCGACCCGCTGTCGGATGCGGCCGGAGGCGACTTGTCGGGCTAGGGCGCTCGTGCCCTCAAGCGACCCCGAGATGTCACCGATGACACTGACTCCAAACCTTGTGTAGAGGGCGGCAGCGCCCTCCCGCAGGATCTCATCGAGGTCCAGGTCACCCTCCTGGATCGGCAGGTAGCTGTCGATCTCGCTCACGACCCCGCTGACGTTGCCAAAGGCGTCCTCCTCGATGACCGCACCGCCCATGGCGCCCTTCTTCCCGCCAGTGAAGCGGTCGAGGTCCGCGAGCTCGATGGCAGCAGAGTTGAGCAGCGTCGAGTGACCTCCCGCGTGCACCGCGATCGGCACGTCCGCGCTGACCGAGTCAAGCTCGTCCTTCGACGGGTATCGCTGTTCCCGGAGTTTGAGGTTGAAGAACAGATTCGCCTGCGCCCTTAGCCACGTTCCCCGCTCACGGCAGTCCGGTACTGCGTCCCTGAGCACATCCAGTACATCGCTGATCGTCTCGCAGCGGGGCACCCGCACGTCCACCATCGTGGCCATCGCCCGCGCACTGACCTCGGTGTGCGTGTGGGCGTCGATGAACGCGGGCATGACGACTCGCTCGCCGAAATCGAGGACCGCCCATCCAGCCGCCTGCTCTGGATGCACGACGCGGCCCTCGCTCACAGCGATTCGCCCCTGCTTGGCCGTGCCGCCTGGCGTGGTCGGATCGAGGATCCGGCCCGTGACGATGTAGTTGGTCGGTTGGGCCGTCACGCCATAGCCCTCTGACGGGACCTGAAGGGGACGATGACCCCCCTGGCGAACAACTCCATCTGCTCCATGATCGCCTCATGCGTCGGGCCGAAGTCGAAGAACAGCATCAGCTCGTCGACCCCCAGCCGGTCGTACTCCTCGACCTTGGCCAGGATCTCCTCCGGAGTACCGAAGAGCAGGTTGTCACGGCAGTCTTGCCTCGACGGCTCGTTTTCGAGCGGCTCCGGATAGACGTAGCCCGACTCGTCCGACTTCTGCGTGTAGAAGTGAAGGCTCTGGTTGATGCGGTGATTGATCAACACCTCGTCAATACGCTTTTCAAGCTCCGCCTCTGAATGCGAGACGGCTGTCTGCCGCAGGATCGTCAGCTTCTGCCCCTCGTTCACGGCGTTGTCATGAAACTGCTGGCTGACCGCCTCCACATCGTCCATCCCCCGGATGAACGGCCAGTTCGACACGCTGTAGCCCTTGGCTGCGGCCCATGCAATGGTCGGCTTCGTCATGGCGGCGATCCAGACCGACGCCGGCACCGGCCTGTTTACGGGACGCGGCCACACCGCCGACTCCTCGAAGTTGAAGAACTTGCCGTCGTACTGGGCTGCGTAGTGCTCTGAGGCCCAGATGGTCTCCAGAATGTCCATGACCTCGGCAAACCGTTCGCGGCCCTCGGTGAAGTCCATGCCGAAGCGCTGGAACTCGTACTCGTATGCGCCTCGTCCCACCCCGATGACCAGCCGGCCGTCGAGCAACTGGTCTGCCATGGCGAGCTCCCCCGCGGTGACTAGCGGATGGCGGGCGGTCAGCAGCACTGTCATGGTGCCGATGGGGATGTTGACGTCTCGGCCGAGGTGTACGGCGAGCAGCAGGGCACTTGGACCTTGGACGAAGTGAATGAGATGATGCTCGGGAATCCACACCATGTCGTACCCGAGTTGCTCGGCGGCGATGGTCTCGAGTCGCTTCTCCTCGTACAGAGACGTCCAGTACTCCTGGGGGCGGTGGATCCGCTGGAGGGACAGAAAGACGCTGAATTTCATAGGACACTCCTCAAATTGCCACGCTGGATTGAGGTCATAGCTTAGGCAGAGCCGCGCAGCAGCGTCGCTGGCCAGACGGCAAGGGCTTTACGTTCGGTCATGGCCTCATGGCCATCGACGTTCACCCCGCCTCACCCTTCGTGGACTGGACCGGTGCGCAAGCGATGAGCCACGTGCTTGGGGCGCTTGTCACCCTAGGCGTCCTTCTGGCGTACTTCTTGGTGTCCAGCGGGCGGGTGCAATCACAGTCGTACTCGTTTCAGGGCATCAACGTAGTCGGCGCATCATTTCTGGTCGCCTACTCGATACTCCTCTCGGCATGGGCTGCACTGGCCCTCAACCTTGCCTGGGTCGTGATCGGCATCGTGGGGCTCGCTAGAGCCACCTCCCAGCGACACCGACGCGAGCGTTGAGCGGCATGACCGAAATTCGACGTCCGGTGCAGGCCGATGGACGAGTCAGCGTTGTCAGGCGCGCCCGGACCCGTCGGCGTCGTCGTCGCTGGGAGCACGCGCCCCGATTCACGAAAATTTGTTCTGCCGACGATCGTCCCCGACGCCAGGGGGGGGGGGTCACTGGCGCGCCTCGCGGCCGCTACGTCGACCTGGTGCAGGTGGTGGCGCGCAGTCAGATCCCAGTGATCGCGTCGCCAACCTACAAGGCGAGTTACACGGGGCGGCTGAAGGCGTTTCTCGATCGCTACGGCGATGGCGGACTGGGTTCCTGCATCGCGGTTCCGCTCATGACCGGTGGTTCACGTGACCATTCGCTCGCTGTCGATCTCCTGCTGCGCCCGCTTCTCGTCGAACTGGGTGCAGCGGGCCGCGGATGGGGTGACGCGTCCCCGGTGGTGGTGGGTTTTCGGGCTTGAGCGTGGCGGTGTCCGCGACGTAGAGGGCCATCGTGCAAGGGTCAGTGAGAACGGTCTGGGAACTCACGAGAGGACTTTGCACGATGGCTATGGATCAGTCTGCCCTGTCGGAGCTGCTGGAGGCGTTGAAGGCCGCCGGTGTGGATGAGCGCGTGCGAATCGCCGCGCAGGACATGTATCAGGCGTTGATCGACGCCGAGGCCGAGGGCGTGATCAGCGCGGGCGTCGAGGTTGATCTGCTCGGGCCACTCGAACGTCGTCATCCCTTGCAGCGCGTCTTTCGACACGTCGACGAGCACGGGGCCGGGGCGACCGGTCGAGGCAAGGTGGAAGGCCTCGGCGATCGCGCACGG
>SXGU01484191.1_pt1 | contig 16182 bp, 17 predicted proteins | sample 3174531 | NCBI WGS metagenome assembly SXGU01 (sample SAMN11356863, study PRJNA531348) | freshwater metagenome | isolation source: freshwater sample F1-140 | place: China: Fuxian Lake, Yuxi | collected 2017-12-25 | reverse complement strand
CAGCGTGCACGCGTTCAGCGACGGCACCATCGGCCCGTATCTGCTCGGTGCGTTCGGTGTCATCGTGGTCACGTCGCTGGCGCTCATCGCCTGGCGTGGCGACCGGCTCCGGTCGCCCGGTGCCATCGACTCGCCCATCTCTCGTGAGGGCGCGTTCCTGGCCAACAACGTGCTGTTCACGTTGTTCGCGTTCATCATCCTGTTGGGCACCGTCTTCCCGCTCATCGTGGAGGCCAAGGACGACCGGCAGATCGCCGTCGGCTCGCCGTTCTTCGACACGATGTCGAAGCCCATCGGCCTCGTGCTGCTGTTCCTGATGGCGGTGGCCCCGGTGCTGCCGTGGCGCAAGGCCAGCCTCGAACTGCTGCGCGACCGTTTGTACTGGCCGCTGTGGTGCGGCGCCGCGACGTTGGTGTTGTCGGTGCTGCTCGGTGCCACCGGGTTCATGCCGCTGCTGGCCTTCACGCTCGCCGGGTTCGCCGGCGGTTCGGCGCTGCGCCAGTTGGTGCTGGCCACCCGTCGCCAGGGCTACCGCGGGCTGCTGGGTCGGGCGAACGGCGGCATGGTGGTGCACATCGGCATCATCCTCATCGCCGTCGGTCTCACCGCCTCCAACAGCTTCACGAAGGCCGGCGAGTTCACGATGAACACGGGCGACACCGTCGAGTTCGCGGGCCACACGTTCACGCTCGAGGACGTGGTGAGTTTCGAGACGCCCACGTCGGTGGGCATCAAGGCACTGGTGGCCATCGACGGTGGCCAGGCGTACGCGCCGGCCATCAGCAAGTTCACGGCGCAGGGCATGGACATCGCCACGCCCAGCGTGAAGACGGGCGTGCTGAAGGACATCTACCTCACGCTCGAGAACGGCTCGAAGCCCAGCACCGGTGTGGCGAAGTTGAAGATCTTCATCAAGCCGATGATCGTGTGGATCTGGATCGGCGGTCTGCTGTGCGGTGTCGGCACGGTGCTGTCGGCCTTCCCCGGCAAGCACCGCCGCAAGCCCACCGATCCGGTGTCGGCACCGGTGCCGCTCGACGAGCCGGTCACCGCCGAGCCGTCGGCTGCCGCGACCGAGGAGGTGGCACGTGACTGAACCGACCACCGTCGACACTCCGGCCTCCCCGCCACGACGTGTTGCACCGTTCGTGGTGCTGGCCGTCGCCGTGGTGATGGCGGCGTTGTTCTTCGTGCTCGCCAGCGGCAGTTCGGGGCCCGACGACGAGGTCGGCATCATCGACAGCCCGTTGCTCGGACGCGCCGCGCCCACGGTGCGCAGCACCACGCTCGACGATGAGCCGTTCGATCTGGCCCGGCGCAAGGGCAGCTGGGTGGTCATCAACTTCTTCAACAGCACCTGCGCGCCGTGTCGCGCCGAGCACCCAGCGCTCGTGGAGTTCGCCGAGCAGCAGAAGACGTTCGGCGCCGACGGCGCCGAGCTGTACACGATGCTGCAGATCAACGACGACATCGACGACGTGAAGCAGTTCTTCCTCACCCGCGGCGGTGACTGGCCCATCGTGCGCGACGACGAGGGCACCACCAACGTGGCGTTCGGCGTGGCGCTGGTGCCCGAGACGTTCATCATCGCCCCCGACGGCACCGTGGTGCTGCGCTGGGCCGGCCAGATCGACGCCGACACGCTGTCGCGGTTGGTGCAACAGCAACGAGAGATGTACGCAGGCGCATGAGCAGTCGATCGAAGTGGAAGCGCTGGCCCGGCTGGCTGGCCCTGTTCCTGGTGCTCGCGTGTTTCCTCGCGTACGGCACGGCGAAGGACTCGGGTCCGCTCACGCCCGAGGAGCGCGTCGAGCTCATCACGCAGCGCATCGCCTGCCCGGTCTGTGACGGCGAGACCGTCTACGAGAGCGCGAACCCTGCGTCGGCCGCCATCCGTTCCGAGGTGAAGGCGCAGGTGGCTGCCGGGGTGAGCAGCGACGACGAGATCGTTGCGTACATCGTGCAGCAGTTCGGTGAGCAGACGCAGCTGCTGCCCAAGGCGTCGGGCTTCGACGCGTTGGTGTGGGTGCTGCCGGCGGCGGCGCTGGTGTGTGCCGGCGTGGGCCTGTTCTTCGCGTTCCGGCGCTGGAAGCGCAACGTCGATGCCATCCCCGACGACGACGACCGGGCGATGGTGGAGGCTGCCCTCGCGGCCGACGACGCCGACGCGGACACGGGCGACGCCGACGCGGAGGCGACCGGGCGATGAATCCCGACCGTCTCGCCGAGCTCGAGGAGGAACGCAGGTTCCTGCTCGACAGCATCCGCGACCTCGAGCGCGAGCACGAGGTGGGTGATGTCGACGATGCCGACTTCACGGCCCTGCGCGATGGTTACGTGGCTCGTGCCGCGGCGGTGATGCGTGAGATCGAGGACGGCCGCAGTGCACTGCCGCCGAAGCCGCAGCGACCGCTGTGGCGCCGTCTCGTCGTGCCGGTGGCCACCCTCGCCGTGGCGGTGGTGCTCGGTGTGGCCGTGAGCCAGTTCGCCGGGCAACGCCTCCCTGGCCAGACGCTCACGGGTGGCCTGCCCACCGACGAGGTCACCCAGCTGCTGGCCGAGGCCCGGGCGTCGCTGAACCCGAACGACAACACGCCGGCACTGGCGGCGTTCCAGAAGGTGCTCGACATCGAGCCCGAGAACGTGGAAGCCCGCACGTACATCGGCTGGATCATCGCGCTCAACGGTCAGCAGGCCGAGAGCGACGAGCAGGTGCAGCAGGGCATCGACCTGTTGCGCGAGGCCGCGGCACTCGACGACACCTACGCCGACCCGCACTGCTTCATCGCCGTCGCGAGCGCCCGGTTCCTCACGGTGCCCGACGCCGAGGCTGCCACCGCCGCGGCGCAGGACTGCCTCGACCGCAACCCGCCGGCCAACATGCGCCCGATGGTCGAAGGCCTCATCACCCCCTGAGGTGCCGCCAGGTTTCTGGGCGTGATCCGTCCCACTTCGGCATCTGGGCGTGATGCGTCCCGGAAACCGGGACGCATCAGCGCCAGATCGCTCGGCTCACTCGGGTGGAGGGAGGCAGGTCGCCTCGGTGAACTCGCCATCGGCGGTGCGGGTGATCGCCCACGTTGACGCCTTCCGCCAGTCGGGCTCGGTGAGGATGGCACAGCCGCGGCGTTGCAGCGCCCCGATGGTGGCCGGGATGACGTCGCCGTGACTGCACAGCACGGAGCCGTCGGGCAGTTCGCCGAGCAGCGCGAGCGCGCCGGCGAAGCCGGTCTCCTCGGCGAGTCGTTCGTCGGTGCGCACCGGTCGGCCGACGCGTTCGCCCAACGGCTCGATGGTCTGCACGCAGCGCAGGTACGGGCTGCTGACCAGTTCCCCGGTCGCCACCGGGCCGAGCAGGTCGGCCAAGAGCGCGGCCTGTGCCCGCCCCTTGTCGGTGAGCGGGCGGGGACGATCGTCACCCACCCACTCCGACCGACTGCCCGCCTTGGCGTGGCGAACGACGTAGAGCATCAGACCTCGTTGGTGGTGGCCATGTGGCGAGCCGACAGCTGCCGCACGAGCATCAGGTACACCACTGCGGCACATGCCGACACGAGACCGAGGCCGAGGTTCATCCACTTGTACGTGTCGAGCTGCTCGGCGTAGTCGACCATGTCGTTGGTGCCGATCTGCGACAGCACACCGGCGGCCGAGACGAAGCCGAGCAGCGGCATGAGGCCGTAGAGCACCCACCAGGCGTGCACCAGCGGGCTGATCGGACGCTGCTTCCAGCTCGGGTCGTTGGCCGGAACGTCGGGGTCGCTGGCACGCCACAGTTCGCTGAACATCAGCCACGGGATGGCGTAGATGATGCACGGCGGCACGAACCAGCCGAAGATGGCCCAGTTCGGCGACCAACGCAGGCCGGGGCGACCGATGGCCTTCACGTTCGCGGCCATGCGCTGCATCCAGATGATGGTGAGGATGGCGATCGGCAGGAACAGCAGGCTCGTCAGCGTGGTGAGCAGGTTCCGGGAGGCCGAGGTGAACTCGTCCTCGCTGATGGCGCCCGCGGCGAAGTCGGCGGCCTTGCCGGCCAACTGCCAGCCGAGCAGCGCCGAGAGCACCGACATCGGGATCTGCACCATCATCAGCGTGCCGAGGGCCTTGGCGATGCCGCCGATCTTCTGCACGTTGTTCCCCATGGTGCCGGGCCCGCCGTACGCGACGTAGCCGGGAGGCGGGGTGAGATTGCCGGGCGGCGGCGGGGGAGGAGGCGGGGGCGGGATGTCGCTCATGGCTGCACACACTAGGTGCGGCGGGCTTCGCGTGGCGCGCCAACCCGAGCCGGTGCACACTGTGCGAATGGGTTTCTTCGATCGCAATCGCCAGCAGTTGCTCGAGAAGGGCTACGACCCGTCCCGCCTGCCGCCCGGCCAGTACCTCACCGATCGTTTCCCGGTGCTGCACGTCGGCGACGTGCCCACCTACGGCCCGGGGGAGTGGGATCTCACCATCACCGGCCTGGTCGACCGGCCGTTCACCATCGGGCTCGACGAGCTGAAGGCGATGCCGTCGCACACGCTCACCTTCGACATCCACTGCGTCACGAAGTGGAGCAAGTTCGACACCACCTGGACGGGTGTGCGCGTGCGCGACCTGCTCGAGCAGGCCGGTGTGCAGGCCGGTGCCACGCACGTGGTGGAGCACGCAGAGTACGGCTACACCACGAACCTGCCGCTGGCCGACATCACCACCGACGAGGCGATCGTGGCGTTTGCGTACGAGGGCGAGGAGATCGAGCCCATCCACGGTGGTCCGGTGCGCATCGTGGTGCCGCACCTCTACTTCTGGAAGCGCGCGAAGTGGGTGCGCGCCCTCGAGGTGCGCGACGCCGACAAGCCCGGCTTCTGGGAACGCAACGGCTATCACATGTACGGCGACCCGTTCCGCGAACAACGCCACTGGGGCGACTGACTCGCCCTGGACCGGCAAGGCCACATCGAACACTCGGCAGCCCACTCCTGTCTCGAGGGTTTCCGGCACCCCAGGTGCGCACGAAACCCTCGAAGGCGCGACGTTCCCGTCGAGATCTGCAGATCTGGACGACCGCCGTCCGGCGACCTGTCACACGAACCGCGACACTGGGACGACTGGTGCGATGATGTCGACGACCGCTGGCACTTGTGCTGCACCGTGCGGTGGATCACGATGATCGTGGGTGCAGAGCGAGGAAGGAGGAGGCCATGATCATCCTTCCGTTCATCGTGGTGCTGGGCATCGTGGGCATCGTCTACTCGACCCGGCGTCGACGGATCCGCGCGTCGTCCGGCGGTCACGACGTCGTCGGTGGCGACGTTGCGCCATCGGTGACGCCCATCGGACGCTGGTCGCTCTGCGTGCTGGGGGTTGCCGCCGTGCTGTGGGTGCTCACGCGCACCACGCTGCCCATCTACTCCGTCGCAGCGCTCGGTGGCGTCTCGTTCGTGCTGGCCGTCGTGGCCGCAGTGCGATCCCGCGACCGTTCGCCGTTGCTGCTGCTGCCGCTGCTCCTCGTGCCCCTCGCCGCTGCTGCCGGCGCCGCGTTCGCGTTGCTGCAGTAGTCGGCTCGACGTCGGCCTCACTCGTGTCGCGGTCGTTCCGGGGATTTCCCGGTACGGGCATGACATGAACGAGCACGCCGCCGCGGTCGAGAGGAAACCCTGCTTGCGGAGGCTGCGGAACGCGAACGCACCGATGACGGTGCTGGTGATGCGTGCCTGAGCTCGACGGTGTGCACCCGGTGGAGCAGTTTGCTCTTCCATGGGCACGGCGATCGGCGCACAATGCAGTTGTGGCTCGTACTGCTACGGCTTGGATCGTGATAGGTCTCGTCGTGCTCGCCGCGTGCGGGCCGGGCGACAACGCATCCGGGGTACCGACGAGTCCGGCGTCGGCGCCGTCGACAACCGTTGCCGAGTCGACCACGGCGGCACAGAGCACCACGACCACCGAGGTCGTGACGACCGTTCCGACGCTGGCGGCGCCGATCGTGCCCACCGGTGACCCGGTGGTGGACGCCGCGCTGCTCGATCTCGCTCGATTCGTCGAAGCGCAGCGTGGCGGTCCCTTCCTCGAACAGGTCGACGTGCGGTTCCTCGCTGATGCCGAGTTCGAAGCCTTGGTGCTCGCAGGCCTCGACGACGTCGCCGTGCTGATCGCGTTGCGAACACAGCAGCAGTTGCTCGAAGCGCTCGGCCTGCTGCCCGAGGGGACCGACCTCGTCGAACTGGTGCGGGTCAGTCAGCGCGAAGGTGTGATCGGCCTGTACCAGCCATCGAGCGGTGAGCTGTGGGTGCGCGGCACCGACGCCACCCCACTCGTCAGGATCACCATCGTGCACGAACTCGTGCACGCTTGGGACGATCAGTGGTTCCACCTCGAGTCGATCGATGCACACGACGCCGACGCACAGTTCGCGGTGAGCGCGCTCGCCGAAGGCTCGGCGACCTGGTTCGAGGATGTGTACCGCGGGCAGATGTCGCCGGCCGACGTCGCCGCGGCGGCCGCCGAGGCGCGGGCCTTCTGGGACCAGTACGAATCCCCGGACTGGCCGACTTCGGTGACCGAGCTGAGTGAGTCGGTCTACACACTCGGGCGGTCGTTCGTGCAACGACTCCTGTCAGAGGGTGGTACCGGAGCGCTCGACGCCGCCTTCGAGCATCCACCAGCCTCGACCGAGCACCTACTGCACCCTGATCGCTATCTCGCCGGCCACCGGCCGATCGACGTCGATGAGCCGGACGTCGAGGGCAACGTGCTCGTCGACGACGTGATGGGGGAGTGGGGTCTGATCGAACTGCTCAACGCCGAACTTGCGCCGAGTGATGCTCGGCGGGCCGCCGAGGGCTGGGCCGGCGACCGGTATGTGCTGAGTGAGGTCGGCGGGGAGGAGTGCGTGACGATGCTCATCGTCACCGACACTGAGGTCGACGGTGACGAGTTGGCACTCGCGGCGCAGCGCTGGGTCGCTCGCGCCAGCGGCGCGAACACTGATCGCATCGACGCGACCACCGTCCGGCTGGTCGCCTGTTCCGTGTGACGCGAGTCTCGGTGCCGCTCCACTTCGGCACTTTCCACTGCCGCGAAACGGGCGTACCTTGAACTCGAGGGACCTCGTCCCACGGGGTCCGTGAACGAGGAGGGTGTCATGGAAGAGCGCCTGACGGAACGCTTCTCTGGCGATGTTGCGCCATTGCCCGAGGTGCCGAACACTCCCGCTGCACTGTTCGAAGCGATGCCGCCCGCGGTGGAGGAGCCGGCGATGGGGGTGGCTGCGGCGCCCCTCGTGCCGGGGCCGGTCGTCGATGCGGCCCCGCCGACTCGTCGCGGTTGGCCGAAGTACGTCGCGATCGGGGCGGCTGCGTTGTTGGTGGGTGTCGGAATCGGCTACCTCGCCGGTGCGCCGACACGGAACGAGCTGACCTCGCAACGCGACGACGCTCGCGCCCAGGTGGTCGGCTTGACGGCCGACCTCGCGACCGCCGAGGATGCGCTCGCGGCGACCGCCGACGAGCTCGACCTCGCCAACGGTGAACTCCGAACAGCCCAGTCGGAACTCACGAACACCGAAGCCTCGCTGGTGTCGATGACCGAGTCCCGTGACGCAGCGACCACGCGTGCTGATGCGTGCACGGTCGCCGCCACGGCAGGCAAGGACCTCGTGACGCAGTGGTCGAACATCTTCGACGACTTCATCGACTACTTGAACGCGCCGTGGGGCAGCGCGGCGGAAGCGACGATCGACACCCACATCGACGAGCAGTTCACCAAGATGGACGAGCAACAGGTCGCGCTCGACCGTGCGATGGAGGACTGCGTCGGCTGAGGTGACGACGTGCGGTCTCGCCAACTGGCCGGTGTTGGATCATTCAGCCAGCGCCGGCCAGGCCGCGAACCGGTCTAGAGGAAACCCTGCTTGCGGAGGCTGCGGAACGCGAACGCACCGATGACGGGCGGGAAGTAGAACGTGATCACGCGCGACGTGAGCGCGGCGGCGAACGCGATGTCCTCGGGCACGCCGATCGCGATGAAGCCGGCAGTGAGGGCCGCCTCGGTGACGCCGATGCCACCCGGCACGGGCATCAACCCGGCGAACAGCGACACGAAGATGGCCACCACGAGCACGTTGATGTAGCCGGGCGTCTGGCCGTATGCGGCGAGCACGGTGAGGTGGGTGAGCGCCCCGATGAGCTCGGAGGCCATGTTGGCGCCGAAGGCCACGGCGAGCCGACGCGGCGACTTGAGGAAGGGCAGCAGGAACGCCTTCACCTTGTGCACCTTGTCGAGCACCCAGTTGCGCAGCACGGGCACAGCGGCGATGACGACCAGGCCGATGACGAGCCCGATGCCGAGCCACACGAGCAGCGAGGTGATCTTGTCGACGTCGAAGTCGGCCGACAGGTTCATGTCGAGCGACCCGAAGCCGAGCAGCAGGATGCTGCCGAGGATGAGCAACTGGCACAGGAAGCCGGTGAATCCGTCGAGCGCGCCCATCGCCACGGCGGTGGTGGGCTCGACGCCGTTGCGTTGGAAGAACCGGATGTTCACCGCCACGCGGCCGGCGGTGGACGGCATCGCGAGGTTCACGAACGTCTGCGCGAACTGCAGTGTGGTGAGGCGGCCCAGTGGCACCGGCGTGGGGCTGATGCCCTCGAGGCCGATGGCGTTGGCCACTCTGCCGGAGCTCGACACCACGAACGCAGCGATGAGGATCGGAATGCTCGCGTTCCGCATCGCGCTGACGATGTTCTCGATGCCCACCTCGGTGAGTTGCGAGATGAGCAGGTACCCGGCCACGAACATGATGACCGAGGTGATGATGCCGCTCCACGAGACACGACGCAGCTTCTGCAGGTCGCGTTCCTCGATGCCCAGCAGCGTGAGTGTGGCCTTGCGCAGTTCGTCGATGTCGATGCCCGCGGCGTCGCAGCGCCGGCGTAGCGACAGCGTGAGCGCGGCCGGCTGGATGTAGCTGGCCACCTCGCCCAGCCCCTCGTCGCCGAGCGCGGCGCGGGCCGCCGTGGTGGCCCGTTCCACGCCGACCGACAACGCCGTGGTGACGAACAGCTGGGCTCGGTCGACCAGCAGTTCGGTCTCGCCCTTCGCCATGTAACCCGAGCCGAGGTCGGCAATGCCGACACCGCCCGGCTGGAGGCGGAGGTGGTCGGGATCGATCGACGCATGCGCGATGTGGGCGCGGTGGAGCTGCGCCAGCGCATCCCAGAAGCCGGCGAGCGTGCCATCGTCGAGCTCGCCCGCCACCTCGGACAACATCGGACCCTTGCGGCGCACCACCAACACGCCGTCGCCGATCACGTTGGTGCCGGCGGTGACGACGTGGTCGACCGGCACCCCCTGACGTTCGGCGAGCAGGGTGAGGAACGCCTCGTGCTCCACCTGCTGAAGTCGCGACAGTGCGAGTGCCGCGCCGCTGTCGCGGTACCAGAAGAACCGCCACAGCTTCACCAGCAGCTGGCCGTCCCACGCGTCGCGGCCGTAGATCTTCACATCGAGATCACCGTCGTCGGCGCTGGTGGCCCGCACCATGACCACGCCGTTGCGGCGGTCGATGGTGTGGGGTGTGGCATCGATGCCCATGCTGAGCAGCACGTTGTGCACGTTCTCGAGCGATGGGATACCCGCAGGGGAGCCGGCCACCTGGTGCACGGCCGACGCCGCCAGCAGGCCGAGTGCCACCGCACCGATGGCGCCCGACGGTGTGACCGACTCGAGCGCCACCCAGGTGAGCGCGCCGATGGCGAGCAGCGTGCGGCCGAACGAGCGATACGGCCGGCTGACGTAGGCGGAGGCGACACTGATGACCGTGACCGACGCGGCGAGCGTGACGGCCGGGTACGCCGTGCCGCTGTGCACGCTGAACGGGCCCTCGAACAGCTCGGGCCACGAACCGTTGATGACCCGGCCTGCCACGGCGCCGATGCCGAGCACCAGCGCGTACGCCACTCCCATCGAGGCGAGCAACCGCCACTGACGACGGAACAGCGCAGCGACGATGAGGAACAACGCCCACACGGCGACGAGGTCGTGCCCCACGCGCCACACCGGATCGAGGAACGACGGCAGACTCGTCGCGATCGCGCTGAACGCTCGTTCCAGTGCGCCGGGCGGGTCGTCGGCGCGCAGCGCGAACACCACGAAGACGACGGCGCTGAGCACGAGCATCGTGGTGTCGGTCGCTCGGCGGTGACGCGGCGCGCCCGGCGGCACCACGAAGAACCGCCCGCGCAGTGCGTCGATGGCGGTCTGGTCGAGATTGGCCAGGCTGCGACGGAGGGATCCCGTGCCGAGCGAGCCGCCGCCGTTGTCGTCCATGGCCGCAGAACCTACCCCGTCCCCTTCACCGGGCGGGACGTGTCGCGCGACCCGGCGGCAGGGACGGCACTTCCCCTAGGGTCGGCGGCCATGCGACTTCACGTGCAGCGATCGGGATCGGGTGCGCCGGCGCTCGTGTTCGTCCACGGCCTCGGCGGTACCACCGCCACGTGGGACGGCGTGGTGGCGGCCATGTCGCCGCGGCACCTCACGGTGGCGGTCGACCTGCTGGGCCATGGTGCCTCGCCGGTGCCCGACGACCCCGCGCTGTACACGCGGGACGCCGCCCTCGCCGACCTCGACGACGTGCTGGCCACCATCGACGGTCCCGCCGTGCTGGTGGGCCACTCGCTCGGCGGCTACCTGTCGCTCGCCCACGCGGCCACCCGCCCGGGTGCCGTCGCCGGCATCGCCGTGCTGAACACCGGACCGGGCTTCCGCGACCCCGACAAGCGCGAGGCCTGGAACGAGCGGTCGCGCCGCAACGCACACCGATTCGGCGTCCCGGTGCAGGCCACGAACCTGAATCTGCAGGAGGACAGCGTGGTGATGGAGCGACTGGCCGAAATGACCGTGCCCACGCTGGTGCTGGCCGGCGCGCTCGACCGTGAGGAGTACACGGTGAGCGGCAAGTACCTGGAACGCAAGATGCCGAACGCGCACCTCGAGGTCATCGCGGCCGGCGAGCACAACATGCAGGAGACGCACCCGGCCGAGGTGGCCGCAGCGATCGAACAGTGGTTGGTGGCGCAGCAGCTCAGTCGTTGATGGCGGCGTACACGAGGCTGCGCAACTGGCCGCGGAAGTCGAACGATGCCGACGGCATGAGCTGGGTGGCGAACACCACCCACAGATCCTCGACGGGATCCACCCAGAACACGGTGCTCGCGGCGCCGCCCCAGTAGAAGTCGTGCGCAGTGAGCGCACCGGTGGCCACCTGGTCGATGGTGCTGGCGAACCCCAGGCCGAAGCCGACACCCACGTTGCCGTACAGCGTGAGCAGCTCCACGTCGAGCGCGGCCAGGTCCTTCCCACCGGGCAGATGGTTCTTGCGCATCAGGTCGAGCGTGCGCGGTCCGATGATGCGATGGCCGTCGAGCTCGCCGCCGCGGCGCAGCATCTCGCAGAACCGCGTGTAGTCGGCCACGGTGCCGGCCAGACCGCCGCCGCCGCTCACGAACGCCGGCTCACGGAGGTAGATGCTGGTGGTCGGGTCGTCCATCAACGTGGTGGTCTTGTCGGGGTTGCGCTGATAGTTGGCGGCGAAGCGGTGCGCCTTGTCGGCGGGCACCTGGAAGCTGGTGTCGACCATGCCCAGCGGGTCGAGGATGTGCTCCTGCAGGTACTCGGCGAACGGCTGCCCGCTGATCTTCTCCACCAGCGCGCCGCACGCATCGGTGGCCAGCGAGTACTGGTACGCGGTGCCGGGCTGGAACCGCAGCGGCACCGACGACAGTTTCTCCATGAACTCGTCCATCGACGTGGGCACGCCCACGCTGCGGATGCGGTTCGCCTGGTACACGCGATCGATCGGGTGCACCTCCATGCCCAACAGCAGTCCGCCGTAGGTGAGGCCGCTGGTGTGGCTGAGCAGGTCGCGGAACGTGATGCCACGGTGCGCCGGCTCGGTGACCATCGCGTCGGCCGTGTCGGTGGAGGTGCCGCTCACCCACACCTGGTGCCGCTTCCACGACGGGTAGAACCGCGACACCGGATCGTCGAGCTGGAACATGCCGCGCTCGAACAGCTGCATCAGCGCGATCGAGGTGAGCGGCTTGGTCATCGAGTAGATGCGGAAGATGGTGTCGTCGCCGATCGGCACGTTGCGCTCGCGGTCGCGCATGCCGAGCGAGGCGTGGTACGCCACCTTGCCGTGCCGGCCGACGGCCACCTGTGCGCCGGCGATCTTGCCCTTCGACACGTACTGCTGATCGAGGTGGGCGGCGATGCGTTGCAGGCGTCCTGCGTCGAAGCCGGTCCCCACGATGTCCACGTCCATGCTGTCCCCCTGGGATACTCGTCCCGATGTCGATGGTGAGCTTCCGGTGCCCGCACTGCGGCCAGTCGCTCGCTGCCGGCGAGCGTACGTTCTCGTGCCCCTCCGGCCACCAGTTCGACCGCGCTCGGGAGGGCTACGTGCACCTGTTGCCCTCCGGTCGGTTGGCAGGTGGGCCGAGCGGCGACGACGACACGATGGTGCGTGCGCGACGTGCCGTGTTCGACGCCGGTTGCTACGCCCCGATCATCGACGCAGTGGCCACGGCAGTGCAGGCGACCGGTGCCGACGACGTGCTCGACGCCGGATGTGGTGAGGGCACCTATCTCGCGCGTGCCTGCGCCGGTGGCGCGCACGGTTGGGGCATCGACATCTCGAAGGTGGCCGTGCGGCTGGCGGCGCGGCGGTACCCGCAGTGCTCGTTCGCCGTGGCGTCGTCGTACCGGTTGCCGTTCGACGACGCATCGTTCGGTGCGGTGATCGACGTGTTCTCGCCGCGCCCGTTCGACGAACTGCTGCGTGTGCTGCGGCCCGGTGGTGCGGCCGTGGTGGTCACGCCCGGCGCCGACCACCTGGCCCAGTTGAAGGCGTTGGTGTACGACACGCCGCGTCCGCACGTCGACGACGAGCCCACACCGCCTGCGGTCGACGTGGTCGAGGTGCGCTTCAGCGTCGATCTGGCTGAACCGACGTTGCGGCGACAACTGCTGGAGATGACGCCCTACTGGTGGAGCGCCGACGATGCGCGCCGCGCCCGCGTGGAGGCGGCGCTCACGTCGGTGGACGCCCACATGGTGATGACCACCTATCGCCGGTGATCAGTTCACCTTCAGCGCAGCGCTGAACACCTTCTTCGGCTTCAGTTCCTGCGCGATGCGGGTGGCGATGGCCTGGAACGCCTTCGCGCTCTCGCTGGCGGGATCGGCCACCGTGATGGGCTGACCGTCGTCGCCGCCCTCGCGCAGCGCCTGCACCAGCGGCAGCTGACCCAGCAGCGGCACCTCGAGCTCGTCGGCCAGTTCCTGGCCGCCGCCGGCGCCGAAGATCTCGTAGCGCGTGCCGTCGTCGCCGGTGAACCAGCTCATGTTCTCGATGACGCCCTTCACCGGCAGGTTCACCTTCTGCGCCATTGCAGCCGACAGGCGCGCCACCTTCTGGGCGGCGGGCTGCGGCGTGGTGACCACGTACACCTCGCCACGCGGCAGGTACTGGCTGAGGCTGAGCGCGATGTCGCCGGTGCCGGGCGGCATGTCGATGAGCAGGAAGTCGGGCTCGTCCCAGAACACATCGGCGAGGAACTGCTCGAGCGCCTTGTGCAGCATGGGCCCACGCCAGATGACGGCCTGGCCCTCGGGCACGAAGTAGCCGATGGAGATGCAGCTCACGCCGTGCTGTGCCGGCGGCACGAGCATGTCGTCGATGACCACCGGGTCGCGGTCGGTGCCCAGCATGCGCGGGATGGAGTAGCCGTAGATGTCGGCATCGACCACGCCCACCTTGTAGCCCTGGCTGGCGAGTGCGACTGCGAGGTTCACGGTGACGCTGCTCTTGCCGACGCCGCCCTTGCCGCTGGAGATGAGCAGCGGGCGGGTCTTGTTGCCGGGCTGGTTGAACGGCACGGCCTTCCCCTCGGCGTGGCCGTGCGCCTGGCCCGGTGCGTGGCTGTGACCGTGACCGGCACCGCCCATGATCTCGCGCACCTTGGCGCGTTCGGCGTCGCTCATCACGCCGAAGTCGAGACCCACACTGGTGACACCGTCGAGCGCAGTGACCGCGGTGCTCACCCGGTTCTGGATCTCGTTGCGCAGGGGGCAGCCGGGCACCGTGAGCGCGATCTCGATGCGCACGTCGCCGCTGCCGCCGATCTGCACCGATCGCACCATGCCGAGATCGACGATGCTGCGGTGCAGTTCGGGGTCTTCCACCGGCCGCAGTGCGTCGATGATCTGGTCGTTGGTGGGGGAGGGCATCGTGGGACTCCGGTCGAACGAACGGGGGGGAGGTCGCGCCGTGACGAATTACCACTACGCGCATAGGTAGAATACCCCCGTGGTTGCGAACTCGACCTCATTCACCAGCACGGTGTCGGCCATCACCGATGCATTCGGCGATCCCACGCGCCGGGGCATCTACCTGATGGCCCGCGACCGGGCCGATGGGGTCACCGCCTCGCAGGTGGCCGAACAGTTCGGGGTGCACCCCAACGTGGCTCGCCACCACCTCGACAAGGTGTCGGCCGGTGGCTATCTCGAGGTGGTCATCGAACGAGCCGAGGGTGCCGGTGCCGGTCGCCCGTCGAAGCACTACCGCGTGCCGGCCGATGCGAAGTCCGACACGGTCGACGTGCCGGTGAAGAGCGACGACCTGGTGCTGTCGCTGCTGGGTCGGGCGTTGCGGCTGCTGCCCCGCGACGAGGCCGAGGCAATGGCCGAGGAAGTGGGCCAGGAGTACGGCCGGGCCATGGCACAGGGCATGACCGGTGACGACCTGGCGGCCGGACAGCGCAGCCTGCGGTCGGCCATGCAGGCAGTGGCCGACGCGCTCACCGCGCACGGCTTCGCCGCGCACGCCGATCAGCGCAACAACCAGCTGCGCATCATCAACAACCACTGCCCGTTCGGCGATGTCGCCATCGAGCACCCGGTCATCTGCGCGGTCGACCGCGGTATGGTGCGCGGCATGTTGGCCGCGCTGCACGGCGACGCCGACGTCAGCACCCTGCAGTCGCTCGCCCAGGGCGACACGTTCTGCGCCACCAGCGTCTGACCCGCTGCGGCGGGTTCACTCGCGGTGCTGGGCGAACTCGATGATGCGCGGGATGATCTGATCGTCGCCGTCGGCCTGCACCTTGGCCAGGCTGCCGCAGTCGAACGGCGGTTGCGGGTCGTACTCGATCATCAACTGCGTGGCCTTCGCCGCCGTGGTGTCGAACAGCAACTCCACCAACCGCAGCGCCATGTCGATGCCGCTGCTCACGCCCGCGGCGGTGATGATGCGCCGGTCGAGGTGCTCCACCACTCGCTGCGCCGTGGGCACGGCGCCGTGCCGTTCGAGATCGGGATAGCACGACCAGTAAGTGGTGGCGGTGAGCCCGTCGAGCAGTCCGGCTGCGGCCAGCACGATCGCACCCGTGCACACCGAGGTGGTGAACGTGGTCGTGCGGTGCGCGGTGCGCAACCACTCGAGCACCTGCTCGTCCTGCTCGAGCGCTCGCGTGCCGACACCGCCGGGGAACACGACGATGTCGGGCTGGGGGAAGTCGTCGAACGTGCCATCGGCGGTGATGCCGAGGAAGCCGTTCTCGCTGCGGATCTCGCCGCGCTGGTGGCCGATGAACGTGACGTCGACGTCGGGGATGCGCTGGAGCACCTCGTACGGCCCGATGCCGTCGAGTGCGGTGAACCGGGGGAAGAGCGGGATGACGACCTGCATCGCCCCAGCCTTTCCCTCGAGCACCGTCGGGTCAATGCGAATTTTCCGGGCACGGGTACCATGTGGCCGATCCCACCCCTGGATCCCGCACGAAAGGACCACCGTGGACGTACGCATCGGTGTCACCCAGACCGCCCGCGACATCGCCATCGAACTGGCCGACGACGTCGACCGCGATGCCGTGAAGGCCAAGGTCGACGCCGCCCTCACCGGCGCCGTCGACGTGTTGTGGCTCACCGACAAGAAGGGCCGCGACGTCGCCATCGCTGCGGCGAAGATCGCCTTCGTCGAGCTCGGCACGGCAGAGGCCGACCGCCGCATCGGCTTCGGCGGCTGAGTTCCGTGAAGGGGATCATCCTGGCGGGGGGCACCGGCAGTCGCCTGTGGCCCATCACGCGTGGTGTCAGCAAGCAGTTGCTGCCCGTGTACGACAAGCCGAT
>SXGU01086821.1_pt1 | contig 16182 bp, 12 predicted proteins | sample 3174531 | NCBI WGS metagenome assembly SXGU01 (sample SAMN11356863, study PRJNA531348) | freshwater metagenome | isolation source: freshwater sample F1-140 | place: China: Fuxian Lake, Yuxi | collected 2017-12-25 | reverse complement strand
TGCAAACCGGCCATCAGAATGAAGGCAGGTGGTTGGGTGGCAAAACTGAGCGGTTCGCCCTCCTGGCCCATGATGGTGACGAGTTCGTCGTAAACCACCTTGATAAAGGTTTGGCCTGGCGTCAGGCTACCGACCACCTCCTGCCCCACCGCCCGTTGTTTGACCTGGGTGGTAAATTCCTTGACCACCGGCAGGGCCACATCGGCCTCCAGCAGGGCGGTTCGCACCTCTCCCAGTGCTTCCTGTATATTGTCGTCAGTCAGTCGTCCCTGGCCGCTGATCTTCTTGAGTGTCTGGGTAAAGCGTTCTGTTAAATTATCAAACATGTGAAAAAACCTGGGTCAACCTGTAACAATTCCGTCCGAACTTCATCTTGATGCCACATTATGCCAGACTAAGGGGAGGAGAGCATATTTCATGAACGCAACCACACTGAGCCTGTTCGCCATCATTGCCTACATGGCTGCTACCATCGGCACGATCCGTTCCCTGCGGTTTGACTATCGAAGCCGCAAACACCCGTCAGGTATGCGGGCAGGCATACTGGCTTTGGGCTGGCTGGCCCTTATTCCGCATGGCGTACTCTGGCTGGAGTCGATCCAACCGGAGACCGGTCTGGACTTCAGCCTGCTGAACGCGCTGTCGCTGGTTTCAGGGGTGGCCGTGCTGATAGTGTTGCTGGCGGCGGCCTTCAAGCCGGTCGACAAACTTGGCATCGTTATTTATCCGCTTGCGGCGGTAATTCTGGCCCTTAAACTGGGCATCCCGGCGGCAAGCCATGGCGTTCACAATCATTCGTGGCCCATGACGGTACACATTTTGTCATCCATGCTGGCCTTTAGTCTGCTTAACATCGCGGCAATGCAGGCCTTGTTGCTGGCCTTGCAGGATCGCGGACTCAGAACCCGCCAGATGGCATCGCCCCTGATCCGCTCGCTACCGCCGCTGCAAACCATGGAAAACCTGCTGTTCCAACTGATTGGGGGTGGGTTCGCGCTGTTGACGGTATCGCTGGGAAGCGGATTTATATTTCTGGAAAACATGTTCGCCCAGCACCTGGCCCACAAGACGGTATTGTCCATTCTGGCCTGGGTGTTTTTTGCGGTGGTACTGGCAGGGAGGGTGCGTTACGGCTGGCGCGGACAGGTGGCCATTCGCTGGACACTGGGAGGTTTTATTTCGCTGATGCTGGCTTATCTGGGCAGCAAGCTGGTACTGGAGTGGATTCTTCAGCGCGGATGAAACACCCGGGCGGCATGTCAGGCTGAGTCGTCAAAATGACTGCGGTATTCGCGTTCGGCCTGGGCGGCATTGTTGAGTTGCCGGAGTTCACGGGCTACCTGGCCGCGCTCGCGGGCAAGGGATTCGACCAGGGTTTCATTCAGTGCCAGGGCGGCCTGCATTCGCTCCAGTACCGGTTCAAGTGTCGCCCGATCCGGCGGAACCGCCGCCAGTGCTGCTGACAGTTCATCCAGCAAGCCCAAACGTTCGGTTTCCGTACGCTCTGCCTCATCCCACTCACCCGCTGCGACAACCGTTGCCAGATGAGCGGTCAATTGCAGGACGCGGTCAATCTGCTGGAGCAGATCAGGCTGATCGGGATCCGGGCTACTCAACTCTTCCCGACGACCTGGCTGCGTATGCCGTCCCAACCGCTTTGAATCTCGGCCAGCAAATACTTCACTTCCTCAAACAGGGCGTCATCATTGTTGGCACCCGCCATGAACAGTTGCTGGCTCATGTAGGCATAAAGGCCGTCCAGATTTCTGGCAATCTCTCCGCCCTGCTCTACATTGAGACAGGATTGCAGGTACGCCAGTATCTCGATGGACTGGCTGACGGCCTTGCCCTTGACGGCGTGATCCTTGCGCTGCAAAGCTCCCCTGGCTATGGCAATGCGCTCTTGCAATCCACTAAACAACATGGAAATGAGGCTATGCGGATCCGCATACACACCGCCGGCTTCGACGTAGGTTTGTCTGTATTCGTTGAGGGCGTGGCTGGCGGATCTCATGGTTAGAACTCTCGTAAAACTAATTTTGCTTGTTGGCAGCGTTAAGGGCATTTATTTGCTGGGTCAGATAGGTGCTGGTCGCCTGTAATTTGCCCATCATGGAATCCATTGCGTTGAATCGGATGTACAACTGCCGCTGGTAGGTTTCCATGCGGGTTGATAAATCGGTACGCTGGCGGGTAATGTCGGTAATGGATGTGCCTAGACCCTTGGTACGAACCGCCAGCATACCGTTGTTGTCCAGTGCAGCGGACAAGACACTGTTTATTTGTTCCATGATGCCACGGGTAAAGTCGACGGTTCCGCGTGTACCGGTTCGCGACCCCTCCATCAGCAGGCTCAACCCCTTGGCAGAACCGCTAATGGCGGTCAGAACCTGACCGTCACCCTCCGCCACTTCGCCGTTAATCGTTCCTGTCACATTATGACCGGCAACACCGATACCGGTTGCCAACCCCAGGGAAGCAGACAACTGGGCATTGATCTCGGTGATTTCGACCTGGGACGATGCGCCATACAAATTGGACTGAATCTGGAACTGGTCGTTACTGAAACTTACCTTGACGGCAGTTCCACTCAATCTGAGCGTGCTGTCGCCATTGATGCGGGTCTGTAATTCAGCAGCCAGTTCGCTCCCCGACGCATAACTTGTCGGCGTCAAGGTGATGCTGCCGGACTGCACACCGTTGACCTTGATTTTCAGGCTGTTGTTGGGTTCACTCACCGCCAGGGGAAAAACACCGCCGACTACGCTTGAACCACTCAACAATCCCTGGCTGGCTGACTGGGTGACCTCTACGCCATACTGGCCTGCCAGCGTGTCCCGTGTGCTGCTGACATACAGGTTTGAACTGTCGCTCGGCCGCCCGGTTACGGCAAACAAGGCGGCAACAGCCGTACGATCTGTGGCATACGCCTTACTCAGTTTGGCACTGTCGAAACTCAGGGTACCGTCTTTCTGGGTGGTGATTCCGATGTCGGCCAGACTGCGGGTCGTCCCGGTCAATCCCGTCACAGTTTTACCCAGTTCAGCCCTGAGGCGCGACATGGTATTGATGACGGTAGACTCTCCCAGCAAAATGCCGGCGGTTCGGGTTTGGGGATCATAGGTGGCTGCGGTGCTGACGTTCCGGGCCAGTTCATTGAATTTATCCACAAAAGTACTGACGGCAGTTTTGACGTCGGTATCCGCATAACTGACATCCAGTGAAACGAATTTACCCACCTGGGCCTGCTGCAAGTTAAGCGTAACACCCTTGAGGGCGTCCGTGATGGTATTGGTGCTGCTGTTCACAGCCAGTCCGTTAATCGACAACTGTGCATCCTGAGCTACCTGATTCTGGGTCAGGTGGGTCGCCGTCTGGTTGAACGCCAGTGCTGACAAGCCCAGGTTATCGGTATTGTTGCCATCAGTGCTGTCTGTTACCGCTATTTGCAGACTGTTTTTGGCACCGCTATCGGTGCTGTTCAACACCAGTTGATGGCCGCTGCCATTATAAATGATGGACGCGGTGACCCCGGCTGCCGCTTTGTTGATGGCATCACGAATCCCGGTCAGGGTGTTGTTTGAATCGTCAATGTTGAGGGTCAGGGTACCCTTGTCAGGATTCTGGGTAAACCCCTGATAGGTATCAGTATCCGTGTCGTACTGGGTTGTGCCGAATTTGATGGTCAGGGTTCCTGATCCCACTACCGCATTGGCGGAATCATAGCTTTTACTGGATAAGGCATGGTTTTGGGCCAGTCGTTGAACTTCCATCCGGTACTTGCCGGCATCGGCATTGACACCTGCAGAGGCCGTCAGTACCGTGCTGTCACTGGAGGTTGCGCTGACTTTCTGAAAGGTCTGAACCTTGCCCAGCACGGCCAGGCTGTCCCTGACTGCAGACAGGGCACTTTTGAATGAACCGTAGGCGGAAATCCTGGCCTGTATTTTCGCCTCGGCTTTATCAAGTCGGGCGACGGCCGGGGCTTTTTCGGCTTCCACCAGTTTGGTGACCAGGCCATTGATATCCATGCCGGAACCCAGCCCGCTTGAGGTAATTGAAACCATGATGATACCCTCAAAACTGGATTGTTCGGTTATCTGTTCTACACTTTTTCTTCAAATAGAATGCCCTGCAACTGCTCAAGTTGCCTGGATAATTTCAACATCGCTTCCGAGGGAATCTGCCGGATGACTTCATCTGTTTTCAGATCCTTGATCATGATGATAATCCGATCCGAGTCCTTATCCTTGACGAACTGCAAGGCGCGGTTATCATCCTGAAAAAACCGGTTTGCCTTTGTAATCGCCTCATCCAGTTGCTGTTCCCTTTGTTCCCGGGTTGCCCCGATACTACCCGACTCTTCGACGGGCTGGATTTGCAATCCAGGCTCGGTCGCCGTATCCGCAGCAGTCGCCGGGAATAAGGCGCGGGTAGATTCAGGAGGTTCACGCGGTATTCCGCTTTTTTGCAAAAAGGCAGGTGATGCCAGATCACTTATTTTCATGGCCGACTCCCAAAAAAGCATTCGTGCGCCAAAGTTTGTGCATGGTATCAGACCACAGAATGATGCGAAAACCAAAGAACGTGCGAAACTCGCCAGCCCCGGATCATCCCTGTCCGGGGCTTGGTCATCTCGTTACAGGGAAGCTACTTATCTGAGCAGTGACAACACGCCCTGGCTGGACGCATTGGCCTGTGCCAGCATGGCGGTACCTGCCTGCTGCAGAATACCGGCCTTGCTCATTTCAGCCGATTCTGCCGCAAAGTCGGCATCCTGAATCCGGCTGCGGGCTGCGGTCAGATTGGCTGACGTGGACTGCAGGGCCGAAACCGTCGAGGTAAAGCGGTTTTGGTAGGATCCCATATTCACCCGGCTTTCATCCACCGCGTTGATCGCGTTGTCTATGGCCTCAATGGCCGCCACGGCTCCTTCCTGGCTGGAAATATCGATCGACTCCAGCGATTGACCGGTTCGGCCAGCCCCGTAGGTACCAACTGCCAGACCGAGGGTTGCATTGGTATCCCGGTTAGTGGTTCCGCGTTCTATACTGAAAGCATTGGTCGAGGATAACGAGATGGAACCTGAATAACTGCCTTCTGCCTGAAGGCCAAAATTAGCTTCGGTACCAGCACCGGGGGCCGTAGTTCCGTTTGTAAAATCAAGTGTAATATTGCGACCATCGGCAGCCTCAAGCCGAATCCCCGAAGCGGCATCATTGGTATCAATGGCCGTGACCCCGGTTTTACCACTGATGGCATTGATGGCGGCAACTACCCGCTGCCGGGTTTCGGCCTGGTCGGCGGCAGTGGTGTTTGAAGTCGTGGTTATCACGGCCGTCTCCATGCCATTGATCACGATTTGACCGCTGCTTGAGGCGTTACTCATCGCTTGTCCCTTGACCGAGGTGGTATTCGCAGTTGCCGATACGCCGGTCAGGCTGGTCAATTTGTTGACGGCCGCTGCCTTGGCAATCGCACTGGCCTCAGGGTTGGCGGTGCCCGGCAGGGTGTACTTGTCATCTGCTGCAAGTGAGGTTCCAATCAGGATGCCGTTGATCTTGAAATCACCGGATTGAAAGGCTTCTGTTGCATTGAGGACAGCACTTCCATTACCGATTTGCCTCGTCATGACCATGGCCTTCTGAGCCTGGTATGTCCCTGTGGTCAGCCCGGCATTGGCAACATCACCCGTTCCCTGCTCAATTTTCATTTCCTTGGTGGAAGACAGGGTTACTGATGCGGTAAAGACCCCGTAAGCAGCATTATCGGAATCCGCAAGATTAGTTGCCTCAGTACCAACCGTTCCGGTTCCGGTGATATTCAGGCCAGTATTGGCTGTAGTGAGACTGGCATCGGTGACTGCCAGGGAAATGTTGCGACCGTCAGCAGCGACCAGTTTGATACCGGTTTTATTATCGCCACTGTCAATCGCCCTTACCCCGGTTCGCCCTTCCATCGAATTAATAGCGTTGATGATGTTGGTACGGTTGGCAATACCGGCCGCATCAGTGGTAGCGTCCTGGAGGGTAATGTCATCAGTCGCCACCCCGTTGATCACAATTCTGCCACTACCGGAAGCACCCGCAGTCATCTCCGCCCCTTGCACTTCGTTGGCATTGACCGTGGCGGTGACGCCGGTCTGGGCAGAAACCTTGTTGAAGGCCGCCGCCTTGGCAATGGCACTGGCCGCACCCAGTGAAAAAGAGGTAGTGTCGCTGTCGGCTGTGGAAGCCCCTACGCTTACACCATTCAGTATGACATCACCCAAAGCCATGGCGGGCGCATTGGTACCCGCAGCCCCATTCAGGGCGGTATTGGTTTTATCGGTGGACATACCCCGACTGGTTATGGCCGAATTGGCGGAAGAACCCAGATCCTTGATCGCCGCACTGGCAATGCTGATATTGGTGGTTTGACCGGCATTGGCTCCAATCTGGAACGCCTTGTTCTGGAAGCTGCCGTCCAGCAACTTGATGCCGTTGAAATCGGTGGTGGACGCGACCCGCTGAATTTCCTGCAGCAGTTGCTTGGTTTCCTGTTGCAGGGCGATCCGGTCAGAGGCGGTATTGGACGAGTTGGCGGACTGCACGGCCAGTTCGCGCATACGCTGCAGGTTGGTATTGATCTCGCTCAACCCGCCTTCGGCCGTTTGGCTCAGCGAAATGCCGTCGTTGGCATTGCGGGTAGCCTGATTGAGACCGCTAATCTGTGACGACATGCGGTTGGCGATTGACAAGCCGGCTGCATCGTCCTTGGCACCGTTGATGCGAAGCCCTGAGGAAAGACGGGTCATTGCATTTTGCTGGGAAGCCTGAGCCTTGTTCATCTGACGTTGGGTGGTCAGTGCCAGCATGTTGGTATTGACTATGGAAGGCATGGTAGTGCTCCTGTTGAATTAGGGATGGGAGTATAAGAATTCAGGATTATTGGGGGAGCCCTGTTCCGGCTCACCCGCTTAATCTACGCGGATTAAGGTATCGGAATTGTCTGGCCAAACTTTAGTGTACCCTCAGAATGGGCGACGAAGCCCGCTGCTCTGCCAGCAGTGCCCTCACCAGGCTGCTACCCACGGCACGCAACACCAGATGATCGGCTGCTTCGACCTTCAGGAGCGTGATGGACGGCACTCCGGAGAGCCGAACCCTGTCGGTCTGATCCACGACAGTGGCGAAACTGCCGCTGCCACTGGTTCCGTGCAGCAAAATTAACGGCACGGTGGTTCCGGTCAGTACGGCGTGGAACGTGGTCTCGCTTTGGTGTGCATCGGTACTCGGCGCGTACCCCATAATGGCTGCCAGCCCCCGGGCCGACGCATTAAATGGCATGGCAGAGAGTATGGCCTGACGTACGGGGGCAAGGCGGGCGGGTGACAAGGGGGGTTCAGAGCAAATCAGCAGACTGATCCTGTCAGGTCTCAGGGTTGCCATCCGGGCCGCTACCAGCGCACCAAAAGACTCACCCGCAACAATCAAACGCCCAACCTGTTCAGCCTCAACGAGGGCGAGCATGTCCCGGGCCAGTAATTCCAGCGTCCAGTCGGCAGTTCCGTCCGTCGATTGGCCGTGACCGCGCAAATCCGGCAACAGCACGTCAAACTGCCCATCATCGGCCAGTGCGATATGCTGCAGCGAGGTAGCATCACACAAAGCCCCGTGGATCAACATCAGGGTCGTATCCGCTCCGTTTGCACGGATGCCGTAACCCAGACGGCAACCGTCCGGCATCCGCAGTGTTTTATGCGTCATTTCAGGATACATGGGTTCGCCTTCTCAAAAAACCATCCTTAAAGTTGCCGGGGCCGTGGGGACAGGGCGGTGCCACCTGCTCGAACTGGTGGCCATGGGAAACCAGAAACCGTTCCAGCGCGACTTTTGGGTTGGAGCGTGCCACATCCGGATACTTGGGGGTTGACCGGCCGACCGGCGTACCCGCCAGCTCGGCAAAACTGGTATCCGCCACAATCAAATAACTGCCAGGGGTGACCAGGGGGGCGTAGGCCTGTAATTCCCGCTCGACATGATCGGCATTATGGTCGTCATCCAGGAACACCATGACGCAACCGGGATCGCTGGCCACCAGGCTGGCACAACGTGCCAGGGTATCCGGGGCTGCCGCATCACCGGCCAGGGCGGCCTTAATCCGCGTACCCAGGGGATGATGCCTGAAACACTCCAGAGCCTGCGGTTTCAGGTCAAGATCTACCGTGATAACGCCGCCTGCCGTCTCGCCATTCAACGCCAGCAGTGAGGCAAAAAAAATCGCCGAGCCACCGAATTTGGTACCGGTTTCAATGATCCAGCGGGGTCGTATCGTATGCACCACCCCCTGTAACCGTACCAGATCTTCCGGCAACTGCCAGACATCCACGCCCTGCCAGGATTGCTGAAACCAGCCCTCATTGGCTGCGACCCGGGTGATGGTGCGGCACAGATCGTCAAGCATATACTGCCGATCCGAAGGAACCCAGACATCACTCATCGCCGCGCCTCCAGATTCAGGCTCATCAGGGTTCCCCGGTTCTTGTCCAGATGGGGCAGGTATGACTGGGAATAATCGTCGATGTCAGCGTGTTCGGTGTCTCGCCAGTCCCAGCGGCGCACCTGACGAAAGCCAAGTCCCACCAGTTCGTGGGTGAGAAAGGGTTCGTCGAAAATCATGTGGTGAAAATCATGCTCATCCCGCTGCCCGCCGCAAACCAGGCCGATCAGGCCATTCAAACCATCAGCCAGACCTTTTTCGTAATACAGTTTGGCGCAGGCGGCAAAATCCGGTACGGCCAGTCGCAGCACGCCGCCGGGTTTGAGAATACGCCGCCATTCGGTCAGGACGCCACGAAATTCCCAGCGTCCAAAATGTTCCAGTACATGAGAGGCATAGATCAGGTCGACACTGGCATCGGGAATCATCTCCAGCCGGGCGACATCCGCCACCAGATCGACATGGGGATGGGGCTGGGCATCCACGTGCAAAAAACCCGGAATGAAACGGGGACCGCACCCCAGATGCAGGCGCAGGGGGCCGTCTGCCAGATGCGCCATGAAGTGGCCATTGCCGCGCATGCGCTGCACCCGGCAGGGCGTCCCCCAGGCAATGGCCCACTCCGGTATATCCCGGGTCACCACCGAACCCGCCCCGATCACCGCCCCTGAACCAATACGGACACCGGCCTGAATGATGACTCCCATTCCGATCCAGACATCATCGCCAATGTGAATCGGCAGATTTTCCGCAGGCTGCTGCCGCATGGGGATGGTCGGATCCATACGCCCGTGCTTGACGCCACAGATGCTGACATTGCCGGCAATCAGGCAATGATGGCCAATCTCCAGACCGGCCCGGGGTTCGTAAATCTGACAGCCGGAGCCGAAGGAAACCTCATCGCCGGTCAGCATCCAGCCCTGGTCGATACGAATGCTGACTTGCGGGTAGAGGATGTTGCGGTTACCAAGCTGAATTCGTCCGCGTGCGCCGATCGAAATGATGGCCCCGGCTTCCATGATGGTGGTATCGGGCATTTCACAAATGCCCTGGCTATCAATGACGGCGGTGGGGTGTATGCCGGTGTGAATCATGCCGACTTCTCCGAAGCCGCCATATCCAGTTCGAGAGCCCGTTCATAACTGGCCAGGGCTTCACCCAGATAGCCCAAATCCTGTAAAACGATGCCCCGATTGTTGTAAACCCGGGCAAATGTCGGCTTCAGGGCCAGTGCCCGATCATAACTTTCCAGTGCCTCTTCCAGTTGATTGCGCTCCCTGAAGATGTTGCCCCGGTTAAACCAGGCTTCTGCCAGGGTTTGATCGAGACTCAGGGCCCGGTCATAACAGAGCAGTGCCTCATCGCTGCGCTGCAAGGCGTTCAGGGTACTGCCCTGGTTGCTCCAGGCATCGGCATAATTCGGGTCAAGTGCCAGGGCATGACCGTAACTCACCAGTGCCTCGTCGAGACGGTTGAGTTCCTTCAGGGTGTTGCCGCGGTTGTTGTGAGTGCGGGGATTGGCGGCGGTCAGGCTCAGGGCACGGTCGTAGCTTGCCAGGGCTTCCTCAAAACGTCCCAGCTCCTGCAGGGCAATCCCCCGGTTGCTGTGGGCGTCGGCATAATCGGTACGGATGGCGACAGCCCGGTTCAGGTCGTTCAGGGCCTGTCGATAATCGCCCCGCTGCAGGGCCAGAGCCCCCCGCAGTTGCAGGGCATCAAAATGCTGCGGGTCGGTTTGCAGGATTTCATCATAGACCGATGCAGCAGCTACCGCTCGATTGTGCTGATGCAGCCCCAGAGCCAGCATCAGTTTTTGCCGATTGACTGCATTCAGGATGCGCTCCCTGTCCGCCTTCAGACCGAGGTGGTTTGAATCAAGCACCCGGGCGGCCTCCAGACAGGCAAGGGCCTGGTCGTATTGGCAGGTTTCGGCATGAATCAGCCCCAGCAGATACAAATGATTGAAGTCAGCAGGATACTGCTGACAAATCAGGGCTGCCGCCGGGTAATGTCCGGCCTGAAACAGGGTTCGTGCCTGTAGATATGCGGTATCGTTCATTGACATTTGCGCGGTAAACCCTGCCCTTCAGGGCGGGGAGGGATAGCCCGTGACGCGCTGCGTCACCCTGTTCCCGCAACCTCCAGCGTTGCTGCTATCTTGGGTTATGTTAAAAATTGCTGCAGACGCAACCATTGCGGCATCGGTGAATTGACTCAGGCGGTACCGGACAGGCTCCATCGATCAAACCAGGTCTCGAACGTGTCTTCCAGTGTACGGGCCAGGTCGGCTCCATCGCAAAGCGGACTGACCCGCATCCGTTCGCGCTGGTTGGCCCTCAGGGCGGTTCGGGTCGGTATATCCCGCGCCAGGGCGACTACCCGGGCCACGTAGTCGTCGGCAGTGGTGGCAACCCAGTCGGGTTGTCCCATACCGGTGACGATGGCAGCCCCCATGCGTCCGGCCATGTGGTCTCCTGCCAGGGTTATCAGGGGAACCCCCATCCACAGGGCATCAAAGGCGGTGGTGCCACTGTTGAGTGGCAGGGTATCCAGGGCAATGTCCACCTGATTGTAAAGCATCATGTGTTCCTGCCAGGCGGCCGTGCGTGCGGCAAAAACCACCCGATCCGGTGTTACCCCCCACTGCTGCAGTGTCTCGGTGACGCGCCGCTGGGTACTGGCATCGCTGGCCCGTCCGTCCTTCAACAGCAACCAGGCTTCCGGCAGAGCCTGCATCACCCGAGCCCACAACGCCAGGCAATTTTCCCGTACCTTGACCAGATTATTGAAACTGCCCAGACAGATGCGGCCATCGGCAGCCGGTTTCCAGTCAATTTGCGGTGCCTGTTCCAGCGGCCCATAGGCCAGCCAGGGGCGGGGTAATCGCCAGACCTGCTCCACGAACCGGTCGTCCAGCGCGGACGGAATCAGTACCTCATCGGCCAGAAAGTAGTCCATTTCGCTGAGGCCAGTGCTGGCAAAATAGCCGATGTAGTGGCACTGGATGGGGGCGGCCCGGCGGGCAATGATACCCAGCCGGTTGCTGCCGGTATGGCCGCTGGTATCCATCAGGATATCCAGGGCATCCGAGCGGATGCGGGCTACTGCGGCGGCGTCATCCAGATCATCCACCGGGCACACGGCATCCGCCATGGCCCTGAAGCCTTGGGCATGTTGGTCGTCAATCTGTCGGGTGGGATAAAGAAACAACTGAACCCGGTCACGATTCAGGTGAGCCATCCAGGTGTTGAGAAAACAGGCGACGGCATGTTGACCCAATTCAGCCGACAGCACCCCGACCCGCAGTGGACGCCCGATGCGGGCGGGGCGATCAAACCGCTGTGTAGCGACTGCCTGCCGTTCGGCATCGGTCAGCACGCTTTGCTCCCAGGCGCGAGCCTCCTGCAGATAGTCTTGCACCGATTGCCGCTCCGGACAATAGCCCAGCAGGAACAGCAGATTGCTGCGATACCCCGGGTGCTGCGGGCACAGGGACACCGCCTGACGGTAACTGGCCTCGGCTTCGGCCAGACGGCCCATATCCTTGCAGGCGTTGCCACGATTGACATAAACATCGGCAAAATCGGGCCGGGTGCTGATGGCCTGCCGGTAGTGGGCCAGTCCTTCATCCGGCTGACTGATTTCCCGCAGCAGATTGCCGCTGTTGTAATGCGCCTCCGCATAATCCGGATCAAGCCGTAACGCCTGCCCGTAACTGGCAAGGGCTTCCTGCAGCAAGCCCATCTTTTTGAGGGCATTACCCCGGTTGAAATAAACCTCGGCACGGCAAAAACCCAGTTGCAGCGCGTATTCATAATGAATCAGGGCCTGATCCGCCCGCTCCCGGGCGGCGAACAGGTTACCCATGTTGTAGTGAGCCAGGGCGTAATCCGGCCTGAACCGAATCGCCTGTTCGTAGCAGGACAGGGCTTCATCCAGTCGCTGCATGTCCTTCAGTACATTGCCCTTGTTGCAATGTACCTCGGCATAATCGGGTTTGATCCTCAGCACGGTTTCGTAGGCAACCAGAGCTTCATCAAGACGATTCAGGCGTTGCAGCATCAGCCCCAGGTTGTTGCGGGCTTCGAGATGGCCGTGATCCAGTCGCAAGGCCTGACGATAGCTGTCGAGGGCAGCTTCGGGCCGTTGCAGGTTTTGCAGAATGATTCCCCGGTTGTAATGTACCTCGGCCTGATCCTGACGAATCATCAGGGCGTGATCCACGTACTCCAGAGCCTGTTGCCAGCGTTCCTGCTGGGCGGCCAGAGCCCCTGCCAACTGCAGGGCATCAAAATGCCGGGGATCCTGTGCAAGCAGGGCGTCGTAGCAGGCCTGGGCCTCGGCAAGCTGACCGCGTCGGTGCAGATCCAGAGCCTGTTGCAGGATTTCGTCGGGTGTACCGCCACTGACCGCCGGGCGATGCTCAACCCGTAAACCGGAGGATGTCGAGCCGACATACCGGTCAAACCAGGTTTCAAACGCATCCTCCAGCACTCGGGCCAGACCCACGCCGTCACACAGGGGGCTTGCACGCATCCGTTCACGCTGGCCCGGTCTCAACCTCTTTCGCAGCGATAAATCACGCGCCAGGGCAACCACTTTGGCCACGTAGTCATCTGAATCCCGGGCAATCCAGTCCGACTGACCCATACCGGCGACAATCGCGGCCCCCATCCGTCCAGCCAGGGTATTTCCCGCCAGGGTTATCAGGGGAACGCCCATCCACAGGGCATCAAAGGCAGTGGTGCCACTATTGAGCGGCAGGGTATCCAGGGCAATGTCCACCTGATCGTACAGGGCCATGTGTTCCTGCCAGGAGGCGGTTCGTGCAGCGAAAGCCACCCGGCGGTCATCCACGCCCCGCCGCGAAAGCCCGTCGCAAATACGCTGCCGGGTGGCGGCATCGGTGGCCTTGCCATCCTTCAGCAGCAACCAGGCTTCCGGCAGGGCTCGCATCACCCGAGCCCATAAGTCCAGACAATCCTCCCGTACTTTTATCAGGTTATTGAAACTGCCCAGACACACCGTGCCATCATCCGGGGCTTGCCAGCGGGGTTCCGGAGCATTTTCAAGCGGTGCATAGGCCAGCCAGGGGCGAGGTAGTCGCCATACGGTTTCCACGAACTGATCCGCCAGTGCAGACGGCACCAATACCTCATCGGCCAGAAAGTAATCCATTTCAGTCAGGCCGGTGGTAGCAAAAAAGCCGATGTAGTGGCACTGAACCGGGGCAGCCCGGTGGGCGAACAGGCCCAACCGGTTGTGTGCGGTGTGACCGCTCACATCCATGAGGATGTCGATGCCGTCGCTTCTTATTTGTTCAGCCGCAGACGCATCGTCGAGACGATCCAGTGGATGCCAGCGGGCACCCAGGGATTGAAATACCTGCGATGCGGCCTCGCTGCGCATGAGGACGGGGTAAAGGTAAAGGCTGATTCGTTCCGGATCCAGATGCCTCAGCCAGGACATGAGGAAGTAGGCCACGGCGTGTTGCCCCAGTTCGGCAGAAACAATACCCACCCTGAGTGGACGCCCCTGTCGCGGCGGTGGACTGAAACGGCGCAGTCGGGCCGCCGCACGCTCGGCTGCGGTCAGGGCAACGCCCTCCCAACCCCGGGCCGCCTCAAGCAAAGCGGCAGGTGTCTGCCGTTCGGCGTAACAGGCCAGCATGAACAGGTAGTTACTGTAGTGACCAGGATGCGGGGCCAGTTGAACCGCAGCGTGGTAGTTTTCCACCGATTCGTCAAAGCGTCCCAGGTCACCCAGGGTTTCGCTCAAATTGTAGAGTGCCGTCGCGTAATCCGGGCGGATGGCCAGTGCCCGTTGATAACTGCCCAGGGCTTCTTCCAGCCGGTGCAGGCTCTTGAGGGTATTGCCCCGGTTGCCATGTGCCTCGAAATAATCGGGCTTGAGGGCCAGTGCCCGCTCATAACTGGCGAGGGCCTCCGGGTACTGGCCGGTTTCCTGCTGGACAATGCCCTGGTTGTACCAGGCTTCAGCGTAATCCGGATTCGCCTGCAACGCCCGCTGGTAACTGGCCAGGGATTCCTGCGGACGTCCGAGGTGGTGCAAGGCGATGCCCCGGTTATTGTGTACCGCAACCACATCCGCCCGAATGCACAGGGCATGATCCAGGTATTCGAGTGCCTCGGTGTAACGTTGCTGGCGTATTCGCAATACGCCCAGTAACTGCAAGGCCTCAAAATGTTCCGGTTCCTGTTGCAGGATTGAATGGTACAGGGCACAGGCCGCGTCCAGATCACCGTGTCGGTGTAGATCGAGTGCCTTGTTGAGCCGGTCAGACACCGTCCCGGTTTGGGCGGGTATTCCGGATTGCAGACGGGATTGACGGCGGGTTTTACGGGTTTTCCGACTCATGGATTCAACCCCTGAGGTCGACCACCGATTACGGTGGGTTCAATAGTGTATGCCGGTGTTGCCGGATGGCCCATGACGGTTGCCTCGTTGTTTCGTTAAGCCGGACGCTGACCCGGCGCGGTCAAACTGGTACACTCAGCCGGTTTTTCCGTTTTATTACCGGTGCCATCGTTTATGTCCCTGAGCAAAATCCTGTTTGTGGCGGTGCAGTATGGACTGCCCCACCATTGGCTGTCCCGTCTGGTGGGGCGGTTAACCCATTGCCGTACCCCACTGGTCAAGGATGGCCTGATCCGGGGCTTTATCCGTCTTTACCGGGTTGATCTCAGGGAGGCGAAATACCCCGACCCCTCGCAATACGACTGTTTCAATGCCTTTTTCACCCGGCCCCTCAAGTGGGGAGCCAGACCCCTGCCGATTGGCCCCGCCCAAATCGCCAGCCCGGCCGATGGCGTCATCAGCCAGATTGGCCGTTGCAGCGATGGATCAATGATTCAGGCCAAAGACAAATGCTTTGGGCTCAGTGCCTTGCTGGGGGGGAGCGAGGAACGTGCCCTGCCCTTCCACAACGGCCATTTTGTAACGGTTTATCTGTCTCCGCGTGATTACCACCGTTTGCATATGCCACTCGATGGCACGCTGCGGCAGATGATTCTGGTGCCCGGACAGTTATTCAGCGTCAACCAGACCACCAGTGAGCGGGTTCCCAATCTGTATGGACGCAATGAGCGGGTGATTGCCCTGTTCGATACCGAAGCCGGGCCAATGGCCCTGGTGCTGGTCGGTGCCCTGTTTGTGGCCAGCATTGAAACCACCTGGTATGGGGTGGTGACCCCGCCCCGGGGCGAGGTCATCACCGTCTGGCATTACCCGAAAAACCCGCCACAATTGAGACAGGGAGAGGAGTTGGGCCGTTTCAATATGGGTTCGACCATTATCGTGCTGTTCGGCCCTGAGGCGGTCGCCTGGTCGGAATCACTGGCGGCAGGCTCGCCACTGCACATGGGCGAAAGTCTGGGGCAATGCCTTAATGCCTGAAATGGCGGACGCCGGTGAATACCATGGCCAGGCCGTGTTCGTTGGCGGCGGCGATTATTTCTTCGTCCCGCACCGATCCACCGGGCTGGATGACGGCGGTAATCCCCTCGCTGGCAGCCGAATCAATGCCGTCCCGGAACGGAAAAAAGGCATCGGACGCCATGACCGCGCCGGTTACGCTGAGACCTGCATCACTGGCCTTGATGGCGGCAATCCGTGCCGAATAGACCCGGCTCATCTGACCGGCCCCGATACCGACGGTTTGCTGGTTGCGGGCGTAGACGA
>SXGU01113708.1_pt1 | contig 16192 bp, 12 predicted proteins | sample 3174531 | NCBI WGS metagenome assembly SXGU01 (sample SAMN11356863, study PRJNA531348) | freshwater metagenome | isolation source: freshwater sample F1-140 | place: China: Fuxian Lake, Yuxi | collected 2017-12-25 | reverse complement strand
GCGTGCTCGTAGAGGCAAGTCCCGTCGAACCGGCCGAGCGAGTGGCCATCCATCGGGAAGTGCCCCGGCACCCAATCGACCAGCACGCCGACTCCGTGCTGATGGCAGTAATCCACGAAATACATGAAGTCGTGCGGTGTGCCGAAGCGGCTGGTTGGAGCGAAGTAGCCGGTCGTTTGATAGCCCCAACTGCCGTCGAAGGGATGCTCGGTGATCGGCATCAGTTGCAGGTGCGTGTAGCCCATTTCGTGGCAGTACTCGACCAGCATGTGAGCCAGTTCGCGATAGCTGAAGTACAACCGATCGGGTTCGGTCGGTCGCCGCCAACTTCCGAGATGCACTTCATAAACCGAAATCGGTTGCTCGAACCAATTGGTCGTCTCGCGGCGCTTTCGCCAGTCGGCGTCGTGCCATTCGAAGTTGCCGAGGTCATAAACGATCGACGCGGTCTTCGGCCGCATCTCGCAGAAGAAGGCATACGGATCGGACTTCTCCAACACCTGTCCAGTCTGTGTGCGGATTCCGAATTTGTAGGCCGCACCATGGCCGACTCCCGGCACGAAGCCGGTCCACACGCCGCTGTCTCCGCCATTCAGCCAGAAATTGCCGTGCTGCCAACTGGTCTTGTCGCAGAGAACGCTGACCTCGCGGGCGCTAGGTGCCCAGACGGCGAAGCGAGTTCCATCGACGCCGTTGACTCGATCCAGGTGTGCTCCCAAATGCTGATACATCGCCGCCTGATTTCCGTCCGAGTTCGGGATCGTTCGCTTAGTTTCGACCAACGGCTGGCGCGAATGCCGAACCGGTGGATTACGCCGCCACGGCACGTTGACCTGACGGCGGCGCAATCGAGTATAAATACTTTCGTCCATGAAATTTGTCCTTTTGCCTCCGGCTCAGCCAGAAAGCGCACGCCCGACGTTTCCAGGGTCACGGGCGAGTCTGATTCTTCGACACGCCCGGCGAGACTCTTGAAATCGTTTTCATCCGCCGGACGCATTCAAATCCTCCACCAGCACGGCGAAGAATACGGATGCTCAAATTCGGCTCAAGTTCGGTCGAGCCGCCGCGTCGCCGTGTGGTTTTCCACGCCCTTCTCGCTTGGAGAACTTTGCCACTCGCACGGACTTGAGCAATCACAGCGGCGAGACTCTAGGCAGTTGCTGAAAGCGACTCAAGAAATGGTCATGCCTTCGCGTCTGCGGTTTAGACTTGGGCGTGGCGGACGCTGCCAGCGTCCGCACCGACGCAAGCTGCGTCGGCTACGGCTGTCGGAGACCGTTCCCCGTGGATTCGCATCGCAAAATCATTCTGATTGCCGGCCCCATCGTTCTGATGAGCGTCTGCTTCTTGCTGACGCTGAGCACGGCGAAGGATTCGCGGCCGACACCTCCACCGAGACAGATTTCCGTCGATGTCGTCTCGCCGCTGAAGAATGATGCCGACTCGCGATTGCGGCAGGCGTGCGAGAATGTCGCCCAGGAAATCGTCACCCATTTGGATCGCGGAAACGCAGTTCTGATTCGTCCGCCGTATGTGATCGCCGGCGACATGCCGGAGGATGCGCTCGATCGCTTGCATCAAAACGTCGTCCTGCCGACCGAGCGGGCACTCAACGTCGGCTTCTTCGATGCTCGGCCCACCGAGCCGATCACAATTGTCGCGTTCGCCAAAGAGTTTGGCTTCCGTGAGTACGCTCGCCGAGTCGATCGTCGGCCAGCTCAGTCGTATTACGGCTACTACCTTCGAGACCATCGCCGCCTAGTCGTCAACGTCTCTACAGGAGCCGGCACACTGGCCCACGAACTAACACACGCGCTGGCCCATTTCGATTTCCCCAACATGCCCGAATGGTTCGACGAGGGACTCGCATCTGTCTTCGAACAAAGCGAGTTCACCGACTCGAATCATCGCCTGACCGGCACCGATAACTGGCGCGTGCATCACGTCCTACGAGCCATGCACGAGAACCACCTGCGTCCCACGGGCGACCTCATTCAAGGCAAGTCCGTCCGCGCTAACAATGAGGCGATCGACTACGCCCACGCTCGATACGTCTGCCTGTTCTTGCAGGACCAACAACTACTGGAACCGTTCTACCGCAAGCTCCGCTCGCGATCTGAGACCGACCCGACCGGTTGGCAAACACTGCGTGAAGTTGTTGCTCGCGAGAATGCCACGGACCTGGACGCGGACTTCCATCGCTGGGTCGTGAAGTACCACAAGGCACAGCGCCAACGCACGGTTCACAAAGATGGTCACACGCTCTCGATGAAGCCCTTTGAGCCGCCTGCCGAAACCATCGCGGCCGACATCGCCAAGTAGCCACGTTCGCCCGAACGTAGCTCAGTCGCTCCCGCGACTGAGATTCCCGTGACGCCACCCCCGATTCGACGAATTCCAACGGGGAGAGCCAAACAACCGTTCTGAATGCGAGTCGCGGGAGCGACTCGCCTACGGTCCTGCGGAGACATCGTGTTACCGCTTCTTACGTCGCAGTTCGCTGAACAACCGCCCGTAGGCACGTTGAATCGCATCGGGCTTTGTGACTGGCTGCGATTCCGAATGCTCATCGCATTCCGCGTGCGTTGCTGAGGGGAACTTGTCAACGACGGGCGGCAACTCATCCTCCTTCGGTCGTGCGGACACGGCGCGATGGTCGAGCAGCGACTGTTGCACGTCGAGGTACATGTCGAGCACATCCGCGCCGATCTGTTCCTCGATCCCGTCGTCCGCGAGCGTCGCTTGCAACAACTCGGTCGGCAGATGCCAGTCGCGTTTCTCATGGGGCAGGTTTTCAACCTGCCCGTGATCCTCGGAGACTGGCTGCTCAGATTTCTGGACGGGCAGATTGGAAACCTCTCCCACGCTTCGTGGCCTCCGTGAGTAACTCTCAACGATCCCTGAATCGATGAAGCCGGATTCCGTTTCCTGCGGATGGGACTCATGCGACCTATTCGTCCCATCGGACTCATCGCCACCCCCCGCCGCTGCCATCACCAGCCGCGTCGTCTTCACCGCCGTCACGATCCGTTTCGCCGCCGGGAGAGCGTGCGGGACGTGATGATTCCAGACGACTCCCTCGCTACTCGCGATGCGAACATAGCGGTCGATGACCGGTTCTTCTTCAAACTCGACCTGCCGGTCGTCATCCACTGACCACGTTCGTTCGGGCAGATTCCAAACTGGCTCGGCAGCATCGTCGTCCGCTTCTGGAATCCAACAGTCGTTGTGGGACTCACTGTCGAAGTCGGAGTCGCTCCCCTCGGCCGCGAATTCCTCGACGGCAAAGGACTGCGGCGACGGGCGACCGAATTCATACTCCCGCGCGTCGAACACTTGGCCCAGCGTTGGCGGGTCTTGTTCGTCTTCGATCGACCGGGTGAGTTCGGTGACGTTCGCCAGGAGATCCTCGACCGAAGACTGGCGAGTGATCTCTTGCCAATTCTCTTTCAGGCAGGTGATTTGATTGGCCTCGACCGCTTCCAGTTCTTGTGGCTCAGCCGTTGAATCTTCGAGTTCACCACCGATCTCGATCGCCGTGCTCGATCCACCGAACGCGGATTCATCCCACGAGTGGGTCTCACGAGGCTTCTCTTCGACGACCTGTTCGTGCTGCGGCCACAGATCGACGGCTGAGTCTTCCATCGCGGGCCGTTGCGACAATCCACGATAAATCTCGCCGCCGCTGATGGGATCGTTCCAGTGCAGCGGAAGTTGCTTCAGGTCGTCGAGCGCCTCACGCACAATTTCGGCCGTGACCGGACGACGCTCGGTGACGTAGGCCAGCAGCAGCGAGTGGTCAGCCAGATGATTCAAACAGCGCGGCACGCCATCGGCCGCCTTCGCGAGGAACGCCAATGCTTCCTCCGTGAAGATCTCCTCTGCTTCGCCGCCGGCGGACTCCAAGTGCGCGCTGAGATATTCGAGCGACTCGACCTGAGTCAGCGGGGCGAGATCGACTTGGCAGCAAACTCGCTGATTGAATGCGGCGAGTTCCGGATTGGCCAATCGTTCTTCGAGATCGCGGTCGCCGATCAGCACGACCCGCGCGAGCGGTTCGCCAGCCTCGGCCAGCAGCGTCAGCAAGCGAAGTTCGTCGAGTAACGGCAGGCTCAACCGATGTGCCTCATCGACAATCAGCACGAAGCCTTGTTTCTCTGGTCTCAGTGCTTTCAACGCGGAGGCCAGTTCGAGCCGCAATTCTTGCTCGGCCTTTCGGTCAAACGGCCGGTTCAATTCGTAGAGGATCGCCTGCAACAAAGCTCGCCGAGTCGCATAGGCCGAGTGTCCCAGGAACGCAGTCGCGAACGTCGGTTGCAGTTCAAACGCCAATCGCAATCCCACCAGCGACTTGCCGAGTCCCGCCTCCCCCGTCAGCACGCCAATCCCCTGCCCTCGCTCACACGAGACCGCCAGCGCGTCGAGCACTCCCTGATGAGCCTCCAGCGGCACGAAGCAATTCGCATCTGGAGTTGCGGAGAACGGTCGGCGTTGCAGTCCAAAAAACTCTTCGTACATGGCATGTCCCTTCATGGGGGGGCGTTCGGCGCGGGTCTCCCGACCCCGCCGTCGTTCATGACCGCAGGTCTCCAGTCTGGCCCATGACCAACGCGGAGTCCTGCGGTCACAGACAGCAGTGGGGTCGGAAGACCCGCGCCGAGCGTCACCGAGCGAGCGCAATCTGTGCGGCAGGCTCTTGATCGAACTCCGGTTGTGCCGCGCTTGAGGCTCACTCCGGTCGTGCCGAACGTGCGGCGAGTCTTGCGCTCAAGCCTCGGTCTGCGTGGGGAGTTCGCGTTGTTGGCGTTTGGCAAACCGGGCGGAGTTTGCGGATCGCACCGCCAGGAATGTCGAACGCGCTGCTTTCGCCCGCACCATTCGCGACCTAGAATCCGTAAACGCTCGCGGATGTCGCGAGGAGATCGACGGCCCGTGGTAAATCCAGGCATGTCAGAAGCAACGATCAATTTCGAGAATCAAGACCTCATCCGCACCCTGTTTGGAGAACGTGACCGACACCTCCGCAAAGTTCGCGAGTCTGTCGGGATCGAGGTCGTGATTCGGGGCGATGAACTCCACCTCTTCGGCACGGATGCCCAGGTCGCACGCGGCCGGGACATCTTCGCCGAGCTGCAAACTCTCATCGAAAAGCACGGCTTGCTCCGCGACGGCGAGGTCATCCGAGTGATCGACGCCCACCTTCGCCCCAGTAACGCCGGCACGGCCACCCAGCCACCGACGCTCGTTCCGCCGGCGATCGGTGCCGGCTCAGCGCTCGGCGCGGGTCTCCCGACCCCGCCGCCGGAACCGGATGACGCCGTGATCGTCCGCGGCGGGTCGCGAGTGAAACCCAACGGCAACGGCTCGAAAGCCGAGCCGGCCGACGGAGGCATCAACGTCTTCGACCGAGCCCGCCGAATTCATCCGCGCACTGCCGGGCAGTTTGAATACGTCGAAGCGGTGCGCAAAAACGACCTGACTCTCTGCATTGGCCCGGCGGGATCGGGGAAGACGTATCTCGCCGTCGCGATGGCCGTGAATGCACTGCGACAAGATCAAGTCCGCAAAATCGTGCTCGTGCGACCGGCCGTCGAAGCGGGTGAGCGACTTGGATTTCTGCCGGGTGACATGCACGCGAAGCTCAATCCGTATCTGCGACCGCTGCTAGATTCGCTCAACGACATCCTCAGCTACGAGCAGGTCAAGCGTTACCTCGAAGGGGACGTGATCGAGATCGTGCCGCTGGCCTACATGCGCGGCCGAACACTCAACAGCACCTTCATGATCCTCGACGAGGGCCAGAATACGACGGTCACCCAAATGAAAATGTTTCTGACGCGCATGGGATACGACTCGAAGATCGTCGTGACCGGCGACGTCTCGCAGATCGACCTGCCGCCGCAAGTGCCGAGCGGTTTGATCGACGCCTTCGGCCGACTGGGCCACTTGCCTGGCGTGTCATGCGTGCAACTGACCACACAAGACATCGTGCGGCATCGGCTCGTGGGCGAGATCGTCAAAGCCTACGACGGCGAACAAGAACCCGTCGCGAAACGGCGGCATAAGTAGCCCCCCCCCTTTGGGGTGCGGCGATTCATCGCCGCTTTCCTTTTTCGGGCGCGGCCCTTTTCTTTTGAACCACACAAAGTCTCGCATAAAAGCCAAAGTCACTCCGCGACGAAATGAAAGCGGCGATGAACCGCCGCAGTCCAAATCATGATTCTTTTCGGGCCATTCTCCTTCCGACGCAAACGGACCGCGCGAGTCTCCACGCTGCGGGACGATTCATTGCTGCGGCACATCGGCAACGCGCTGACCGATCGCAATGTTCTATTGCGGTTTTTCGTTTGCCTGGTGGCGATGGTGGTGTTGATCGTCGCGGTCGAGGCGTGGCGGTCGCCGTTCATCTATCGGCTTGGCGATCATCAACCGCATGGCATTCTGGCGCAAGTGTCATTCAAGCGAATCAACCGCTTTGAGACCGATCGTGCCAAAGCGCTGGCCGACGACCAAGTGCCGTTCGTCTTTCGCTTGGAAGCAAAAACGCCAAAACGTCTGTTGGATTCGTTCAAGTCGGACCTCGAAGAAATCGCCAAAGCGGATTCTCTCGAATCTATCCGATCGAGCACTCGCTCGGCCTTCGGCTTGTGGACTGAGACCGACAAGCCGATGGACGACATGCCTCCGGAAATGCGCGAGCAAGAATTCCGTAAGCTGCGAACGGCCCTCTTCACCGGCCGCCCCCACGATCCGATGGCGACGGAAGAATTCCTCGCGCGCCCGGAAGACATGTCCGATCGAGTCGCGCAGCTTGTCATCGAGGCCGAGAAGTTTCTGGAACCCCTGCAACGCTACGGCATCGTCGATCGCTTCGAGTTGAATCGCAATAAGATCCGCAATGACCAGTCGTTGGCCATTCTGAAACTGACCGACGAGTCGTCGGCTCGCGAGGCAGCGTTCAAGGATGCAGTCGCACCCTCAGAAGTCCTGCTGGCCGAGTTGCTGCGTGACGAAGGCAAGCTCGGTGAGAGTTGGACGCAATTCCCAAATCTGACCGCGATCAAATCGTCCTTCGAGCGTTGGCTGACTGCGAATCAGACGGTGCTGGTCTCCCTGCGTTACGACCCGGCGCAGACGCAGGCGGCTCGACGCGAGGCTCGCGACAAAGTGGCCAACGTCACCGATCCGTACAACCCAGGGGACGTGCTCGTCCCCCCCGGCCAGAAGATTGATGAGACCACGCTCGACGTGCTCCGCGACGAATACGATCAAGTCGAACGGGACGTCTCGTCGCGCGACCGAATCATCCGTGTTGGAGCGGTGTTCGTGCTGATCTTCGTGCTGACCGTGCTCAACGGCTATTACCTCGTGCTCAACGAACCTCGCTTGGTGGAACGGCTCAGCGGCTTGGCCGTGTATCTCGCAGCGATCGTGCTGGCCGCGTTCCTCGGCCGCATCCTGAGCTTCGATCCGTGGCGAGCGGAAATCATCCCGCTGATGGTCACGGTCATGATCCTGGCGATCGCATACAACCAAGACCTCGCCGCATTGACCGCGTTCACGCTTAGCCTCTTGCTGACCCTTTCATCGGTCGCCGACACCGGCGAGTTCGTCGTCCTGATGAGCGTCGCTGCCACCGCGATCGTGCCGCTCAGCCGAGTTTCGTCACGCTCATCGCTCATCAAGATCGGCTTCTGGTGCGGCGGCGTCTTCTTCCTTGTCACATACGGCACCGCCGTGATTAAGACGCAATCGCTGAACCTGCTGTGGCACGATCAAACTCTGCTGCTGCACGCCCTGCGTGGAGCTGGTTGGTGTCTCGCCTCCGGCTACATCGTCGCCGGCAGCTTGCCGTTCATTGAGGCGACCTTCGGCATCGTCACCGACATCAGCCTGCTGGAACTCAGCCACGTCTCCCACCCACTGCTGCAGGAACTCGTCCGCCGCGCCCCCGGCACGTACAACCATTCGATCACCGTCGCCACGCTGGCCGAAGCCGCTGCCGAACGGATCGGTGCGAACGGTTTGCTAGTCCGCGTCGGAGCTTACTTCCACGACATCGGCAAGATGCTCAAGCCCGGCTACTTCATCGAGAACATGCTCGAAGGTTCTTCAAGCAAGCACGAACGACTGAACCCCGCGATGAGCACGCTGATCATCATCGGCCACGTCAAAGACGGCGTAGACCTCGCCGAGCAACACAGCCTGCCGCGCCCAATTGTCGACTTCATCGAGCAGCATCACGGCACGACGCTGGTCCAATACTTCTATCACGCCGCCTCGAAAGCAGCCGAAGACAGCCCCGACCGGATCGAGGTCGAAGAATCCAGCTTCCGCTACCCCGGCCCAAAACCTCAATCGCGTGAGTCCGGAGTGATGATGCTCGCCGACGCCATCGAAAGCGCCAGCCGCACGCTCAACGAACCAACCCCAAAGCGCATCGAAAGCCTCGTCCGAGCCATCACCATGGACAAACTCCTCGACGGCCAATTCGAGGAAAGCACGCTCACGCTCAGCGAAATCAACCTCATCCAAGAATCGCTGACGAAATCGCTGATCAGCATCTTCCACACCCGCATCAAGTACCCAGAACAACGGGCGGGATAAGGTCAAAGCAATCGGCGTAGGCGTAGGATGGGTCGAGTCATCGAGACCCATCAGACGTGGCGGCGATTGTCTTGCGGGCATATGTGAGCCGATGTCTTCGGAAACGCTGCTGGTTTTGCCCCGCCAAGCGGCTTCATTCCTTACCCCACAACCTGAGATGCTGGTGGAAGTGACCGGCATGACCGACCCGGAATTGCTGACGCTGTTCGTCAACAACCGGGACGAGGCGGCATTTACCGAATTGGTCCAACGGTATCGGCGGCTGGTGTGGAGCGTTTGCCGTCGAGTCCTCTCGGACACACACGACATAGAAGACGTGTTTCAGGCGACGTTTTTAGTTCTGGTGCGTGACGCGGCAAGAATTCGGCGACAGGCGTCACTCGCGAGTTGGCTGTACGGCGTGGCCTATCGCCTGGCGGTTCGAGTTGGCCGGCAGGCCAATCGGCGGCGAGAGGTCGAGTCGCTCAAGAACGATCCGGTCGCGAATGACGATTTCGCCGTGATCGCCCAATTGTTTGTCCGGCAGACGGTGGATGAGGAACTGCATTCGCTGCCGAACAAGTATCGTCAGCCGTTGGTGCTGCATCACCTCGCGGGCAAATCGCAAAAAGATTGTGGCATCCGAAATGGGACTGACGGAGGGAGCCGTTGATGGGCTGCTCAAACGCGGGCGGCATCAACTGCGGACGCGACTGGCTCGACGAGGTGTCACATTGGGCGCGGTGTGGTTCGTATTGAACTGGACCGAACATGCGGCGTAAGCGGCCACGTTGGAACCGCTCACCCAGGCAACCGTAACCGCCGGGCTGGCGTATGCCACCGGCAAGACGGCCGGTGCCGTCTCGGCGACGGCCATGCAACTTTCTGGAAAGGAATTGGTCACCATGTCGTTCTTCGCAAAGCCGATCACAGCATTGGTCACCACTGTGTGTGTGATCGGCCTCCTCGCGGGTGGCACGAAATGGCTGCTCGGATCTTCGCAATCGACTCGTGCGTTTGAACCCCCGCTCAAGACGACCGTCAGCCAAAACCGGTTTGCGGCCGTGGCATCGCCGAATGACTTGCCGGTAGAAGTGAACCTGATCGCATCGGCGAACGAAGATCTCCGGAGCGAAATTCCTGCCAGAACACTCGCCGTCGCTTCTGAGTCATCGATTAGCGACTCCGAAGGACGCCCTTGGGATTTTCAAGAACGGAGTGAGTCCACGCAGCGAATTGAAGCGACATTGAAAAGGCAATCCGAGATCGCCTTCTCGGACACCGCATTGACCGAAGTCGTGACGTTTCTATCCGACTACCACGACATCCCGATTCTGATCGACAATGAAGCACTGACCGAAGAAGGGATCGCCCCCGACACTCCGATTACTCGAACGCTGACTGGCACGAAGCTTGAGAGTGCCCTCAACCTCATGCTGGCACCTCTGCAATTGGAATACGTCATCAAGAACGAAGTGCTGATGGTGACGACCATCGCGCGAGCGACGTCCGCTAAAGAAGTTCTCGTCTACGACCTCTCACGAATTCCGAACATCGGGCCGAAGACACTGTCGTCGATCATCATGTCCGTAAAGCCGGAAACCTGGGCCGAAGTAGGAGGCGGAGGGACGCTGATACTCGGCTCAGGCTTCGTCGCGATCAGCCAAGACCAGCCGACGCATCGCAAGATCGTCACTGTGTTGAACCAGCTCGAACGACAAGCCAAGCGTCGCACCGCCAAGTAATAACAACGGCGACCGTCCCCTGGAGTGCTCCGGCTTGACGGAGCCCTCCATTCATTTGCAACGACGACGTTGATCGGCGGGAAGACGCCCTCCAACCCGCCAATTATCAGCGTGAAGCTTCTGGACGACTGACATCGCTATTCCAATGGAATGGAGGGCTGCGTCGAGCCGCAGCACTCCAGGGCTTACTCCGGCAGTGGCTTGCCTTTCGTTTCCGGGGCAAACGGCAGCACGATCAAACCGAGTACGAAGATCGAGCACATCGTGACTCCCGCGTAGCGCATCCCCTCTTGGTATCCGTTGGCGACGGAGAAGACATCTCGCGTCAGCATTCCCAGCGCGAAGGGGCCGCCGGCGGCGACGTAGCGGCCGACGTTGTAGCAGAAGCTCGTGCCAGTCGAACGCAGCCGAGTCGGGAACAGTTCGGGGAAGTAAATCGCGTAGCCGCCGAACAGCGCGAGCTGGCAGAAGCCCATCAGCGGGATCATCCAGAACACTTCGCTGAACTGATCGAGATTCCAGAAGACCAGTGCCGTGCTGAGCAACGCCGCGACGAACGACACCGCGAAGGCCGGCTTACGGCCGAAGATGTGGGTCATGTGACTGTAGGCATAGATGCCGAAGAACCCACCGATGTTTTGCATGACCGACGTGATGCCGACCCACGTCGCCACTTTGCCGTTGACGACATTCTCCGCGAGCCCCTCGGATTCAAAATGTTTGCGGAAGACCGGGGACAGAAGATCGAAACTGAAGAAGCCGATCCCCCACAGCCCGATGATCCCCGATGAAGCCAGCAACAATCCGACGATTGCGTTCTTGCGCCAGCGCGGATCGCCGAACAACTCGCCGAACGAACCGAGTTGCTTGCCGACTCCGGCGTCATGCTGAGCCTTCCAGGTTTCCGGCTCTTTGAGATTACGGCGAATGAAGATCGCCAGGATCGCGGGAACCGTTCCGATCAAAAACAGAATCCGCCACGCCTTCACCGGAGTCTCGCCAACGGATAAGGATTGGAGATGTCCCGCGCTCTCGACTTGTCCCAGCGCGATGTTCATCAGCGCGGCTGACACGTTGCCGACCGCCGACAATGCCTGCAACAATCCCAGCGCGAACGGCCGAGCACGATTTGGCATCACTTCGGCCACCAGTGACACACCGACCGCGAACTCGCCGCCGACTCCCAACCCGGTCAGGAACCGATAGAACGCGAAGTCCCAGAAACCGATCGAAAACGCGCTCAGGCCGGTGCAGAACGAGTAAATCAGAATCGTCCAGAGCATCACCTTCGCCCGTCCGACTCGGTCACCGAGCACTCCGAAGACCAAGCCGCCCGTCGCCCAGCCGATCATGAAAATCGAAGTCGCGAGTGGTCCGTAAAAATCCACCAGCGCTTTCAACTGTGCCGGTGTCTGGTCCTTCACGGCCAGCAACTCTTTCATTGCCGGCACGCGAGCCAGATTGAACAACTGCTGGTCCATCGTGTCGAACAGCCACCCCAACGCGGCCACGATCAGCACGAACCAGTGATAGCGAGTCAGTTCGTGATACCACTTGCCGGAAGCTGGGGCGGCATTGGGATCGCTCTTGAATTCTTCGAGACCGTGCATGGGGGGAGTCATTTCTGGCTGGAGGCGGGAATGAAAAGTCGAGGCAGTACAGCCAAAGCCGTCGCAGCCTGCAACCGAACAGCCGCCGGATGTCGTGGGCGAATTGGAGGACGCGTTGGCGGACTGGCTCGGTGAGAGTCTGGTCCGCCGCGATGGCGGCGAGCCATTCGCTCGGGGATTGGCCTTGGGCTCGCAGAGTGTGGATCAGACTGAGGGCCTGTCGCGCCGCTTGCAGTTCCGTAGACTCGTCCCCTGACGCACTTTTTGATTCGCATCACAAATCGTTGGATGTCAGCGATTGCTGAGCCAGGTGCCGGATGCAATGGACGATCACTTCATCGCCTCGAATCTCGAAGATGGCGCGATGGGTTTTGCGACGAGCCAAGCCGTAGGTCAACTCGCGGGCCTCAAACGGAAAGACGTCGTGCTCGGCTGGTGGAGTCCATCGTTCTGGGTTGGGAGCCAGCAGGCACAGTGCCGCTTGGAATCCTTCCAGTCACTCAGCAGCCTGTTGTCGCGACCGATTCTCGGACCACCACAAGGCGGCGCTGGCCAACTGCCATTCGGCTCGCGAGGTCATCGACACTCGATACTTCATGTTGGCAGTCCCAACTGTCGTCGCACATCGTCGAACGCTTGATCCAGCGGTTTCACTCGGCCAGCGGCATAGTCCTCGAGGCTGGCCTGCACATCCTCTTGCAATTCCCGTCGTTCGCAGTCAACCCGCCATTGCTGGAGGCATTCCTCCAACGAGGGAACTGTGTCACCGTCGTTCAGTCGGCGTGCCGCGAATTGCGTGAAGCTCTCAAGCTCTTGTGGAGTAATTGACATCGTGTGTCTCCTCGAAGTGGACGGGCAAAGTGTATTGTCTGTCGGTTGCCAATGTCACGATCACGAGGTTGGGACTCCGTCCCGACCCGCTTGTGAATCAAGAATGCACAAGCCTTTGTCGTATCGACGACGTGTGTTCAACATTGCCATGCAGGTCGGGACGGAGTCCCAACCTACGGCTTCCATTCGCGGGCGAATTGGAGGGCGCGTTGGCGGACTGGCTCGGTGAGCGTCTGGTCCGCCGCGATGGCGGCGAGCCATTCGCTCGGGGATTGGCCTTGGGCTCGCAGACTGTGGATCAGACTCAGGGCCTCACGCTCCGCTCGAAGTTCCGGTGTCCACGGACGGACGTTTGGCTAAAGTTTGGACGGGGTTGGATCGTCGAACTCAAAGTTTGCAAACGACATCTTCTTCTCGTCCGGAGTAAGCAACAGAATGGTGCTGATGTCGCTCTGCACTTCATCGGGAAGTTGTCCGAGATACCGCCAGGCTTGTTGGCTCCGTTGAGGTTTGCCTTGCCCCGCGAAGTCCGGATCGATGATGCGCACACGCACCGAAACGCAGTTCTGCCGGTAAAGCTCAATCTCCGCCTGTGGATGGTCAGCTTCAAAGGCGCTGAGCGCCTCAATGATTTTGTCGATGACGTTGTCCGATTTCCCGCGTGGGATTTTGATTGCCATTTCATAGTCTCCCGTCAGCCCATTTGATAATTGCCACAGCCGCTGCCATGAATGCGTCGGCATCGTCTGCCCGAACCGAACGTGGTGTGTAGCGAAGATCCGTCGACCAGTCGTTGACGAGGGTGAAGTGCTGGTTGATCTCACGCGGAAACCTCGCACCACCGTTGGTCAAGTACATGCTCCGAAGCCACTCGTACTCGTGCGCCTTACTTCCTTTGAACGACTTCAGTGTGTCAGATCGGATACCGACGGGGACAGCCATGAGAACCAGCGCTTTCAAAATGCACTCGACTCCATACCCAGCAAGGTAGACTGCCCCAGTCGTGTAGTCAGCGTTTAACAGAACTTCCGCTTCTTCGTACCGCTGGAAGGCACAACGATAGAAGAGCCGCGCATCACTCGAGTTTGGACTGGCCATCGGAGGCACCTACCATCAGCGATACTCATGATAAAAGATGACGCTTCGCGCGTCAGGTTGAAGCAAACTGCGGCCCGGCGTCACGCAACTGGTCGAGGGGCCGTCGGAACAGCGTTCAGCAAATCCGCTGGGAATAAGCGTGCGGCAATCGTAGTTTGATCTCCACATAACCAGGGGGCGTCAAACGAAAATAGGAACCGACGCTTGTGGATGTCTTGGAATGATTCAAAGTCCTCGTTGTGCAAATCGAGGCAAACTTCTGTGGCGTATTTTGGGGCGAAGCCACGGGCGATGAGGTCCGATGATATGAGTTTTTGGAGGTCAAGCGATTCGATCTTGTGCATCACGAATTCGCCGCCTGGCGGAACATGACGCCAAGCCTTAACGAGCGCATCGTACATTTCTGGACCACTTGGCATTTGAGAGACTCCGTTTCGATGTGTTAGACGAGGCCGCAGAGGTCTAACGGACCGACTCACGATTGAGTGTCGCTAATATCGTCCCTGCGTCGTCGACAATGATGATTTTGTGCTGCGTTCGAGAAGGCTCCACCAATGCGCATATTGCGACTTTGGTTCCATCAGGCGAGGGGAAGAAGGCGGGGTCGCCTAAACCGGGGAAGTGATACTCGCCCTTCTTTGTAATTGCGCGGCTTCGTCGGTCCTTAGGCATTTGAATTTCCACCCACTCAACGGGTACGCGATCAGGTTCGGAGCCATCTAACCTCAAGCACAAGCGTGTATTTCCATTCGGAAAATCGTATGTCCATGTTGTGAAGATCCTCGTCTTGTTGGATTCCGCATTCTTGTCGTCAAGTTGGCTCTGTGGAATGAACTTGTAGGTCATCGTCGCTGTGTCCAATAGCGCATCTCCACCTTCATGCGACAATCTCGCAACTTTTCCGTCCCAACGAAAACCACGAATACTTCCTGCTTTGTCGGATTCGGCCGGCAAGTTTGCGAACTTTGTCATCCAGCCATCCCAATCGACAAAATACGCTGCGGCCTTGTCCGCAGCCAAGAAGCCTTTGCCATCAGGACGTACGCCAAAACTTGAATCCACAACGAAGGCTGATACGTTGAGGGCATTCCAATTGCCTGTAGCCAGATCGTAGATGAGGGCTTCGTCAACTTGAACAAGGATTTTATTCGCTGGTCCCGACCAGTTTACTGCCGTTTCCTCAAGGTGTGTTTCAGTCTCGTCGGACGCGACATTGCTAATTCCATCGGTCGAGTAAACGCTCGAACGGCTCAACTCCTGGCCGGTCAGATCGTAAACAACGATCTGAATTGTCTGCTGATATTCTTTCTTTCCCTTTTCTGTGGATCGAAGGCATTTCGCCACTGCTAACCGCTTGGTGTCGGAACGAATTGCAGGCCAAGGTGTCTGAGTTTTGGTATCCGCGACAATTACCTTGTACGCTTTGCGAGAAAAATCATATTGAACCAAACGACTGCCACCACGGTCGGAAAAAACGAGGCCACTTGAGTCAGGTAGCCATAGAACGTTTTCAGGAACGCAACCCAAGACGAAAACCAGAGCCACGAAAAGCAGCGACAAAACTCTGTGGCATGTTGCCGGTGAGTGTCGTCGTCTCTCAGTATTCGGATTAACAAGCCCAACTCTCGCCATGGTGACGACCTCAACATTCAAGTAGCAGAAGGCCAAGTAGCAGAAGGCGAATTCACTCAAAGCCCACGATAGCACCAGTTCAACTCGCCGAACAACTCTTCCCCGCAAGTTTCCGTAACTGGGAGTTCTCCGTTTGTCTGCCGCAGTTCTTTCAAAAGCTTATGCGATTCGTGGTTGCAGGTGATGATTTTGGAGTCGAGGTCTTCGCCCATTTGAAAATCGAGTTCCATGGATTGGCCTTTGGGCGTGAGGTTGTCATTACTCTCCCAGGCAACAGTATCCAGATTCAAGTTGGCAGCGTCGAGCAAGTGCTGTGCGCGTATCGTTTCCTCGTCGCCGCGTTTCGTTTCATTTCGCTTGCAAATGGCGTTGCTGGCTTCTGTGTTGGCGCAATTGGCTTCTGTGTTGGCCCGACCGGCCTCACGATTGGCGGCGAGGCCGAAGAGCGTGGAGACGACGGTGCCGGTCAGCAGAGACACGGCGAGGAACAGACTCAGCGACGCCACGACGGGGTTGCGACGACGCCAGAGTCGCAAGCGCTGCCACGCACCGGTGCGATAGACGGAGACCGGTTGATGGGCCAGAGACCGCTTGACGTCCGCGGCCAAGGCTTTCGCGTCGAGGTAACGCTCGTCCCGCTTCTTGGACATCGCGGTGGCACACACCGCATCGAGTTCCCGCGAGATC
>SXGU01477360.1_pt1 | contig 16194 bp, 27 predicted proteins | sample 3174531 | NCBI WGS metagenome assembly SXGU01 (sample SAMN11356863, study PRJNA531348) | freshwater metagenome | isolation source: freshwater sample F1-140 | place: China: Fuxian Lake, Yuxi | collected 2017-12-25 | reverse complement strand
AGTTTTTCCCTAGTAAGTAGGCGGTGTTGCGCCACGGTCCACCATGCCGGCAACCTTGTCAGACAACCAGGTCAGATGCCCAATGCGCACGCTGTCCTGCTCACGTCGAATTTTTGTCAGATCAGCGAAAACCACTGGCATGATTTCTGGACGAAAGGCGCGCCACTGTTCAATGCACCGTTCAATCGCTTCTTGATCGGCAATTACGCCGCTCGATTGTTGAAGCGATCGACGCCGGAGCACACTTGAAACCTTGGCATAAGCGAGCGCAAGGATCAGTAGCGTGAAGATGACCGGATGAACTATAAACAGGTCAAATAGCGCTACAAGGCTGAATGCAAGCAGATCCACGATCTTTTCCTTGAGCTTAATTACAACGACCAAACACGTTGATAAACCCGGACAAGTGAAGGCTTTTCAGTGGGCACACGCTTTGGCTCACTCGGATACACCGTGCGGACGCCACGCCAGGTCAACCAGAAGCCAAATCGAAGAATCGCCTCCAGTAAGACGGGCAGCACGATCGCCAATGCCGCAAGTGCGACGGCACCAGGCAAAACACCGTACTCGATAAAGGCACGCGCAAAAAGCGATCCCGCAAAACATATAAGTGAAGCACGATAGATGCTTTTTCGTGCACCCATGCCAGCGACGGCAAGAGCGATAAACGAGAACATGGATACAGTGGTTAGAGCTTCATTCATGATTTCCGTCCTATTTAGAATCCAGCCGAATACCCTTGCACTCATCCGTATAGTTGGATATTCGCGATCCCGAGGGAATTACGCCGGTATCGCGAAAGCGCGCTGCATCTGCGTCCGAGATAAATTCCACGCATGTGAAAGTCGTCGGGGGAACATTAGCCCGCACTGGCTTCTGTGTTAAGCCTCTGTATCCGATCGTTCCGAGCACCAGGGCGATCACCACGTAGAACGCTTTCATTCCTTGAGACATACTTGTTCCTAGTCTTTGGAGCCGGAGTAATCGGCGTCATATTCAATACGACCGTCATCGAATACGCGACGATGACCGCCACCGTTGCAATTGACTTCGATCACGAAGCCGAAACAGACGCTTACGATTTGCCAATCAGGTGTCTTATCCATGTGGCGTTTTCCTTGGCCTTATTGCGGTAGTTTGGAAGGGACAGGAGACATGCCGTATCGCGTCGGTCCAAGCACAAAGCAATGTTTTGTGCCGTCACCCAAGGCGGCCTCTTCCGCTTGGACGGCATGTGCAATGGCCTTATCAAGCCCCTGCTGGAGTTTCTTTGCATCTTCAAGCGTCAACTCGATTTCAGCGCCGTCGATAGTGAGCGTCACCGGATGCTGAACGATCCCGCCCTCAACGGTTCTGACCTTCACACCACCATCAAATGTCTTTGTCGCATACATGATCTTATTCCTCTGCCGCTGCTTTAGCAGCGAGCTTTGTAAGTTCCTTCATCACGGTCGATTCATCGACGCTGGGCATTACCGATGCGGCCATAAGCGGGCTATCCGGGGGCAGCCAAATATCGAACCGTGCCTTGTTGAGCGGCGACCTGGCAACGGTTGCTTCAACACCGTCAGCGAAGACTACCTTCATCGCTGGCGATCCGTCGCTTGCGTCCTCAACGCGGAGCACGCCAGGTAGGCCAGTTACATTGACGATCGGCGCTGGCTTGGTCACGTTTGCGCTCATAGCGTTATTCCTTCAAATCGTTACCAAGTCGATCAGCTCTTTAATCGTCAGATCGTAATCAGGTTTGATTGCTTCCGCGGCCTGTTCTGCGTCGTAGCCTTTATCTTCCATCATGTTCAGCATGTCGCGCTTAGCGCGATATGCTTGCTCATCTTTCGGAAGTTCCCAAGTTTTCATGGCCGCGTTTTTCCTAGCGATTAATTGATTCGGCCCGCGATCCAGTCCCGGCGCGTGAAACGACGCGCTTTTTTCTGGAGGGGTGCCCACCGACCAATACCCATATCACGTTGCGGTCCTTTACGAAGGCGGTTGATCGCACGAATGATCTTTCGCCGCATCGTTCTCCAGTCCTCTGCCTTATAGCGCTCCATCACGTCTTCTCACTTGTTGAATACGCTGTCCAGATAGCCAGCATATTCGTTGATGTTGCGCATGAGGATCATTCGACCATCATCCAGCCCACGACCTCTGGATGCATCGCCACACTCGTTGCAGGCAGCGAGAAATTCATTCAGCGCTTGACTGGCGGCTTCCAGCTTACGAGCGCAGTTGATAGCCGCTTTCTTGCGTGCGGCCTCTGCTTTGGCCTGAGTCTTCACCTCACGGTCACTGCGCCAATCGTCGCCGGTCATGGATGTGTGCTGCATCATGGCTTGCCTCTTACAGAGCTGAAAACTTGGTTACGTTGCGGTCGTCGTAGTCGAGACCGAAGCACACTTTGACGCGATTGCAGATCGATTCTTGGGCACCATCGATGACAATCATGCCCTTACCGAGAAACCGACCCAAGAGGCTACGCTGTTCTGCGGCGGACATCTTCCCCTTCCACTGGCCCAAAACCGAACCCGTTTTCTCCTGCAAGAAAAATGCGACGTTCGCTGCGTAGTCCATCATTTCTTTCCCCTTGAAAAGCTCAACCAATGGAGAAAGTATAAAACATCTTTTATACAAATACAAGGGAAAACACAAAATATATTTTATGTTTTTGTCCGTTCCGGCAAGCCCTGAATCGCGTCGTCGTAATAGAACGGCCTGCCTTCGTCGCGTGCGATCTGACTCACGCGGACCTCTGACAGATGCCAGCGTTCAGCCAGGGCGCGATAGGTCCAGCCCTTACCCTTTACCGCAGCCTTAAATGCTTCTGGCGTCAGTCGCTTCACCTTTGGTACGGCTGTCTTGTTCCCCATTTCAAATCACTCCCGCGACGAGCTCGCCCAGGCGCACCGGGTCCGCATCGATAAGGCGCTTCGTCGCAGTCAAAGTTTCATGCCCTAAAAGTTCGTTGATGTGCCGCAGATCGAAACCGTGACGATGGAGCCGCACAGCGAATGTTCTACGGCCAGACATTGCACTTGCACCTTCGATTCCGGCCTGCAAGTGCAGGTTCTTGAAAAGCTGACTCAGCGAGTCGCATGTATAGCTGATTGTGCCGGTCGCCGTTGTGCGTTTCGTGAGCTTGTATGGCTTGCCATCGACCGAAAAAAATAACGGGCTATCAGGGTCAAGGCTTCGATACGCAGCCTTGCGCGTCGTAACGCCATGCTTGTTCGCGACTCGATGCGCTAGATACGCATCGATCGCGGTAGTCACCTTCGTATTCGACCACCACAGCGGGCGTTGCTTGCCGTTGTATGCGACATCGGCGGGAACGCAAGACTTGTCGAGAATGCTGCCATCCGCTTTCAGGTATGTGGACAAGGGAAGCCGAGCAACCTCAGTCAGCATCATGCCCGTGCCGTAAATGCAGTACAAAAGTGCGACATTGCGAACAGGGAGTTCGCCGGAAATAGACGCGACCTTCAACAAGTGTTTGAGGTCTTTATCGACAATAAACGGGGCTTTCGCCATTTGCTTTCACAGTCAAAATAGGTTTTAAACATAGTATCAATTTACTAGGATAGCCCCTAATTCGCCTGTGAGCAAGTGTGCAAACCGAACCTCGGAAAAACCGGCGCTCACGCCTTGGTCGGCAATCCCTGCAAGACAATCTCGAAGGCGCCGGCACGCCAGGCGCCGGGTTCTTCATACAGCGCGTCAACCGCCGCCAGAAAGCGCGCATCGAGCGGCGCCACCGCTTCCCATTTCTCGCTCCAGCGATGCGAGAGCGCGTTCGACGCTTCGCGGCTCACCACCCCCGACGTCATGTGCACCAGGTACAAATCTACCTCCCCTTCGGTGGCACGGTACAGCAGCGATTCGACGCCGCGCTCCAGCTGCTTTAACGCATGCACTCCGGCCGAAAAACCGGACGGCAGATCGCCGAACTGCAGCCCCGCCGCATGGCGCAGCGCGAATTGAAGGTCGGCCCGGTAGGCTTCATCTTTCAGCGCGATCGCCGGCACGTTTAGGATCTGCGGCACGCCCTGCATCGGGTGCAGCGCTTTTTTCGACCAGGCGCGCGCCAGAAAGCCGATCAGGTCCTTGGCCGTTTCCTGCTCATGATATTCGCCGTACACCGAGCCGGTGTCGACGTCCAACACAACCAGGCGCGTCAGAAGGCGTTTCGCACCAGGCAGACGCGGGTCGAGCGGTTTTGCTTGCCGGCGCAAGTGACCGCTCTTGGTGAGATAAAGATGCTTGGACTGGCTGATGAACAGATTTTGTTCGCGACCGGGACCGCGCCCTGGTTGGAACTGGTTGAAAAAGACGTTGTTCATGCCCCCTCCGCGTGGACGCCCAAAATTCCGCATTTTAGCGTTGATGTATTTTAAAAAGGAAAAAGCTGCCGGCCAGCTGCAGGTGTTCAACCAGGCGGTTGCCCCGCAACCGTGCTGACTCGCCCTTGCGTGTCGATCGCACGCACTGCGTTGTTGAGCGTATCCGAGACAAGAAGCACTCCATCCGAGCGCAGCGCGATCCTGGCCGGGAAATTAAACAGCGCGGTAGGCCCGGCCACTGTTGCGAGCGACGAAAGCAACAGCAACGAGAGAACATTTCTCATAGGAACGCCCAGCAATGAAGAGGAACGCTCCCTGAGTCGTATTTTTATATTAAATCAGCGTAACGGCAATCCCTTCGCGCCGGCATGATGCACGCCAAGAATGAGGCGCTTCAGTGTGCAGATCACCGTCGCGCAAAGTGTGGCTGGTTATCTGCCGGCGCCTGGGCTCGCACCAACTCTGAGAGTTTCGCAAGGAATCGATCTGCTGCCACCTTGGAAGGCCAAGGCTCCCACGGCTTGCAGTCGTACACGACCGCAAGCGGATCTTCCTTCAAGATCGGATGTTTGATGCACAGTACGTTGCGGACTTCATTCTCTGTCCATCCGGTACAGTGATACGCCTCAGATGCAGCGGCCGTGTTGTCCGCGTCCTTGTGGAGAATGTAGTCCTTATGCGACCACTCGGGGAGGTTATATCTGGTGCAGATCGCAGCCATGAGGCGATCCGTCAGATCCTTGAACGGCTTACCCAGGATCGGTTTAACCGGCATGATGCAATCGAAGGCAAGGAAAACTTCATCGGCGTCGTGCAAAAGCTCGCGAAGTGCCTTGCGCGGGTCGCTGCACCCCTGCAGCTCCAATACCATAAGGGAATGCTGCGCGACCGATAACGGTTCCGGCCAAACCGAATCACCGCCCCAGCGAAACGTGCGAGAAAGGCGAATGGCGATGTCCGAATCCAGCCACGCGGAAGGAGACGGATTGAGGAGATCGAGGCGAGCGCCGGAAGGCAGACGGGTCCAGGCGCGGCGTAATGGGTCAAGCTGGGCTACAGTCATAGCGTCTTTCTTTCAGTTGAGCAAAAATCTTGCCAGCCAGGTCCCGGCTGTGCCGGGACATACATAAACGCACACCCCCGCGCAACCATTTGTTCTCTTGCGGCTGCCCTGCGAACTCAAAATGACTACCGCCTTTCGTGACCAGGCGAAGCCTGGTGCAAAACTACGGGATTCGAAGCGGCCTGCCGGCCTGCTCTCGCCTTGTCTGCTTTTGCGTCGAGGGCTTCATGCTTCCCCCAAAATCATTGGGCGCCGCCTTTTTAAATGGCGAAAACCTATCGAATAAACCCGTTATAGACGCCTATTGTGCTTGTGGCCGTAAACCCCAATTGCATCAGGCCGAGGCCGGATGCGCGATTGAGGTAAGCGTAGGCGATCAAAAAGGCATTCGACACCAGGAACGACACAAAACCCCATCGAGAATAATCGTCGCACCGTGCCAGCAGTGCCGCGCCGAGCAAGCCAAATACGCAGCCGGTCCACTCCATTGCTTTCGACAAATTGATCGATCCGTCTTGGTTTATTACCTTGATCTGCGGTAAATAGCGCATGCTTTTTCTATCTGATTAATTTGAATGAGCTAGGTTGCGGCCAGTGATTCTCGCTGTTTTTTTAAGGCAGCGCCGGCGGCGACGCTTCGCTGTTTTCATCCCACTGCCAAACCTGGATGCCGCTTTCCTCAATCACCCGTTTCAGGGCATCGTAATACGTCGGTTCCGCATTCAAGGGAACCACATACAACGCGGTCAAGTCCGCTGCTTCGCCGCGGTCCTGCAAGACCGCTGTTGCGATCGGGCGCGTGCTTGGTAAGTTGTAGCGCATCATTTTCGTGAATCGCCGCTTTTCTTCGATCAACTTGTCCAGCAACGCTTTCTCCGCGCCATTGTCATAAGGCAGCCAATTTTCATTCACCGTCACCAACGATATTTCTTCGATCTTCGCCACTACGTTCTGACTGACGGAGAACGTCGCGATTGTCAGTAACTTCGTTCCTGACAATCCCGGCCAGGCGTCCAGCTCGTTTCTGAAACGCTTCACAAGGCGCTTGCCCAAGTCGCTTTCGATAACGAATTGCCGATCTGGTACATGCTTGACCGTCATTTGATATCCAAAACCAGCTTCCTTGAATTCCTTGACCTCGGCAATCAAGATCATCAAGCCGCGCTGTTCCTTGTTCGTCGCCATCGCTCGCAAAAGCTTCTCGCGCCGTTCGCGGATCTGGTCTTTCTGATCGACGTTGAAAACTTCCGGCATGTAAATCAAGTTGCCGAGGGCTTCGCCCTTCGCCAACTTGTTTACAGCCGCATTCAACACGTATCGACGAATCACACCCCAATTACGCTTGCCCTCCATCGCCGGTGACCACTTATTAAATCCTGCTTCCTCCCAAAGGTAATGCAGCGTGCCGCGCAGCGTGAGTTTTTTGCCGTCGCTTTTGACGCTATCTTTTTCTTCGCCTCCGCCCGTCGGTGGCGCGCGGCGCGCACCTTTCGACAAGCTGAAATCGAACTTGAGCATCGTGTTGCCGCTCTCTGGATCTTCCTTGATCGCCTGCCCGTTCACTTCGCCCAGGCCGGACAAACCTTCCGGCGGTTCAAAGCTTTCGCAATCAAGTGCGTGCTCTTGCCCTGTGTTCGGCATTCGCTTGATGATGTAGAAGTCGCTATTTATTCGTGACACGTACATCTTGACGCCCTGCCCTTCTCTGCACAAACAAAGAGGCCGGTCCTTCTGATCGTAAATGCTTTTTAAAACATCTTGGAAGCTTTCTGACGTTTTATCTATTCGCTTGCCGGCTATCAGGTATTTGCTCATCGCTTTTACACCTTTACAGTTTTTGGGTAACTGTCGAAAAGTATAACCTTTTTATTTTCATATTTATGCTTGTTGTTAGGCCGGCAGTCGATTTTTTTCCGTAATTGCGGGGGAATTTAGCGCTTCGTTGTGTCCATCTTCTTTGCTTGCCAGGACGTGTTCAAACTCAAGCTCAACCCCTTGGGCGTGTCCCCGCTAAAGCGGGGCCGGCGTCCTGCAGGTTTCGCTATTCGCTCATCCCTTCGGGACTGGCCTGGCGGCCAGCCATTCCGGCCACCTCACGCACGCGCCGGCGGCGCCGTCGCTATTCACCCCTTAATTGCCGCTGCGCGGCAGATCCGGCCGCAAGCGGCCGGATGGGCGAGACGTCTTTTACCGAGCACGCCTTGTCACAAGCTTCGGCGTGCGCGTGTTCGTATTCGCGATGGTGCACAAGCGCGGAAGGCAACAAGGGTTCGCTTCGCCGAAATCCTCACCCGTTCGGTGCTCGCCTGCGGCTGCGCTCCGCATGCGGCTTCCGGTTTCGCCCTTGTTGCTTTCCTTTTCCGCTTGTGCCCTTTCATCGCACGAACACACACCCACCGAAGCAGGTCTGCAACAAAAAGGCGCTGCTACGGCAAAAAAATCTCGGGTGCGGGAGTTCGGAATTTATCTGGATAAATGAAGGAGTTTCACTATGACGCAAGCAATCGACCAAGCTACCAAGTCCGTTGATGACATTATCGCCAATGCGCAGGGCGAACGTCGCATGGTCACTTTAAAGCAATGCCAACTGTCGCCCAATAATGCGCGCAATGCAGAAACCTATACCAAAGAATCCATTATCGAACTTGCTGCCCTGATCGTATCGCAAGGCGGTATCCTGCAAAATCTCATCGGTTACGAACAGACCAAGAAGAACAAGAAGACCGGCACACTCATGATTTGCGCTGGTGGTCGTCGCCTCTCTGCCCTCACTTACCTTTTCGAGCAAGAACGTATTGCCACGGATTTTGAATTTCCGGTCCTTATCGTTTCCGAAGAAGTCGCCACCGAAGTGTCACTGGTTGAAAACTCCGGTCGTGTCGAAATGCATCCCGCCGACGAATTCCTTGCTTTCAAGCGCATGATTGACGAGCAAGGAAAGACCGTGGAACAGGTTGCCACCGCCTTCGGCGTTGCTCCGTTGACCGTGGAACGTCGCCTGAAACTGGCGCGCGTTGCACCTATGTTTATTGATCTGTACCGCAAGGGTGAAGTGCAAATGGATCAGTTGCAAGTGCTGGTATTGATCGGCGATCAGGATCACCAAGTTAAACTTTGGAAATCGCTGCCGAACTATCATCGTTCGGCTTACCGTTTGAAGGAAGCTATCACCGAAGGACAGATCGATGTCGCCACTCACCACGTCGCCAAGTATGTCGGCGTGGACGCGTACACCAAGGCAGGCGGCATCGTTACCGGCGACCTGTTCAACGAAGGCCACGGTTACATCGACAACATCGAATTGCTCAACTCTTTAGCCACGGAAAAGATTTCAAAATCCGTTAAAAAGCTGGAAAAGGAAGGCGCTAAATTTGTCGAAGTGCGCTTGGAAGGCGACCGCTACAATCTGCAACAAGAGTATGTGAGCGTGCCGCTCACCATGCGCGAACTGACTAAGAAGGAAGCCGCCGAGCGTCAAAAGTTGACCGCCGCACTCGAAACCGCTGAACGTAAGTGTGCCGAAGCTGACGAGAGCGGAGAAGAGGAAGACATCGATGCCGCCGATGACGCCAAAGGCGCAGCAGAAAAAACCTTGTTTGCATTCGATGCAAAATGCAAAGTGCCTGACCCCCGCTATGCTGAAAAAGTCGGCGCAGTTCTTTTCATCGACCGCAACGGCAAACTCGACAAGCTCACCAACGTTATTCACCGCGACGAAATCAAGAAGATCAAGGCCGTCGAAGCTGGTCAAAACCCCGACGCCATCCAGAAGCAAGGTCGTCCGGCACACTCCGAACGCCTGATGCGCCTGTTGACCGCCCACCGTACCGCCGCCATTCAAGCCGCGATGCTTAACAATCCTGCCGTAGCACTGGCCGCGACCGTCGCCGCACAGATGGAGAGAGTTTTCAAACACTACAGCGACTTGCCCGTAAAAATTAGCCTTACCTCGCCCACTTTGTCCAGTTGCGACGAGAACGGAACGCTATTGACTAGCCGCGCCAATATCGTCATCAGCGAAGCGCAAACCAAATGGCAAGCCATCTATGAAGCCATCGAAGGAAACGCATTTGAGTGGGCTTTGCAGCAGTCTCAAGAAACTTTGCTCGAACTTCTTGCCTACTGCACGTCCTACGCCTTCACTTCTGTACAAGGCACCGACAACGGCACCAATGACTTTGCGCCGTACATGAAGGCGCTAGACGTGAACATGGCGCAGTGGTGGAAGCCGACCGCAGACACCTACCTGAATTTCGTCTCCAAGGACAAGATTTTGGAAACGGTCACTGAAGCTGTAGGCGCACAGGAAGCCCAATCGATGACAAGCCATAAGAAGGCCGCCCTCATCGGCGCAGCGCAAGCCAAGATCGAAGAAACCGGCTGGATTCCTGCCATCTTCCGCATCTAACCCCACGAACGACCGGCGGCAATGCCGCCGGTTTTCAAAGCCTTCCGCTACGGAGAAATATTTATGAGCAACTTCGCCCCTACCCCCGACATGATCGCCGCCGCCGAAAAAGTTTTTGCTGCAATGGCCGTGATGCAGACCATCAAACCTATCGTTACTGCATATCAGCAAAAGATTCTCGGTGCCGGTCAATTTCGCGTGCGTGAGCAATACGCCGAAGGCGACAACGACATCATCACCAACCCGGAACATTCTTATCTGATGAATAAAAACGCCTTTGCCGGTTATCGCGCAAAGTGCGAAGCCGAACGAATCAGAATTGGCCTCTCTGTTAAAAAAGCTGGCAATTGCCCACTTCTTGAAAGCGAGGAAGTCTTACGCCAAGCGGAAGCCGAACTGCTCGATGCCCTCAGTCCCGTGACCCACTTGAAGGCCGCGGATTACGGCTTGCTCGGCATATGTCAGTACCGCGAATCCATCGAACTATCCTTGCGCGTGCTTGCGCCCCATGTGAATGCTGAACGCTCTCAATCTGTTCTGCGTCAGATCGTCGCTTCACCCAACGAGATCGCGCCATGACTCACACCTACAACCCGAATTTTTCCAAGCTGCCCGAAGTCTGCTATGCCGTCATGGAATGCAATGAACCTGGTAGTCGCATCGTTGCGCTGAAACGTGGCCAGTCCGGTTACTACAAGACCGACTACGACAACGCGCAACTCGACGCTGCCAAGCTGGATGTCATCGTGAACCGATTGAATCAATTGCTCGACGTGACCACACAACAGAAAGAAGCAATGCTTGCCGGTTCGATGTTCGGCTGGCACGTCCAGGGCGCCGACCCTGATTTTTATAAAGCCCCCTGACTACACGCGAGGCTTCCGGCTCGCCTGACGGCCTCGCCCTCGCACCCAACACCCAACACCCAACACCACCGAATACGACAACATCATGCACCGACTGAAACCCAAACAACAAACCCGCGCCGATTATTACGGTGTCAACGCAAACCGCCTTGCGAAAGACACTAAGGCCAAGATCGAGCGCATCCGCACCAGGATCGAGCAAGTTCAGGAACCTTGGATGGACTTCGATCAAGCCGTTACCAGCGCCGTGAATGAAGTTATCGCCGCCCTGGACAAGCTCAAGCAGACCGTCGCCGAATCTGCCGACTACCTCAACGAATCTTTTGAGTAAAAAGACCTCACGGCTCGGCTTTGCCCTTGCCGTCACACGACGCCACCATGCACACACGTTCCATCCTCAACGACCAGCAGAAAGCCGCTTTGCGCCGCGCTCTGCTTGGCCGCAAAATCGTCCTCTGCTTCGGTGCTGGCGTCGATAGTACGGCGGCGATCGTCGCGCTTCGCGCTGCCGATCTTGTGCCGGACCTCATCACGATGGCCGATACGGGCGGCGAGAAACCCGAGACATGGGAGCACGTTTCCCGCATGAATTCCCTGCTTGCGTCATGGGACTGGCCACCCGTTACCATCGTCAAGAAAAAGACGCTACCGACGACGCCTTACGATGATCTTTACGGCAACTGCTTCGAGAATGAAACGCTGCCCTCACTGGCGTTCGGCATGAAAAGCTGCTCAATCAAGTGGAAGCAAGATCCGCAAGACCAGTTCATCATGGGCGTGAAAGTCGGCGCAAACAAACATGCGCCGCACCCGCTCTGGATCGACGCCAAGCGCGAGAAAACGCGCATTGTTAAACTCATTGGCTATGATTGCGGTCGCGCCGACAAGCGGCGCTCCGCAAAGTCAGTGCCGGCAGGCGCACCCTTCGATTACTCCTATCCCTTGCAGCTGATCGGATGGAGTCGCGCCGATTGCGTGACCGCAATCGAACGCGCCATTGGCCGCGATATGGTTCCGGTCAAGAGCGCATGTTTTTATTGCCCTGCCTCGAAAGAGTGGGAGTTGTACTGGCTGGCGGCGCATCACCCTGATATGCTCGAACGCGCCTTGCAGATGGAATACCGCGCACTGACTGGCCGGCACAGCCGCTTCGATGCGCTCGAATTCGGCGCGACCTGGGAAGACCTGATGCGCAACCACGACAGGTTTCCGAGCACTGCGACATGCGTTGGACTTGGGCGCTCGTTTTCATGGAATCAATGGGCGCGAGTCAACCAGGTCGTCGATGAACAATTCCGGGTTTTGCGCGACGATTTTTCACGCACCCGTTTTCTATCCCAAAGCGTATCCCTGCAACGGATCGACAATGCCCAAGACAGCCGCCAGAAAGCAAAAGACCAATCGCCCAGGAGGAAGGTTATCCCGTTGCACCTTGAGGCCGCATGAAGTGCGCGGACGGCTCGCCTTCGGCCTCGCCGTTCGCCTCGTTGCTTCGGGCTACGCCCTTGCATCATCGGCTTCACTCGTTAATCGGCGCGATGCGTCGATAAATTCAGGCAAGCACTCGCACTCGATTTCGCGTTGCTCATCGAGTACGCCTGCACCTGAAACGATTCCGGCAATGCAGAACGATTTGTAGTAAACTGTTTATGTGTAGTTTTGTTTCTTTTGTTATCCAGAGCTTTGGGGGAACTACGGTTCCCCCGTTTTTTTAAAGGGATTTTTCCACTATGGACACCCCTACCATCACCCCGGCAGAACGCAAGGCCCGCGAGGAGGCAGTCAACTACGCCCGCGCTTCCGTGCTGCTTGAAGGTTTTGAATTGAGCCCTGCGGACGAAGCCCATGCGCTACGCTTCCTTACCGGCGAAATCAGCTTGGTCGAATTCGTGAAAGTTCGCCATGTCCGCGCCGCCGAACAGTAATCCCCTCACGCCCGACGAACGCCAAGCCCTTGAGGCTACCCACACCTGGCAGCGCGTCGTTGAGCTACGCCTTGACCCCGTTCAAGGTAATTTCGACGCCGCCCACTTAAAAGAAATCAACCGCCGCATTTTCCAAGACCTTCCAGGCCTTGGCTTCGACGAGCTCGCCCCCGGTCAATTCCGGTCAGCCGTGCCGAAAGGCATTGACTGGCATAAAGTGCGGCGCCTGGACACGGTGCGCAGTCCTTTGCACGTCGCCTACTCTTCCATGAACAGCGAGGCGCTTGCGCGCCTCGATACTGCCTTATCCAGTGCGCGGCCTGATGGCCTCGCAAATCTTAAAACCAACGACTTTGCCGACGCGATCGGCAAGCTCTATGCCGAGCTCGACTATATCCACCCTTTTGTCGATGGCAACAGTCGAACGCTGCGCGAATTCACGCGCCAGCTTTCCGCTGCCTCTGGTTATAACCTTGATTGGGAACGCTTTACGTCATCGCCCGGCGGGCGTGACATTCTTTACGTGGCGCGTGATCTTAGCGTGAATGCGCTGGCTTTGCCGCATGTTCAAGATAGCGCCATACGGCGCAATATTACCTTCAGTCTGGACCAGTTTGAAGGTAACCGCGACATGCCCAACCTGATGCGTGACGCCGTGCGGCCGCATCGTGCCATTGCTTTTGAACGCTTGCCAAGGGATGAGGCGCTAGAAGTCCATCCTTCCCTGGAGCAGGCCTACCGGACGCTGGCCAGCGCAGCAGAACACTTCGCCCGTACCATCCCCAAGGATGCCGGTGCTCGACAAGCCGCCTTCGAGGCCGTGCGTCAGCATGTGCAAACCAAACTCGAACAGGGGGAAACGCGAGATTTCCGCCAGCAAATTCCTGAACAGAGAACCCATAAAAATGTCTCACAAGAGGACATTACGCCGGCAGCGAATCGCGCGCAGTCTCCAGGCCTCGATCGTTAATCCTTCCGTTTTTTTCCGAAGAAGAAAAGCCCTTGGGCGTGTCCCCGCTAAAGCGGGGCCGGCGTCCTCCAGGTTTCGCTATTCGCTCATCCCTGCGGGACTGGCCTGGCGGCCAGCCATTCCGGCCACCTCACGCACGCGCCGGCGGCGCCGTCGCTATTCACCCCCTCAATAGCCGCTGACGCGGCAGATCCGTCCGCGCTGCGGCCGGATGACTCGGTCGTTTTTTACCGAGCACGCCTTGTCGCATGGCTTCGGCGTGCGCGTGTTCGTTGTCGCGATCGTAGCCATGACAGGCAGGCGCACAAGGGTTCGCTGCGCCGAAATCCTCACCCGTTCGGTGCTCGCCTGCGGCTGCGCTCCGCATGCGGCTTCCGGTTTCGCCCTTGCACCCCTGCCCGCCGTGTCTCCTTTGATCGCACGAACACGCGGCCACCGAGGCAAGCGGCTTAAATAAAAGCTGTCTGCTACGGAAAAAAAACGGGCCGTGGAAGTTCGGATTACTTCTCTCGATAACTTTTGAATATGGAGCACTACCATGAATTTCCTTAATACCTTTGTTGGCCGTGTCGCTGCTACCGTTTCCGTTTCCGGCGCAGGTGATCGCGCAGTCGCCAAAATCGTACTGATCCGCAACGAATACGCCGGTAAGGACAAAACCAGCGGCGAAATCAAGGAACGCACCGTCAGCATTCAATTCACGGCTTTTCGTTCGACAGCCGAAATGCTGGCAAAGCATATTCGCAAGGGCGATCAACTGATCGTGACCTACCGCATTGAGAACAATATTTGGACTGATAACGAAGGAGTCGAGCGATTCGGCTATAACTTCATCATCGACGGTTTCGAGTTTGGCGCACCTGGTCAAGCCAAACGTGAAGAACTGAACGCAACACGCCAGACACCAGTTGCACCAGCCAAGGCGCGAGGCGCTGGCAAGAGAACCGCCTAAAAGCAATGTCCCCGGTAACGATGTTGCCGGGGACACTCTTTCTCCGATGTATAGGAAAAATCATGCAAACCGAAACCAGGACCGGCAATCCGCACCGCAAATTCGATCAAGAGGCGGCTTTAAAAACCTTGGAAAAAGCTGTCACAGGCCAATCGCTGGTGAACTATCCGCGCATCATCGAAGGTTTCATGGAAATGGGCGTTCCGTCAGAACAGATTTTGCCGCGTGAAAACGTGTTTACTTATAACGCATGGAAGGCACTAGGCCGACAGGTTCGCCATGGTGAACATGGCGTGAAAATCTTCACCATGCGCGAGCAGTCGAAGACCAACAAAGAAACCGGCGAAATCGAAAAACGGAAAAAACCCGCAGGCTCAACCGTGTTCCATATTTCGCAGACCGATCCGATTGCGAAGCTGTAGGCAAGCTATGGACAGAGGAATTTTTAAAGTCGAAGAAATTACCGGCAAGGATTCTAGTATTAGTTCGATTTATGGCGGCCTTCAGGAAGATGATGGACTTGAGAAAGCAAAACAGCACGCTTCCTCCCGCCGGAATCCTTGCCGAATTTATCGGCTTGTCGGTAATAACGTATGGCACGGCATCGAGGAAAAGGAGAGGGCAGGGTAATGATTCACACACTCGGTTATCAAGGTCACTATATCCACTTGTCCTATTTCGACCGGCAAGAAAAGGTCAAGGCTCAGATTATGCGCGACGACGGCGGTTTTCATCTTGTCAGTTGCAAAACCTTCATTGGCGCTCAACGTGCCATTACAAATTACGTTAGAGCCCAGGAGGGCGCAAACAAATGACGACTGCAAAAAAACAAAACTCGGTACGCACTTTCCCCGCCGATGGGGAAATCATCGAACTGCCAAATCTTGACGCAGTTGCTTGCAAATATGTGACATCCACCGGCATGGTCGCATGCATTGCCTACAAGGGTAAGCGCAAGAAACCGGCATTCCATCTCACCTTTCAAAAGACAGAAGGGCGTGACAATTATTTAAAAAAATGGATTGAGCAGTTGGAGAGAGAGAAACAACAAGCCGATGATTTTGCTGCGCGTGTTGAAGCAGACTATGACGCCTTTGTTTCTTCTCTCGCGGTCGGTGCAATTTTTTACAAAACAGGTGGCTATGAACAGACCAACGCAGAGTTTTATGAGGTGGTCGGCAAGGTAACGAAGATCCATGCAGAAGTGCGCGAGCTTGCGCAGGACGTCATCGAGAGTTCACCCGGCGCAATGGCTGGCTACGCACTCCCGCGTAAAGGGGAATTCAAAAGCGAAGTTATAAAAATCGGTTTGCGCAGGATTTGCCCAACGTTGTGGACAGAAGGGAAAAAGGTTTCCGTGTCCTGGTATGGCTAAACGATTTGCACAAACAATTAAAAATATTACACGACCAGCAGCAACGGCCAGCCTCACCAGCTGGCCGTTTTCATTTGCGCCGAGTTCAGCATGCTGAACTTTTTGGCGCCTTGATGGAGTCCTGGTGCCGAGGCAGGGCAGGGCGCGGAATCCAGATCGGCCTTCGGCCTCAATATTGGCGGCATCTACGCTTCGCTTCGACACCTGGCAGGCCGCCTCTTGAGGGCTGTCGCCCCCGCCGGCTCGAACCCGTCGCTTTGCGCCGTCCCGCCCGGCATCCCCGACGTGGGAAGTT
>SXGU01357450.1_pt1 | contig 16195 bp, 7 predicted proteins | sample 3174531 | NCBI WGS metagenome assembly SXGU01 (sample SAMN11356863, study PRJNA531348) | freshwater metagenome | isolation source: freshwater sample F1-140 | place: China: Fuxian Lake, Yuxi | collected 2017-12-25 | reverse complement strand
GTTTCGACGCGATTTTCGGCGGCGGTTTTGTAATCGCGATTTTCGGCACGCAAAATCACGTAATCGGTCGCGCCCGCCGCATTGAGCACGGCGTTTTCATAAGTTGTCGGCGTAATTGCCGCGACGTTTTCCGTTTTCGCTAAAATTTCGCACATTTCGCGCCAGTCGGAAATTTCCGCGCCGTCAGCGGAGTAAACGGAAATGTGCGCTGAATTGGCGAGAATTTTATCGCGCATTTCCCGGCTGAAACCGTTTGCGAGCGCCTGCGCGACGATCAATGCGGCGACGCCCGCCGCAACTCCGGCGACGGCGACAAACGCCGTAAACCGCGCCAGACTTTGCCGCCGCGCGCGAAAATATTTAAAGGCGAGTTTCAGCTCGAACGACACGCTTTAAATGGTAAACGGTAAACGGTAAATGGTAAATGACCCGCCGCTTTATTCGCCAAACTACAAAGCATCGGCTAGAATCTACTTTTTGTGTAAAGATTTAAGAGGTTTTCCGGTAAATCCAGAATCCAAAATCCAAAATCGAAATGCCTTTAGCCACCATCGAAGAAGCCGTCGAAGATATCAAAAACGGCAAAATGATTATTATCGTTGACGACGAAGATCGCGAAAACGAAGGCGATTTAGTGTGCGCGGCGGAAAAAGTGACGCCGGAAATCATCAGTTTTATGGCGATTCACGGACGCGGTTTGATTTGTCTGCCGCTGACCGAAGAACGCTGCGACGAGCTTCAGCTCGCGCCGCAAACCGCCGAAAACACTTCGGGTTTCGGCACGGCTTTTACCGTTTCCATCGAAGCGCGCGAAGGCGTGACCACCGGAATTTCGGCGGCTGATCGCGCGAAAACGATTTTGACCGCCGTTGATCCGAACTCGAAAGCGTCGGATTTAGCGCGTCCCGGACACGTCTTTCCGCTGCGCGCCAAACGCGGCGGCGTGCTCGTGCGCATCGGTCAAACCGAAGCGAGCGTTGACATTGCGCGCATCGCCGGACTCAATCCGTCTGCCGTCATCTGCGAAATTATGAACGACGACGGCACGATGGCGCGGATGCCGGAACTCGAACTGTTCGCCGAAAAGCACGATTTGAAAATCATTTCCGTCGCCGAACTCGTGCGCTACCGCATTCACAAAGAAACTTTGGTGCGCAAAGTCGTCGAAACGGATTTGCCCACCGAATACGGCGATTTTCGCGCCGCCGTTTATGAAAATATTATCAACGGCGAAACGCACGTCGCGCTGACGATGGGCGATTTTTCGCAGACAACCGAACCGGTTTTGGTACGCGTCCAAACCGAGAACATTACGTTTGCGATGTTCGGCGCGAAACTCGGCGAAGCGTCGCAGGCGATCTACTCTTCCCTGAAAAAAATAGCGCGCGAAGGCAAAGGAGTGATACTCTATCTACGTCAGCGCGAGCATAATCTGGATTTAATTTATCAACTTCAAACTTACGCGTTGATGCAGCAACAAAATTTGGATTTCCAAACGGCGCGCGAAGCGACCGGTTACGGAAAGTTTCGCGATTACGGCATCGGCGCGCAGATTCTCAACGATTTGGGCGTGCGCAAAATCCGGCTTTTGTCGAATCATCCGCCGCGCGTCAACGCGCTCGAAGCGTTCGACTTGGAAATCGTCGAAACCGTCAGTTTGTAAATTGCAATTCATCTAAGTTCTAAGCGAGCCAGCAGGAAGTATGCCCGAAGAAAACGTCAACGAACCGGAAGAAACGGCTGCAATCGAGTCGCCGGAAAACGATGCGGAAGAATCCGCCGCGCCGCGCCGAAAAAGTTTTTTTTCGCGGCGCAATGCTTTGATTGCCGTCGGAACCGTCGCGTTTTTGGCGATTGCGCTCGTCATTTTGGTTACGATTTCCTATCGCAACGGCGTCGTGGACGATTACGTCAAACGCCAATTCGTGCAGAAAATGGCGGATATCGGCATCGTTTTCAACGCCGATGTTTTTCGCGTTACGGTCAACCCGCTTCAGCTTCAACTCGAAAATGCGACTTTCGTCAACAAAGTTACCGGCGAAAAACTTTTTACGGTTAATAAAGCGCTGCTCAACTTAAAAGTTCAGGATTTATATTCGTGGCAATTGAGCCGCGACATTAACGTTGATTCGACCGTGATTGACGGCTTGGAAGCGTGGGTTAATTTTGATGAAAACGGCAAATCGAATTTTGCCGAGCTCGTGCTTGTCGAAGAAGAACCGGGACGATTCAACTTTAAATATTCTTCGGTCAATGTCGAACTGCGCAACGGCACTGTTCATTTCGGCGACGTGCAGCGCAAAATCAGCGCCGACGCGCGCAACGTTACGCTTCTGCTCGAACCGACGAATCCGAATGTCGCCGAAGCGCAAATGCAGTTCAAAGTTGATTTTACCTCGACCGATTCCAATGTCGTTTACGACGGCAATGCGATTCAGCCGGTCAACATCCGCGCGACCGGCATCGCCGACGAAAACGGCGCGCAGATCAGCGAACTCAAACTCGACACGCCAATCGGCAGTTCGGTTTTAACCGGAACCGTCAGCGATTGGAAAGATTTCAAGTACGATTTAAGGATTTCTTCGACCGTAGATTTAACGCAGGCTTCGACGGTTCTACCGCTCGGCACGCCGCTGCGCGGAGTTGGAAATTTTGAAGGAACCGTGACGGGAACGGGCGAGCAGTATAAAATTGACGGCGCGATTACGTCCGACGCGCTTTCGGCTTCCAACATTTATCTCAAAGCCTTAAACGTCGCCGCCACGGTCGAAGGCACGAATTCCATGTACGAAGTCAACGGCAAAGCGGTCGCCGAACTGCTCACGTTTGAAGATTTTCGGATTGATTACCCGCAGTTAGTCGGCAATGTGCGCGGCACCGGAACAGATTTTCGCTGGGTCGGCGAGCTTCAAGCGGCTGGCGCGAAATCGCCGCTCGGCACCATCGGCGGGCTTTACGTCGGCGATGCCGTCGCCGAATATAAAGACAAACAGCTTTCCGCCGAACTCGGCAGCGTGCGCGCCGTCAATTTAACTTCACCGGAAATTTCCGCTCAAGATTTGCGCACCGGCTCGGTTAAAATCGTTTATAACGGCAACCGAACTTACGTGCTCGCGCCGACTCTGCGCGCTTCATCAATCAAAACCGACGACGTGAATTTGCAGAACGTCACGGCGGGCGGCGTTGAAATCACCAATCAAAACGATGCGACGACCGCGCGCGTCAATAATGTGACCGCCGGAAGTTTGACGACCGAAGATGCGCGCCTGCGCAACGTGTCGGCGCAAAACGTGCGCGTCAATTCGGGCGCAACGACGCGCATTGACGCGCAGAAAGTGCAAGCCGGCGCGGTCGAAGCGAGCGGCGCGTCAATCGGCGCGCTGACGGCGACCGGCGTTACGGCGCAAATCGCGGGCGACGAAACGCGCGTTTACTCGGACAATTTAAACGTCGCGCGGCTCGAAACCGATGCGGCGGTTTTGGGAAGTTTGAACGTCGCGGGCGTTCGCCTGACCGTGCGCAGCGGTAGAATCGAAGGTTCGTCCGGCAATATCAACGCGGGCGACGTGCGATTAACGAACGAGGCGATTGCGGGCGGCGGAAAACTCGAAAACGTGCGGCTCAATCAGCCGGTTTTCGTGCTCGAACCTTCCGGTCGTTACCGCGCGAGCGCCGATATGAGTCTTGGCGGCGGCGTTTTAGGCAGTATCAATCTCGGCGCGGCGCGCGCTTCGGTCAACGCGTCGAGCGAACGCATCGAGCTGAATAATCTGACCGCCGATGTGATGGACGGCAGACTTTCCGGCGCGGCGACGATTGCGCTCGGAAACAATGCGCGGTCGAACATCAACACCCAATTTACCGATCTCGATTTAGGAAAATTGCTCGCGCTGCAAGGCGGACGCGTCGTGCCGCTCGAAGGAAAAACGACCGGACAAGTAAATCTTTCTTTTCCCGGCACAAACTTTAAAAGAGCGACCGGCACGGCGAGTGCCGACATCGCCGCCAACGCCGGAACCGCCGAACGCGGATTGGTTCCCGTTTCGGGCAGAGTCGAAGTTCGCGCCGACAACGGATTGTTCAACGTTGACGCGGCGCGGATAACAACCGGCGAAAGCCAGTTGTCGGCAACCGGACAATTTGATTTGAACGGATACAATTCAAACTTGAACGTCGCCTTAAATTCAACGAACGCCGCTGAAATCGAACGAATTGTGCGCGTTCTCAATCTCTCGCCCGAACTCGAAACGCAGCTCGATTCGCTGCAAGTCGAACTTGCCGGAAATTTGAGTTTTACCGGAAATATCACCGGCAATCTGACCGATCCGGCGATTGAAGGACGCGCCGCACTCGAAACGCTGCGCGTGCGCGGGCAAAATCTCGGCTCACTCGCGACGGACGTTTCCGTGACGAGCGGCGGAATCGCGCTCAACAACGGACTGCTGACCGAATCGGACGGCGGCACGCTCGCCTTCAACGTCAGCGCGCCGAATACCGGCACAAATAACGCTTCGGTGCAGGCGAAACTCGACCGCGTGAATATCGGCAATCTGCTCGCCGCGCTGCCGTTTGAGCTGCCCGCCAACATTCGCAATCTGCGCGCCGACACGTCCGGAACGGTTAATATCAGCGGCATTCCGAATCAATTACAGGGCGAGGCGAATATCACTTCGACCGGCGGAACGATTGACGGACAGGCGTTTGATAATCTCGAAGCGCGCGCTTCTTTTGCCGGAAACCTCGTGACCATCGAAAATTTTGAAGCCAAATTCGGCGCCGGGTTCGTCCGCGCCGCCGGAAATTATAATACCGAAACATCGGCGATTGATTTGAATGTGACGGGCAAAGACGTTTTGCTCGAAAGACTGCGCCCGTTTATTCCGAACGGCGCCGATTTGCCGAATATCAAAGGCACGGCTGATTTAACGGCGCAAATTACCGGACGAGCCGATCAGCCTTCGACTTATAACGTCAATTTCAGCGGCGTCGGGCGCGATATTACGCTGGACGACCGCGCGCTCGGTCAAGTCGAATTTTCCGGCACGACGGAAAATCAGCAGCTCAACGCGCGAATCGCCGCGACGATTAACGGACAACGGCAGGAAATCGCGGCGAACGTCAATTTCGGCAATGAAAATCTGCCGTTCCGCGCCGAAACCGTTTTTAATGATACGGATTTGACGCCGTATATCGCTTTGGCGCGTCCGCCGGGCGAAGTGGAAATCAGCGGTCGCGCCACCGGCAGAGTTTTGCTCGAAGGAAATCTGCGCGCGCTCAATGCCGAAGGCACGCGTGAATTTTCAACCGCCGGTCTGCGCGGCTCGGCAGAATTCACGCAGCTTGCGCTGCAAATTGACGAAACGCCGCTGATCGCGACCGAACCGGTCGCCGTGCGTTTTACGCCGAGCGAAGTCATTGTCGAAAACGCGAAATTCGCGGGCGGCGGAACGAACGTCGCGATTGCGGGAACGGTCGCACTGACCGGCGGCGGAACGAACAATTTATCGGTTGACGGCAGCGTCAATCTCCGCGTTTTGAATGCGATTTCGGAAAACGCATTTTTCTCCGGCATCGCCAACGTCGAAGTTCGTTTGAGCGGAACGAGCGCGAGTCCGCGTCTGCTCGGTTCAGCGGCGATCACCAACGCGTCAGCCGCCGTTTTCGTCAGCAACGAGCGTTTGACTTTGCAGCGAATCAACGGGCGCGTGCTTTTTACGAGCAATCAAGCGCAGATTCAGGAATTAACCGGATATTTGGGCGGCGGCAGAATCACGGCTTCGGGCGGCGCGCTGCTCGAAGGCTTGCAGCTCAACGCTTTTCGCTTCAACGTGCAGGGCGATAATTTTACCGCGCCGGTTCCGCCCGATTTCGTCACGACCGGCGACGCGCAAATTGAAATTACCGGCAGACGCACGAACGGACTTTTGGAAACTTATATTGCCGGAGCAATCACCGCCAAACGCAGCGTTTACACCGAAGACATTGATTTGTCCGATATTATCGGTCAGCGCCGACAAGGTTCGATTTCGCAGTCGGGCGGCGGAAGCGGCGATTCGTTTTTGGGCGAAACGCGTCTCGATATTCGCATCGTCGGACGCGACGCGCTCGTCGTGCGCAATAATGTGGCTGATTTGACCGCTTCGATTGATCTGCGCGTCACCGGAAATATTGACGATCCGCAAATTGCCGGGCGCGTTTCCGCCAACAGCGGAACCGTGCTTTTCCGCAACGACCGCTACGAAGTGCAGCGCGGATTTTTGGAGTTTCCGCCGGGCGGAGGAATTAATCCGTACATCAATCTGCAAGCCGAAGCCGAAATTCGCGGTTATCAGGTCGTCGTCAACTTGGTCGGCGATTTGACCGACACCGAATCGCTCAACGCGACGGTGCGTTCGAGTCCGGCGCTGCCGCAGGCGGACGTTATTTCGCTGATTACCACCGGCAATCTGTCAAACACGACTTCGGGCATTCCGACGCTGGCGCAGTCAGGAATTAATACGGCGGCGGAAATTTTAACCGACGCGCTGATTAATAATCCGGCGCGCAAAGCGACCGACCGCTTGTTCGGTTTGAACGTGTTTGAAATTGACCCGATCATTTCCGGTCAGCGGCTCGGCGCGTCGGCGCGTTTGACGGTTGGCAGGCAAATTAACAAAAATCTTTTGGTGACTTATTCGACCAATCTTTCGCAGGATCAAAATCAGGTCTTGGCGCTCGAATATCGCGTGTCGAATCGCCTGTCGTTCGTCGCGCAGTACGAACAGCGGTCGCTGAGCAACGTAACTCAGGCGAATAATAATTTCAGTTTTGAGATTCGTTTGCGAAAAAGATTTTAAGTGCGGGAAAGATTTTAAGAACCGAATTTTTATTGAAAATAGATTACTCAAACAGAATGAACAAGTCGGGCGGAGAAAAAATAAATAACCGTGAATCGAGCGGTTGGGCAAAAAAATCAGCGATTTTGTTCGCGAAAATCTCCGTTTCTCTGTGTCTCGGCGCAGCATTTTTTGTTGGCGGCGCACTCGCGCAAAGCAGTAAATACGAAAATCGCCCGATTCAAAAAGTGACGATTACCTTTGAAGGTGCCGACCGCAGCACTTCGTCGGCTGCCGAATTTGAAGTGCTCGCGCGCACGGCACTCGGCACAACGTATTCGGCAGTCAAAGTTCGCGATGCGCTCGAAGCGCTTTACGACACGAAAGATATTGTTTCGGCGCGCGTCGAAGCCGTCGAAGCGGGCGAACAAGTTGATTTGCGCTTTATCGTGCGCCGCAAAACGCGCGCCGACAAAGTCATTATCAACGTCAACAACACGGTCGGCGATGAAATCACCGAAGCCGAATTACTTCTGCGCGTCAATCTGCTGAATCCGGGCGCCGCCGTCAGCGAACAAACTCTGCGCAACAACGCCGATTTGATTTTGGAATATCTGCGCGAGCGCGGATTTTTTAACGCCGAAGTAACTTACACGCAAAAACCCGAACGAATCGAAACCGAAGTTGCCGTCACATTCAACGTCACGCCGAACGCGCAGGCGAAAGTTGACAGTTTCAGCATCAACATCGAAGGTTTTAAGACGCCCGCCGAATTATTGAAAGACTTGAGCTTGAAACCCGGCGAATTGTACGCGCGCGAAAAATTGACCGCTGACGTGGAAAAAATCAGAGAAGCGCTGCGCGAAGAAAAGTTTCTCGCGCCGCAGCTCGCCGAGCCGCGCGTGGTTTTTGACCAGGAAAAAAACTCCATCGCCGTTTCGCTCGACGGCAAAATCGGTCCGACCGTCAATGTTGACGTCGCCGCCGAACGCGAGAAAATCGGCGAGAAAACGCAGCGCAGGCTTTTGCCGGTCGTGCGCGAAGGTTCGGTTGATTTCGCCGCGATTATCGAAGGACAGCGGCGATTGGAAAATTATTACCAGGAACAGGGTTATTTTTTCGCCGAAGTAACGCCGGTTTGTTCGGTCACGCCGCAGTTTACCGCCGAAGAAACGAGCATCGTCGAAAATGAAACCGAATCTTTGTGTTCGGCGCTCGGCGGCGCGGAACTGGCGAATCGCACGGTTGATATTAAATACAACGTTGATCTCAACCGCCAGTTAAAGCTCGTCGCTATTCGCATCGAAGGCACGAATGCGCTGACCGTCGAAGATATAAAAACCGTTCTCGAATCGCAGGAAGCGAATATTCTCGGTTTTATTCCGCTGTTCGGCTACGGTCGCGGCTACACGAGCGCCGACATTCTCGCGCGCGACCGCAACACGATTGCGTCGTTGATGAACGAACTCGGTTATCGCCGCGCGCAGGTTTCCGCTCGGCAGGGCGTTTCGCCGAACGGCGAAGATTTGATTATCACGTTCGTCGTCAGCGAAGGACCGATCACGCTGATTGACGGCATTGAAATCGAAGGCAACACGTCGTTTTCCGCCGACACATTAAAAGCGCAGCTTCCCGATTTGATCGGAAAAAATTTTTCCCGCGCCCGCGCGCGCAACGGCGTTAAAAAACTCGCCGAATTTTACTCGAACGAAGGTTTTTACGATGCGCGCGTTAATTACTCGCTGATCGAAATGCCGGACGCCGCGACCGCAACCGAAGAACGCGTCAAAGTCGTTTATAAAGTAGAAAACGAAGGCAAAAAAGTTTACATCAACCGCGTGCTCATCAACGGCAACGAGATGACGAAACGCGAAGCGATTCTCCGCGCGATCAATCTGCGCCCGGACGCCGTACTGCGCGCGACGGATATTTTCCGCAGCGAGCAAAATCTTTACGCGACCAGCGCTTTTACGCGCGTTGAAATTAGAAACGAGCCTGCCGGTTTGCGCTCCGACGGCAATCGGCTGGTTGACGTTATCATCAACGTCGAAGAAGAACAGCCGCGACTTTTGACTTACGGCGGCGGTTATTCGACCGACGGCGGACCGTTCGGGTTTTTCGATATTCGCCATTTCAATTTGTTCGGAAATTTGCAGCAGGGCGGCGCGCGGCTGCGCATCGGCAGACGACTGCAAACCGCGCAGATTGATTTTATCAATCCGCGTTTCCTAAACGACGGCACAAATGCCGACGGCTCTCGTCGTTTTTCAGCGCTGACTTTCAGCGCGCAGTATCAAAGAGATTCGACCGTCACCAGATTTTTCCGCTCGACTTTTGACCGCGGCACCGACGGAATCGTGCAGCGCGTGGACGAAGAAGGCAATCCGATTGACGAGTTCGGCACGGAAACCGGCGACCCGACGATCAATCGCTTTACGCTGCTGGCGGAAACGAGCAAAACGATTAATCAGGCGAGCCGCAGCATTTTATTCGTCCGTTACCGTTATCAGGACGTGCGGCTTTTCAAGGTCGAAAGCCTTTTGATCAAAGATTTGCTGACGCCGGACGACAATATTCGCACATCCGGTTTCGGCGCGACTTTCGTGCGCGACACGCGCGAAGACTGCTCGATCAAATACACGCTGCTCGAAATCATCGCGCGCGGCGAACCGGGCGAACCGTGCCGTTATAATTCCGGCGATCCGACGCGCGGCGATTATTTAACGGCGGAATACAACGTTTCAGTTCCCGCGCTCGGCGCCAATATCGGCTATCACAAATTTCAGGCTTCGTATAATTTTTACCGCACGTTTTCGCAGCTCAAGAATACGACGTTCGCCGCGCGCGGCATCATCGGACTGGCAAGCGTTTTTTCGCGCCGCAATAATTTTTCCTCTGAACAATTTCCCGATTTGGAAGATATTCTCCCGATCAGCGAGCGATTTTTTGCGGGCGGTTCGACAACGCTGCGCGGTTTTGAATTTGAATCAGCCGGTCCGCGCGTCGTCGTTGTTCCGCAGGGAATTTTCCGCACGCGCGACGGCGATCCGCGTTATCTCGATCCTTTCTCGATTCCGTTCGGCGGCAATGCGCTCGCGATTGTTAATTTAGAAGCGCGCGTTCCGGTAACAAAATCCGTGCGCGCCGTTCCGTTTTATGACGGCGGCAACGTTTTTCGCCGCGTCGGCGATATTTTCAAAGCGCCGGAAGTCGCCGAAAATGATGTTTACCGCCGCAACCTGCGCGCTTTGTGGACGCACACCGTCGGTCTCGGTTTGCGCGTTCAAACGCCGATTGGCGGCGAACTCGGCGTAGATTACGGCTATCTGCTCAATCCGCCGCGCTTCTTAATTCCGCAGGTCAACGCGCCGAACGCGATTTATCAAGTGCGCCGCAGTCAGATTCATTTCAGATTTTCGCAGGCTTTTTAGGAGAAGGGACGAGGGACGAAGAATAAAAAAAGAGAAAAAGGGAAAAGAAGAAAGGAGAGAAAACGGAAAAACGGATTTTCAAATTTCACTCTGACTTCCCGCAACTCGTTTTCTCTCGTTTGTCCCTTTTCCCTCGTCCCTTGTTCCTTTCCCTTTCCCGCCTTAATTTACCGCCGAAGAAACGATGTGGCTTTCGTCAAGTTCGACGACAAAAGCATCTTCGGCAATGTTCAACGGATAATTGCTGTGCCCGATTTCCTGAATCATATTTTGCATCACAGTCGGCTGCGGTTTACTAATAACTTGCCCGCTTGACGCAGCGACGGCGGTAAGCTGATTGACTGCTGCGCGGCTTTCCACTTTCGCTTTTTCTTTCTGTTTGCGCACGGCTTTGACTGCGTACATCGCTTTGTCGGCGGCAATCATCACTTGATCGAAAGTCGCGCCCGAATGCGGGTAACTCGCCGCGCCGAGACTGACTCCGACGCGCGCGAATCTGCCGTCGCCGACTGGCAAACTGAAACCGATCACGGCTTTTTCGATTCGCTCGCACAGTTCGCGAACGGCGTTTTTCTCAGTTTCCGGCACAATTGCGACGAATTCGTCTCCGGCGTAACGCGCCAGAAAATCATAATCGCGCAGCTGCGCCGTCATCGCTTTGGCAACGCCCTTCAGCAAAAGATCACCGACTTTGTGCCCGAACGTGTCGTTAACCGCTTTGAATCCATCGAGATCGAGCATCAAAACTTGAAACGTATTGCCCGAACGACTCGACCGCGCAACTTCTTTTTCAAAATGCATTTGCAGGCAGCGCGCGTTCGGCAATCCGGTCATCGGATCGGTCATCGCGCGCGTCTCGGTTTCCGTGTGCTGAATTGATTTAACAATCGCGTCGGCGGCGATGCGCGAAACCGTTTCGAGCAAGCGCAGATGCTCTTCCTGATAACCGAGCAGCTCGCACGAATAAATCGAAACGGCGCCGATTATTTTTTCGCCGGCAATCAGCGGCAGCGAAGTCATCGCCGTGTATTCCTGCACGAAAGCATCGTCGGACGACGCGAAATCGAGCGCCGGATTAATGTTTTGCACCGATTGTCTTTTTTCCAAAACATAACCGGTTGCGCCTTCGCCGACTTTAATCCGTTTGCCGCGCAGCGCAATGTGATTTTTTCCTTCGGCGTAGACAATCGGCGCGTATTTGCCGCTTTCATCGAGCAGGTAAATCGCGCACGTATCAAACGAAACGAAATCGCCGATTTTGCGGGCGAACAGCGCCAGCGTTTCCTGTAAATTTAACGAACTGCTGAAAACTCGCGCCAGTTCGTACATCGTGAAAACTTCGCGGTTGGCGCGTTTGATTTGTTCGACGTAATCCTGATCGCCGCTGTCGGTTTGATGGAGATTTTCGATTTCCTCCTGACCGTCGGTTTTATACGAGAATCCGCGTTCTTCGACGAGCATTTCGTAGCGGCGCAGGTTTCTCAGAAAAACGTCCACGATTTTCGGGTCAAAATGAGTTCCGGCGTTAACCGTCAAATAGCGACGGGCTTCATCACGCGCGACGGCGGCGCGAAACGGGCGTGCGCTGCGCAGTGAATCGTACGTGTCGGCAATCGCTAAAATGCGCGCCGTCAGCGGAATTTCATTGCCCTGCAAACCTTCCGGATAACCGCTTCCGTCCCATTTTTCGTGGTGATATTTAACCGTCGGCACCACCGGACTGTTGAATCCGACTTTTTCCAAAATCGAAGCGCCGACCATCGAGTGAATTTTTATTTTCTCCAATTCGGCGGGCGAAAGGCGTCCCGGTTTGTTCAAAATATTATCGGGAACGGCTAATTTGCCGATGTCGTGAAGCAGCGCGCCGGTGCGCAGCGCGTCAATTTCAAGATCGGATAATCCGAGATTTTCGCCGATGCACGTCGCGTAGATCTGTGTGCGCTGCACGTGTCCGGCGCCGACTTGGTCGCGCGCGTCAATCGCCGTTGCCAAAGCTTCGACCGTTGCCAGATGCACGCGGCTCGCCTCGAAAATTTCTTTTGTTTTCTGCGCTAAACGGCGTTGGTGAATCAGGTGCGCGACGTGACCGATGCCGATCATCGGAAAAATAACGAGGCTGAACGCGATTCCGAAAAAGAGAAAAGTGCAGTGCGCCAGCATCGCGCCGACGATTGACGCGCTTTGCCCGACCGCTTGCCAGGCGAGATAATCCTGCCAGATTTCTTCGATTGAATAATCGGTCGAAAGTTTCAGATACGCTGCGGTGAAAATCGAATTAACCGCAAAATAAACAACCGCCATCACGCCCGCGGCAAAAAGAAGATTTGTCCAGCCAATCGGGTTTTCGCCGACGAAAGCGCCAAAAAATCCGGCTTGGTGCTCAAGGAAAACATAAAACGCCGAACCGGCGGCGAGCGCTGAAACAATGACGGCAAACGTATTGAATAGATCGCCGACCAAATCTTTTCCTTTTCTCATCAGTTTAGCGATCACCGAAGCGGTTGCGATAAAAACGCCGCCCGGCAAGCCAAACCAGATGATTCCCCAAAAAATCAGCAGTTCTCCGGCTGAAATGCGCGATTGTCTGCCCGTAATTTTAATCGGGTGTTCGTTTAACAGCGCCGCCGCCCCAATTGAAATGGCGAGCACGACAAGATGGAAGACCGAATAGGAAGACAATTCGTAAAAAGCTAAACCGAGCGCCGCGATGCTCACGGAAAGCATCGCATACCACAGGATTTTTGTTTGCCAGCTGTATTCGGAGAGCTTGGTTGTTTTCATTTTTTCTCCAAAAAAAGTAAACCGAGATGTTCGGCATTTAGTGATTCTTAAAAGTTTTTGTGAAGTAGAAGTTGTCGAGACGTGATGCGCGGGAAAAACATACTTTGCTTACGACGTATTTTGCTACCTTCCGTCCACCAAAATCACTGACGGCACGGCAAAAGTTAAATCAAAAAATGTGCCAGATTTTTCTTTGCCTGAAATTTCCGTAATCAGCGGCGAATAAACGCGATACAACTTCGGCGCGGTGAAAAATTCGTTCAATCTGACAATTCATTTTGGAATTAAATCGGTCAAATTGAACGCCCGCTTTTTTTGCAGGCAACTGTTAAGTCTCATAAAAGTCTCATATTCACAGTCAGATTTTCTTTTTGATTAATCAGATTTTCTTTTGGGCGAACGATCGAGATTTTTGAACTGCGGCGAGACGCGCGAACCTGATTTTAATTTGTTTTTTGCGCTTCTGTTTTTTCAGATAACCGCGTCAAAAAATGTTAATGATTTCCGCCGCCGATTTTCATATAATTCGATTATTCCGCATTCACACGATTTATCATTCGACGATTTTTGCTTTTATGAAGATTTTTCTGCCGTTATTAAAAGCCGCAACTGTTTTTTCTTACAAGATTCACTCGCCGTTCGTGGCGGCGCGCGTGCGGCAGTCCGCGAAACTTAATTTTCTTGTTTTTTTCGCGCCGACAGTTTTAAGCAGCCGTTCGTTTGATAAAATCCGGACTTTATCGCGCGTTTTTGTTTTTTCTTTTGTCGCTACCGCATTTTTTTCGTCATCAGCGGCGGCGCAGAATTCTGACGATGTAATTCGTGTAGACACGGAACTTGCGGCGTTTGAAGTGACCGTCACCGACAAAAACGGAAATCCCGTGCGCAACTTAAAACCGGAAGATTTTCGCGTGTATGAAAACGGCGTCGAGCGTTCGATAGACTTTTTCGAGCCGCTCAAACGGCAAAACGACACGCGTCCGCTTTCGATTGTCTTCGCGCTCGACGTGTCGGGCAGTATGACGGCGGACGAGCTCGGACGATTGCGCGACGCGCTGCGGTCGTTTCTCAAAAATCTCGCCGATTACCAATCTTATTTTGCGGTGATGACTTTCGGAATGGAAGTGAAAACTTTGCAGTCGTTTACGAATCGTCCGGAAAAACTCGAAAAAACTTTCGAGAAATTGATGAAGGATCAGGACGGACTTTCGACGCACGCTTACGATGCGGTTGATGATGCGGTGCGGCTTTTGCAGAAAAAATCGCCGTCCGCCATCAAAAATCAATTGCCGAAACGCGCCGTTGTTTTGATTACCGATGGATTTCCGGTCGGCGATATCGTTTCGCCGAAAACCGTGATCGAACGCGCGAACGATGCGGAAACGACGGTTTATTCGGTACTTCTGCCGTCATTTTCGCGGCTTCAGGGCAACAAAAAACCTTTAATGACGCCGCTTGAAGCGAGCGGTTTAATCGAAAAAACGGGCGGCAAGAATTTCTATGCCACCCGCACTGATTTTGAGCCGCTTTTCAAAGCTTTAGCCGAAGAAATAACGGCTTCTTACGTCGTCGCGTTTTATCCGAGCGAACCGAATCAAACCGACGGAAAATTTCACGAAGTTCGGATTGAAACGGCAAAAGATTTCAAAATCAAACAAAATCGCGCCGGTTATCGAATAAAAGGCAAACAATAAAGCGAACTTTTTCTCGCGCCCCGCTGAAAATCGCGCCCGCATCGGACGAGAAGAATTCAGCATTTTCGATTTTTCCGGTTAAACTTCGTAATCTTCCGATTCTTCGTCGTCTAAATCATCGTTTTCTTCGTAAAGATCGAGTTCGAGCGGATCGAGTCCGACCACTTCCAAATCCGAACCGCATTCGTCACAAGTCACTGTGTCGCCCTGTTCCGAGTCGGCATCTACATAAACTTCTTCACTGCATTCAGGACAATTTGTTGTCGGCATTTTTCTAATTTCTCCAAATAATTGATAAATTTATGACACTTCACTTAAAAACCAAGTGAAAATTATATATTCTGACAAACAGACTTTTTCAAAAAAGCGCGGCGTTTTTCCGCATCCGTGTTTGTCTTAAAATTCTATTGAACAAATTTTCAATTGGCAATTTTTAAAATGCAATTTCCCTTTAAAGTTCTAGAAAACAAAAAATTCGACGTCGTCGGTTTCGGCACGAACGCCGTTGATTATCTGATTCAGGTTCCCGAATATCCGGTTTTTAATTCAAAAATCGAACTGGACGAATACAGCGAAATGGCGGGCGGCGAAATCGCTTCGACGATGGTCGGGCTGCGGCGGCTCGGAAAAAACACGGCTTACGTCGGACGGTTCGGTACGGACGCGGCGGGCGATTTCGGTTTGCAGACTTTGATTGACGAAAACGTCAACGTCGAATTTGCCGAACAAATTGCGGGCGCGCAAACGCAGATCGCGTTTATTTTGATTGACAAAAAAAGCGGCGAGCGCACAGTCATTTGGAAACGCGACGCAAAACTCGCGTTTGCGCCCGAAGAGACGCCGATTGAATTGATGAAGGAAACGAAAATCTTTCACGCGACGCCGCACGACGCGCTCGCCTGCGCGAAAATGGCGCAAGCGGCGCGAGCAAACGGCGCGATTGTTTCGATTGACATTGATAATATTTTTGCAGGTTTGCTCGAAATGATTCCGCTCGTTGACGTATTTCTCGCGTCCGCCGAATTTCCCGAAAGACTTTTGGGAATCAAAGACCGAAAAGACGCGCTGCGCGAAATAAATGCTCGGTTCGGCTGCCCGATTGTCGGAATGACGCTCGGCGAAAACGGTTCGCTCGTTTTCTGCGCCGGAGAATTCGTCGAAACGCCCGGTTACGCCGTGCCGAACGGCTGCAAAGACACGACCGGCGCGGGCGATGCGTTTCGCGTCGGATTTTTATACGGATTACTAAACGGCGAAACAATCGAAACGGCGGCACAAATGGCAAACGCCGTCGCCGCACTCAAATGCCGCGCCGTCGGCGCGCGAACCGCGCTGCCGAACAAAACGGAGCTTTTCGATTTACTGCGGCAGAGTTAACAGAAAGTTGCAGAAAGTGCCAGATAGTTGGAAGTAAAAAGAGAGGGAAAGAACTAAAGTGTCTTTCCCTCTCTTTTTACTTTCTGCAACTTCCTGC
>SXGU01256044.1_pt1 | contig 16198 bp, 16 predicted proteins | sample 3174531 | NCBI WGS metagenome assembly SXGU01 (sample SAMN11356863, study PRJNA531348) | freshwater metagenome | isolation source: freshwater sample F1-140 | place: China: Fuxian Lake, Yuxi | collected 2017-12-25 | reverse complement strand
GCAGCCCAGTGGTGAATCTGGCGCATTAGTAGGCCACCTCTAACATCAAATGAGATATGAAGTGTGGATGCGTAAGCTGCGCTCATCTCTACATCTTTTAATGGTTGATAACTACCCTCATATACGACATGTCTCATTGATGGGTCAAACCAAAAAGTTAAGAAAGTTCCTGAAAGTAATAGGATCACAAATGAGTAGAGTGCAATTTCACCCAACATAAAGGACCAGTGATCTGGAAAAACTTTTTGCAGATTCTTTTTCATCCACGCGGCAGCACCAGTTCGCTCATCAACGTAGTTAGCTACATTGCCAGCAATTCGCTCACGTGCGGTCATGATTTTCTCTCCCAGAAGCTAGGCCCAACTGCTTCAGTAAATGGTTGTTTTGCAATTAGGTATCCGTCAGCGTCGACGGTAATGGCTAATTGTGGCAGAGGCCGGGCTGATGGTCCAAAGATAACCTTTGCGGCGCGGGTCACATCAAATGTTGATTGATGGCATGGGCAAAGTAAATGTTTAGTTGTCTGTTCATAAAGTGCTACCGCACATCCCATATGGGAGCAGATCTTTGAGAAAGCGATAATGCCTTGGTGGGTCCAAGAAAGACGTTCAGCATTTAACTGAAACTCAGATGGGCGTAATCTAACTAACAGCACAGCATCCTTGGCTATATCTTCTAAGGTTCGCTTTTTACCAGGTGCAAGCTCTGGCAATACTTGTGCAACGCCACCAACCTCTAGATCACTTGCCTTAATTGGTCTATCACCGGGATCTGTTACTAATCTTGTTCCAGTTTTCCAACTAGTTTCATTAAGTGCATTACCAGGTAGGGGGCCTAAATCTCGCAGCATCACTACCGCCGGAATACCAGCTAAGCCAAGAGCTGCAAAAAGTGAGCGCTTTATTAATGGCCTTCTTCCCAAGCCTGCCTCTTCGGCGCCAATCTTTGCGGCATTAACAAACTCATCCCTATCTTTCTCTTCAGATCGTAATGTGTGACGATAAGCAATCACCTCTTGGTCTGGCATTAATGTCTTTGCCCAGTGAACTGCGCCAAAGCCAATGAATAACAAACTAAATGCGACACCAAGTCCAATTCCTAATTGTTGTGCATTGGTATCACCCATTACTGGGATGAAGATAAATAAATCCTCTTTGATAAAAAAAAATGAATAAATAAATAATAAAGTCCCAGCAGCTGAAAGTGAGAATAAAACTGCTACTTGACGCTCTGCTCGCTTTGCCGCAATTGGATCAATATCTGCCTTACGATGAACATGCTCAGGTAATCCCGGATCTGCCAGCGGCTCTAACTCTTTAGACATCTGCTACCTAGCCTTTGCGGTCAGCCACACGGCGATACCAATTAATAATCCAAGGCCAAGAGTCCAAACAAGTAATCCCTCAGTCACAGGTCCGACTCGGCCAAGTGCTGCTCCGCCTAAAGCTGGCTCTGCCTCAGCAGATTTGATCCACTTAATAATTGAAAGTTTTTCTGCTGGAGTGATGATCTTGTCATTAAATACCGGCATTGCTTGTGGTCCAGTAATCAGCGCTTCATAGATGTGCCTAGCTTCAACACCCATAACAGTTGGTGCGTACTTTCCTTGGGTTAATGCACCACCTTGACCTGCAAAGTTATGACACATTGCGCAGTTATTTCTAAATAACTCACCGCCCTCAGCAGTATTACCATCTCTTTCCCATTTAATCTCATCATTTGTGTAAGCACGAGGTCCGTGGGCAAGTGAGGCGACATAAGCAGCAAGAGCTGCAACCTCCTCTTCGTTATAAACCGGTGCTTTGCGCATTGCTTGCTGACTCATATCCTGCATCGGCATTCGACCAGTTGCCACCACAAAATCAACTGAAGCAGCTCCAACGCCAATTAGCGCTGGCGCAATTGCTGCACCCTCAGCATTTAAGCCATGACATGAGGAGCATCCTTTTAAGAAAATCTCTTTTCCCTCTTCAATTAAAGTCGATCTAGCAGAGGCAGCTGCTGCGCTTTGATTAGGAGCAGCGGTTGCGGCAGAGAATGTAAAGCCAAGTGCTGAGAGAGCAATTAACAGCAGCACAGGGGTGGCAAACTTATGCCGGCGATACTTGGAAATAAATTTCATGATTATTTAATTAAATAGATCGCAGAAAATAGTGCAATCCACACAATGTCTACGAAGTGCCAGTAGTAGGAGACCACAATCGCTGTGGTTGCTTGGGAGTGACCAAATTTTTGCGCCTTAAATACTCTAATTAAGACAATAAGGAATGCGATTAAGCCACCAGTTACATGTAGCCCGTGAAAGCCGGTAGTCATATAAAAAACTGAGCCGTAGGCATTTGAAGAAAGTGAAAGATTCTCACTTACCAACATTGCATACTCATAGACCTGACCTGCAATAAAAAATCCACCCATTAAGAAAGTTAATGCAAACCACTCGCGCATTCCCCACCGACTAAACTGCCAAATTGATCCACTTCTTCTTGCTTGAAATCTCTCGGCGGCAAAAACACCGTACTGACAGGTCACTGATGACAAAACTAAAACGGTGGTGTTAGTAGCTGCAAATGGAATATTTAACAATTGCGTTGATTCAAGCCAAACCTTTGGTCCTTGAACTGCGCGGGTTGTGAAGTACATGGCGAAGAGTGCGGCAAAAAACATTAATTCAGATGAGAGCCAAACAATGGTGCCAACAGCAACAAGGTTAGGACGGTTGGTCTTAACTGCTGGTGTAGCAAAGGTGGTCATAGGGAGATTATTCCGCTAAGTCGATGCTAATGCCGCATCTAGGTATGGGGGAGCAGCCCTACTATTTGGTGAAACTGATCACCCAAGAAGCCAATAAGACTCAGGTATGGGATGAAAAACTCACCTTTACCCTGATCGCTAGGATTAGCAGTATGCAAGGTTTAGTTATAGCCCTCTACTCTGATGATTCATCGGTTCGCCAAACCGTGATTTCAGCCTTGGGAAAGCAGTTAGATCCCACACTTGCATCCCATGAGATTAAAGAGTTTGCCACCGCAGATGCACTTCGACTTTATGTCGATAACAAAAAACAGGTGGATCTTTTTATATTAGATGGTGAGGCGGTACCAGAAGGTGGCATGGGAGTTGGCCGACAATTAAAGGATGAGGTTTTTAATTGCCCTCCGGTTTTATTGATCACCGGGCGAGAGCATGATAGATGGTTGGCAACTTGGTCAAAGGCTGAAGGCGTTGTTACTCACCCAATTGATCCATTTACCATTGCGGGTAAATGTGCTCAGCTGCTTAAAACCTCTTCTGCGCTCGCAAATTAGTTAAGCATCAGTAATGAATTGGGAGCAAGTACTACGTTCATTAGATGAAAAAAGAGATTTATATGATGAGCAAATTACCTGGGCAATGTCACAAATTCTTGAAGGTTTTGCGGAAAATACTCAAATAAAACATTTTTTATCTGGACTTAAGGCAAAGGGTGAAAGTGCCAGTGAGGTCAGAGCGCTAGTGGATCAAATGTATAAGTACGCGGCTCCGGTAAGTATTACTGAACGGGCGGTAGACACAGTTGGCACCGGTAATGATGGTGCCAACACAATCAATATTTCAACAAATGCCGCGATTATTACAAATGCAGCTGGTGCTCGGGTAGTAAAGCATGGCAATCGTGCTGCCTCATCTAAATCTGGCTCCGCTGACCTGCTTGAAGCATTGGGTGTGAAGATTGATTTAACTGGCAAAGAGGTTGAGCAGACGGTAAATAAAATTGGTATTGGCTTTTGTTTTGCCCCAGTCTTTCATTCATCGATGAAACATGCAGTCACTGCTCGTAAAGAGTTAGGCGTACCTACAGTTTTTAATATTTTAGGGCCATTAGCAAATCCAGCAAAGCCAGTTGCTGCAGCTATTGGTGTGGCAAGGCCACAGTTGCTACCACTTATGGCGCAGGTATTACTTGATCAAGGTAAAGAGGGATTCGTATTTCGCGGTGATGATGGATTAGATGAGGTGTCACTTTCTAGTACGACAACAATTATTCAAATTAGCAAAGGAAAGTTAAGCCAAGAAGTATTTGATCCAACTGAGTTGGGAATAGCAGGGGCTGCAATCTCTGATATTGCAGGTGGGGATGCAAAATACAATGCCAGCATCACCAATCAAATATTTGCTGGCAAAGTTGGTCCAATGCGAGATGCAGTAACTCTAAATGCAGCATTTGCAATTGCAGCTTTTAAAGGTGATTTTGATCTGCCACTTTCGACTCAGATTGCTAATGGTTTTGTCCTAGCAAATAAGGCGATTGATTCTGGGGCTGCTCAATCTGTTTTAAAAAAGTGGGTTGAGTTATCAAATGAAATAGTCTCCGCTAGGTAGAGCGTAGACCCCAGTAATTTTGCCGCTGGATATGGGCAGCAGTTTTAGCAAATTCAAGTAATCCCTCCAAAGTAGTTATCTGTAAGGAGCCAAGCCGTTCAAGTAATCCATGTAGCACTTCAACTGTGGCTTTTGCATCATCTAGTGCTCGATGATTTGGTTCAGTTTTTGTTCCAAAAAATTGGGCAAGAGTTCCCAATTTACAATCAGAAACCTCCTCTTTTGTCAGTACTTGTCTGGCAACAGTCACAGTGTCTAGGGACCTATATTTTGGCCACGGATAATCTAACTCTTTGGCCGCGCTCTTTAAGAAGCTTAAATCAAAAGGTGCGTTGTGCGCCACCAATACAGATTCATTATGACTTCCAACAAACTCTAAGAAGGTAGGGAAAACTTCATCAATCACAGGCGCATGCGCCAGCATTAAGTCGGTGATACCAGTCATCTCACTTATGTACTCAGGAATTGGCGCGAGGGGATTTACAAAGGTTTTGAACTCACCAATTAACTCACCACCCCTAACCTTAACCGCGCCGATCTCGGTAATAGCGGCGCCTTTTTTGGGGGAGGCGCCAGTAGTTTCTAAATCAACAACTACAAAGGTGGTTTCTTGTAATAAAAGGGCCATGGATAAAAGATACTAGCCAGGTCAGACAGTTGTTTTAACTTAAGTTAGATATTAAAAAAAGCCTTGATCGAGCTAATAATCATTTCAACGGCGATCGCTGCAAGCAGCAAGCCTGCAATTCTGGCCAGCATCTCCACACCAGAGTCCTTAATGACCGAGAGGATTTTGGTAGAGAACATAAAGGTCAGCCCGATCAGAAAGTGAACTGCAAATATGGCAATTGCCAGGGCGGCTAGTTGATCACTGCCTTCACTCTTTTGAACATAAAGCATTGTGGTAACAATTGCCCCCGGACCAGCAAGTAGTGGTGTACCAAGTGGAACTAATGCAATATTTTTTGAAGTTGCAGAGTTGCTCTCTGTTAAAGAGCCGGTCAATAGCCCCAGTCCAGTAATCAGTAGCAAAATTCCGCCAGCACCCTGCAGGGCCGCGAGTGAGATATTTAGATAACCAAGGATCGCATTACCAAATAATGCAAAGGAAACAATCACAAAAAGTGAAACAGCTGCAGCCTGCCAGGCTAGTTTGCGTTGCTCTTTGACGGTCTTGCCAGAGGCTAAGCCTAGAAAAATTGGTGCAGCCCCAGGCGGATCTAAAATAACAAATAATGTAACGAAAGCTTGGGCGCCAAAGGTCAATGCAGTGAGGGTTACTACATCATTCATGTATACATCTTATCTAGTTACTTCATTCAACATCAAAGTAAAGGTATTTAGGAAGATTCGGGTAATTCATAACCAAAAAATTGCATATTCTCTATTGCAATTTGGAATGAATTCACCCTAGCCTTCTCTCTATCGAACTAGAGGAATTGTTCCTGCCCCAGAGCCAAAACACGCGATTGCAGTTGCAATAGCCGAAGCATTAAAGGCGCGGGAAACTGGTGAAGAAAAGGTAATTCTTACCGCACTATGCGGTCATGGACTCTTCGATTTGGCTGCCTATGATGCGTACTTGAATGGCAGTATGGTGGATTCAGTTCTTAACGATAAGGGTTTTGAGGCCGCACTGGGCGCACTTCCGGTTATGCATTTGGGTTTGTTAATTGCAAGATAGTAAGTTTTAGCCATGATTAATCGCATGAAGCTGGCCACCTTACGCAAAATTGAGGATGAAAGATTTATCATCTCCCATCCAAAAAGCGGTGAGTTATTTGAAAAGGCTAAGGAATCAATGCCAGGTGGCGTGCCAATGTCCTGGATGTCAAAGTGGTCAGGTGCTTATCCAATATTTGTAGAAGAGGCTAAAGGTGCCAGATTTGTTGATGTGGATGGCAATACCTATATTGATTTTTGTTTAGGCGACACTGGATCCATGTCGGGACATTCACCTGAGGCAACCATTACTGCAATTAGGGAGCAGGCAGGTCGAGGATTATCGGTGATGCTGCCAAGTAAGGATGCAGCAATCGTTTCAGCGGAACTTGCTGCTCGATTTAATCTACCGCTTTGGCAGTTTACTGTCTCAGCAACTGATGCAAATCGCCATGTTATTAGGTACTCAAGATTGATCACTGGCAAATCAAAGGTAATTGTGATTGATAGGTGCTATCACGGAAGTGTGGATGAAACTTTTGCTACCTTGGATAAAAAAGGGAAAACTATTGCCCGCGAAGGCAATATTGGCGCCCCAGTTGCATTAGACCTAACAACTCGAGTTGTGGCATTTAATGATTTGAATGCGATGAAAAAAGCTTTAGAAAAAGATGATGTGGCAGCTATTTTGCTGGAACCAGCAATGACAAATGTTGGAATTGTTTTGCCGCAGGAAGGTTATTTAAAAGGGGTTGAAAAATTAGCTAAGGAATTTGGTGCGATGTTTATAGTTGATGAAACACACACTATTTCAGTTGGCCCGGGAGGAATGACCGCAGAGCTCGGCCTTGAACCAGACTTTTTAACAATTGGTAAAGCAATTGGTGGCGGATTTCCAACAGGTGCTTTTGGTATGAAGGCAAGTGTTGCTGCCTCAATTAGCAAATTGGTTGAACTCGAGGTGATTGATACTGGTGGAATTGGTGGGACCTTGGCTGCTAATGCTCTATCTCTTGCTGCTATGAAGGCAACATTAAGTAAGGTGTTGACTAAAGATAATTTTGAGCGCATGATAAAACTTGGAAATCGATGGGCAGATGGAGTTGAAAAAACTATTAATACATACCAACTTGGATGGACTGTTAATCGACTTGGCGCAAGGGCTGAGTACATGTTCGCTGCATCTGCGCCGGTAACTGGCAGGCAGGCAGCTGACAGCGGAGATTTTGAATTGGAGCAATTTATTCACTTAAGAATGCTTAATGATGGTTTTCTAATCACACCATTTCACAATATGGCCTTAATATCTCCAGATACTACTATTGCCGATGTTGATGCGCACACAAATGCGTTTGAAAAAATGTGTGGTGATTTAGTTGGCTAATGCAATTTTAAAGCTCAAAGATGGCAGAGCATTTGATTATGTGACCAATAATGTTGAAAGTGATAAAGCAATTTTATTTCACCACGGGACTCCCGGGGATTGCACAGCATGGTCCACTTGGGTTGCGGGGATAAAAGATGTTAAAGCAATAGCTGCCAGTCGTCCGGGCTATGGTCTAAGCGATAGAAGACGCGGGCGAACTGTGGCAGCAGATATTGATGATCAATCGCAGCTATTAGATCATTTTGGAATTAAGCAATTTGTTTCAATTGGGTGGTCAGGTGGCGGGCCACATGCTTTAAATATGACGAGGGATGCCAGAAATATTGGTGCGATAACCCTTGCAGGTGTCGGTGAGTGGGGGAATAAAGATTTAGATTTTCTTAACGGCATGGGCCCAGAAAATCACGATGAGTTTGGGGCGGCTCTGGCTGGTGAGAAAAGCATTGAAGAGTGGATGAAGAAAAACTCACCTGGATTAAAAACTGTAACCGGTTCACAATTAATAAGCGCCATGGGCGGTCTTATTGGCAAGGCTGATAAAGATGCATTAACGCCAGAGGTAGCTGATGAAGAAGCAAATGTTTTTCGAAGAGCATTATCGATTGGTTATTATGGTTGGTTAGATGATGATTTAGCCTTCGTTCAATCTTTTGGATTTGAGCTGGGTAAAATTGAGAAACCAGTTTTAATCTGGCAAGGTGATGACGATTTTATGGTGCCAAGGGAACATAGCAATTGGCTAGCAAAGCACATCCCTGGTTCAAAGCTTAATTTTGTCACTGGACATGGCCATATTTCTTTGGTTCAAAGTTACCGATCAGAAATTATTACGCAAGCAATGAAATTGCTTAATTGTTAATGCAGCATCAAATAGAACTTATTCCAGTTTCGCAAGCAAAAGAGTATGCCGAAGAGCCTTTAAATTGGAGCCTAAAATTATGGGGTCAGGGCAAATTAGAGTTCTCTGCTGATGATTGGCGAAATTTCTATAAAAAAGCCATGAACTCTGACTACAGTAAATTCAATTCCGATGGTGCTGATCAAGAGTTGTTATTTATGGCAATTCGAACCACTGATGGAACGGATGAGGTAGTGGCATCAATAGCTTTGTGCGATTTTGATGATATTGAGGAGTATCGACAATTTAAACCTTGGATCGCAGCTTTTATTGTTCGCGAAGATCTAAGAGGTAGTGGTGTTGGCAGCGTTGTTTTAGAGTTAATGGAAAAAAAGATACTTACTTACGGAGTGAAGCACATTTACCTGTGGACTGAAGGAGAGAAAAATTTTTATGGAAAACGGGGCTATCAGTTAATTGATCAGCTTCATAAACCTGGCAGAGTTATAGATTTAATGCAAAAAGATTTAGGCCGACAGATTATCTAAATGCTGCAATTCCAGTTAACGCTTGCCCTAATACCAGCATGTGAATTTCATGGGTACCCTCATAAGTAAGCACTGTTTCAAGGTTGCTCATGTGTCTAAACACTGAGTATTCAGAGGTGATTCCAGCACCACCAAGAACTGATCGGGCACTTCTTGCAATTTCAAGGGCTGCGTGAACGTTATGAAACTTACCCATGCTGATTTGTTCAGGTTGTATTTTGTCAGAATCCTTTAAATCTGCAAGGTGATAGGCAAGCAGCATCGAGGTTGTAATTTTAGTTGCCATATCTGCAAATTTGGCCTGCGTTAATTGATGCTTTGAGATAGGGCCATCAAATTGTTCGCGAGTTGTGGCATATCCCAATGAAACTTCAAAACAATCCCTAGCAGCACCAACTGCCCCAAAAATAATTCCATATCTTGCTTCAGCTAGACATAACAATGGTGCACGAAGACTTGTGGCCTCTGGAAGGCGATATGAATCAGGAACTTTCATGTCGTTAAATACTAATTCTGAGGTAATAGATGCGCGTAGTGAAAGTTTATGTTTGATTGGATTGATTACTAATCCGGCAGTTTTTGTAGGTATACAAAAACCACGAATGCCCTCATCAGTTTGTGCCCAGATAACTGCAACATCGGCAACACTGCCATTGGTAATCCACATCTTTGATCCATTGATGATCCAATCAGAGCCATTCTTTTTTGCAAAGGTTGTCATACCTGATGGATTTGAACCATGGTCGGCCTCAGTTAAGCCAAAGCATCCAATCACCTCACCTTTTGCCATTTGTGGCAACCACTCCTGCTTTTGCACTTCACTACCAAACTTATAAATTGCAAACATTGCCAACGACCCCTGCACAGATACTAAGGATCTTAATCCGGAATCAACCGCCTCCAACTCCATGCATGCAAGTCCATATGACATTGCATCGGTTCCTGAACACCCATAATTCTTAAGATGCATTCCAAGGACCCCAAGGCTGCCTAAAGATTTCGCTAAATCGCGTGCAGGTAGCTGACCTTCTTCATACCAAGATGCAATCTTTGGTTTTAATTCTTTGTCTGCAAAATCTCTAACAACTTTTTGCATAGACTTTTGTTCTGAGGTTAAACGCGACTCAACCTGCATCAAAACGAGAGGTTGAATTGGTGTTGCAGGTTGCTTACTCATTGGAAAAGTCTATCGGGATAACTCTTTGAACTGCCAGATAGTTCAAATTAATGACACACTGGAGTGATAAATCTCATTACTAAACAATGTTGTACTCCGGACTCAGTTGGCCAGTTGTAGTAAACCGGTCTGCAGATAATCGATCGATTTTTACAAATGGTTGTTTACCTAGATAAAGATCTCGCAGAATCTCACCTATACCAGGTCCCTGTAAGAAGCCATGGCCACTGAAACCTGTGGCATAGAAAAATCTAGAAACTTTTTTATACTCACCTAGTATCGCATTGTGATCTGGTGTCACCTCATAAAGTCCAGCCCAACCCTTTCCAATTCCAACATTCATAAGTCTTGGTGCTCTATTAATTGCAATTGCTCCAAGTTTTTCCAAAAATTGTGGGTCCTTCTTTAATTCAAAACTTGGCTGGGCTGTTTTGTCGGAGAATCCCATCAACAAGCCTTTACCTTCGCGGTGCCAATACAGCGATGAGGAGTAATCGATTGTCATCGGCATCTCCTTTGGTAAATCAGCGAATGAATCATCTAACGGCTCTGTAATCACTAACTCACGCTTATACGGTGTTACTGGCAAATCTAATCCCACCATTGATGCAATTTTTGGTGACCAGACTCCAGCACAATTAATTACCGTAGTTGTTTTGATCTCACCCAGCGATGTACTTACCGATGTTATTTCACCGCCATGGCTATTTATTCCAGTGACTTCAACATTTGTAATCACATTTGCGCCCAGTTTTTTTGCACCACCTGCGTATCCAAGTACTACCGATTCGGGTGTGCAGTGACCATCATTTGGTGTAAATGATGCGGCTATAAGATCAGAAGTGTTTAGTAATGGAGATAGTTCACCTGCCTCTTTCGGGGTAAGCATCCTTGATTCAACATTAAATTGTTTATGGATTTTGGTTGATTTTTCAAAGAGATCAACATCTTTTTGATGTGTAAGTGCAAACAAATATCCAGGTCTATGCAGATCGATTTCATACCCTGGTCTATTTTTAAAATCTGCAAACAGCTCTAAAGATCTTGCACCTAGTGCGACATTAAACTCATCTGAGAAATTTGCCCTCACGCCACCTGCTGCTTTGGAGGTGGAACCACTTGCTAAATCATTTTTTTCACAAAGAGCTACTCGAACACCAGCTTCGGCGAGATGAAATGCAGCTGATGTACCCATCACGCCACCGCCAACAATTACTACATCAACTTGGGCCGGTAGCAACATTTTTTAATTTTAGAGGACGAAATTTGGATCGTGCTTGATTTCAATCAGATCCATTTGTGCCTTTTGTAGTTTATTTGACCAATCCCAGTTCATTGATTGCCATCTTGTGAATTGGTCTAATACCCAGATACCACTTTGTCGAGAACCATTGCCACTCATGCCATTTCCACCAAATGGAAGATGTGCCTCTGCTCCAGAGGTGGAGTTATTAATCGAGACCATGCCGGCAGAGATTCCCTCTCGAAAGCGCCAAACATTTTGTGGATCATTTGTGTAAATTGCTGAGGAAAGTCCATATCCGTGGCCATTTGCCAATTCAATCGCTTCATCAAGTGTTGAAAACTTTCCAACGGTTACAAGTGGACCAAAAGTTTCTGTCGAGTACAACTCATCATTTTTGGTAATTCCAGCAACAATCACCGGATGGGCAAAGACGCCTTTATCAGGATCTCCAACAAAACCTTTACGTGAATTACTTGAGGTGATGCGACCGGTCGAGGTTGAGCCTAAAACTTTGTGGTGGCTTTGAATCATTTTCAAATGCTCAAGATGATTATCTAAGTATTTTTGACTAATCATTGGTCCAAATAAAACATCTTTAAAAGGGTCACCTACTGCTGCATTTTCAACTAAGGCTGCAAATTTTGTAAGTACTGAATCATAAATTGATTCATGAATCCATAATGTGCCTAGGGATGTGCAGCGCTGGCCTGCAGTTCCAAAACCTGCAAATAGAGCACCATCTAATGCAAGATCAATGTTGGCATCTGGCATTACTACCATAGGATTTTTTCCACCTAATTCAAGACAAGCACTCTGGATGTATTCCCCAGTTTTTGCACCTATCTTTCGACCAACTGCGGTTGATCCTGTAAAACCAACTTTATTAATTACTCCTTCTTTTAACCCAGATTCTAAAGCGGCAAATGTTTGCGCACCATCTGCAACCACAGTAATCAAAACATCTTGTGGAACACCACCAGCATGAAAGATTGAAGTGAGTGCGTTAGCAACCGCAGGTGTGAACTCGGATGGTTTCCACACAACAGTATTGCCAGCTAAGAGAGCTGGCACGATGTACCAAGATGGAACAGCGGTGGGAAAGTTTCCAGCAGTTATCACAAAAACATTTCCAACTGGCATTCTGAAAGTGAAAAGGTGCTTATTTTGCATTTCACTGGGCACAGTCTGGCCATAAAGACGTCGACCCTCGCCAAGGAAAAAGTCGCAGGTATCAACGACCTCTTGCACCTCACCTAGCGCCTCGGTATATACCTTGCCCATCTCTTTCGTAATTAATTTTGCCAGCTCATCTTTATTTTTTTCAACTAATCTTCCAACGTTGGCAATTATTCGTCCACGAGTTGGTGCTGGTAGTTTTGCCCAGCCTTTTTGGGCGTTCTTGGCTTTTCGCAAAACTGTCAAAATTTCAGCAGTGGTTGACTCAGGAACAGTGGCAATCACTTCAGATGAATTTGTCGGATTAATTGATTTGAACATGAGTGTATTCTCTACTAGATAAGCAAAATTGGAAAATGCCGATATTGTTTGAACATGGATGGCTCTGTGCGCACCGTAGCAGCGGTGATTTTAGATTTACTTGCAAAAAAGGGTGTCACTAAGGCTTTTGGTATTCCAGGAGTCCACAATCTAGGTTTTTGGAACGCGCTGTCTAAGGACAGACCAGAGATCATAAGTGTCAGACATGAACAGAGCTGTGTTTATGCTGCAGATGGTCTGGCAAGAGCAACTGGAAAGTTAGCTGTTGCGATAACTACTACTGGACCTGGTGCAGCAAATACTTTAGGGGCATTTGGCGAAGCAGCAACCTCTGGTTCACAAGTTTTGTTGATTTCATCTGAATCTCCCATCAAAAATAGATCTAATGGGGGTGCCAGGGGAATTTTGCATGAGATGGATGATCAAAGTGCAATATTCACTCCGCTTGCTAAGCGAGTGTCAATCGGTGGTAAAGAATTAGTATTGGCTAAAAGTGCAACCACGGCAATTGATGCGATATCAACGTTGGTGGATTTCCTAGAATTTTTGACACAAGCGCCCACCGGTGCCGGGTACATTGGTATTCCAGCAGATATTTTAAATCAGGATTTTACTGAGCAGATTCCATCACCAAGTAAAAATTGTGTAGATTTTATTAATCAAGAGAAAAATCTCGAAATAGATCATTCATTGATCGAAAAAGCGTTAGATGGTGTGAACAAAATTGGAATATGGGCAGGTGGTGGCGCGCAGGGCATTAGCGAGGAAATAGCAAAATTATCAGAGCACTTGAATGCGCCAATATTCACCTCATTCGCAGGAAGGGGTGTAGGTAGCTTAAGTAAAAACTACCTGACTATTCCGATTCATGAAGTAGAAGCTGAACAGGTATTAGGCAAATGCGAAGCATTACTAGTTTTTGGATCCCAGTTGGATGGAATGAATACTAAAAATTGGCGGATAGATTTTCCACAAAAGATTATCATTTTTGATCCACACCCAAGCATCACGCTTCGAAATATAAAAGCTGATTTAGTGGTGCGCACAGCAGATTTGGCAACAGCAACTCAATACTTAAACACCTTGACCCCGCGTGAGCATTGGATTGATATCTCCCAGATTTGTATAGATGCCAGGCAGCGGATTGCTAATAGTGAAAAAGGTAGAGATGGAATGGCATTGGTGGCTGCGATTGAAAAGAGTTGGCCGATTAAGAATTACATTGTTTGCGATATGGCTATTTCTGGATATTGGACAGGTGTCTATCTGCAAGCCAAACGTGTGCGGCAGATTGCATACCCAGTTGGCTGGGGAACTTTAGGTTTTGCACTTCCAGCTAGCTTAGGACCAGCTGCTCATGGAATTTCAACCTTAGTTGTTTGCGGAGATGGTGGCATTGCATTTGGTCTAGGTGAGTTAGCAACTGTGGCTCAAGAAAAACTGCCAGTAACAATCTTGCTGCATGATGATGGTGGATATGGAATGCTGCGATTTGACCAAAAAGTGATGAGCCATCCAGAACGAGGGGTCAATTTATTTAATCCTAATTGGCAGTTGCTCGCAGAATCATTTCAGATCGATTTTATTAAAAGTGATTTGGAAAGTCTGGCTGAGGTTTTACGTAAGCGAGCTGCGAGTAACACCCCTGCAATAGTGTTAATTGAGGATGAAATTTATCCGCCAAAAAGTACTAGCCCAAGATGGAATGAGAGTTAATTACTCGGTCAACCCTGCGGAAATTATTAGATAGTAGATGGTAAAAATTACTGAAGCCCAAAGAAAGCCAGTCCACCAACTCATGCTGAGTTTTAACTTATAAGTATCCCAATTTACTTTTGTTAGATTCTTATCTGCTCTTACTTTATTGCGATAAGAAATAATCATGTAGGCAGAAACAAGTATTCCCCAAAAGAACATAAATCCAGATCTCATCTGCGTAGTTTAACCCTAGTTCGGTGAGTGTGACCATTTGCATCTCGTGAATATGCCTATTCCTATCTACACTAAGGGTTATGGCACTTATGCAAACTCCTTTTGTTACAGCCGAAAAGATTGATGCGTTGTGTAGCTATGAAAAAATCATCGACAATCAACGACAGGTTTTCAAGAATTATTACTTAAATGAAGCGGTGATGGGGCCTAGAGCCATTTTGTCTCAGAATGAAAATGCCCAATTCTCATATATTGCTCGAGCATCAAAGAATGGACCAACTGTCGTTAAATTTGGCAGCGTAGTCCCTAGTAATTCTGATAGAGATATTCCAGTGGTTCAAACAACGGTTGCAATTCTTGATACAACTACCGGAGGGATTAAATTATTTCTAGATGGAGAAGCTGTTACAAAGTGGCGAACAGTGTGCGCCAGCATGGCTGCGGCCAGCACATTGGCAAATCAGGTTAAAAAAATTGCGGTGATCGGTCTTGGGCACCAAGGCATTGCGCATATCCAAGCAGCTAAAAGCATATTCAACCCAGAAAGAATTATAGGTATCTCAAAAAGTGGTAAAGCAGTAGATCTTGGATTTGAAATTGAAATGAGTACAGAAATAGATGCGGTAAATGCATGTGATTTGATTTTTATTTGCACCAATTCTTCAGAGCCGGTGATTAAATCTTTGTTAAATCCGGGTTCCACTTGCATTTCTATTGGCTCATTTTCTCCCACCCGACTAGAGGTCTCGGTAGATGCGCTATCAAAGGCTGATAAGGTTTTTGGTGATGATGCTAAAACAATCTCGGAACAATCAGGTTCGGTACTTAGTACACTTGCTAAGTCTGAACGGAAATGGACGCGAGCTCAATCTATTGGTGGAGTTTATGCTGAGAAAATTAAGGGTAGAGAAAATGAGCAGCAAGTCATTTATTACTTTTCGGTTGGATTGGGAATTCAAGATGCCGCAATTGCTGAGTACATCCTTGAGAATGGAAAATTTTGAGATGAAAATGGGGATGTAAGTGGAAATAAAAGAGGTAAAGTCTCTATTAGCCAAAAATTGGGGAATTACTGGTGAGCTATCACCGCTACCAAGTGAGCGCGATATAAATTTTAAGGTTGATGGTAAAGAATCTTATGTACTAAAGATTTATCCCAAGGTAAATGCAGATTTAAAGATTAGGTTGAATCTTCAAAACAAGGTGCTCAATTTTTTGCATGAAAATTCCGTCAAAGTATCACCGGCGGTTATTCCCACTAAAAAGAAGAAGATGCTCCTCACTCCTGGTAAGAACAGTGCTGCTCGGTTGCTTAGCTTTCATCAAGGAAAAACCTGGGGGAGTAGTTCTGGGCATAAAAGTGAACAGATTGAACAATTAGGCCGTCTGATTGCCACAGTAGATAAAAGCCTAGCCAAGCTAAGTATTACCAAGGCGGAGCGGAAATCACTTAATAGTAATTTTATTTGGAATATGTTGCAGGCAGAAAAGATTCTCACCTGGAGCTCTAAAATTAGCGACACCCAAAGCCGCGCAGTTGTTGAGAAGACCT
>SXGU01066107.1_pt1 | contig 16208 bp, 16 predicted proteins | sample 3174531 | NCBI WGS metagenome assembly SXGU01 (sample SAMN11356863, study PRJNA531348) | freshwater metagenome | isolation source: freshwater sample F1-140 | place: China: Fuxian Lake, Yuxi | collected 2017-12-25 | reverse complement strand
GGACTCAACAACAAGATTCGAGTGACTACCAGGCGAGCCTATGGATTTCGAACGTTTCGAGCTCTCGAAGTGGCTCTTTACCACGCTCTTGGGAAACTACCAGAGCCGCCTCTCACCCACAGATTCTGCTGAGGAGGCGTTTATCTCTCAGGTTCCTTTGTCTACGGACTGGTGGTGGCGAACACCGCTGAACATTGCCTGATCCGCAGTAATATTTTCCGAAATCTGAGTTACGACACCTGGTTGGTGGGAGGCGCGAACAATATTTTGGAGCAAAACCTCCTCGAGGCCACTCAGGGTTGGGATGCCATCCATTTCATGGGGACTAACAATGTCTTCCGACTCAACGTTATCCGCAACAGTCCCCTGGTCGTGTACCAAGTCTCGCCGGATCTGTTCGAGAACCTATCACAAGCCCGGTTCGACAACATCTTGTTTGAGCGCAACTTCGTCTACGGCTTCGACGGTGTCATTACGTCGCAAAAGGGATTCACCGGTGATGCCGGACCCCTGACCTACAGCCACAATGTATTCATCGACACCGGCTCCATCAGCATTCGATTCCCGAAGGCCAGCTTCCTGAATAACACGTTTATCCACGCCTCAGCCGTTGGCAATCCCGTGGCAGCCCCGCTCAAACACCCCATCACCTTTGAAGCCATCCACAGCGAGAACGCCGTCCTGAAGCACAACATCTTCGTGGACTGCGGCTCTGGTCGAAATCCGAACGATCAAGGTTGGTACGAGTTTCTGGGTAGTTCCTCTACCGCGACAATCGCGAAGAACTATGTTTCAGGGCCCGCGCCATCGTATGCCTCCAAGACCGGATTTAAGGAGGGGATACCCGCACTTAACGGTGGTGATCCTGGATTCGTCAACATCAACGACCCACTTGGACCCGATGGTCTCGCGTTTACCGACGATGATGGTCTGCGCCTGCGCGCCGACTCAAAACTAATCGAAGCGGGCGACGATTGGGCGGATTTGGGAGCTTACAACATCCCCACATCCCCACCGTTGCTGAGACTTCTCACTCTCGGCCCGCAGAAATTCACTCTCGAGTGGACCAAGGAGTCGAAACATTTCGAGTTACAACAAGCTTCCAACGCGAATGGCCCCTGGACCCATTGGTCGGGTTCAAGGACGACCAATGAAACGTCCATCTCGGTCAGCCTCCAAGAAACCAGTCTGACGGGATTCTACCGCCTAATTCGATAGCTTCGATATACGAAGACCCAGGCCTCACGTTACAGGGTCAGGGAAGTTCTCGACCGGTCGCCTCTCGGACTCGTTCGCGCCAAACGTCGGGGTTCAGATGGATCGGCTTGGCTTGGCACTGCGTTTCGAATCCAGGGAAGTTCCAAAGATTGGGAAAGTCCCGACATTGCTGTGGTTTGACCGGTTGAATCCGACAATTTCCATTTTCCAGAAAGACGCACGCACCGTCCTCTCGATCTTCCAGAATCAGACGAGTCCTATCGGTGCTCAGTCGAAGGTATTGCTGAATGAAATCGGCCTCCAGCAATCCCAAATGCGAGGCGATCCGTCGGATTTCATCCTCAGTCACTTTCACCTGACCTGGCCAGCGGCAGCAGGCGGTGCAGCGGTCACATTCCCAAAAGATTGGCATAGACCGTTTAGCAAATGACTCGCGCCGGAGGTGCCTTCGCAAAGGACGCCGCGCGAAGGTAGACCGGTGACAAGCTTGCACCCGGCATTTCCACACCCCGTTGCACCGCCAACTGGGCCGCGCCAGCAGCTGTCGGGTAGGCCAACTCACCACCCCCCAGCAGGCGAAGCACATCCGGCCCAACAATCCGTTCACCTCCCTGAAGATCCGCGGCTAACTCAGTGTTGGCTATCAAACGAACAGGCGTCACGAGCAACCCGCCTTCCGCTTCGGCGACGGCGCATTCCGTTTTTTGTGCATCGATCGCCAAACGCACCCGCGTGGGACCCATCAGGGATGCCAATGTCTCCAGGCTGTTCACCCCCATGACACGCACACCAGTCGCCAACTGCCAGCCTTGGGCCACAGCAATGGCCAGTCGCACGCCGGTATAACTGCCCGGGCCCAACCCCACTACCAGAGTGTCCACATCTGCCTGCGGCACTCCAGCCTGTTTCAATGCATCTCCAATTAACTGGAAGATCGGGGTGCGGACGGCGCCCTCAAACACAGCCTCCGCCATGAGAGCCCCATCGCGGACCACCGCCACAGTCCTTCGATCCGATGAGAATTCAAGCGCCAGCATTGTCATAGGCAATCTCCCGTGTGTGTTCATCCAATGAGCTGAGATAGACTCGCCGAAATGTCCCGGCACCGACGCCTTCCGTCGCTCCCGCATCCCCGCACCAACGCTCAACCCATTCCACCACACTGACACCGTCCGGGCAGTTCAGGTATTCCTCCAACCCGGCACCCATCACGTCTTCTGGTCCGCGCAGTCGATACAAATCCAAATGGTAAATTGGCATCACCCCACCCTCGTATTGATTGAGCAACGCAAAGGTCGGTGAATGCACCCGTCCCTTAAAACCCAACCCGCGCGCGAGCCCCCGCACAAACGCCGTCTTGCCCGCCCCCAAATCGCCCGAGAGCCCAATCACCCATCCAGACCCAATTGATTTCGCTAGAGCCTCGCCAAAGGCTTCGGTTTCCTCGACCGACTTGCTGCGTCGAACAATCATGAGCAGTGCTCGTATCCTTTCGCAGTTAGCGGTCGTACCCCATCCGGCCCTTTGATCCAAATCCCGGGCTCCGCCGTGACCCGCCCAATGCAGGTCAGCGCCAACCCAGGAAAACGCACCTTCCATCCATCCAACAGAGCCACACTGTGGCCGCGTCGCACCGTGAACAATAGCTCAAAGTCTTCACCATCGCATAATGCCGAGACAATTGCAGGTCTCGACAAATCTCCTCGTCGTTCACGCTCTCGAGCCACCCGGCTGATGGGTATCGCCGTTCGCATCAACTCAGCCCCTCGAACCCGACTGGCATCAAGCAGCTTCGGCAAATCCGACGCCAACCCATCGCTCACATCCATCATCGCACTGACAGCCTCAGTGCCTGCCAACCAACGCCCTTCCAACAACCGAGGCTCAAAATCAAAGTGCTTTCCCTCTATCGACCCACCCAACTCACCTGTCACAAATAGACCATCCCCTTCGATGGCACCCGATCTCAAGACCGCTTTTCCACGGGGAACAGTACCGAGTAACGAAATGCTAAGGAACAACCGCTCTGGGCTGGAAGTCGTCTCGCCACCCACTACGGCAACCTGGTGCATGGCGGCCAGCGCGTTCAGCCCGCGATAAATTCCAGTCAAACGAGCGGAGTCCATTCCTTTTGGCATGCCCAGCGCAACCAGTGCGGCCGTCGGAGTCCCGCCCATAGCCGCGATATCACTCAGAGCGCGAGCCAAGGCTTTGCGCCCGATGCGCTCCGCGGGAGCATCCGTCATGAAATGAATCCCCTCAACCACTGCGTCCGTCTTGAACAGGGTCTGAGTATCCGGCGCCCCAAACTCAAGCACGGCGCAGTCGTCCCCTGCCCCAGTCACAACAAAATCGTTCGTCGGGAGCAACGGTCTGACAGCCTCAATCAACTCGCACTCAATCACACACCCAGCAAACCAAGGAATGGGCTTCCAGAGCAATGCCTTTGCGGCCTGCCCTGGAGACTCGTAGGACGCGACGACTTGTGGTGCCCACCCAGCCACAAATCCCATAAACGAACCCATTGATGGGCAGCGCGAGTTGAATTCGACGGGCTCGCGAGGGACTTCTCGGTCACTTCAACCGCACCAACTCACGCTCCTTCAATACTCGCCCAAATACCACCACTTCATCCAGACGCCCCTCCCAACTACTTTCATGGTCACTTCGTCCGCCAAAAAACCATTGCCCGTTTGAATCGACCGCACCCGTTTTGGTTTCGAGGTCCATTCGACCGTCCAAATAAACGCGAACCGATGACCGATCGCGCACCAAAACTATGTGATGCCATTCCCATCGCGGTATCTGGGTTCGTCCGACGACCTGCATCTTGGGATCCTGACCAAAGGCGAATACCAGTCGGCCCGGCAAGCCATTGGTTCCAGCAATTCCCAGGTGCTCGCCTTGCCAGCTCAGTCCGTAATCAGGACCGCGAGAATAAAACCAACCACTCACCCCACGCGCCTCAACCGGCATGCCATTCCAAATCCACAGCGACACTGAGTAACGATCCCCAAGCCCATTCAGCCGCGCCCGCAACCTCCCGCCGACAAATTGCGGCGCCCGATTGACCTCGTCCTTCCCACAGAACCTCGCCGAATCAGGCCCCACGAGATAGTAGGTGACATCGGGCTCGAACACAGCATCTCGCCCGGCACCGCTGGCGTCCGAAGCATGCGGACCAGTGAACTCATTCAAACGCCAATAGGCATGCGGCTTGAGTCCTAAAATCGCATCGGTCGCAGCTCCAGGCCTCAAACTCCACGGTCGGCGTCTCTTACCAGAGGTCTGCTCCAGGAGTTGAATGCAGGCTTCAGCAATCTTTGGCTCCGCCTCAACTTCCAAGCCCGCCGACCGGGCTGGCCATGTATTGTACCCCCCGAACCGATGCTGCTCCGGCGGTGGAATGTATCCATCGCCTCCATTGGCCAACTCAATAACCATCGTCTGGCTCAAAGGACTGGCTGCCTTGATCTTCAATCCAGTCACCGCGTAGGTCTCGCACGGGGTCGTCGCAATGGAGATGTTTCCCAGCCGGATTCCCTGCACGACAATCTCCGTCAGCGGACGCTCGTTAAGCAACAATTGCTCCTGCGCATACACCTCGGTTGTCGTCGTCGCCAATCGATTGCTCAACCCACTCACAATCCGCTGCGCCCATTCCAACCGCTGACGGTCGGGCACTCGATACTGTAGCGTTAGCCGACGCTCCGCCATGGCTAGATCCACATCCTGGCGATAATCAATCCGGTCATAGGCCTTTAGCGCGATCGCCACCAAGCCATCCGCATATTCCTGAATCGTCTGTTTAACATTCCAGGCATTCTCCGGTTGGGTGTAGTCCCGGCGCCAGATATCCCCGCTACAGCCATGCGACATCAACGCCACAAATTCAGGCTGGGTCGAAGTTGTCACCAGCGCCAAACGCCGCTCCATACCCTCGCAAAATAGTCCAAAGTAATCGGCGCTGATGTCCTCATCGCTAAAGTAGTGCATGGAGAAATTGCCCAGCAGCGCCAACGGCCGGCCAGCCAACGATTGAACGGAAATGAGTGTCAGTTCCGGATCCTCGGGTCCCGCTTCACCCGTCACGTCATCCCACACTCGACCAGCATGCATATTGGCCCGAACCGTCTTGTTGCCAAACGGATCTTCCTCCAACCGATCCGGCCTCCGAATCCATTGCCGCAAGGCGGTGAACTCCGCGGCGTTGCCCCGACCAAAGCCTATCCTTGCAGATTCTCGGCGAGAGTCGGCCTCAGCAATCACTTGGATCAACCGATCCCTCAGGAAAGGCACATAAGCAGGATCGGCAGCCGTTCCGAGACATCCCATGGAGGACGGCGCACTATGCGCGTGGGTCGCGGAGATTAGGATTCGGTTGGTCGCAATCCCGAGGCGTTTGTTCGAGAGACTCTTCACCTCATCCAGGAGCACTCGCGGCATCATGCAACTGTCGACCACGACAATCACCAAACGCTCCTTGCCGTCGCTCATCGCTATCGCCCGGGCTGACACCGCCGTTTTTACCTTGCCAACGCTTCGGCTGAACATCCCACCATTCACCAGCACGGGAAGTCGCAAGGGGGTCACATCGATGACGGCCGCTCCCGCCTGGAATTCCGCTCGGGCACTCAGCGTTGCCACCCACTGGAAGACCAAGAGCAACCACATCACGGTCGTGGATGGAGTCGACTTTTGGTCCAGGTTCGGACCTCGGAAACGTGGGGCATTCATTAATGATGGAGCGGAAGCAGTTGAGCCAACAATACCGTGATCAGGATCGCGACAGCACCCATGATGGCCATTAATGCGGACTTGGTCTTGAGCGATTCCACTTCGGTCAATCCGGTCATGGTCCGATAAACCCAGAATCCGCTGTCATTCATCCACACACCAATCAGCGATCCCGCACCCACTGCCATGACCAAATAAACCGGATTGTAAGGCGGCGGCGATTTGAGAACCAATGGTGCCAAGATAGATGACACCGTTATCATGGTCACGGTGGCTGAACCCTGGGCCACCTTGAACAGAATCGCCAAAAAGAAACCCATCCAGATCAAGGACAATCCCATCGATTGCGAGAGTGCCCCCAAAGCATCACCCACTCCCGCCAAAACCAGCATGCCCCCAAAGGCTCCCCCGGCAGACGTGATCAAGATGATAGTGCCCGCACTGGCGACCGCAGTTTCAATGGGTTTTGACAACTGCTGAAGCGTCAACCGTCGGTGCCGGGACAGAACCCACAACCCTGAAATCGCCGATGCCGTGAGAGCAAAACTAGGATGCCCGACAAAGGCGAACGCTCGGGCAATCCCTGTTCCTTTCGCAACAGCTTCCGTCACGGTATTCCCTGTAATCAATATCACCGGCAGAAGAATTGGAGCCATGGACGCCCAAAAACCCGGCAATTCATTCTCCGGCCGCTTCGAGACTTCTTCGAGTACAGCAAGGGAAAGTCCAGGAGCTTCACGGATCGGCAGCGCCAGCCGCCGATCGATCCACACGCAATAGAACCAACCTACCAGCGAACTGGGCAGCGCGACCGCAAGCCCGATCAAAATGGTCAAACCCAAGTCCACTCCCAACGTCGCCGACATTGCGATCGGCCCAGGGGTTGGAGGAACAAACACATGCGTCGTGGATCCCCCAGCTGAGATCGCCAAGGCGTACAACACATAGTTGCGTCCCCCTCGCCGAATGCTCATCGCGCGGGCCAAGGGCACCAATAGATAGAAGACCGTGTCGAAAAACACGGGAACGGCCAGCACATAACCACAAACCACCATGGACAGCGACGCGTGCTTCTCCCCGAGCCATGCCACAAAACGGCGTGTGATCTTGTCTGCCGCGCCACTTTCCATCAGGCATTGCCCCACGATCGCCGCGGCCACAATCGAAATACCAATGCTGCCAGCGACCGAACCAAACCGAACCCCCAATTCCTTCATCACCGTATCCAATCGTACGCCAGGCGCCATCACTCCCACCAATATGCCCGACCCAATCAATGCCAGAAACGGATTCAACCGCAGTCGCACAATCAAAAAGACCGCCGAGAACACCGCAGTGACCAGGATAAACAGTGGTGACATGGATTCGACCTCTGGATAGCAAGAACCATGGCATGGGTCTGCCACTTTCCATGCACCGGAGATTTCTGTCTCACGTCTACTTCTGGTTTGGGAGAAAAATCAAGTGTTTTGCCCGGAAACCACTTCCTGGACTGATTTCTCCGACGTTTTAAGAAGGGACTGGACGGTAAGAGCAAGGAACCATCGCCGCGACTTCGCCACTCACCGCCAAGCCAAAACCGAGATCTTCGACTACATCGAAGCCTTCTATAATCGAAATCGAATCCACACCAGCTCGCACGGCCTTTCCCCAGCCCGCTTCGAACTCATAAACAACTAACCAATATTCCCTTGTTACTGTCCATTTGCTTGAAACAGGCCCAAACGCTGCGGGCCAGCATAGCAAAGAAATCAGGCATCAATCTTGCACACCGTTCCCCTCCGTCTCATGCCCAATGGTTGATAGGTTCCATTCGGCGAGAATGCCTCGATCGAGTCATCGTGTTGAACGAATCGCCGTTGAGGATGCCTTTTGAAACCGAGCGCCCCCCAACCACCGCCGCAACAACGCACTCAAGCGCCGTCCCCAAGTGGTTCGATACATCTGGCCCAACACTGATAGCCTGACGGTCTCATAGTTCTCCGGCAGCATTACCATCTTCCCACCAAAACCATACTTGAACCAATGATGAGATTGTCTTCCTTCATCCGGAATCTCCGCCCCTTCGATAACCAACCGCGCCAGCACTGGATCGAATCCCTCCATGTCGTAATACCTCAAGCCTCGGTCTCGCGCCCAATTCAAGGCCGTCCAGATCACCATCACCGCCGGATGCAACTCCGGGAACTTGCCCGACCAACCCGCGCGCTTGGTCACCAGTGTGTCGCCAAAGGTTACGTCCAATTCAGCAGCGACCGCTTCGCCGTGCGCCTCGGCCAAGAATAAAACGATGTCATCCGATGCAGCAAACAAACGCCACATGTTCTGGAAGTACTCCAGATTGGGTGGTCGGAACCCATGCCGCTGACCTGTGGCACTCAACAGAGCGTGGAACGTTACCAGGTCGGATTCAGAACCGGCACGGACTCGAAGTTGACTTGAGTCGTGTTTGTGGATGGCTCGACGTGTGCTCCGACGCATTCCGGCCAACAAGTCGGCGGCTGAGTGCTGCACATCAATTAACACCGTCGCAGTCGGCGCGACTTCAAAGGGGGCTACCGCGAAACCGTTGGCCAGTAACACCGGAACAAATCCTGCTCCGATCTGAGGCGGCTGAACGGTCAGATAACCCAGCTTTTTCCGGCGCGCCAACTTCAGCAGTTCGGAAATCAAGAGCCCGGATAACTGCTCGTTCTCTTCGGCAAAGACTGGGCCGCGAGGCGCGTAACCGACTCGCACGCAGCCCCCCACCAACCGATGCAGGACCTGAATGGCAGCGACAATGGCTCCCTTTCGTCTTAGCGCCACGCGGTCCGCTTCCCAACTCAAGGGCCCCTTCAGTTCTGCCCACAACGTGGATTGCAGATGGTGACTGCCCGGCACGGCTTCAAGAAATCGGTTCCACTCCGCCGCCTGAACGTCGAGGCATGCCTCAAATTCACCGGAAATGTGTCCTGTGGTACTCACGCAGCGAAAGGGACTGGTGCCAGCGATTGGGATCGGATCCAATCAACCCCCAGCACGCGCCAGATGAAAAGACGCTCCACCGGCACGAAGCCCAAGGCCTTAAAACCGCGGAGTGAAGTCTGGTTGTCCACGTTCACATGAGCATAGGCAACCTCAATCCCGCGCGTGCGCAATTCCCGCAACACATGTCTGGCGACGCTTGTAAAAATCCCGCGTGCTCGAAAGGCCGGCAATGTATGGACGTCGCGGATCTCGATTTCACGCCTGGACGGTTCCCAATTCGAAACGGTCGTTGCTTCGCCCGCTCCCGCCACCCAGAGCACATGCGCTATCTCTGCATTCCAATACCCCAGGTAGAAATCGCGTAACCCATGAGTCTGGTCCACGTAGAAACTTCTCGGCAGGGCTTTCCCAACCGAAGTCGCTCGCAATTGCTCGAGTCGGGCCAGCGTCCCACGCTCGATGCACAGTTACTCCTGGAGCTTCCCCTCCCCCTCAACTGAAGGCAATTCACGCAAGTCACGCCTCAGCCTGAAACAGTCGTTCCTGGAAAGGGCATTGTGGCGGAACAAAGCAACCACGCCTGCCCAGCCACCACGTCGTACTTGCTCAACGGCTGATCGTAAACTCTGCATTGTCGATGCCCGCACCCCGCGCTTTTGGTCCGGTTACAGTGATCGGCTTCGGTGTTCGGCCGAGTTTAGGCTCTCGAAGGAAATTCGTCCAAAGGTTGATAGATCGGCAGGGGTTTTCTTTTGACGCTCCGCGAAGTCCGTGACTTGGTTTTCGGGGTAATTGCAACTCGCTCCAACCTCCGATTGGGTCCTGCCTGAGTCAAGACCGTTTTCAGCGAGGAATTGAATGAAAGCGGTACGAATTCGCTTTTGACGTTCCGCGAAGAATCGCCATCAATAATATCAAGGAAAACATCGCCAACTGTGGCTTCCAGGACTAACTCAATGGCGGGATCATTTCGCCACCGTAGACCACACCCAATCGCCAGGGCCGTTCAGCAGGAGTTCCTCGCCAGTTGGCGGATCCGTCCATTGTCCCAGTTCTCCGCCGTTGTCCAACCCGTCCTCCCCGACTGAGTAGAGCTTGAAGCTCCCGTCCGCCGCGCCGACGTAGTGCAAAGGCTCACCGGTCATAGGATCGGAGGGCACGCGGTCGAGGAAGCGCGGCACTAGCTCAGTGAGAGCCGCCGGATGGCCGCCAGTCGCGAGCCGGTGCCGTTCCAGCGCACAGGCAGCTAGCGTCAGATGGAGTTGCGCTTGGCCGCGCAACAGTGTCGCGACACCGCGGCGCAACGGCATCTGGATCCCGAACTGGTCCACAATGAAACGATAGGGATGCACTCGATAACGCGGCGCAGGTTCTTGCACGGCGAAGTTCGTCGCGCCACGGTTTCCGTTCCGGGCCGCAAAATTGGCCAGTTCCTGCCGGACAGTCTCGGCAGCGGTGACTTGGTTCTGGTAGAACCAACCAGCAGGACCGTGGCGGATAAGCCAAGTGCCCAGCTCGATCTGGTGCGGCTGAACCTCATCCGCATTGGGCCTGCTCGTGAAACCCGAACGAAACATCTCCGCGAGGTCCTCGCGCTCTTTCGCGCTCGCCGGGACGATCTCTGTGACTATGTGGCCTTGGAAGATGCGCGGCACATCCACCAGCAAGTCCGTCGCCCTCAGACGGCGCGTGAATTCGGCGAGTTGCGGCTCCTTCCAGCGATGGTCGTTGAGCCCCTCCCAGACCGGTTGCAACGCCAGGCTCCAGGCCACGGCTCGGACCAAATGGGAGATAAGGAACGGTTCGTCGCGCATCATCTCCGCGATCCGCATCGCTAAGAGCGCGTCCGCGAACGCAGCATCGCTCTGGCCAACCACCAAGCGCGCTGCGGCCCGGAGCTTGAGCACGACCGTGAACTTCTTCGCTTGTGCCAGGTGCGGAAGCAATATCCCCCATGCCGGTCGCTCCAAGTATTGCACCGGGAATCGGTCCAGCGGTCGGCGGGCCGCTTCAACTGCCAACGAATCGAGCTCCACACCCAAGAGGCTGAGAGCCAACAGCACGTCTTCCGCCGGCGTGCCGAGCGCGGGCGGTACCGGAAACGTGAACGCATTGCGGAACTCCGCTTCAGTCAGGTTGGTCCCCACTCCATAGCGTGCAGCCAAGTCCGGAGACAGCGGGCGCAACTGCGGAAAGCCGGCCACCGCAGGGTTGGTCACGGCAGTGGCGGCATTGGTCGGGATTTGCAAGCCATAGCGCGCGGCCAACACGGGGTCGAGGCCAGTGGGTTTCGGCGGCTTGGGTGCGCTGATCTCTTTGGCGAGTTCCCTATAATAACGTTGCCACGCGGGGAGATCGACCCGCTCTCCGAGGAACCAGCTCTTATCGCCGGGCGCTTTCGTCCGGGTTGCCCAAGAAACGTGACTGACCGAGCCCAGCCGACTAAGTCCAGGGCGGTCATCCCAGACGAGGTTGCCGTCGGGTTCGCGGTGGAAGGCGAGCACCGGGCGGAGCAATGGAGCCAGCGCCAGGTTCTGGTCGTCCGGCACGGGTGGCGGCACGAGCGCGGCGAAGTTCCGCGGATGGCCCTGCGCTACGAGCTCCCTCTGGACCCGCTTCCAAGCGCGCTCGCCGCGCCAGTTCTCCACGGCGTAGGCCAGCGCAACAAGCGTGCCGAGCACCAACGGCGTGAGCAGCAGCCAACGCAAGCAGCGCCAGACACGGGATGGACGGGGATCTGAAGAGATGGGGTTCATAGGTTTGGGATCGGGTTTAGGCCAAGTTCTTCAAGCCAATGCGCCGATCCCGCGGCAGCATGGCGCCCGGCGGGGATGCGGGACGCTCCTTGGCACGGGGCGGGAGCGGGTTCGCGGGCGTGGTAAGTTCCACCCACAACTGGCGCTGCGCCTTAAGGATTACCTCCACCTCGGGCGAGAGTCGGCTTGCCACGACGACGGCGGGACGCTCCGTCATCGTGGACGACATAATGTTCAGCAGGAGGATTATCCCCCACGCTGCGCCGAGCGCTGCCCAAGCTGGCCGACACTCGATGACCAACTGCTGCCACAATACCGTCCACAACGACTGGCTAGGGATGACGGCCTTGGCCGCGCGCATCTCGGCGAGCACGGCGGCGCGCACCTCATCCAACCGCGGGCGGGCCGCGGCGTGGCGGGCTAGGAGAAGTTCACGGGGAGTCTTCATGGCGAGGCAGGTTCAAGCAGTCGGCGGAAAGCGTTTTTAGCGTGGTGTAGTCGGGACTTCACGGTGCCGAGCGGGACGCCTGTGATGACGGCAATCTCCTCCAACGGGAAGTCGTCCACGAACCGCAACAGCAGCACCGCCCGGTGCGCCTCGGGCAGTTCGGCCAAGTGTCGGAAGAATTCGGCCTCCTGTTCACGCCGCACGAGCCACTCACGCGGATCCGGTTCCTCAGAAGCGGCACTGACGTCTTCCCGTGCCAGGTCGGGGGAGTCAGTGACAAGCCAACGGGCTTCGCGACCGCGGCGGCGTCCGTGCTGTTGGCACTTCTGGTGCGCGATGCCGAAGAGCCACGACCCGAAGCGCGCGTCGTCGCGGAGCGAGGCGATGTGGCGGACAGCATTGAGGAAGGTCTCCTGCACCACGTCGAGCGCGGCCTGGTCGTCGCGGAGAAGTTCGCGGGCATAGGCGTAGAGCGGCAGTTGATGGCGACGAAAAAGCACGTCCCAAGCGGCAGGATCGCCTGCCCGGGCGGCGGGCACAGGCAGCGGTTCGTCGTCAGCCTCAACGGTCATTTACACCAGGTGGAATGCGTCGGCAGCGGAAAGGTTCAAATTAGACGAAGATTTCTGGAATCCTCATCTGCCGCAGCCGCCCCCCGGCCAACCCAATAGCCGGAAGCCTGGCTTTTTCAGGCGCTCGTTGCGGAGCATCAAAGCAATTGCAACGCCATATCAATAACGGACGTTCCGGGTCGTGAGAAATCGGTGGTGCTATTTGGCAAACGGCGCATCTCCGAGTTGCCGGACGTTTGGAGATCGGTCGTCCCGGAAATTCCCGCAGGGTCACAATATTCTAATCCGCTGATCCGCAATCGTTTCGGCCCGTTCCTGTGGTTGCCTACGATCCTGTTGTCGCACCATTATTCCGCTCCATGAACTGGAAACGACTCCTCGCGTAAATCAGCGGTTCGGTGGATCAGGAACTGCTGCTCCGGAACGATTATCTGGCCACTGAAAACCGCATTCTTGGGAACGAGTTCCAGGGCCGTCTGCAGCTCAACGACTCCGACCGGATTACCTTGTCCGAAATCGGTAAACCGTTTGGAAGAAAAGCACTCGAAGAAGTCGCCCAAATGATTTGTCCAGAAACCATACGGGATCGGGGTGTCGCCAGCCGCGTTGACAGAAGAACTCCTGAAGAGGATGGTCGGGCACATGACCTACACGAGAGACGGAACGGGACGTCCTGGTCCAATCCTCGGGTTCACACTGATCGAGTTGCTGGTCGTTATCGCGATCATTGCGATCCTGGCCGGGCTTCTACTGCCGGCCCTGGCATCTGCCCGGGAGAGCGCCCGTGGCGCCGCGTGCCGTAACAATCAGAAGAGCCTCATCCTGGGATGGATCATGTATTTCCAGGATAATCAGGACCGGCTTGTAGGCGCCCATGACCGTGGTCGGCGCGAAGGCGACTGGGTCGGCCACAAGCTGGACGCGAACGGACGAGACGTGGGTGCCGTCGGGACAATTGAAGACGAAATTCGAGGGTTCAAGGATGGGCTGCTTTGGCCGTACCTCAGCGCATCCGGCGCCTATCATTGTCCCAATGACTTTCGAGACCGCCCCGTCAAGTCCAGGAAGGTCAACCAGGGAAAGGCTTTTCGAAGCTACGCCATCCCATGCAGCATGAACGGTGCTCCGTATTCACCCCAACCGATCGTCAAGTCGGATGGCTGCAGATTTCCGTCCGCGAAATACGTGTTCCTCGAGGAAGATACGGATGTTGGAGGATCCAATTGGGGGGGCTGGCTCCTGCCTTGTCCGTTCACCGATGCATGGTGGGATCCGATAGCCATCCGCCACGGGAAAAAAAACTGCCTCGCCTTTGCCGATGGCCATGTGGAACTTCACAAATGGGTCGATCCGAGAACGTTCAAGATGTCGGATGGGCAGGAGTATGGAGTGAGCGCACCCAGGAGCCCGGATCTCAAATTCATGCAAGCGGGTTATGCGCAGCTGGGTGATTCCAGGTAGTCTGGCTTGGGCAAGGCGAGACGGATTTACGCCGCCGACGGCTCGGGATAGTCTTGGAGGCAGCACATGAGCGCTCCTCGCAAAAACCACGGTTTGTCCACGTCGTCCGGGCAGTCGGACAATGCCTGGCTGCGGTTGCTCGAAGTCTGCCGTCCGTTGCGCTTCGAACCGCATGACATTGAAGCGCAGCTCGACACACGTGGGCGCTACGAGGTGCCGCTCGACGAGGAATTCCCACTGCTCATCAAACTTTTTCGCTACACCTCGCGTCGGCACACGCGGAGAGCGACGTGGCATGATCGGCTCGAGTTGTTCCTGCCGCTTGATGGTCCGACGCGCTTTCGCATGGGGGAACAGGAAGTCGAGTTGCAACGCGGCGACCTGCTGGTGGTGGACAATCTGAAGCTCCATCACGTGGTGGATTTTCCGGGCTTTGACACGCGGGTCATCGTTGTCAGTTTTCTCCCGGAATTCGTTTACAGTCTCGGTTCGCCCACGCACGACTATGCGTTTCTCCTGCCGTTCTACTCGAAGGTCGCGCGGCGGCCGCATGTGGTGCGGGCCGGAGAGGCGGCCGCAGCCGAAGGACAGGGAGCTTTGGCGAGGTTGCTGAATTGCTATTTTGACAGCGCGGCGACACCGTTTCGTCAGGCGGGAGCGAAGGCTTTTCTGCTTGAACTGCTGTATCATCTGGCCACGCACTTCCGCGCTTCGGAAGTCGTGAAGTGGGAATTCATGCGGCAGCAGGAGCGCTCGCTGCGACTCAAGAAGCTTTTCGAGCATATCAACGCACACACGGCGGAGAGACTCTCCGTGAACGCGGCGGCCCGGATCGCCGGCATGAGCACCTCGCAGTTCATGACGCTCTTCAAACAGGTTGCCGGCATGACCTTGGTGGCCTACCTGAATCACGCCCGCCTCGCCAACGCCGCGAGACTGCTGCGGGAGACGACGCGTTCCATCGCGGAAATAGCCAGCGAGACGGGTTTCTCCGACCAGAGCTACTTCGACAAACGGTTCAAACGCGCCTTCGGCCGCACGCCCAAGGAGTTCCGAGCCGGGGTCACTCAGTTAATTTTGTCCAAAAAATCGGGCGGCTTGTCCTAGAGGTTGAAGGTGAGTTTTCTCAGAGTAGTTTCATGAACCCGATTTTCATCGCCGTCATGCTCGCCCTGAGTTGCCTCGTTTCCGCCGCCGAATCGCTGCCGGCGCTTGAAGTCTCCGAGAACAAGCGCTTCCTCGTCTCGGCCGGGGGCCGGCCGTTCTTCTACCTTGGTGATACGACGTGGGAGCTGTTCCACCGTCTCACTCGCGAACAGGCTGTTCAGCTTATCGAGAATCGCGCGGCACGGAAGTTCAACGTGCTCCAGGCCGTCGCCATCGCCGAACTCGAAGGCCACACCGACCTGAATCCATACGGGCATGTGCCGTTCACCGAACTGGATGTCACGCGACCCGCTGTGCGGGAAGGGCCGCAGAACGATTACTGGGATCACGTTGACTTCATCGTGCGTGAGGCGAACGCGCGCGGGCTTTACATCGGCTTCCTGCCGACCTGGGGCCGCTTCTGGCGCGACAAGAGCGAGACACGCACGCCGCTGTTCACGATGGAGAACGCGGAAGTGTATGGTGAGTGGTTGGGGCGGCGCTACAAGGAGGCGGCCTTGATCTGGATCGTTGGCGGCGACCGCGACATCGCGAACGACGAGCACAAGGAAATAATCCGTGCGATGGCAAAGGGATTGCGTCGAGGTGACGGCGGCGCGCACTTGATCACCTTCCACCCGCCGGGCGGGCGCGGCTCGGCCGAGTGGTTTCACGACGAGCCGTGGCTCGACTTCAACATGCGTCAGAACGGCCATGTCGCCGAGTTCACCGGTCGATATGACAAAACCCGCGCGGATTACCCTCATCTTTGTCTCTAAAATGGCTCTCTAGACATTCTCACCATTTTGCTTGGGAATGTCGTGCTTGGCGGTGCGTGAGTTCAGGGGTCTCCGGTATCTTGTTTGGCACACTCGCCCGGAGCAGATCGAGGATGCCCGG